>Ga0070706_100002686_pt1 | contig 17812 bp, 13 predicted proteins | sample KBSK5501metaG_FD_65476 | JGI IMG/M metagenome (GOLD analysis project Ga0070706, IMG submission 65476) | Corn, switchgrass and miscanthus rhizosphere microbial communities from Kellogg Biological Station, Michigan, USA - KBS K5-50-1 metaG | ecosystem: Host-associated > Plants > Roots >... | reverse complement strand
AAGCAGTCGAAGGCCGAGGAGCGGCCGAGCGCCGACGCGCTGCAGCTGCGGGAGCGGTTCGAGGAAGCGACCGCCATGCTGAAGCAGAAGCGGCGCGGCGGCCACAGCCTCTACGAGCTGCCGTGGTACGTGATCATCGGCGCGCCCGGCTCCGGCAAGACGACCGCGCTGCTCAACTCGGGGCTCGAGTTCCCGCTCGCGGCGAGCATGGGCGAGGCGGCGATCCGCGGCGTCGGCGGCACGCGCAACTGCGACTGGTGGTTCACGACCGAGGCCGTGCTGATCGACACCGCCGGGCGCTACACCACGCAGGACAGCGACAAGGAGACGGATCAGAAAGCCTGGTCCGGCTTCCTCGGCCTGATCAAGAAGGGCCGGCCGCGCCAGCCGGTCAACGGCGTGCTCGTGACCGTCTCGGTCACCGACCTGCTGACGCGCACGGCGGCCGAGCGCGCGAGGCACGCGGCGGCCGTGCGCGCACGCGTGCAGGAGCTGCACCAGCAGCTCGGCATCCGCTTCCCGATCTACCTGATGGTCACGAAGTGCGACCTGCTCGCCGGCTTCATGGACTACCTGGGCGACGCGAGCAAGGAGCAGCGCGCCGACCCGTGGGGCTTCACGTTCCCGCTCGATGCGCAGCAGCGCACCGACATCGCGGCGCTGCCTGCCGAATTCGACCTGCTCGAGAAGCGCCTCACCGATGGCCTGATCGACCGCCTGCAGCTCGAGCGCGACCCGGCGCGGCGCGCCCGCATCTACGCGTTCCCGCAGCAGTTCGCCGGCCTGCGCGGCGTGCTGGCCGAGTTCGTCGACAAGGTGTTCTCGCCCTCGCAGTTCGAGGAGCGGCCGCTGCTGCGCGGCTGCTACTTCATCAGCGGCACGCAGGAAGGCACGCCGATCGACCGCATGCTGGGCGCGATCGCGCGCACCTACCGGCTCGCGCGCACGCCGCTGCCGGCGAACCAGGCGAGCGGCAAGAGCTTCTTCCTGCAGCGGCTGCTGCGCGACGTGGTGTTCGGCGAGGCCGACCTCGCCGGCACGAACCTGAAGTGGGAGCGGCGCCGTTCGCTGCTCGCGTGGAGCGGCTATGCGCTGATCGCGCTCGTGACCGGCGCGGCGCTCGCGGCCTGGGGCGTGAGCTACGTCAACAACAAGAAGTACGTCGCCGATGTCGCGGCGCGGGTCGATGCGGTGCGCCAACTCGTGCAGGCCACGCCGAACCGCGCGTCGTCGGACCTGCAGGTGCTGCTGCCGGCGCTCGCCGCGACGAAAGCGCTCGCGGTCGACGACCCGCAGCGCAGCGTGCCGTGGTCGCTGGGCTTCGGCCTGTACCAGGGGCGCAAGCTGGACTCGGCGACGCAGCAGGTCTACCAGCGCATGCTGGTCGACGCGGTGCAGCCGCGGCTCGCGCTGCGCGTCGAGGACCAGCTCAAGAGCACCGCCGACGACCCCGAGCTTCAGTACGAAGTGCTGAAGACGTACGTGATGCTGCACGACCCGGATCACTTCGACCGCGACGCGCTGAAGAGCTACGTGATGGCCGACTGGGAGGTGAACCTGCAGCGCGACGTGAGCACCGACGACCGCGCCGCGCTCGAAAGCCATCTCGATGCGCTGCTCGCGCAAGGCGCCACCGTCTCGCCGCTGCCCGAGGACAAGCAGCTCGTCGACCTGACGCGCCGCCGTCTCGCGCAGATGCCGCTGGCGCAGCGCGTCTACAGCCGCGTGCGGCGCGACGGCGTCGGCGCCGAGATCCCGGAGTTCACGATCGCGAAGGCGGCCGGCCCGGCCGCGGCGCTGGTGTTCACGCGCGCCGGCAAGGAGAAGTCGCTGACCCGCGGCGTGCCCGGCCTGTACACCTACGACGGCTACTACAAGGGCTTCCAGAAGGCCGTCGGCGACACGACCCGGCAGCTGCGCGACGAAGAGAGCTGGGTGCTCGGCATCAACGATGCATCGCGCGCGGCGAGCCTGCGCGACCCGCTGGCGCTGGGCCGGCTGACCGACGAGGTGCGGCGCTCCTACCTGCTCGATTACGTGAAGCAGTGGGAGACGTTCATCGCCGACATCAAGCTGCTGCCGGTCGGCAACCTGACGCAGGCGCTGCAGGTCGCGCGCATCCTCTCGGCGCCCGACAACCCGCTCGCGCCGCTGATGCGCGGCATCGTCAAGGAGACGACGCTGACCGCGGCAGATTCGAAGAGCACGGTCGACAAGGTCGAGGACGCGGCGCGCCAGAAGATCGACGAGTCGCGCGAGAAGCTCGCGCGCATGCTGGGCACGAAGAGCGCGCCCAACGGCATCGCGCCGGGCGCGCGCGTGGAAAGCATCGTCGACGACCGGTTCGAGAGCCTGCGCAACTTCGTCAAGGCGCCGCAGGGCGGCGGCCCCGCGCCGATCGACGGCACGATCGCGCTGATCAACGACGTCTACCTGCTGCTCAGCGCGACCGACACCGCGGTGAAGGGCGGCAACGCGCCGCCGCCGTCGGAAACGCCGAACAAGGTCAAGGCCGAGGCCGGCCGGCTGCCCGAGCCGGTGCGCACGCTCGTGGCGACGCTCTCGGCGACGAGCAATGCCGCGGCCACCGGCGCGGCGCGCGCGAACCTCGCGAGCTCGGTCAACTCGAGCATCGGCGAGTTCTGCCGCCAGGCCATCAACGGTCGCTACCCGTTCGCGCGCAACAGCACGACCGACGTCACGCAGGACGACTTCGGCCGGCTCTTCAAGCCCGGCGGCCTGTTCGACGAGTTCTTCCAGAAGAACCTCGCCGCGCTCGTCGACACCAACACGCGGCCGTGGACCTTCCGCCAGCTCGGCGAAGGCGCGATCACGCGCGACTCGGCGACGCTCGCGCAGTTCCAGCGCGCCGCGGCGATCCGCGACACGTTCTTCCGCTCGGGCGGTGCGACGCCGTCGCTGCGGCTGGACTTCAAGCCGCAGGAGATGGACGAGACGATCACGCAGTTCACGCTGGACTTCGACGGCCAGATCGTCAAGTACGCGCACGGCCCGCAGATCCCGACCTCGATCCAGTGGCCCGGGCCGAAAGGCAGCACGCAGGTGCGCGTGCAGCTGCAGCCGGCGCTGGCGAGCGGCTCGTCGGGCCTGACGACCGAAGGGCCGTGGGCACTGTTCCGCATGTTCGACAAGCTGCAGCTCGTGCCCTCGAACGCGCCCGAGCGTTTCAAGGTGACCTTCGCGGTCGACGGCCGCAAGGCGACCTTCGAGGTCACCGCGAGCAGCGTCGTCAACCCGTTCCGCTTGCGCGAGCTGGCCGAATTCGGCTGCCCGCACTCGTTGTGAGCGGCACACGGTGAACGGGCACGACGACAGCGACGCGCCGGCGTGGTACGGCAAGCTCGCGAGCCTGGGCGACTTCGCGACGCGCCGCCTGCCGCAGGACACCGCGCGTGCGCTCGACGCCTGGCTCGCGCAGGGCATGGACGCGAGCCGCGCGCTGCTCGGCGAAGAACGCTGGCTGAGCGTCTACCTGACCAGCCCGCTGTGGCGCTTCGCATGGGCGCCGGGCGTGCTCGACGCGGGCTCATGGTGGTTCGGCCTGCTGATGCCCAGCGTCGACAACGTCGGGCGTTACTACCCGCTGGTCGTGCTGCAGCCGCGTGCCGAACCGCCGGCCGGCCGCGATGCGCTGGACCGGCTCGAGGCGTGGTACGCCGCTGTCGGGCGCGCGGCGCTGCGCACCTTGCAGCCGGGCAGCTCGCTCGAGCAGTTCGAGGCCGAGCTCGCGTCGCTCGCGAGCGCATCGCCGCTGCCAAGCAGCGTCGCGGCCGCGCCGTGGACCGCGGCCCAGTGGCCCGAGCGCACGCGCCACGAGATCGATGCCGGCACTTCGCTCGCGGCATGCTTCGAGCAGCTCGCGGTGGTCGAAAACCTGCGGCGCTTTCGCGGCTGTTCGCTGTGGTGGTCGCTGCGGCCCGGCGCGCCGGAAAGCAGCCTGAGCACCGCCGTCGGCCTGCCGGCGCCCGAGTCGTTCGTGCAGCTGCTGGAAGGGGTGTGGTGAAACCGCGCCGATGATCAGGCCGTGCGATCGCGCGCTGTGCCGCGCTCGCGTTCGCGACGCTCGATCACCTCGGTTGCAAAGCGCTGGAACGGCAGATTGCCGAGCACGTACAGCGGGTCGACCCGGTACTTCTCACGCGTGCCCTTCGCGCCGGCCTTCAACGAGCGCCAGATCTCGAAATGCAAGTGCGGGTAGCGCGAGTCGCCGTTGCCGCTGATGCCGGTGAGCCCGATCGTCGCGCCGGCTTCGAGCGGCCCGGCCTTGAGGTAGACCTTCGACAGATGCGCGTACAGCGCCCAGCAGGTCCAGGTCGGGAAGTCGAGGCGCGTCAGCACGCATCGCCCCCATCCGTCTGCTCCGAAGTCGGCAGCCCATTCGACCGCGCCGCGGTACATCGCATAACACGGCGTGCCGGGTTCGGCGTACAGGTCGACGCCGCCGTGGAACTGCGAGCCGCCGCCGCGCGTGTAGCCGTACGTGCCGCCGATGACGAGCCGCAGGTAGGGGTCGCAGCGCAGCACGCACTGGCGCAGCGGCCGAACCATCGCGGCGGGGTGCTGCGGCGGTCCAGCATTCGGCTGAGGCAGCAGAGCGGACATGTGCGTGTCTCCTTCGCGATCCGACCGGCAGTGCGCGTGCCGCGCCGCTCAATCGAGCGCCTTGATGCGCGTGACCTCGGCCGGGTCGCCGACCCAGACGGCGATCGCGCTGTAGTTGTCTTGGTTGGGACGTGCACGCTGCTGCACCAGCGCCTGCATGCGGGTCAGCCAGTCCTGCGCGCTCGCGGCGCCGGCGAGCGTCGCTTCGATCTCGGCGGGCTCGAGCGGGTCGTACCAGCCGTCGCTGCACAGCAGGAACGCATCGCCGTCGTCGATGGCGAAATCGGCCGCGCTCAGATGCGGCTCGATCGGCTCCTCGGCGCCCATCGCGGCGATCAGCTGGTTGCGCTGCGCGTGGTTGCGGGCCTGCTCGGCGTCGATCAGGCCGGCGTCGACCATGGTCTGCACGACGCTGTCGTCGCGCGTCACCTGCGCGATGCGTCCCTTGCGCAGCAGGTACAGGCGCGAATCGCCGACGTGCGACCAGACGGCCTGACGGCGCGCCTTGTCGATCCACAGCACGATCAGCGTCGCATGCATGCGCTGCACGCCGGTGAGGCCTTGCTGGCGCCGGTTCAGCGCATCGTTCGCGACGTGCACGACCTGCTGCAGCGTCGCGGCCGGAGCCGCGTCGGCGCGCGCGAACTCGATGCTGAGTTCGTGCGCGACCATGCGCACGACCAGGTCGGCGGCGACCGCACCGTCGCTGTGGCCGCCGGCGCCGTCGGACAGCACCGCGTACCAGCCGTGCTGGAGCGCGCCGTGCTGAAGATAGTCCTCGTTGCCCTTGCGCGCGCCGATCTCGCTGCGGCTCGCGAACTGGATCTCGGGCATGGCGTGGCTCATGCACCAGCGTCGCCGCCAGGCGGTTGCAGCCGATCGAGCTGGTCTTCGTAGGCCGCGACGAACGCGGCGCCGAACAGGGTGTGGAAGTCGTCCTGCGCTTCGTCGCGGATCGCGCTGAAGTGCTGCAGGTAGAGATCCCACAGCTTGGCCTTGCGGTTCATCGGCAGCAGGCTGTCGAGCATGTTCTTGCCGACGAGCTTGCGCTCGAGCTGCGCGGGCTCGAAGCGGCCGAGCACGCCGGCCAGCGCCGCGCGCATGCCGGCCATCGTGCCGATGCTGTGGCCGACCAGGTCGTGCATCGCGTCGCGCATCGCCAGCGGCCCGGCCATGAAGCCGCGCAGCGGCGGCTGCAGCAATTGCTCGAGCGCGGACTGCGCGTTCGGCGAGAACTTGAGCGGGTTGTTGTTCTTCGCGCGTATCGTCGTGACCGCGGCGCGCAGCTCGGTCTTCGCGGTGGCGCGCACCGCCATCAGGTGCAGCGCGCCTTCGGCCGCTTCGCGCAGCACCTGGCCGACGATGCGCATCTGCTCCGGGTTCAGGCCCTGCGGCAGGTCGATGCGGATGCCGGCGCCTTCGCAGAATGCGGACCAGAGTGCGTCGTTGGCTACAGCCGTCGCGGCAGCCGCCGGTGATTCGGGCGCCGGCTGGCGCGGCGGCGTTGCGGCCGTCGTCGGCATCACTGTGCCGCGGCGGATCGCGGGTGTCGTGACCGGGATCTCGACATCGATCGAAGCCGGTGTCGATGGTGAAGAGGCTGAGGGTGGCGTCGCCGGCGTCGAGGGCGCCGGCTTGCCGAGGAAGCCGGCGAGCGGATCGGCATGGGCGGCGGCGCTGCTGCTGCCGGTCTCGAGCCCGAGGCCCGCGAACACGTCGTCGACCGATGGCGTGGCCGGCGCAGCGGGCGCCACCTGTGGTGGCCGGTATGCGGCGTTCAGCTCGGGCGTGTGGTTGAACGCGGCATGCGCGGCCGGCGGCGCCGGCGGTGCCGCGGCGGCGGGGCCGAACATCGCGAGCGGGTCGGTGCTCACGGCGCCCCCACCGGCCATCGGCTTGCCGGATTCGCCGGGCGGCGCAGCGAGGAAGTCGGCGAGCGGATCGGGCGCGCCGCGGGCCACCGGGCCGAGGCCGAAGCTCGTGTCGATCGAGGCCGGCGTGCCCGAGCCGGCGCCGACCGAGCCGAGCAGGTCGTTCGCGCCGACGTGCGATGGGGGTGATGAGGAGCCGGTACCGGCTGCGGGCGGCGGCGCGAGATCGGCGAACGGATCGAAGTCGTCCGGCAGGCGCGCCGGCGCGGCCTTTGGCGCGTGGGGCGGCAGGGGTGGCGACGGGGACGATGGTGGCGATGCCGCTGGTCGAACGGGCGGCGTCGCCGGCTTGCTCAGGAACGAAAACGGGTCGCCCGAGGTGCTCGCCGCCGGTGCCGCCCCCGGCGTGCCGAGCAAGCCCGCGAACGGATCGCTGGTCGCGGATGCCGGCGATGCCGGCGCGGAGGGTCCGAGCAGATCGGCGAACGGGTTCGACGCGCTCGCTGCTGTCGGTGCAACCGGCGCCGCAGCCCGGGGCGCCGGCGGCAACGGCGGCTGAGACAGCGGCGCCGCGCTGCGCACCGCATCGCGCCCCTGCGCCATCTGCCGCGGATCGGTGCGGTGCTCGGCCGCCGATCCGACGATCACCGCGCGCGCATCGACGACCGCGCGGCCGTGCGTGATCGTGCGCACGACCTCGTTGTCCGCCTCGATCACGACGCCGAGCACGTAGCCGCCCACGCGCAGCTCGTCGTGGTTCGCAAGCACGCTGCGCTCGCCCGGCCCGAGTGCGCGGCCGTTGACGAAGATCGCGTTCGCCGACGCGGCGTTGCGCACGACGAAGTGCCCCTCGTGCGCGATCACCTCGGCCTGCAGCCGCGAGATGTGCCGCTCCGGATCGGGCAGCGTCATCGTGTTCGTGTCCGAGCGCCCGATCGTCCCGCCCTTCGCGTCGAAGCAGCCGACGATGGCCTGCGACAGCGGCTGGTCGTTCAGCGTGAGGGCGCGCAGGACGAGGTTCATGGGGAGCGTTATGGAACGGCGTCAACGCAGGGGCAAGCAACGAAAGTCACATGCAACGACACCGTTCGGGCTCAATGCGTCTCATGTGCCGAGTGCGGCGAGCCAACGTCGCTGGCGCCACGCCGGCGCAGCCGTATTGAAGAGCGGTGTGCCGGGTGCTAGCAGGCATAGGTGTATCGCAGCCAGACTGCGTTGCGGCTGCGACCCGTTGCGCAGCACTGCATGGCCCTGTGTCGTCGAGAGCGGTGCGCCAACAAGGTGCCGCACGCCCGGTGTGAAACGCGTGCCATGCTCATGCCACCATGCCGCGACCTTTGCCGGATCGGGCCAAGCCAGTTCGGCTTGTTCGATATCGGACGGTGCATCGTCGGCGTCTTCGGGCAGATCCTGCGGTGCGGGCCGGTCGAGTTTGCCGGCGACGAGGTCAACGCCGGCGATTAAACAAAACGACTCACCGGCGAGCCGTGCGAGCGCCGGTTGGTCCATGCGCGCAATCAACCAGGGGACAAAATGCGGGTCGCCGGAAAGTCCGATCAAGCGAACCAGTGTCGGCCAGCGCTGCGGATCGTCATACATCCGCTTCAGCACTGCCCGGGCCTGCGCGATTGGTGCCGCGCTGACCAACAGTTCGAGCGCCGGCTCGGCGGCGGTGCCGAGCACCGTCCCAAGCTCTTGCAGAGCACTCAATGCCGGATCGTGTTCACCGAGCAGCAAGGCGGCGCGCGCCGCATCGAAGGCGAGGTCCGGCCCAGCGGTGCGCAGCCGATCAACAAGTGCCGGCGCAAGGTCGATGCGGCCCAGTGCGACGGCAGCGCGCCAGGCTACGCGCCCGTTTGCGCTCGACTCGGCCAGCGCTGCGCCGGGGTCGATACGATGCATCGCACACGCCGCCAGTCCAAACTCGCGGTACATCGGCTCAGCGGCATCGAGTAAGGCTTTCGTGATGCCGCGCAGCCGGCTCGCCGAGACCCAGCCGAACGATGAAACCAGCCCGCGCCGTGCTGCGGGCAGGGAAGCCGCGAGCGCGAACAGGCGGCGCAAGCCCTCGGCATCCCGTTCTTCGATCATGAGGACGCCGGCCGCGAACAGAGATCCGGTATCGGGTGGTGCCAGCGCTTCACCACACATTGCCTTGCCGTGAGGGCCTGCCACTACGATGCCATCGAGATGCGCCGCGATCCGTTCGTCGAGGGCCGCGAGTTGCGCGATCCGCACTTGCGGCGATCGAACGAGTCGCGTGCGCATCTCGCGCAGCATCACGACCTCCCGTACATGCTGCTCGACCAGCGCCAAGATCACCGCATCCATGCATGCAACCCTGAGCGTCAACGCCAGCCGGAGGGTTCGACGAATCGGCGAATCCAACCGAGCGTGTTGCCCTGTTCGATGAATCGCGCGCTCGAGAAATCGTGGACAGCGCTGGGGAACAGTGGACGCAGGGCCTGTGCAATCGCGATGTATGCATCGAGACCGCCGTTCGGTCGATGCCGGTCGCCGGCGACCGGGACGCTGCCTGCGGTCACCACAGTTGCCTCGGCGCACTCTGAGATGTCGATCTCCGGCCGCGCTTTCAGACCCTGAAGCCCCTCGGCGATCTCGGTATGTTGGCGGAAACGTTGCCCGACCAACGTCAGCCAATTGACACCCTTGATAGCGTCGTGCATCAGTTCGATCGTGCGGTTCAGGTCTTCGATGTCGATGCCCCAGTAGCGACGTGCGAGTGCGTACACGTAATCGAGCGCCAGTTCCTTGTTCCAGGGGTCGTAGACGAACACTAGGCCGCCGTGCCCCGAGTACAGCGGAACGTGCTCGGCAATTGCGAGCGCGGCGTCGCGCAGCGACCCGATGTCTGCAGTTAATGGCGTTAGGAGCCGCGCAAACGCATGCGATCCGCTGTCGCGCCATTGAACCCGACGGCACATGAAGCTCCAACTGCCGAGCATGTCATCGATCTCCCGGCCGTCCCACAGCCCAGCCTCGAAACCGCGCCCTTCGACAATGCGCCGCCGTGACGGCTCGCACCAAGCACGGCGCGCGCCGTGCGCCGCGGCATCACGGCCGCTCGCAGTGAGCTCGGGTCGATCCAGTGCAAACCAGAGTTCGTGTTCTTCGATCTTGTACTTGACGAGCGAGCCAGGCGGTGCGATCGACTCATAAATGTCGATCAGCACGTCGAGCATGTTTGGCGTCGGGCCGACGAGGTACACGGTCAGATCCTGCATCAGCTTGCAGACTACGCGGCCGTCGACGACGATCGGCTCGGTTAGGCGTTGCGGAAGGCTGCTTGCTTGCATCGTTCGTCCGCCTCGGGCGTCAGCGCTGGGCGCCACGGGTTTCTTTGTCGATCAAGCGGCGCAGGATCTCCAGTTTGTGCATGAGGAACGCCGTGAAGTTCGGGAAGCGGTCCTCTTCTTCGATGATGTCGAGCGCGACAAAGTCCATCTCGCCATCGGCGCGCGCGGTGCGCGGGTCGACGTACAGCACGCTCTTCGTGTCTTCGCCGAGCATCACCGGCAGCGCGCCGTGGTTGAACGGGTTCTCGCTGTCGAATTCGTCGCACAGCTCGTCGATGTCGTCAAGCCGATCTTGCACCCATTCGGCGCGCTGATCCTCGACCGACAACAGTTTGGATTCGCCGGAGAACTCGTCCCAGCCGTTGTGCAATTCGAGGAACGCGCGCCAGCTTGGCGGCAGCGGTTGGCCGAGCATCCTTTCGAGCTTGGCGATCTGTTTTGGCGTGCACGGCTTACCGCGCGGGTGCTTGACTTCTTCGTCGAAGACGAGGTGATCGTAGGTACGCATGGCGTCGTCAAGCTGGGCAACCAGTTCAGGTAGCGAAGGGATTTGGATCGTCATCGTGGCCTCCAGGATGTTGCATCAGCAGCAGTTCGGTTTGACGCCGGTATTCTTGTTCGGGCCGGCGGTTTCGAACGATTTCAGCTTGGTGCCGATCCAGCTATTCGGCCGGCTCGACATCCAGCGTAGGTTCGTCAAATCGGTCGGATGCCCGCCGAGCTGGATCTCCTGCATGTGATCGGGGCTGAATCCGCGGTACTTCTTGCGCGTGGCCTTCTCGCTCAGCTCCTTCTCGCACTTTTTCGAGACGTGTTTGAAGCCGCCGAGTTCCTCGTGACTGTCGCTGTCGCGACGCGCGAAGCCCTTGAGCTGCGAGCATTTCTTGTCGGCTTCTTCCCGCGCGTCTTTATAGCTTTCGTCGCGCCGCCGCAGGTCGCCGGCCTTGGCCTGTTTGTTCACCTCTGAGCACTTCGCGCAGATCTCTTCCTTCTCGCAGTCGGTGAATTTCTTGCGGCCCGGTTTCGGACTTTCCGGGGCGTCCTTACAATCGATGTCGAGCGGTTTGGCACCGCCGTCCAAATCCCAGGTGTCGAAGCCCTGCATCGTCGCGCCGGTGTTCGGCGGGCTGCCGTTCGGACCGCAGTTGTTGAGCATCGGCTCGCCGAGTAGGTGGACGGCCTTACCCTCGATCTTCACGTTCATCGAGCCCGGCGTGATGAACTTGGTCGGGCCGTGTGTGTTCGCCGAAATCAGCCCGCCACCCGTGCCTTTGCTCGCGATATCGCCGATGCTCTCGAAGGTCGCGCCGCGGATCGCAACGGTATTGCCTTCAATCTTCACGGTCGTCGAGTAGCCACTCGGCGATAGCGACGACTTACCGATGTTCGGCAGTGGCGCCGGCACGAATGGTGCGGGCGGTCCTGGCATCTTGCAGATGTTCGGGATCGTCGCTTTCGCAAAGCCGCGACTTTCCGTCGTGCACGGTGTCTTCGGCGGGTTGATCGAAACGGTCTTAGCCATTCCTGTTTGGCTCAGGCCATAGATTCGAGCAGCGCGACGCCGCGGCACCCGCCTTCGGAGCTCGCCCACACCGCCGTGCGACGACGGCCGTTCGAATAACCGCGCGCGATCGCCTGGCAAGCGAGCATCACGAACAGCGGGCCCGAGGCCGCACCGAGGTCGCCCCAGCAGTCGGCCGGTGCGAGGTAGTCGGTTGGATCGTCAAAACACTCGCTCGCGCGCAGGCAGACGAAGCCCCATTCCTCGCCGCGATAGCGCTCGCCGTTCAAGTCGCAGATTGTGTGGTGAATGCGTTCGTCGGGTAAGCGCAGACTGCGTACCGCTTGGCGCAACGTCGCGGTCAGCCCGACACCGAAACACATCTCCTGTGATTTGATCAACGCGGACTCGCGCCCGATCACGGCGTCGCGCAGGCGCATCGGCGGAGTCAGCCCGAGCCGCTCGCACGCGCGCCCGCTAGCGAGCAGGCATGCACCTGCGCCTTCGCCTGGTACGAATCCCGATCGCGAGATTGATCCGATCACTTGCCGATTCGCGTCCAGCCATTCCATCGTGTATGGATGCAGATAGCTGTCTACGCCGGCGACTAGGCCGAGGTCAATCTCGTCAGCGACAATGCGCTGCGCGATGCGTGCCAGCGCGACGAGACCTGCTGCATGGCCGAGCGTATGCACTTCGGCGTCGCGTGCTGGCAAGGGCAGCACGATCGATTCAATGCCAGTACACACTGCCGCGGCGTCGTTCGCGCTGAAGCCCGGGCGAATCTCCGGCAGGCCGACCGAGACCGCGAGCCTGAACTCATCGCAGGTAATCCCACGCGAATCGCCGGTCTGACTGACTAGCGGCAACGCCGCCTCGCGCAGCGCTGGTTCTAGCAGCGCAAGTAGGCGGCGCGGGCCGATCAATGTCGGATCAAGCTGCGCGTCGCATGTGACCGGCATCAGGTTGCCAGCATTGTCGACCAGGTACGGGTGCCTCTGCACAGCGCTCAAAGCCGCTCGCACCGATGCGGCCGAAGCCGCCGCCTGCAGGCCAAGGGGCGTTCGGGCTCCGACGGCCGCGACGTAGATCGCACCCGCACTGCCAATCACCATGGCCGTGCCTTTTCGCGGACAACCGTGTGCTCGAGGTAGTCGCCGTTCGTTCGCACTGCGAGACTTGACTGCCACACGAGCATGACGCGCGGGTGGTCCGGTTCGACGATCACCGTCGAGAGTTGCCCGAAGTGTTCTTCGACTCGGCCATCGAGCAATGTCGAAAAGCGCAGGCTCACGCGCGGCAGCGCGAAGCTCAGGCGACCGCTTGGCGTCAGGTTTGCCAGCTCGACGCTTTCTCCACCACGCAGCGGCTCACTCGGCAGTTGGTCGAGTGGCGCACATTGGCGTGAACGCGGGCTCCAGTCGACCGGCAACAGCGGGAAGCGTTGCTGCTTCCAAGCGTCGTCATAGGTGCCTTGTGCTTCAAGGCGCGGCGACCAATAGCTGTCGATCGCGCCGAAACCGGCGGGCCCGGCGGTTTCGACATCGCCGCTCGGGTACTCGAAGTTCGGCAGCCGCGTCGGGGTCGGCGAGATGCCGACACCGACCGGGTTGCGCGAGTCGAATCGATGGTGCCGCGATTCGGGGTCGCTATGGTCGTACCCGCCATAGGCGCGCTCGTAGGCTAGCGGCACACGCAGGACTGGTTCGGCGCTGCCGAGCAAGAGTCCACCGTCGCGGATGCGGTCACCACGCACGCGCAGTGCTTTGCGCATCGGGCCGATCGCCATCCCGATCATGAAATTGCTGCTCGGTCGTTCGTTCGGCGCGTAGGCGTGGCCGACGACGATGATGTCGGTCGTTGGTTTCGCACCGATGACGTCGGCGTCGTAACGCAAGCTCGACTGGCCCGGCGCACCCGAATACTCGGGCGCGAGTAATGCGTCGACCTGTTCGTCTGCGAGCACGACGTTGCCATCGGGCTGAATTTCGTAGGTCGCCTTGACCGCGACGATCCATTCGTGCGCGCCGTCGCGGTCCCGACCCCAGGCGCGCTCGACCTTATAAGGTGTGCGATTGTCAATTGACCACATGGCTTTCCTCGTCGCTCAGCTCGCAGACGTGCCACGCGTTGGTGTGATACCCGCCCCAGGCGCGTTCGAGTCGATTCAGTGGCTCCGGGTCGAAGGCCGATGTCTCGAGCATCGGCGATGCGAGGCGCAGATCGATCAGGCCGTTGCGATACAGGAGCAGCAGATCATCGAATACATGGCTGATGTCGGGAAACAGTTCAGCAAGAGCGAGTCCGTTTGGCCACAGCGATGACAAGCGACGCAACACCGCATCGACCTGAGCATCGTTTGCGTCGACTTCGTAGCCGGACGGATGCAAGAACGTTGCACTCGCGGCATCACCAGGCACAGTCGCTTTCGGACGTAGGCGCGATGCCATCGTCAACGCAGCTGCTTCGGCTTCATCGATTGGCCGGCACGGCGCGCCAATCTTCGCGAGGATGGGCGAATGCAGTTGCCGGTAGCTCAGGAGGTCGAGCGTGTCGCCGGGCCGCGCGCCGGCGATTCCCGCTTCGTCAAGCCGTTTCGGCAGTTCCGGATCAATGCGGCCCGATGCGTGGTTGAAGTCCGCGTCGGCGACCAATTCGAAGCCCCAGGCGCGAACCAGTGTGACGAACTCGCTGCGCCAAAAAGCTTGATTGTGTTCGGCGAGAAACTCGTGTGCGACGTAGGACGGACGGCCGTCAACGACGAACTGGAACTCGTTCGCGATCAGATGCCCATAAGGATGCGGGCCGGCGCTCAGTGCCGCGACGGTACGCCTTGCTAGCTCCTGCGCATGCCTCGTGCGCTCGGCGAGGCCGACGATGCCCGCGGTCGCAGCAAGCAAATGGTCACGCACCATCGCCCGAATGTTCCAGCCAGGCCGCGTGTTGTAGTTGACATAGAAGAGCCCATCGGGGGCGAGGCATTCGGCGCACAGGGCGAGCAAGGCATCGCGAACGTCGGGCGCGACCCACGAGAACACGCCGTGCGCAATGATGTAGTCGAAGTGCCCGCGCACGAGTGGTAGTGCGGTGCGCAGGTCGGATCCGATGAATTCGAGGTTCGCTAAGCGCAACGCGCTCTGGCGCGAACGCGCCAGAGCAATGCGGCTTGATGCCGCATCGACGCCGACGAACTGGCCGTGCGGTCGATAGTGCGCAAGCGCGAGCAGATTCGCACCGTCGCCGCAGCCGAGTTCGAGCACACGGTATCCGCTGCGCCGAGTTCGCACGCCGCCGTGCAACAACGACGTCAGCGCGAGCCGCTCTGGGGCGGTCCACTCGATCGGGTATGACGTGTACGGCACGTCGTCGTAAGGATTGGGGCCGACCATGCCGCGCCCCGAGTCAATTGATCTGGACCGAGCCGCCGACGATCCGATTGACGCCGGCCGAGCGGCTGACGATGGTCTGGCCGTCGATGACGATGCGGCCTGCTTTGGTGAGCGTCAAGCTTGCAATGCCGCAGCGCAGTTCGAGCCGGTCCCTCGCACAGACCGTCAAGCGTGTACCGTCGGCGCTTAGCTCGACTTGGCCCGGCATCGCCTCGAGCGCGTTTGCGCTGACGTCGCGCAACACGCCGAGAATGATCGGTTGGCGCGGGTCGCCCGCGTCGAACGTCAACACAACAGCACGCCCGACATCGCTGCTTTGCAGGATCGCGATCGTGCGCGCGGGCAGCGCCACCTGGCCGCCCTGGCCGGGCCAACTCACGTAGGCGCTCGCGCCGGCGTTGCCGACGCCGAGTAACTCGCCAACGACGATCGCCGGCATCGTATCGCTGCGTGCTGGCCGCGCGGCGAGCAGCGTTTGCAACGCGAATGTCTCGTCCTCGAGCGACGCGGGCTCCGCCGCTGGACGTGCATCACAAGACAAGGTGTTCGCGCTCACTCGTCGACTCACGCCTCTTAGTTGATGTTGACCGCCGAGCCCTTCACCACGATGTCGCTCGACGCCTTCACATTGATCTTCCCCGAGCCGTCGATCGTGATGTCTTTACCCTTGATGACGATCGTGCCGTCCTTCTTCATCGTGATGCTGGCGCTGCCGGTCGTGATCGAAATCGAATCGGCCGCGGTGATCACGAGGTTCTTGCCGACGCTGAGCTTGTCGTCTTCGCCGACCGAGGTGGTGCGCGCCTTGCCGACGCTGACGGTCTCGGCGCCGCCGATCGTCAGCTTGCGGTCGGCGCCGACGTTGCTGGTCTGGTTCGAGGCGATCGCGTTGCTCTGATTCGCGCCGATCGAATTGTTCTGGTTGGCCCCGACCGTCGTGGTCTGGTTTGCGCCGATCGTGAACACCTGCGCGGCGCCGACCGTGATCTCCTGCGCGGCACCGACCGTGATCGTTTCATTGACACCCACGCTGTGCGTGCGCTGCAGCGCCACCGTCGCGGTCTCGCTTGCACCGACGCTGATCGTGCGGTTCGCGGCGATCGCGATCGTCTCGTTCGCGCCGACCTTCTCGGTGCGGTTCGCGCCGATCGTGATGCTCTCGTTGACGCCGACCTTCTCGCTCCGGTTCACCCCGATCGTGATGGTCTCGTTGTTGTCCACCGTCTCGGTGCGGTCGTGCTTGACATGCGTCGTCTCGTCGTGGTCGACCGTCTTGGTCCGGTCATGCCCGACCGAATGAGTCTCGTCGTTCTCGACCTCGATGTCCTGGTTCTTCTCCGCGTGTATCCAGAGCTGCTCCGAGCCCTTCTTGTCCTCGAAGCGGATCGCGTTGGCGTTGCCGTAGCCGCCGCCCTTGCTCGAGCGCGTCAGGATGCCCGACTGCGTCGCGTTGGCCGGCAGGTCCCACGGCGGCATCTGGTCGGCGTTGTAGACGCGGCCGGTGATGATGGGCTGGTCCGGGTCGCCCTCGAGAAAATCGACGATCACCTCCTGGCCGATGCGCGGCGTGAAGATCGCGCCATAGTTCTTGCCGGCCCAGGCCTGCGCCACACGAACCCAGCACGAGCTCTTCTCGTCCTTCTTGCCGTAGCGGTCCCAGTGGAACTGGACCTTGACGCGGCCGTACTTGTCGGTCTCGATCTCGTTGCCCGCGGCGCCGACCACGAGCGCGGTCTGCGGGCCTTGCACCAGCGCCTTCGGCGTGCGCCGCGCGGGGCGGAACTGCTGGCTCGCCAGCAGCGCGGTGAAGGTGCACTGCAGGCCCGGCACCGCGCCGGCGGTGCCGCTGCCGGCGGTGGCGATGGCGTCGATGCTGCCGTTCGTGGCGCGGATGTGCGTGCCGGTGACCAGGTACTCGGCGTTCTGGTCGGCGCGCGGGTGGCGCTGCAGCTTGAACGTGAAGCCCGAGGTCAGGTCGTGCGCGTTGGTCGCGCCGTGGAAGACCTCGTGATCGGAGTAGACCTCGTCCATGCGGTTGTCGAGGTACTGCGTGCCGTCGGCCGCCTGCGTGTAGAAGCCGGGGTAGTCGTACGACTCTTCGTCGGCGTGGTCGTACTTGTGCGGACGCTTGCCTTCGACCAGCAGCTTGTCGCTGGGCTTTTCGAAGTCGTAGTCCCGAAACGCGAACTTGCCGGGGCGCACTGCGCGCGCGGTGCTCCAGCGGCTCACGTAGTCGATGTCGGGCGGCGCGGCCGACGCGTTCGCGTACAGCGGCAGGCGCTGCGCGCCGTGCGGCTGCGGGTCGTGCGCGCTGGCCGAATCGAGCAGGATCATCTTGTGCTGGCCGTCGGCGTGGTCGAAGCGGTAGTAGATGCCTTCGTGCTCGAGCAGCCGGCTGACGAAGCTCAGGTCGCTCTCGCGGTACTGCACGCAATAGTCCCACTTGCGGTACTCGCGGAACAGCTTGAAGTCGAACGATGCGATGCCGTGGTCCTCGAACACGGCCTTGACGATGTCGGGCACGCTCTGGTGCTGGTAGATGCGGCAGTCGGTCGTGCGCGAGAGGAACCACAGCCACGGCCGCACGGCGATCTGGTAGCCGTGGTAGCGGCTCGTGCCGCCGCCTTGTGACAGCCGCGTGATGTAGCCGTGGAAGTGGCGCTTCGCATCGTCGCGCAGCTCGATCTCGAAGGTGACCGGCTTGCCGAGCAGCTTGTCGACGTCGAGATCGCTGCGCGGGCTCAGCAGCTGCGCATGCATCTCGCTCGGCATGCTCAACGCCTCCTTGACGCTCAAGGACTGGAGCAGCAGATCCTCCGCGGGCAGCGGCGTCTTGATGCGAAACGGGTGCGGCATTTGCGGACGACTGTAGGCAGCGGGTCCGGCGCGCTCAAGCGACGAAAGTCATCGCGCCGCTTCGTATGACGAGGCCTTGCGCGCGCTGGCCAGCCAGCCTGCGACATCGCGGCCGCCCTCGGTGCGCGAGACGGCGGGTTCGATGTGCAGCGCGTCGAAGCCCGCGGCCGCCAGGCTTTCGAGCAGGTGTGCGCGGGCGTGCGCGTAGCGGCCGGTCGGCTGCAGGCGCACCGGCGCGACGATGTCGTCGTGGGT
>Ga0070706_100002677_pt1 | contig 17846 bp, 15 predicted proteins | sample KBSK5501metaG_FD_65476 | JGI IMG/M metagenome (GOLD analysis project Ga0070706, IMG submission 65476) | Corn, switchgrass and miscanthus rhizosphere microbial communities from Kellogg Biological Station, Michigan, USA - KBS K5-50-1 metaG | ecosystem: Host-associated > Plants > Roots >... | reverse complement strand
CGGTCCCGCTCCAGACCGAGCGAACGGACGGAGTCCGGAATCCCGACGTCACGGCACAACCGCGCTACGTGGGCCACGATGTCTTCGCCTTCGATCCCCGCGGCTCGGGCGAGCGCGTTCAACCGATCCTGCGCGACGTCGCGATTGTACGCCAGCGTATACGGAAGCGCGATGGCGCACGACAGCCCGTGAGGCAGGTGGAGGTGGTTGGAGAGCGTGTTCGCGATCGAGTGCCCGAGGACCATGCCGGCATTGAGCGTGAGTCCGCCCATGTACGCGGCCACGACCATGTGGGCGCGTGCCTCGGGGTCCCCTCCGGCGCTGCCGCCGGACGCATACGCGCGCCGCAGCGCGCCGAAGATCAGCGCGGTCCCGCGCGCCGCCATCGCGTCGGTGAGCGCCGTCGCATTGGTGGAGAGCGTGCCTTCCATACAATGGCTCAGCGCATCGAGGCCGGTGTGGGCGGTGACCGCCGGAGGGAGCGAGTGGGTCAGGAGCGGATCGAGGATCACGCCCGCTGCGAGGAGCTGGGGATGGCCCGTCGCGGATGCCTTACGAGTGCCGGTGGTGACGACGGCGTTTTGGCTCGCCTCGGCCCCCGTGCCCGCGGTGGTGGGCACCAAGATCGTGGTCACCGCGGGCTCCTTAAACCGCTTGCCGCCGACGGTCGTGTACTCGAGGACGCTTCCGGGGTTGCGCACGAGCGCGGCGCTCAGTTTGGCGACATCGAGGACGCTGCCCCCCCCCACGCCGACCACCAGGGACGGCGACACCCGTCGCGCGACCGCGGCTGCGCCATCGGCCACCTCGACGGTGGGCTCCCCAGGAATCTCCGCGTACCGGTGAATGTCAAATCCCGCCGCGATGAGCCCGTCCGCCACCTTGGTGGCGAGGCGCAGCCGGTCCACCACGGCATCGGTCACGAGCAGCGCGCGCCCGGGCCGAACGCCGAGTTCTTGGATGCACTCCTGGATCCGTTCCGACGCGTGCGCGCCGAACCAGACGCGGCTCGGAGCCCGGAAGGCGCGTGGTTGATCGAAGAGCACGTAGGGACCGGGCATCGTGACCTCCAGACGCGAGTTGCGCGGATGGGTCAATATGTTGACCCGTCGATCACCGAGATGATACCATCGGGGCGGCGCAACAGGCAATTTTCCACGGGTTCTCCGGAGTGCCGCCATGAATGTTGGGGTCGAGCAGATTCCCGCTGGTGTCCGTGTCCCTACCACGGCCCTTCCGATGGCCCGTGTCCACCAGCGATTTCGCCGGCCGCGTGTCGAGGATGTCCCGGCCGCCGTGCGGGCCGAGCTTCGGCGCCTCGATCTCGCCGCGCGCATCCGGCCCGGCAGCCGGATCGCCGTGACGGCCGGGAGCCGCGGGATTCGCGACATCGTCCCCATCCTGCGCGCCGCCGTCGAGGAGATCCGCATGGCCGGCGGAGATCCGCTCCTCGTGGCGGCGATGGGGAGCCACGGTGGGGGCACCGACGAGGGCCAGCGCCGGCTCCTCCAGCATCTCGGGATCACGCCCGAGTCCATTGGCGCGTCGCTTGCGACCTCGATGGAGACGGTGGAGTTGGGGCGGACGCCGACCGGGTTTGTCGCGTACTGCGATCGGAACGCCGCGTCATGCGACGCCATCCTGGCGGTTAGCCGGATCAAGCCGCACACTGGATTCACCCATCCGTTCGGCAGCGGGTTGATGAAGATGCTCGGCGTCGGGCTGGGCAAAGCCCCGGGCGCCGCCCAGATTCACCAGCGGGGCCCCGGGCAGATGGCGGCGGCGATCCGCGAGATTGCGGAGTGCGTGATCGGGACCGGGCGAGTGCTTGGCGGGCTGGCGATCATCGAGAACGCCTACGATGAGACCGCCCGACTCGTCGCGGTGCCACCCGAGACGATCCCCGATGTGGAGGTAGACCTTTTTCCCGAGGCGCGCGCGTTGATGCCGCACCTTCCCGTCGACAACATGGACCTCCTGATCGTGGACGAGGTCGGCAAGAACTACAGCGGAACCGGCATGGATGTCAACGTGATCGGCCGGTGGCGGATCGCCGGCGTGGCGGAACCCGAGGTGCCGCACGCCGAGCGCATCGTTGCGCTCCGGCTGTCCGCGGCGTCGGAGGGGAACGCACAGGGGATCGGCCTGGCCGACTTCACGACCAGGGCACTGGTCGACCGGATTGATTTCTCCGCGACCTACCTGAACTGCATCGTGAGCACGTATGTGCAGCGGGCGATGCTTCCGATCGTGCTGGCGACGGAACGGGATGCGATCTTCGCCGCGCTCGGAAGCCTCGGCATCGGGGACCCACACCGGACGCGTGTCGTCCGTGTGCCCAATACCCTCCACCTGGAGGATGTGTGGGTGTCGGAGCCCCTCGTGGAGGGCCTCCGGGGCCAGCCGCACATCGCGGCGGTCGGCCCCGCGGAGCCGTTGCGGTTTGATAACCGCGGACGGCTATGCTAGATGAGGACGGAGAATCGTTGTCGCGCTCGCGCCCCGTACCGACGGCGTCCACGGCGGAGGGAGTGGCGCGTGTGGCGGCGCTTCTCCGCGGTGGCCGGCTGAACGTCGCATTGACCGGTGCCGGGGCGAGCACCGAGTCGGGCCTCCCAGATTTTCGGTCCAAGGACGGCCTGTGGGGGGGCACCGACCCCACGCGCGTGGCCTCCGTGAGCGCGTTCCAGCAGGACCCCGCGGCGTTCTACGCATTCTACCAGACCCGTCTCGCCGCGCTCGCGGGTGCCGCGCCCAACGCCGCGCACCGGGCGCTGGCCCGGCTCGAATCCGTCGGGGTGTTGCACCTGGTGGTGACGCAGAACGTCGACGGGCTGCATCTGCGTGCGGGATCGCGGGAGGTCGTGGAGGTCCACGGTAACCTCCGCGAGGCCCGGTGTGCGGGATGCGGTGCCTTGGTCTCGATCGTCGAGATGGCCGGACCCCTGCGGGCGGGCGCGCTGCCCCAGTGCGGACGGTGCGGTGGGCTGTTGCGGCCCAACGTCGTGCTCTTTGGAGAGGTACTCCCTGCGGCGGCGTACGCGCGGGCGGAAGCTGCGTGCCGACAGTGCGATGTGCTGCTCGTGGTGGGGTCGTCGTTGCAGGTCCATCCCGTCGCCGGGTTACCGGCCCTCGCCGTCCGGCACGGGGCAAAGCTCGCCATCGTGAATTGCGACCCCACACCGTGCGACGAACTTGCCGAGGTCGTGGTGCGGGGCGAGGCCGGCACCGTGCTCCCGCGGATCGTCGAGGCCGTCGAAGGGCCGCGGAACGAGACGCCGTAAGGAGGAAAAGCCGTGACACGAGACGACCGGCGGGCGGAGGTCGGAGTGTTGGGGGGATCTGGATTCTATGCGCTCCTGGAGACCCCCCAAGAGATCAGGGTCGACACCCCCTACGGTGAGCCGAGCGATAGTATGATGCTGGGCGAAATCGCGGGGCGCACGGTGGCTTTCCTCACGCGCCACGGCCGGACCCACCGGCTGCCGCCGCACCGGATCAACTACCGCGCCAACATGTGGGCGATGAAGTCCCTTGGCGTGGAGTGGGTGTTCGGTCCGTGCGCCGCCGGGAGCCTCCAGCCTCACGTGCGGCCGGGCGAGTTCGTGATCTGCGATCAGTTCGTCGATCGGACGAACGCGCGAGCCGATACCTATTTCGATGGCCCCATCGTGACGCACATCGCGGGAGCGGATCCGTATTGTCCCACGCTCAGGCCGCTCGCCGTGGAGACGGCGAAGAGACTCGGGATCCCTGTGCACGATCGAGGCACGGTCGTGGTGATTCAGGGTCCCCGGTTCAGCACCCGTTCCGAGAGCCGGTGGTTCCGCACGCAGGGGTGGGAAGTCATCAACATGACCAACTATCCGGAGGTGGTGCTGGCCAGGGAGTTGGAGTTGTGCTACGTGAACATCTCGTTGATCACGGACTACGACGTCGGTGTGGAAGGGGACGCCGCAGTCGAACCGGTCACGCACGCGGCCGTGATTCAAGTGTTCCAGCAGAACAACGAGAAGCTCCGGCGGCTGCTGCGGGCCATCATCGAACGGTTGCCGCGCCCGCGGACGTGCTCTTGCGGAACCGCGCTGGCGCACGCCCGTGTAGAATAGGGGAAGAGAGGAGGCGAGCGTTGCGAACCGCTGTGGACGGGGCCGCGAGGAGGGCCGGGCTCGCCGTGTTCGCCTTGGGCGTGCTGCTCCTATTGATGGTATTCTACCTCGCGTATCTCGAGTTGGTGGCCTCGGGCACGCTGACCTCGCCGGCGTCAAGCCAGAGCACACTGCTTCCCTTGGCGACGAAAGGGTTGTTTCTATTGCTGATGGGATTTGTCGCCTCGGCGATCTCCAACAAAGGCATCGGCCTCTATCAAGCGGCGGTCCACGCCGAGGAATAAACGGATGCACCGGATCAGACGTCGGAAGCGCAGGTGAGCGGTGGACCTTCAGCTCGACGTGCGAACCAGCGATGGGGTGACGATCCTCGACGTCGTCGGCGAGGTGGATCTCTACACGGCGCCCCGACTCGAAGAGGGGTTGCGCCAGGCCGCGAGCGGCCCCCGGCCGCTGCTCGCCGTCAATCTCGCGCGCGTCGCCTACCTCGACAGCACCGCCCTTCGGGTTCTGACCGAGTCGCACAAAGACGTGCAGTCGCGTCAGGGCGCCATCGTGGTGATCGTCACCCAGCCAACGATCCAAAAGATCTTTCGGGTCACCGGGCTCGGAACCATCCTCGCTGTGGTGGCGACTGAGCGGGAGGCCGTCGAGCAATTGAGGACCCACCCCCGCGGGTGACCGGAGTGAAGAGGATCCGGTTGGGGATCCGCGGGAAGATCGCCGCGGTGATCCTCATCTGCATGGTGCCCGTCCTGATCCTCGGCGGCGTGCTGTATCAATCCCGGGACCAGGGCCGGCTCGAGGTCGTCCAGCGCAGCCACCGCGAAGCCGCCCGTGCCATCGCCTCGGGTGTCCAGATGTTCATCGCGGGTGGGATCGAGGCTGAGCGGACAGCAGGGGCCGCTGTGACGAGCCAGCCCTACCCCGTTCCCGGCATCGTCCAATTGTTTGGGGCGATCCGAGCCCGCGATCCGCTGTTTCTTTCGCTCGTCCTGATCGACCCCGCCGGCGGCGTTTCGGCGGCCAGCCCGCCCGCCGCGGCCCAAGACGTGGCCGCCGACCCGTCGGTCACCGCTGTCCAGCGCAGCAAGGCGTGGGCCGCCGGGGCGCCGGTCCGGGTCGGGCGCCGGGCCACCCTGGTCGTCTCGAGCGCGATCCAGGAGGGCGGTCACCTCAACGCGATCGTCGCCGGCCGGGTAAACTTGGAGCGCCTCCGGGCGATCCTTCCCCACGCTCCCAATCCACTCGCCGACGGCATCATTGTCGACGAGCGCGGCCGAGTGATCATCGATCTCCTCAAACCGGACCGGGCAGCGGAGGCGTTTCAAGAGGTGGCCGGCGTCCGGCAGGCCTTGGCCGGCTACGAGGCGTCGATCGATGGCTACCGGGATCCCGGGAGCCCGGTCCGGCTTCTTGGCGCCGCGGTTCCGATCCCCGACCTCGGGTGGGCGGCGGTCATCACGGAACCGGAGTCGTCCGCGCTGGAATCCGCGCGCCGGGCCGCGACCCAGGAACTCACGTTTCTCTTGACCACGGTGGGTATTGGGCTGTTCCTGGCTTGGGTGCTCGGCGCAGAGCTGAGCGCTCCAATCCTCGCCCTTGTTCGCGGCGCGCGCGCGATCGGGCGAGGCGAACTCGGCACGCGGGTGGCCTTGCCGCGAAACGACGAGCTGGGAGAGCTGGGGGACGCCTTCAACGAGATGAGTCGCCGGCTGGCCGATCTCGTCCAGGAGATGAGCGCCCTCCAGGCGGTCAGCGATGCGGCCCTGTCGACCGTCCGGCTGGATGAACTCCTCCCTCCGCTGGTGCACCAGGTCGTCGCCGCGCTCCACGCGGATGAGGGGACGATCTGGTTCGTCGATGAGCAGTCGGGCGGTCTCAACGTATCGTCGTCGGAGCCCCCCCGACACCTGGCGCGAGGACAAGGGGTGGCGGGCCGCGTCGCCGCGGAGGCGCGGCCTGTGATGATCTCCGACCCCGCCCGCCTGGCCGCGCTCGATCCGGCGCTCGCCGGCGAAGGCGCCTATGCGGCCGCCGGAGTCCCGCTTCGGGCGGGCGGTCGGGTGATCGGGGTGGTGCAAGTCACCTCGCGGCGCCCCCGCGAGTTCACCCCGCACGAGATGCGGCTCCTCGAGGCGTTCGCCGATCGAGTGGCATTGGCCGTCGATAATGCGAGCGCCTACGAACGCGAGCGTGAGATCGCCGCGATCATCCAACAGACGCTCCTCCCGCCCGAGCGCGTGCAGCTTCCGAGCGTGACGGTGGCGGGGAAGTATGTGTCCAGCCGCGAGGTGGGGGGAGACTTCTACGCGGTCCTCCCCCTAGAGGACGCGAGAGTCGGGCTGGCCATCGCGGACGTGACGGGCAAGGGGATCCCCGCGGCCACGCTCTCGGCTCGCGCCCGATACCTGCTCGAAGCGTTTGCGCTTGAGGCGCACCGTCCGGACACGGTCCTGACCCGGTTGAACCAGGTCCTGGCGCGGGACGCCGACTCGCGGTTTGTCAGTCTATTCTACGGCATCCTCGACGCACGGCGGGGTCGCTTCGCGTTCGCTCGAGCAGGCCATCCGCCCCCGCTGCTGGTGCCCGCGGGGACGGCCACGCCCGTGGCCCTCGAACCACCCGGGCTACTCCTGGGGGTGGACGTCGCCGCCACGTACGTGACCTCGGAGGTCTCCGTGGGCCCGGGGGATCTCTTGGTCATGTTCACCGATGGAATCACGGAGGCCAGGCGTCCGGATGGGCAGCAGTTCGGAGAGCAGCGCGTTTCGGTGCTCGCGGGGGCCTGCGCTGGGGCGCTCCCCGAGGATGTTGTCGAGCGGGTCATGGGTGCGCTCGCGGCCTGGGCCGGGCGCGCTCCCGCCGACGACCAGACGATCGTGGCGGTCCGTATCGAACTCGCCGATGAACGCCCTGTCCACATGCACGCCGGGCGCGCCTCGGCCGATTGACGCTGTTCTGAGGCCTATGTTATACTGGCGACGCTCAAGTAGAAGCCATCTGCTTCTCACCTTGAGGCGCTGCCGGACGGATGCGGTGGCCGCTGCCAAGGTTAACGGCTCGGAAACGATCCGGAGGGGATGGCGTCGCTGCCATCCCCTCATTATCTGAAGGAGGGGTAGAGTCTTATCGAGCGCGGAGCGCGGATCAACGACCGTATCCGGGCCCGTGAGGTCCGGTTGATCGGGATGAGCGGTGAGCAACTGGGAGTGATGCCGCTTGCCGACGCCCTGGCCAAAGCCGACGAGGCGAACCTCGATCTCGTGGAGGTTGCTCCGACGGCGAACCCACCGGTGTGCCGGATCATCGACTATGGCAAGTACAAGTACGAGCAGGCGAAGCGGGAGCGCGAAGCTCACCGGAAGTCGAAGACCTCCGAGCTGAAGGGCATGCGGCTGAGCCCGAAGATCGGGGAACATGATCTGCGCACGAAGACGAGAACGGTGAGCGAATTTCTGAAGGACGGAGACAAGGTGCGCGTCTCCATGTGGTTTCGCGGCCGCGAGATGGCGCATCCGCATGTCGGGGAGCAGATCCTGCGCCGGATGGCGCAGGATCTGGCCGAGGTCGCGGTCGTGGAGCGTCACCCGCTGATGGAAGGGCGCAACATGATCATGATCCTGGCGCCGAAGAAGAATTAGCCGAACGGGAGAGCAGACGTGGGAAAACTGAAAACCCACCAGGGTACGGCGAAGCGGATTCGGGTGACGGGCCGGAAGCGGCTCCTGCGGGGCCGTCAACTCGGGGGGCATTTGATGGTGCACAAGGGGCCCAAGCGGAAGCGGTCCCTGCGCGAAAACCGAGCGATCGAGCCCGCCGACCTCCCTCGGTTGGAGCGGTTGCTCCCGTATCGCTGACCACGCACGCCGCAGGTTGGGAGTGATGCTCGATGGCACGCGTCAAACGGGGCGTCAGCGCGAGGCGCAGACACCACAAAGTCCTGAAGCTCGCGCGCGGATACTGGGGAAAGAAGAGTCGCTGGTTCAAGCTGGCGAACCAGACGGTGGTCCGCGCCCTGGCGCAGGCGTACGCGCACCGGCGGGCCCGGAAGCGGGAGTTCCGTCAGTTGTGGATCGCGCGCATCAACGCCGCGGCGAGGATGCACGGGCTGTCCTATAGCCGGCTGATCTGCGGGCTGCGGCGGGCGGGGATCGAGGTGAACCGCAAGATGCTAGCGGATCTCGCCGTCCGGGACGACCAGGCGTTTTCGGCGCTGGTCAAGCGGGCCCAGCAGGTCAAGTAAGCGGCGATCGCATGAGACGTGAAGGCGAGCCCTCCCCTGTGGGGGAGGGCTCGCGCCATTCATCGGGTGAAGGCACCGCCCCGACCATCATCACGAGCCGCAAGAATCCGCTGATCCAGGACCTACGGGGCCTGCTGCAGTCGTCGGCGCGCCGCACCGCGCGCTGCGTGGTCGAGGGGTGGCGGTTTCTGGAGACGGCCGCCGCAAGCGGCGCCGACATCAGGCTGGTCGTTTATACGCCCGCCGCCGCCGCGCATCCGCGGGGCGAGGAGATGCGCCGGCGCCTTCAGGCCGCGGGTGCGCGGCTGATCGTGGTCTCGCCATACGTGTTCGATTCGTTGACACAAGTGGACGCTCCGCAAGGCGTGCTCGGCATCGTCCGGCGGCCGCCGGATGCGCCGGCGGCGCTCCTCGAGGACGCGAAGGCATTGTTTGCCGTGCTCGATGGTGTGCAGGATCCCGGCAACGTGGGTGCGATCCTCCGCACGGCTGTCGCCGCCGGGGCGACCGGAGGTGTGGTCGCGGGCACCGCCGCAGACCCCTTCGGATCGAAAGCGATCCGCGCTTCGGCCGGGGCGGTCTTTCAGTTGCCGTTGTTGTTCTTCGCGTCGGCGTCCCAAGCCGCCGCCGCGCTGCGCCGACACGACGTGCGCGTGCTCGTCGCGGATCCCCGGGCAGACCGCCTCGAATCGGAGGTCTCATACGCCCGCCCGCTCGCGCTCGTCTTCGGAAGCGAGGGCGCCGGCGCAGCCCAAGCGTGGACTCCGCCCGGGATCCGAATCCGCCTGCCGATGGCCGGCGCCATGGAGTCGTTAGGTGTGGCCGCCGCAGCGGCGGTGCTGCTCTACAGAGCCGGGGAGGCCGCCGGGCCTCGGGATTGACTACGGTCGCGCCTTCGTACTCCGTACACTGCACCGAGTTTGGCACGTCGCGCGAGCGTGTGTTATACTTGGTCCGACCTCGTAGGTCGCTCCTGGACCTCCAGCCGGATCGGCGGAGAACCATTGGCGAGGAGGAGGGGTGGCGCGGTGGAGACTTCCTGGACGCCGGAGTCGTTCTGGCGGGTGTTCGAGGCCACCGGATCGATCTGGGCATACCTCGTATACCGCCAACTTGTGCGGCGACGGCAGCAGTGGGTGGTGCCGATCTTGAACTAGCCCCGAGGGGGGCGAAATTGCATAGCGTGGCGATGACGGAGAGGGTGCGCGGGATTTCGGCGCCCAGGGAGGGCCGGTCACCGACTGCGAACCGGCCCGCGACGCAGCCCGACGCCGTTCACTCCAGAGCGGTTTGCTGAACCCGGCCCGAGAGCCGGCACTAGGCGAACAGGGACCGGCCGGTATCCCGGTCAATGAAGGGTCGCCTGGGTGGCATGACTCCAGGCGGAAAAAGGGTGGGACCGCGGAAGCGCACTTCCGTCCCTTGGACGGAGGTGCGTTTGATTTTTTTCTTGCGAGGAGGATCTCGCGCAGGATGGTCTCGCAACTGGATCGCAGCGATCTCGAGAGTATTCGACGCCGCGCCGAGGGCGAGTGTGTCGAGGCGACCACCGTCGAATCGCTGGAAGGGATGCGCGTGCGCTATCTTGGACGAAACGGCGTGATCACTCAGGCGTTTCGCCAACTCGGCACGGTCCCCCCTGGAGATCGCCCTGCGATGGGGGCTGCGTTGAACGAGCTCAAGGCCGGGATTGAGCGCCTGGTGGAGGCCCGGGCCGTGGTGCTGCGGGAGGAAGCGCAGCACCGCCGCGTTGCGGCGGAGGCGATCGACGTCACCCTCCCCGGACGCCCCCCCACCCTCGGCCGGACGCACATCCTCACCCGGACCATGGACGAGATCGCGCAGATCTTCCTTGGGCTGGGGTTCGAGGTCGTCGAAGGGCCGGAGATCGAGCGTGACCACGACAACTTCGAACGCCTCAACATGCCGGCGTACCACCCCGCCCGGGACGCCCAGGATTCGTTCTACGTGACAAACGAATGGCTGCTGCGGACGCACACGACGGTCGTGGACGTGCACGTGCTGGATTCCCGACGCCCGCCGATGCGGGCCCTGGCCTACGGCCACTGCTACCGGCGGGATCCGGCGGACGCCAGCCACTCCCCCATGTTCCACCAGGCCGACGGGTTCATGGTCGACGAGGGCGTGCGGTTCTCGGATCTAAAGGGGGTCCTCATGGCGTTCGCCCGCGAGTTCTTCGACCCCCAGATCCGTGTCCGCTTCGCGCCGTCCTACTTTCCGTTCACCGAACCGAGCGCGGAGATGGCGATCTCGTGCCTGATGTGTGGGGGCCGCGGGTGCGCGGTGTGCAAGCACTCCGGCTGGCTGGAGATCTTGGGGTGCGGCATGTTCCACCCTCGGGTGTTGGAGATGGCACACATCGATCCCGAACAGCACACCGCGTTCGCGTTCGGCATCGGCGTCGATCGCCTGGCGATGCTCAAGCACCGGATCAACGACATCCGGCTGTTCTACGACAACGACGTCCGCTTTCTTCGACAGGTATAGGAGCGGCGATGCGCGTCCCGCTGGAGTGGCTCCGGGAATTTGTGACGGTCGACGTGCCGCTGGAGACCCTGATCGAGCGGCTCCACGGGATCGGCCTGCCCGTCGAGCGCATCGAGCACATCGGGGACGATACCGTCCTCGAGATCGAACTGACCGCCAACCGTCCCGACTGCATGAGCGTGCTGGGGGTGGCGCGAGAGGTCGCGGTGATGCTCGGCCACCGGCTCCGGATCCCCAAACCTAAGTACGTCACGCGCTCGCCTGCCGCATCGGAGCGGATCGCGGTCGAGGTCGATGATCCCAATGGCTGCCCGCGGTTCACCGCCCGGATGATCGAGGACGTCCGGGTCGGCCCGTCGCCGGCGTGGGCGCAGAGGCGTCTGGAAGCCTGTGGCGTCCGGGCGATCAATAACGTGGTCGATATCACGAACTACGTCATGCTCGAACTCGGCCAACCCATGCATGCATTTGACGACGACCGGGTCGCCGAACACCGTCTCGTCGTCAGGCGCGCCGAGCCCGGGGAGCGGCTCCGCACCCTCGACGGGGTCGACTACACGCTGGATCCCGAGATGCTGGTCGTCGCGGACGCACGGCGCGCGGTGTCGTTGGCGGGCATCATCGGGGGCAGCGACACTGAGATCGGTCCGGGCACAACGCGGGTGCTGCTCGAAGCGGCATACTGGAACCCGCCGGCGATCGGGCGCACGGCGCGGCGCCTAGGCATTCGCACGGAGGCCTCTGCGCGGTTCGAGCGGGGCATGGACCCTGCCGGCCCTCCGCTCGCCCAGGAGCGGGCGGCGCAGTTGTTCACCGAGTGGTGCGGTGGTCGTGTGCTCCGAGGGACGATCGACGTCAGCGCACTACGCGCGATTCGGCGGGCGATCCGGCTTCGGCCCGCGCGGGTCGTGACGGTGTTGGGCGTGGCCGTGCCGCGGGCGCAAATGCTCCGCAGCCTCCGCGCGCTCGGGTGCACCGTCGGCCCGGGCAGGGGGGGGTCCCCCGACGGGCATCCCCGGGCGAGGTCGCTCGAGGTGCGGCCGCCCTCGTTCCGCGTCGACCTCTTACGCGAAGAAGATCTCATCGAGGAGATTGCCCGGGTGTACGGGTACGACCGCGTGCCCTTGACGATGCCTCGCGGCGAAACCACGCCGGGGACGATCGCCCCCGTTCTCCGAATCGATGCGCGGGTTCGGGAGACGCTCGCGCGCTGTGGGCTCACGGAAGTCATGAGCCTCACATTGATCTCTGCGCAGGCGGCGGCAAAGACGGGGGCGGGGGTCGTCGTGGTGCAGAATCCGCTCGTCGCCGAGCAGTCGGCGCTGCGGCCCTCGCTTTTGCCGGGCCTGGTATCGGCGCTGGCGACCAACGCGGCCCGGCGCGTTGATGATGTCCAGGTGTTTGAGCTCGGCAGGGTGTTTCACCCGACCCCACGTGAGGGCAATGGCGGTCTCGACGGCCGCCCGGAAGAGCGAAGGACCCTCGGGTTGGCCTCGATGGGACGATGGCGGGCCGGGTGGAACGTGCCGATCGAGCAGGGGGCCACCGACTTCTATCATATGAAAGGGCTCATCGAGGTGCTCCTGCGCGAGTTGGGGGTGCGCGACTGGGTCATGGATCCGCTCTCGGAAGCATCGGCCTGGTGGCACCCTGGGCGTTCGGCCGTCATGAAATACCACGGGCGCGCCATCGGGCAACTCGGCGAGGTGCATCCCGACGTTGCCGCCGCGCACCGACTGCCCCACCGCGCGTACCTGGCTGAAGTAGACCTTGAGGCGGTGCTCCCTGCGGTGACGTTGATCCGCACGTCTCCGGAACTCCCGCGTTTTCCCTCGGTCGAGCGGGATGTGGCGGTGGTCATCCCGGATGGGCTCCCGGCAGGCCAGGTTGAGGCGGTGATCCGTGCCGCGGCCGGGCCGCTGTTGGAGATGGTCGAGCTCTTCGACGTCTATGCCGGCCCGCCGGTGCGGGCCGGGTATCGAAACCTCGCGTATCGCCTGCGGCTGCGCGCCCAGGATCGCACGCTCACCGCTGATGAGGCAGAGGAAATCCTCCAACAGGTCCGAATAGCCCTCCAGGGGCAGGCCGGCGTTCGGCTCCGCGAGTAGCCACGTCGCGGGAGGCGCTCAGGAGGGATGGGTCGGACCATTTCGGTGAACTGGATCGACTGGATCACCCTCGCGATCGTGCTCGTCTCCGTCCTCCGCGGCACCCGGTATGGCGTGCTGGCGGGGGTGATTGACTTGGTGGCGATGGTGGGCGCGTTTTTCGCCGCGACCGTCACGTACGCGCGCGTCGTGCCGATCTTGCACCAGGCCTTGTTCCTGCCGGCGGCTTGGGGAGGGTTCTTGGCGTTTGTGGTGATCTGGCTGGCCCTGTACATTCTGGTCGGGATCATTGTGCGTCTGGTGCACGGCGTCCGGACCCTCCCGCTCTCCGAAATCCTGGGAGGCGTGATGGGCGTCGTGCGAGGGATCGCGATGGCTGCGGCGCTGCTCGTCGTCATCCTGGCATCCCCATTCCGGGAAGCGGTCGAACCGGACACGAAACACTCGACGGTCGCGCCGTTTCTGTTGAAGGGCTACAACGCGTTCATGGTCAACATCGCATCCACACTGCCGGTCCGGATTCCGCGCTTCGGCCCTGATGGCATCATGTTCTAGGTGAACACCAGGAATATCGAGATCGCCCGCATCTTCGCGCAGATCGCCGACCTCCTCGAGATCCAGCAGGAGTCCACGTTTCGCGTCAACGCCTACCGCAAGGGGAGCCGGGCGCTGGAAAGCTTGGCCGATGACGTCGAGGCCGTCGCCGCCCGCGGCGAGCTCCGGAAGATCGGCGGGATCGGCGAGAGCCTGGCGGAGAAGATCGAGGAGTATCTGCGGACCGGGACGGTCGCGTACCATGAGGAATTGCAGCGGGCCCTCCCACCTGGCGTGGCCGAACTCATGACGATCCCCGAAGTGGGCCCCAAGACCGCGCTCCTCCTCTACCAGCGGTTGGGCGTGACGGACATCGACGCGCTCGAGCGGGCGGCCCACGCCGGCAAGGTCCGGGAGCTGCCCCGTCTCGGCGCCAAGATCGAGCAGAACATTCTCCAAGGCATCGAGCGGCGGCGCCTGCAGGCCGCCCGCCAGCCGATCGGGATCGTGCTGCCGCAGGCGCAGGCGGTGGTGGACGCGCTCACCGCCGTCCCCGGCGTCGAAGCGGTGAGCCTGGCGGGGAGCATCCGCCGGATGCGCGACACGATCGCCGATATCGACGTCGTGGTCGGGACGCGCACGCCCGAACCGGTGATGGCGGCCGTCGTCGCCCTTCCCCAAGTCGACCGGGTGCTGTCCCGGGGCTCGACGCTTGCGAGCGTCCTCCTTGGTGTGAGCGGCGTGCAATGTGATGTCCGGGCAGTTGAACCCGAGTCCTACGGTGCGGCGCTGCAGTACTTCACCGGCAGCAAAGACCACAACGTGCAGTTGCGCGAGATGGCGGTGCGCCGAGGCCTCCGCATCAACGAGTACGGCGTCTTTCGCGTCGAAGACGATCGGAAGGTGGGAGGGCGGACCGAGGAGGAGGTGTACCAAGCGCTCAACCTTCCCTGGATTCCTCCGGAGATTCGCGAGGCGCAGGGAGAGATTGAACTCGCGCAGCGCGGCGCGCTCCCGAGGTTGATCGAGTTGTCGGATGTCCGCGGCGATCTGCACATGCATTCCACCTGGAGCGACGGGGACGACACGGCCGAGGCGATGGCGCAGGCGGCCAAGGCGCGGGGATACGAGTACATCGCGATCACCGATCACTCGCGCTCGCTCCGATTCGCGGGCGGGGTGAGCGTCGATGACCTCCGCGAGCACGCCAACGAGGTCCGGAAGATGAGCGACCGCGTGGGGCTTCGCGTCCTCATCGGCTCCGAGGTGGATATCCTCGCGGACGGATCCCTCGACTACCCCGACGAGGTGCTCCGGACGCTCGATGTCGTCATCGGGTCCGTCCACAGCCGGCTTCGGATGCCGCAAGAGGAGATGACCCGCCGGGTCATCGTCGCGATGGAGAACCCCCATCTCGACATCCTCGGGCACCCAACGGGGCGGCTCGTCGGTCAGCGTCCGCCGTTCGACTTGGATCTCGATGCCGTTATCGAAGCCGCCCGCAAAACCGAGACCATGCTGGAGGTCAACGCCTATCCGGATCGTTTGGATTTAAAGGACTCCCACGTCCGCATGGCCCGCGATCGTGACGCGCTCTTCGAGATCGGCACCGATGCCCACCGCAAGGACCACCTGAGGGCCATGGAGTACGGGATCGGGACGGCCCGACGGGGGTGGGTCGAAGCCCGCAGCGTGATCAACACCTGGCCGTTGGCGCGACTCCTCGAGTTCCTCGGCGATTGACGCCGCTTCCGCGAGCGTTCTATGCGCGCCCGACGGTGACCGTCGCCCGCGCCCTCCTCGGCTGCCTGCTCGTGCACGAGACCTCGGAGGGACAGGTCGTCGGTCGGCTGGTGGAGGTCGAGGCGTACGCGGGTGCCCGGGATCCCGCGAGCCATGCCTACCGGCGGACGCTCCGCAGCGAGGTGATGTGGGGCCGGCCGGGCATCGCCTACGTGTATCTCAGCCACGGCATCCATGCGTGCATGAATGTTGTCACGGAATCGTTGGGGCGGCCGGGTGCCGTGTTGCTCCGCGCCCTCGAGCCGGTGGACGGGGTGGCGCTGATGCAGCGGTGGCGCGGGATCGATGCGCTGCGCGATCTCGCGCACGGGCCGGGGCGGTTGACCCAGGCCATGGGGATCACGCTCGCACACAATCGGGCGGATCTGGTAGGGGGGCCGTTGTACCTGGCGCCCGGTGATCGGCCCACGGGGCCGATCACGGCCACGCCCCGGATCGGCATCTCGGTTGCGACCGACCGGCGGTGGCGCTTCGTGATCCGAGGGTCGTCGTGTCTTTCCCGGGCGGTGCGTTAGGGGTCTGTGAAGTGGGTGACGCCTTTGGGCGCCGGGGTGTCCCTCGGATGGGGCATCACGTCGGTGCTGGCCGTTTATGGTATCATGCGGGCGGTGCGGATCCTGATGGTGTTTGTGGACGGTGTGGGGCTGGGTGACCTTGACCCTGCCACCAACCCGCTGGTCCGGGCCGAGACGCGGACGCTCCACCGGCTCCTCGGCGGCCCGCTGGCGGGCCACGCAGTTGTGCGTACCGCGGAGGCCGTGCTCGTGCCGCTCGATGCGCAACTGGGGGTGCCAGGCCTTCCGCAGAGCGCGACGGGGCAGGTCGCGCTGCTGACGGGGGAAAACGCCCCCGCGCGTGTCGGACATCACGTTTCCGCGTACCCGACGCAGGCGTTGCGGGCGGTGCTTGCGGAGTCGGGGTTGTTTACGCGGTTCCAGCGGCTCGAGATCGGGACAGCGCTCGCCAACGCCTACACCCCTGAGTACTTCGCCGCAGTCGCGGCGCGGCGGCTGCGGCACGCGGCAATCACGCTCAATGCGCTCCAGGCGGGTGTGCGGCTGCGGGACTTGGACGATGTCCGAGCCGGCCGTGCCGTGTATCACGATCTCACCAATGCCCGGCTCCGGGAGTGGGGGCAGGAGGTTCCCCTGATTGCCCCCGAGGATGCCGGGCGCAACCTCGCCGGGCTCGCTCGCGATCACGCGTTCACATTGTTCGAGTTCTTTCAGAGCGACTTGGCGGGGCACGGCCGCCTGAGTGACCGCGTCGGGGTGGTGGAACGGCTAGACCGGTTTCTGGGTGCGGTCCTCGACGCGACCGATAGACGCGAGGCCCTCGTGATCGTGACCAGCGATCATGGGAACCTTGAAGACGAGCGGACGGACGGGCACACGCTCAACCCCGTGCCCGCGCTTCTCGTTGGGGCGCAGCGGGAACCGGTGGCAGAGCGATTGCGAAATCTGACCGATCTCGCGCCGGCATGCCTCGACCTCCTCGGAAACGGCGTGAGCGCCTCGTGACGCCCCGCTCCCTTCGCGTCCTTGAGTTCCCGGCCATGCTGGAGCGGTTGGCTGCGCGGTGTGCGTCCCCGCTGGGTCGCGAAGCCGCTTCCGCGCTGATGCCGTCTCCCGTGCTCGAGGATGCTGAGCGGGGGCAGCGGGAGACCACCGAGGCGCGCGCGCTCGCGGAGGCGGCGGGCGGGCTTCCCGTTCAGGGCATCCGCGATGTGCGGGAACCGGTGCACCGGGCCGCGATCGGCGGTGTGCTTGCCATCAAAGAGCTCCTCGACGTCCGGGACACCGCTGTAGTGGCGCGGACGCTCAAGGGATTCGTGACAGCCCGACGGAAGGAGGCGCCACTCCTCGCTGAGATCGTTGAGGACCTCGTCGTGTTGCCCGATCTCGAGGAAGCTATCGGCGAGGCGATCGGTCCGGACGGCGAGATCCTCGACGGAGCGAGCCCGGAGCTGGCCCGCCTTCGGCGTGATCGGCGAACCGCCGAGAGCCGGCTGCGCGATCGGTTGGACGAGGTGCTCCGCTCGCCCGCGATTGCCCGGATGCTCCGGGAACCGTTGGTCGCCATTCGCAGCGAACGATACACGGTCCCGGTGAGATCGGAGTTCCGCAACCAGTTTCCCGGAGTGGCCCACGATCAATCGTCGAGCGGTGTCACCGTGTTCATGGAGCCCCTGGCGGTCGTCCCCCTCGGCAACCGCGTCCGCGAGCTCGCATCGGCGGAGCGCGATGAAGTGGCGCGTATCCTCGCCGCCCTGAGCGGTGCCGTCGGCGCGGCGGCCGATGACCTGACCGCGGCGCTCCATCTCCTCGGGGTGTTCGATCTTATGGCGGCCAAGGCCCGTCTCAGCACCGATCAGGGGGGGGCGGCCCCCCGGCTCAACGCCCGAGGCCGGATTGAGCTCCGCCGGGCCCGCCATCCGCTGCTCCCGGAAGGGGCGGTGCCGATCGACGTTGAGCTCGGCGGCCGGTTCCGGAGCGTAATCATCACCGGCCCGAACACCGGCGGAAAAACAGTCACACT
>Ga0070706_100002673_pt1 | contig 17856 bp, 15 predicted proteins | sample KBSK5501metaG_FD_65476 | JGI IMG/M metagenome (GOLD analysis project Ga0070706, IMG submission 65476) | Corn, switchgrass and miscanthus rhizosphere microbial communities from Kellogg Biological Station, Michigan, USA - KBS K5-50-1 metaG | ecosystem: Host-associated > Plants > Roots >... | reverse complement strand
ACCTTCGGGCCCGACGCGGCCGCCGAGGCGCGACGACGACTCCGCACGCCCGGACGCGCGGAGATGACGATCTCGGCGGCGCTCCTCGATCAGCGCGCGCTGGCGGGCATCGGCAACATCTGGCGGAACGAAACGCTCTTCGAGGAACGGGTCGACCCGTGGGCCCGCGTCCGCGACCTCGACGACGAGACACTCGACCGAGTGATCGCGACGGCCCATCGCCTCCTGCGGGCGAGCGCCGACCGCACGCCCGGCCGCTCGCCGCGGCGTATCTACGGCCGCGTCGGCCGGCCGTGTCGGCGCTGCGGGACGCCGATCGCCTCGATCGAGGCGGCCGAAGGCATCTCGAGGATCACCTACTGGTGCCCCGCCTGCCAGGCCGGCTCGGGAGGGATCGATGGCAGCCGTCGACGTTCGATGTGACGGCGGCCCGGCCGACGGCTGGGTCTGCACGGTCGTGATCCGAGACGGAGATGCAGTCACCTCCACGCATCGGGTCCGCGTCGGGGCGGAGGACCTCGATCGGCTCGCGCCCGACGTCACGGATCCGACCCGCCTCGTCGAGGCGTCCTTCGGCTTCCTCCTCGAGCGCGAGCCGCCCGGGGCGATCCTTCGCTCGTTCGAGCTGATGGAGATCGCCCGCTACTTCCCGGAATACGAGGACGAGATCCGCCGCCGAGGTCACCCCTGAGCATCGGACAGGCGAGCGCGCCGCGTATGATCGGCGCCGATGTGTGAGCACTTCGTCGCCCGATCGGCCGAGCCGTTCCGTCTCGACGAGCTCTGGCCGTTCACCGAGAATCTCGAGCGCTACGGGCTTGCCGGCTTCGGCTGGGGCGCATCGTGGGTCACCGGCGACGGCCGCCTCGACAGCCACCTGGACGTCCGCGCGTTCCGCGACGACCCGGCAACGTCCGTCGTCGGGGCGGTCGAGACGACGTCCCTCCTCGTCCACCTCCGCCGGCCGTCGAAGCTCTCGACGCACCAGCTCGCGGACACGCAGCCGTTCCTCGACCCGGCCGGCCGCTTCGCCTTCAGCCACAACGGCGACCTTCGGGAGATCCGTGCCGCGCGGCGTCGCTACCAGGCGCAGAGCCGGATCCACGGCCGGGCGGACACCGAGGTCGGCGAGCGCTGGCTCGAGGACGCGTGGGGCACGATGCCGTCGCCCGCCGAGGCCCTTCGCTGCCTGCACGACACGTTCGGCGGCCAGGCCAACCTCGCCGTCGTGACCGCGTCCGGCGATGCGATCGCCTACGCGGGGAACACCGAGAACCCGGTCTACACCTTCCGACTCGGCCGGATCGGGATCGCCTCGACGGCGCTCTACTCGATCGACCGCTCCCTGTTCTCCCTCGCCGCCGCGGGCGCAACGCACCGGCGCGTCGTGAAGCCCGGCGGGATCGTCGCGCTGGACGAGGCGGGCCGCGCAACGCCGTAACCAATCGGCCCCTCGGGCGTCGTACGCTTGCCTCGAAGGCACCTTCAGGGGAGAGGGAGCGAGACCTGATGGAGACCGTGCCCACGGAGTCTCCGGCCGCCGTCGCCGGTGAACGCCCGATCGTCGAGCTGCCGATCGGCCACCTCGTCCGCATCTCGCTGTACTGGCTCGGGTTGACGGCCATCGATGGGGCGGTCGGCCTGTTCATCCAGAACCGGCTGAACTTCGGCGGCTTCGCCGGGTCGCTGGACATCGGCCGAACCGCCTTCCTGATCTCGATCCCCGTCGCGGTCCTGTCGATCCTCATCCAGCCGACCGTCGGCGCGATCAGCGACTACACGGTCAGCCGATGGGGCCGCCGAAAGCCCTACATCGTGTTCGGCTCGCTGCTCGACCTCGTGTTCCTCGCCGGCATCGCGACCGCCAACAATGTCGTGATCCTGGGAGCCTTCGTCGCCCTCCTCACGGTCAGCACGAACATCGCCCGCGGCCCGTTCCAGGGATACGTCCCGGATCTCATCGCGGAGCGCCAGGTCGGCATGGCCAGCGCCCTCGTGGGGCTGATGCAGATCCTCGGCAACGTGACGGGCTTCCTCCTGGTGACCATCGGCGTGGCGATCGGTCGAATCGAGCTCGCGATCGCCGCTGTCGCCATCGTGGAGCTCATCACGATGGTCGCCGTGGTCATCCGGGTCAGCCCGGGCCTGGCGCCACGCGATCGGGCGGGCCGCTCATGGACCGACATCGCGAAGACCGCCTGGGGAACGGACATCCTCAAGGAACGGTCGTATGTCTGGCTCGTCGCCTCGCGGTTCTTCTTCCTGATGGGCGGCGGGATCCTCGTGAACTTCGTCATCGCCTACTTGAAGACGAGCCATGGGCAATTGGAGCAGGAAGCGAACGGGACGAACTTCATGATCCTGATCATCGTCGTCCTCGCGAACCTGATCGCGATCATCCCGAGCGCCCGGATCTCGGACCGGATTGGCCGCAAGCCCGTGATCTACGCGAGCTGCGTCGTCGGGTCGGTCGGGCTCGTGATCGCCGGCCTCGGCCCGTCGGTCCCGTTCGCGCTCATCGGGGCGGCCCTATTCGGCGCGTCGGCCGGCACGTTCCTCGCGGTCGACTGGGCACTGATCACCGACATCATCCCGAGAGCCTCGTCTGGGCGATACATGGGTCTCTCGAACGTCGCGACCAGCTCGTCGACGGTGTTCGCCGTCATGACCGGCGGCCTCCTCATCGACTTCGTGAACAGCTGGATCGGGCTCGGGTCCGGGCCGCGCGCGGCCTACCTCCTCGGTGCCGCGTACTACATCGTCGCGATGTTCCTGTTGCGGCCGGTGGTCGAGCCCGATCGACGATCGGCGACTCGGGAGGCGTCAGCCGTCGCGGCCTGAAGCGGGCGGCAACTGGCCGAAGGCCGGCCGGCGGTCGCTCGGCGACCCGTACGGCACGCCGAACCAGTTCCGGACGCGCCGACTGCGCGACCGGCGCTCGGCTCGCAAGCGATCGATCCGCGCCCGCCACCAGCCGGGCCGAAGCCACGCGAAGGGCTCGCTCCGCCGCCAGAGGACCGGGACGAGGGCCCACAGGAACACGATGTAGTCGAGCCGGATCGGCCGTCGGCCGAAGCTGACGAGGGCCTCGAGCTGGGCGATCGTGCCCGGTAGGGTGGCGAGGCTGAGGATGACCGAGAGCGCGAGGAAGATCACGCCCCACAACCGGGCCCGGGGCCGGAGCACGGCCAGGAAGACGATCGGGACCCACTTCATCCACGATGCGATCGCCCAGAGGGCACCGGCGACGACCGGCGGGCTGAACTGGGCGGCCCACAGGAGGAGGGTCAGCGGCAGATTGATGTTGCCGGTGTCGAGATTCGCCCCGAACGGAAAGCCGAGGAGGGCGACGAGCACGGCGGTCTGGAGGGGGCGCTGTCGGTATGCCCAGTGGATCGTCCAGAGCAGCCCGAGGATCGTGCCGCCGCGCCAGACGTACCAGGCGACGTCCCACGGCATCAACGCCCACGGCGCAAAGAGCGGCAGCATCCACGGCGCATAGACGTACGGCAGGAAGGGCCCGGTCGGGTGGTAGGGGTCGCCGCCGCCGAGCCAGATCCGGACCGCCGCCCAGTACGCCCGTGCGTCGGCGCCGGCCGGCTCGCCGCGGGCGATCACCCCGGCCGCGATGCAACCGAACGTGATGATCAGCAGCGCCATCGCGAGCAGCCGTCGCCGGTCGTGGAGCCGGGACACGTCGTGACGGAGGGCGCGGCGGAACACTGCCGCGCGCCGCTGTTGGGCACTGCCGGTCGACGACCTCGGTGCATCGATCCTGTCGGCGCGTCCCGGGCTGCTCGTCATCGCCCGGGATTGTGGCACGGCAACGTTCGACGCCCATGGGGCGTCGCCGTGCGGCGGTGCGTCCGAGTCCTGCAGCGTCCTGCGTCCAAGCCCGGCCGGCCCCTGTCCCGGGAAGGCGCGCGTGTATCCTTCCGCGAACGAGGCGGGAGGTTCGCGGGTCAGTGACTGACGGGACCGTCATCATCATCGGCGGGGCGGAGGACAAGGTCCGCGATCGCGTGATCCTGAACCGGTTCGTCTCGCTCGCCGGCGGCCGCGACGCGACGATCGTCGTCATCTCGACCGCTTCGAGCCTCGGCACCGAGGCGGGCGAACGGTATCGCCAGATCTTCAGCGACCTTGGCGTGGCGACGGTCCGGCCGCTGCATGCCACGAGCCGGCCCCAGGCCAACGACGAGAGCTCGGCGCTCCTGCTCCGTGACGCGACCGGGATCTTCCTGACCGGCGGCAACCAGCTGAAGCTCGCCTCGACGATCGGCGGGACACGCCTCGCCGACGCGATGCTCGACCGCTTCCGGCACGGCGCCGTCGTCGCCGGGACGTCGGCCGGTGCCTCAGCGATGAGCAGCCACATGATCGCGTTCGGCGCGTCCGGGGCGACGCCGAAGCACCGAATGGCCCAGATCTCGGCCGGACTCGGGATGCTGCCGGGCGTGATCGTCGACCAGCACTTCCAGCAGCGGAACCGGCTCGGCCGCCTGTTGTCGCTCATCGCCCAGAATCCGTCCCTGCTCGGCCTCGGCGTCGACGAGGACACGGCCGGTGTCGTCGGGCCGGATCACGTGATGGAGGTGATCGGCCGGGGCAGCATCACGGTCGTCGACGGCGCCGCCTCGGAGACCGACGCCTGGGAGATCCGCGGCCACAAGCCACTGATGATCAGCGGGGTTGTCCTCCATTCGCTCCCTGCGGGGTATCGATTTGACCTGCGCCGCCGCCAGCGCCTGGCGACGCCCAGCCTCCACGCGATCCAGGGTGGCGGCGAGGCCGCATCGAGCTGACGCGCACGGGCTCCCGCTGCCTGCCCCCGACGGGCCCGGGTACACTCGCATCCCGAAATCCGGGGCAAGGAGGGATCGGTGGCTGAGACGGCACGAGGGCCTCGGTCGCGATCGGCGACGGCGACGACTCCGCGCCCGGCCGCCCGGCCATCGTCGACGAAGCCGCGCCGCCGCTCCGCGGATCATGACGGCCCGCGCCCCGAGCCAACGCTCCGGATCCTCGAGACCCGGATCCTGCGTGGCCCGAACTACTGGGCCCGCGAGCCGGTCGTCCGGATGCTCGTGGACCTCGGCGAGCTCGAGGACTTCCCGAGCAACACGATCCCGGGCTTCACCGACGCCCTCGTCGAGCTCCTGCCCAGCCTCGAGGACCACGCCTGCAGCCTGGGCCGCCGCGGCGGCTTCATCACCCGCCTCCGCGAGGGGACGTGGGCCGGCCACATCGCCGAGCACATCGCCCTCGAGCTCCAGAATCTCGCCGGCACGGACGTCCGGCACGGCAAGACCCGCAGCACCGGCGAACGTGGCCGCTACAACGTGATCTTCGAGTTCCGTGAGGAGGCCGTCGGCATCGAGGCCGGCAAGATCGCCGTCGCTCTGGTGAACCATCTCGTTGCCCCGAACGATCCGAGGGCAGCGATCGACTTCATGGCCGAGCTGGAGCGGCTGATCCTGCTCGCCGAGCACTCGGCGTTCGGGCCGTCGACACAGGCCATCCTGGACGAGGCGGCCGGCCGTGACATCCCCTACATCCGCCTCGACCGGCATTCTCTGGTCCAGCTCGGACAGGGCGTCCACCAGCAGCGAATCCGGGCGACGATGACCTCCATCACTTCGGCGATCGGCGTCGACATCGCGAGCGACAAGAGCCTGACGAACCGGCTCCTCGACTCGGCCGGGTTGCCGGTTCCGAAGAGCATGGTCGTCGACACCGAGGAGGGGACGGTCGACGCGGCCCTGCGGATCGGCTACCCGTGCGTCGTCAAGCCGCTCGACGGGAACCACGGCCGCGGCGTCCATCTCGATCTCCGGAGCGAGGCGGCGGTCCGGGCCGCGTTCGCCGGCGCGCGCCGGGAGAGCCGGAGCGGCGATCTCGTCGTCGAGAGCTACGTCGCCGGCAACGACTACCGCTGCCTCGTGATCGGCGGCAAGGTCGCCGCCATCGCCGAGCGCGTGCCCGCCAGCGTCACCGGCGACGGGCAGCGGACCGTCCGCGAGCTCGTCGACATCGCGAACGCCGACCCGCGTCGGGGGATCGGCCATGAGAAGGTCCTCACGCGGATCAAGCTCGACGACGCGGCCGAGGCGCTCGTCCGGGCCCAGGGCTTCGGGCTCGACGCGGTCCCGGCCGAGGGGACCCGCATCAAGCTCGCCCTGACCGGCAACATGTCGACCGGCGGAACCTCGATCGACCGGACGATCGAGGCCCACCCCGACAACGTCGAGATCGCGGAGACGGCGGCCCAGATCGTCGGGCTGGACATCGCCGGGATCGACTTCATCTGCCCCGACATCGCGACCCCCGTCCGCGAGACCGGCGGGGCGATCGTCGAGGTCAACGCAGCGCCCGGTTTCCGGATGCACACCCACCCGACCGAGGGCGAGCCGCAGTATGTCGCCCGACCCGTGATCGACAACCTCTTCCCGCCCGGCAGCCCGTCGCGGATCCCGATCGTCGCAGTCACCGGGACGAACGGGAAGACGACGACGGTGCGGATGATCAGTCACATCCTCAAGCTCAAGGGCCGCCGGGTCGGGATGACCTCGACCGACGGCATCGTCATCGACGGGCGATTGATCAAGAAGGGCGACATGTCGGGCCCGAAGTCGGCCCAGATGGTCCTCCAGAACCCGACTGTCGACACCGCGGTGTTCGAGGTCGCCCGGGGCGGGATCCTCCGCGAGGGCCTGGGCTACGACCGCAACGACGTCGCGGTCGTCACGAACGTCACCGGCGACCATCTCGGCATTGGCGGGATCGACTCGATCGGGCAGCTCGCGAACGTGAAGGGCGTGATCGTCGAGGCGGTGCCGCGGTCCGGGACGGCGGTCCTCAACGCCGACGACGGCCACGTCTACCGGATGGGCCGCCACTGCGCCGGCCGGGTCGTCCTCTTCAGCATGGCGACCCAGAAGGGCGAAGATGGCTACGACCGGGTGGACGGGCACACAGCGCGTGGCAACGCCGCGTTCGTCCTCCAGCCGGGCGTCGAGGGCGAGCTGATCGTCCTTCGCCACGGGCCGCGGACGATGCCGGTCCTCTACACCCACCTGATCCCGGCGACCTTCGGCGGCCGAGCCCGGATGAACGTCGCGAACGCGCTCGCGGCGGCCGCGGCGGCCTGGGCCGCCGGCGCCCACCTTCACGACATCCGCCAGGGCCTGCGGACGTTCTCCACGTCGTTCTTCCAGGCGCCCGGCCGGCTCAACCTGCTCGACGTGAACGGGATCCGGGTCGTCATCGACTACTGCCACAATGTCGACGGGATGCGGCAGCTGGCCGACTTCGTCGAGCGGATGATGGTCGAGCCGCAGTCGAAGGCCGGCCGGATCGGGCCGTCGACGAACGGGCACAGCCGGACGGGGCGGGCGATCGGCGTGATCGGCATCCCTGGCGACCGCCGCGACGACGACCAGCGCGAGTACGGCGCCATCGCCGCGACCGCGTTCGACGAGATCATCGTGCGCGAGGACAAGAACCTCCGAGGGCGCTCGCCGGGCGAGTCGGCGAGCCACGTCATCGAGGGCGTCCGGAGCCGGCCGGGGTCCGGCGGACGCGCCCTCAAAGCGGAGAAGATCCTCGACGAGCTGACCGCGGTCCGGACCGCCCTGAGACGAGCGGCTTCAGGCGACCTCGTCGTCTGCTGCGTCGATGATGCGATCGGGGTCTACAGGGCGGCGATGGCGGCGGCCGGCAGCGCGCGTGGCGCCACCGCGTTCGCCGACCCGGGCGAGCTCGAAGTCCCGGAGGGCTAGGGACGGCTGTCGCAGCCGATCGCAGTCGCGTGATGACGCGCCCCGTCGACGACGGCTTTAGCCGCGGCGACGACGGCTTCAGCCGCGGCGCGGGCGCTCCTGGAGCCGCGGCACGAGCGTCGTGAGCTCGGTCGAGACGTCGACGGGCCGAGCGCCCATCTCGGCGAGCAGGGCGAAGACCTCCTCGCGCTCTTCGTGGCACATCAGGACGATCACGCGCGCCGCATCGGGCCGCGCCGCGCCTTCACCGTTCCGGGCCAGCTCGCCGCGGAGTGCCGCGGTCTCCGACTCGTAGACCGGCACGTCCGACGTCGCGCGACCCGCCGACGCCACGCCGGCGAGCAGCTCGCCGACCACCGACTGGCGGCTCCGCCCTCGAAGGTACTTCAGCGTCTCCTTGATCGCGACCCGCTGGGCCCGGGCTCCGGCGATCTTGCCGATGCCACGGAGCGTGTCGTCGGGCCGGTCGCCGGCCGTGCCGATGATCGCCGTCACGGGCGCGGCCCGACCCGCGGCCCCACCCGCGATGCCCTCCGCGACGTCGAGGATCGCGCTCACCCCGGCCTCGTTGTGGGCGAAGTCGACGATCACGATCCGGCCACCGAGCCGGAACAGGTTCAGGCGACCCGGCGAGCGTTCCGACGATGGCTGGAAGTCCGTGAGCCCATCACGGAGCTGGGCGAGCGTCACGCCGAGGCCTCGTGCCGCGCCCGCCGCGGCGAGGGCATTGGCGACGTTGTGGCGAGCGAGCCCGCCGAGCGTGATCGGGACGCGGCCGACCTCGACGATCCGGTGCTCGACCGGGTCGTCATGCCCGCTCCCGTCGATCTCGACGAGCCAGCCGTCGCGCAGCACGTAGCCCCGGCCACCGCCGGCCACGGTCCGCCGCACGGTCGCTGAGCCGCCATCGTCGATCGAGAACATCGCCACCCGCGACCGGACGCGGCGGATGATCGCCGCCACGAGCGGATCGTCGGCATTCAGGATGGCCCAGCCGGTCGGTCGCGTCGCCCGGGCAACCGTCGCCTTGACCTCCGCCAGCTCCGGCAGGGTGTGGATGCCCTGGAGATCGAGGTGGTCGGAGGTGACGTTCGTGACGACGCTCGCGTCGTTCGACTCGTAGCCCATCCCGCGCAGGACGAGCCCGCCGCGGGCGGTCTCGAGGACGCCGACGTCGACATCGGAGCGCTCGAGGATCTGCCATGCCCCGCCCGGGCCCGTCCAGTCGCCGGGATCCACGAGCCGCTCGTCGACGAGGACGCCGTCGGAGGTGGTGGTGCCGACGCGCTTGCCGGCCACCTTGAGGATGTGGGTGATCAGGCGGGTCACCGTGCTCTTGCCGTTCGTCCCGGTGATCGACACGACCGGGATCCGCCGGTCGGCATCTCGGACCCAGGCCGGCGGCGTCGCGCGCGACTCGTCGATCCGGGCGGCCCAGCGCGACACGAGGCGCTCCTGCGCGCCAGTGAGGTGAGCGCGGCGCGCCGGCGAGACATCTCGCTCGGCCAGAGCGATCGCGGCCTCGGCGATCGCGTGCGCCCGTTCAGCGCCGGTCCACGGGAACGACACGATCCAGTGACCCGGGTCGGACGAGCGATGCACGGCGACGCCGCCACGGCCCTCGCCGTGGTCATCGCGAAGTCGGCGGACCCAGGCGACGAGCGCATCGACCGGCATCGGCCAATCCCGAGCCGGAACGACGGCGCCGAGGTGCACGAGCGCATGCCGGCCAGGGCTGCGCTGCCCGTACCATGTCCGGCGTCGCCCGACAGCGACCTCGAGCTTGACCACCGGCTCGAGCCGGTAGACGTTCGGTCCCTCGAGCAACCGGATCTCGACGAGTCGCACGGTCCGCGGAGGATAGCAAGCGTGGATCGGGCGGACCGGCGCGTCCCGATCGGTCGGGCCGCCCGCGACGGCCGTGCCGCAGGGCCGCCCGGGGCGCGAGGCGCGCCCTAGACTGGCACCCGATGACGACGATCGACAGTGCCGGGCTCGTCGGCGATCGCGAGCTCGAGGCCCTCGCGTCACGAGTCCGGGCGAACGAGCAGGCCTATCTCGCCGATCTCCAGCGGCTCGTCAACATCGACTGCGGCTCTTACACGCCGGATGGCGTGGACCAGATCGGGGACTTCGTCGCCGAGTTCATGGCGGACCGCGTCGCCAGCGTCGAGCGGCGGCCGGACCCGGACGGGCGGCTCGGCGCGACGGTGATCGGAACGTGGCGCGGCGGACCAGACGCCAACGGCGGTCCGCGCCTGCTCCTGATTGGTCACATGGACACGGTCTTCGACCCGGGGACCGCCGCCGAGCGACCCTTTGCGATCCGGGACGGGGTCGCGACCGGGCCCGGCGTCACGGACATGAAGTCCGGACTGCTGGCAGGCCTCTACGCGATCGATGCCCTTGGCTCGCTCGGACCGCTGCCATTCGAGCGGCTCACCTATGTCGCCAACCCGGACGAGGAGATCGGCTCGCCGACCTCGACCCCCCACATCCGCGAGATCGCCGCCGACAGCGAAGCCTGCCTCGTCCTCGAGTGCGCCCGCGCCAACGGCGACATCGTCTCGTCGCGGAAGGGGATCCTCGACGCCCGGATCACGGTCCACGGCCGGGCCGCCCATGCCGGCGTTGAGCCCGAGAAGGGACGTTCTGCGATCCTCGCCGCCGCGGGCCTCGTGGCGAGAATCCATGCCCTGAACGGCCGCTGGGACGGGGTCACGTTCAACGTCGGGGTGATCGCAGGGGGGACGCGCCCGAACGTCGTCGCGGAGCGATGCGAGCTCGAGGTGGACATCCGGGCCGTCCGACGGGCCGACCTCGAGGTTGCCGAGGCCGAGGTCCGTTCGATGCTGGGCTCGCTGGCGGTGCCGGACACAACGGCGGAGCTCGAGCCGATGGCCCGCTGGTGGCCGATGGAGAAGCTCCAGCGGTCGGGCCGCCTCGTCGAGCACGCCCAGGCGATCGCGCGACGGCTGGGCTTCGACGTCCACGACGCGGCGACCGGCGGCGCGTCGGACGCGAACACGACCTCAGGGATGGGCGTCCCGTCGATCGACGGGCTCGGCCCGATCGGCGGCATGGACCACTCGCCGGCGGAGTACCTGGATGTGGCGTCGATCGTGCCGAGGACCGCGATGCTGGCCGGGCTGCTGCTGGCGATCGGACGCGACCCGGAGGTCCGCGCATGGCGGTCGTCGAAGTCATGACGGCTCGTCGACTCGTCTCGTCGGGCGGGCTCTACGAGCGAAGGTTTGGCTACAGCCGCGCGATCGCGGTCGGCGATTCGTGCTGGGTCGCCGGAACGACGGACGCGGGCCCGGACGGGACGTCGTTGCATCCCGGTGACGCGGCCGGTCAGGCGCGCGCGTCATTCGGGATCGCGATCCGGGCGCTCGAGAGCGCCGGTTTCGGCGTCGGCGACGTCGTCCGGACGCGGATGTACGTCGTCCGCGACATCGACCTGATCTCGGTCGCCGAGGTCAGCGGCGAGCTCTTCGGCGACATTCGACCGGCGTCGACCCTCGTGCGCGTGGCCGGCCTGATCGATCCGTCGCTGCTCGTCGAGGTCGAGCTCGAGGCACGCCGCGAGCCGCCGGTCTGACCGGATCGATCAGGCGAACCCGACGGCTCGCCCGGCGATGGCGATCGCGACGGCGGCTGCCAGGCCGATGAACAGGTTGTGCCGCCACGCGACAAGGGCGAGGCAGGCAGCGACCGACAGCCAGGGCAGCCCGATCGTGAAGACCGGCCGGCCGCCGCTCGTGCCGACCATGATCGAGACCGCCGCCAGCGCGGTCAGGACCGCCGGCCCGACCAGCTGGAGGTAGTCAAGGGCTCGGCGCGGCAGGCGCTCGATCCCGGGCGCGAGCAGCCCGATCGCTCGTGATGGGTACGTGACGACGAACATCAGGACGGCGAGCGGGACGAGGTCGGTCGTCACGGGCGCATGTCCTCGAGCGGTGGCAGCTCGGCGGGTCCTGAGGATGGCACGAGCAGCCCGACGGCCGGCCCGACGATGCCGCCGGCGATGATCCCGACCGTCGGCGAGACGGCGAGCGAGACGATGACGGCGACGACCGCTCCGACGACGGCGGCAACGAGCTCCCGCCGTCCGCTCACGAGACCGACTGCGAGGCCGATCATCGCCGCCGGGAAGATGACGTCGATCCCGAGGCGCTGGGGCTCCACGATCGCGTCGCCGATCGTCACCCCGGCCACCGTCGCGAGGTTCCACGGGATGAACGTCGTGACGATCGCCGCGTACCAGTAGCCGAACGGATCGAACCGGCCGAGCCGCCGGAAGTGGGCGATCGACAGGGCGAACGACTCATCGGTCAGGAGGTGGGCGGCGACCGCCCGTTCGGTAAACGGGCGACCGCGGAACCACGGCGCGAGCGCCGCGGAGTACAGGACGTGCCGAGCGTTCAGCAGCCCGGTCAGGACGCCGATCACCGGCCACGCGACACCGCTCGCGACATAGCCGACTGCAGCGAACTGCCCGGCGCCTCCGAACGCGATGGTGCTCATCGCCAGGGCCTCGACGGGGGAATAGTGGCCGCTCGTTCGGGCCGCGAGGCCGAAGACGAAGCCGAAACCGGCGGCACTGACGATGATGCCGAGGCCGTTGACGACGACCTGGCGGCGGGCCGCGCGGAGATCCCCGGGTTGCAAGGCTCGACGCGACGCTTTCGCTGGGCTCGGCTGGGGTTGCGCTCAGCGGAGGAACGTCTTCTGGCAGGTCCCGTCGCAGACGACGAAGAGGGCGTGCTTCTCGGCTGCGTATCCCGCGACGTGGAGCAGGCCCGGGCAGCCGGGGGTCGGGCATTTCCAGACCCACCAGCGGTCGCTGGCGTCGAGGGGCGTCGCCTCCGCCTTCAGCACGTCCGCCAGGCCATCCCGCTCCCGGACGAGCTGGTCGAGGCAGGCGGCGCGCTCGGCCTCCGTCTCGCTCGTGTACGGGTAGTTCTGGCCGACGTTCGAGGTCACGGTGAACTCCTGGGGGCCGAACAGAAAGGGGAAACCGGTGGCGGCGTCGTGTGAGCGCAGCCCGCCACCGGTTCGCGCAGGGTACTACCCCTTGCAAGGGCTGTCGCGCAGGAACGACCGGGGCAGCGTTGACCGCTGCGCCCGCCACTCAGCACCTAGCCTCGGGCCGATGGCGCCGCGGAGTTCGCGACGAACGCAGTCGAGTGCGCGGCGAGCGCAGTCGCGGGGGTGTCGCAGCGCGCTTCGCGATCTCGCAACGGGGCGCCACGAACGCAGTCACGTGCGCGCACGCCGAGTGCGCGACGGAGCAGAGTGGACCGCGGCTACCAGACGGCGGGGAGGCCGGCGCTCCTCGGATCCGTTGCCGCGGCCAGTGAGCCGCCTTCGGTCGCGGGGCCGCCGTCGACGAGCTCGATCGCGTGGGCGTGGCCGAGCAGGCCGTTGAACGGGATCGTCCGGCTGACCGGGTGGCCGAGCCGTTCGAGCTCGTCGAGGACCGCCGAGGGGAATCGGCGCTCGGCGCGGACGTGCATCGGCGGCGCGAAGTGGTCCTCGCCGTCGACGAACCAGCGCGGCGCCCCGACGGCGGTGGCGACGTCGACCCCGCCGTCGACCAGGGCCGACCCGACCTGGGCGTGGATCTGCGGCTGGGCGTCGCCGCCCATCGACCCGGTCACGACCCACGGCCGCCGCCCGCCGCCCCGGAACAGCATCCCGGGGAGCAACGTATGGAGCGTCCGCTTGCCGGGGGCAAGTACGTTTGGATGCTCGGGATCGAGGCTGAAATACGCGCCCCGATTCTGGTAGTGGATCCCGGTCGCAGGGTCGACGACGCCCGAGCCGAAGCCCATGTAGTTCGACTCGATCAGGCTGACCGCGTTGCCTTCGGCATCGACCGTCGCGAGATAGATCGTGCCGCCGCCGCGGGGCAAAGCCGAGGCCGGCGGGCGGGCTGCTTGATGGGGATCGATCAGTCGAGCGAGGTCGGCGGCATGGCCCTTGGAGAGCAGCCGGTCGATCGGGATCTCGAGGAAGTCCGGGTCCGTGAGGTGGACGTCCCGATCGGCCATCGCGAGCTTCGCGGCCTCGATCCCGAGGTGGATCCAGCGGGCGTCCTCGACTCCATTCGGGCCGAAGGCGGCCGGCGCCGGCGGGTCGAACGTCTCGAGGATGTTCAGGAGCTCGAGCGCGACGATCCCGGAGCTGTTTGGCGGATGCGTCGTGAACCGGACGCCGCGATAGTCCGTCGCGATCGGCTCCGTCCACGTCGAGGTATGGGTCTCCAGGTCGGCAACCGAGATCCCGCAGCCGACCATCGCGAGTCCGTCCGCCTGGCGCCCGGCGAGCTCGCCCTCGTAGAAGTCGTCGAAGCCGACGTCGGCGAGCCGCTCAAGAGTGGCCGCCAGGGCGGGCAGTCGAACGCGTTCGCCGAGCCGCCACGGCCGACCGCGCGGGCGATACACCTGCTCGAACCCCGAGCCCCGGCCGAGGGCCTCGACGACCGCCGGCAATGCTCCCTCGACGGCCGAGATGAAGCCGTCCCAGGCCGGGAAGCCTTGCCGGGCCAGCTCGAGCGCAGGTCCCAGCACCTCGGCGCGTGACAGCCGGCCGTACCGGGCGTGGGCGTCGCCCCAGGACCGGACCGCGCCGGGCACCGTGATCACGAGCGGGCCCCGGTATGGGAGCGTCGTGGTGCCACGGGCCCGGAGTGCCGCGGGGTTGGCGGAGGCCGGAGCCCGGCCCGATCCGTTGAGGGCCGTCTGCGCGCCGGTCGCCTCGTCCCAGATCAGCCAGAACGCGTCGCCCCCGAGGCCGCACCCGGACGGCTGCACGACCGCGAGGACCGCGTTCGTCGCGACGGCCGCATCGACCGCATGCCCCCCCAGCCGGAGGACGTGCAGGCCGGCCGCGGTGGCGAGATGGTGCGGCGCCACCACGGCGCCGCGCGTGCCGCGGGCGAGCGGCATCGGCACGAGCGGATGCCCCCGGTCGCCCGCCGTCATGCGTGATGGCCGGCCGCTGGCCGCGCCTCGGGCGCGAGCTCCGGGTACTCCAGCTCGAGCTGGTGCTCCTGCTGGCGCAGGCGCGAGAGCGGCAGGAGGGCGATGGCGAGGACAGCGACCGTTCCGATCAGCAGGCCATCGATGCCTCGCCATTCGGCGGCGTATCCGCCGATCAGGCTGCCGACGATCTGGCCGAGCCCGAGGAACACGCTGTAGAGGCCCATGATCGCGCCGCGATCCGTGGGAAACGCCTCGGACATGTCGGCAAGGAGGCCGAGCGCGGCCGGCGTCGCTCCGGCGAGGACGAACAGCCCCGCAGCGGTGGCAATCGCGGCGAGGACGGGCAGGACGATCGGCAGTCCTTCGGCATGGTTGACGACGAACCCGCCGACGGCCATCACGGCGCCGCCGAGGATGCCGAACAGGATGATCGTCGTCCGCCGGTAGGTCTTGAACCGGTTCCCCCAGTAGAGCAATCCCGCTCCGAAGACGACGCCGATCGCGACCGCCCCGAGCGAGATCTCGACAGCGCTGAACCCCCGCATCAGGATCTGGTCGGGAAACCGCAGGCTCCTCCGGGAGAACTGGAAGATCGCCTGGCTGAACCACAGCCCGATCGAGGCGTTGACGGCGATCCACGTCGGCGCCAACAGCCAGACGTGCGACGAGCGGAGCAGCGTCACGTAGCGATCGAGGGTCATCTTCCGACGCTCCACGGTCTTGAGGCCGGCGCCGGCCGCCTTCCGTTCCGCCCGTTCGGCGCCCTGGCGATCCTCGACACCGTAGCGGTAGATCAGGAACGAGATCGCATAGACACCCGCATTGAGGAAGAAGGCGATCGGCCCGAGGGCCGCGAACAGGAGCGGCGCGACGATCAGCCCAACGCCGATGCCGGCGAGCGTCGCGCCCTCGAACCGGGCGGCGGCCTGGCCGCGGAGCAGCTCGTTGCCGGCGGTGACGAGTGCGATGTAGCCGAGGATCGAGGGGACACTTGCGGCGGTCGACGCTCCCTCGAGAATCCGCGTCCCGCCCAGGACGAAGAGATTCGTCGTCAGCCCGGTCAGGATCACCGCGATGGCGCCAAAGACGGGACCGACCAGCATCATCCGGTGATGCCCGAACCGGTCCGACAGGACGCCGAACAGGGGCGAGAGCACCAGCTCGCTGATGTAGAAGGTCGAGTGGAGGTAGGCGAGCGTCGTCGGCTCGATCACGGGCCCGCCGTGCTCGGGCAGCTTCGCCAGGTAGACGGCCAGCATCGTGCCCGTGAGGCCGGTGCTGAAGCGGAGCGTGAATGTGCCGCCAAGCACGGCCCAGAGCGAACGATCCATTCGCTGACAGGGTAGCGGCTCGCGTGACGCCAGTCCGCGGGATGCGTCAGGTGCCGGAGGCGTCTCGTATGATCGGCCCCGGGGAATGACTCGACCGAGGGAGGAGGCCCCATGGCCCAGATCGGGTTCGTCACCGACTCCGCGTCGGATCTCGATCTCGCAGTCGCGGCCGCACGCGGCATCCGGATCGTCCCGCTGATCGTCAGCTTCGGCCCCGAGACATTCCGGGCGGGCGTCGACCTGTCGACCGAGCAGTTCTGGAAGCGGATGACCGCGCCCGACGCGCCGTGGCCGAAGACGGCGGCGTCCAGCCCGGGCGACGTCAAGGCGATCTACGACGCCGCCTTCGCGGACGGCGTCGAGTCGATCGTGTCCGTCCACGTCGCCGGCACGCTGTCCGGGGCGATCAAGAGCGCAGAGGTGGCGAGCTCGCTCCTGCCGGGCCGGGAGATCCACATCGTCGACTCGCAGGGCGCGTCGATGGCCGAGTCGATCCTCTGCTTCATGGGCCAGGAGCTGGCGGAGCGCGGCATGCCCGCGGCCGAGATCGCCGAGACGCTCCGCGACCGGGCCTCCGACCTGCGGATGTACGTCTCGCTCGAGACGCTCGAATACCTGAAGAAGGGCGGCCGGATCAGCGGGGCCCAGGCCGCGATCGGGACGCTGCTGTCGGTCAAGCCGATCATCGCGGTGGAGCACGGCGCGGTCGAGACGGCGGACCGGCCGCGGACGCGATCGAAGTCGCGCGAGCGCTGCATCGAGCTCATCTGCGCCCGCCCGATCGAGCGGGTGGCGATCCTCCACACGATGGCCCCGGACGTCGACGAGTTCAAGGCCGAGGTCGCCCGCCGAGCTGGGTTGGACGTCGCGGACGTGTCGGTGTCGATCGTCGGGCCGTCCGTCGGACCGCACCTCGGGCCCGGCTGCGTTGGGGCAGCGGTCCTGTACCGACGATAGCCACCCGGGCCCCGCCTTCGGTCGCCCAGCGACCGAACCGACGGCCGAGCCCCCGTTCCGCTGGCCCAGCCCCTGTTCCACCGCGCCTTCGGTCGCCCAGCGACCGAACCGTCGTCCGAGCCCCCGTTCCGCTGGCCCAGCCCCTGTTCCGCCGCCCCTTCGGTCGCCCAGCGACCGAACCGACGGCCGAGCCCTGGCTCAGCCCCGCCTTCGGTCGGCCAGCGACCGAACGGTCGTCCGAGCCCGCGTTCCGCCGCCCCTTCGGTCGCCCAGCGACCGAACCGACGGCCGAGCCCCCGTTCCGCGGCCCCTGCGGTCGCCCAGCGACCGAACCGGCCCGGATCTTCTCGGACCCGCCTTGCCATGGCCGGGTCGCCACTTCCCGTTACTCGATTGTCACGGTTGGGACCGTCGTACCAGAGAAGGTTGCGGCTCGGTCTCGGTAACGTTGCGTCACGGTGGACAACCAGGGACCCAAGGACCGGCCCGCCGGTATACTCCGTCGCGGTTCATGACGCACCGATTGCCCACGACGCGAGCGGTGCCCCGTGGGGTCGTCCGGGAGACGACCCACCAGCCTCGAGGCCGATCCGGGCGGGATCGGCATCACGGAGGATCGCCTCACACATGACGACCGAGCAAATCGCCGCGTCGATCAATCCCTGGCAGGTCGCGCAGCAGCAGTTCGACCTCGCCGCCGAGCGCCTCAACCTCGACCCCGGCCTGCGTCGCGTCCTCCGCGAGCCGCGCCGCGAGCTGATCGTTCACTTCCCGGTGAAGATGGACGACGGCTCG
>Ga0070706_100002672_pt1 | contig 17858 bp, 15 predicted proteins | sample KBSK5501metaG_FD_65476 | JGI IMG/M metagenome (GOLD analysis project Ga0070706, IMG submission 65476) | Corn, switchgrass and miscanthus rhizosphere microbial communities from Kellogg Biological Station, Michigan, USA - KBS K5-50-1 metaG | ecosystem: Host-associated > Plants > Roots >... | reverse complement strand
AGCCGATCCTGCGTATGCAGCTCATACAGGCGCTGCTCCTGGGACCAGGTGAGCGCGTGAAGCGGTGTTCTTCCCATAGGGTCTTCCCTGTGTTCCCCATTACCCCCCAATTCCTCCCAACACGAGAGCAGTATAGCAAAGATGAAGTCACGAAGCAAGGAGTTGTAACGATCCTGTGATGCCCACGTGATGCGCAACGAGCTGCTAACTGCATTGCCTCACCAAAATCTAACCCGGTGGTTGCTCATTTGAGAGCGACCAGGGTAAGCTGGCAGAGCATCTCGCGGAAATTGGCGAGGAGAATGGTCCGGGGAATCACTTCCTCTTGCCACTGTTCCTCCCTGGTTTCCGTGCCGGATGGACCCGGATCTTGCGCATCCCTCGGCTCTCGGGTGCGGATTTGTAATGGCTGATAACGGCCAGGGGAGCGGCGCTGCAACTCCCGAAAGATGTCGCCGCTGCTACGTTGAGGATTGGCCACCAACCACGACAGGATTTGCTCCCACTCCCCTGCAAAGGGGTCATTGTGGGTGCGCCGCCAGCCCAGCACCCGTTTTCTCCGCTCCTGCTCTTGGTACAAAGTCTCGAGTCCTGTCGTTGGAGCGGGAATCCACTCCTCGATAAGAAAACTTCCCGCCAGAGAGCGCTCTACAGAAAAGACGCAGATGGGAACAGCAGTGATAGATGAGATAAAGGGAGAGCAACCAACTGCACAGCGGAAGACTGCCTGCTGCAATTGCTCGAGCTGGTGCAATAAACTGATAGGGTCGATTGCCTGTGCCACTTCAGTCAGCTCCTGCTGCTTTTGGGCAGGCAATACACCTGACTGTAGGAGGCGTTGCAGCGGAGTCTTCGCCGGGTCGTAGACGCACCGCACTTTCTTGCCGTAGTGCTGTTTGGAGAGCAACTTCATAGAGGGTTGAAAACAGTTCACATACAAGCGCAGCGCCCGGTAGAGTTCGTTCAGTTGCCAATAGGCATGTACCCCAACGAACCGATCATAGCCGACCACCTGGCGCACAACCGCACCATTTTTCCGTTCTACAAAGCACTGATCTCTTTTTTGATACGGCCGCCCTCGGGTAAAAGTGATCTGTTCTTGTTCACAATAGGAGACCATTGCCACATTGATAAACTCTCCCCCATTATCAGTATCAATCCCCAGGATTGGAAAGGGAAAGAGCGTGCTTGCGCGTTGGAGGGCAGCCAGCACCGGCCCCTGGCTTCGATGCAAGAGGGGCAGGCATTCTGTCCATCCTGTGGCCACATCGGTGAGCGTTAGCGTGTAGAGATAACCACCATTGATGTCGGTGCCACAATGAGCCACTAGATCGGCTTCGAGAAAGCCGGGTCGGGTCTCCTTCCACTCCTCGAACGTGCGGACTGGGATCTGTTGCTTGAGCAGGGTTCCGGCTCGCGTCGTGGAAAGGCCGCGGTGGCCTCGTGTGCGCAGTGAACGCAAGAGGCGATCCGCCGTCGCCGCGCTCATCGAGAGCAGTTGACGGCGGCACTCATCGGTCATCTGGAGATGCTCATGTCGCTCCAGCGCCTCCAGTAAGGTAGGGAGAAAGGGGATGAGGCGTTTGGCGCAGATGCGGTTGGCGGCCTGCCAGATCAGGAACAGCGCATGTTGGACTTCTGGTCCGTAATGGCGTGGGCGAGAGTGCTGAGGTGATTGTTGCACTTCTTTCGTATGGTTGAGCAGCCACATGGCGTATTTGCGATTGTAGCCGGTCGTTGCTGTAAAGGCATCCAACAGTTTGCTCTTCTTCTTGACCGTCGTTGCAGCCCGATACTGCGGGATCACTTGCTGTAGTAATGCGCGCAGGGTGCAGCAGGCTCAATCCGCTTTCCACGTTTGCCTCCCTTGGCACTATCTTGTGTGAGATGCTCTTACGAGATGACAGAGAATCCTCTCTTTGCCGGAGCCAGGAATCTGACTCTTCAAACGCATGATAGATACTACCAATCTTTTTGGCGAGGGAAAGCTATGCAGGAACGGACTGGTTGAAAAAGTGATAATAATCTGCAGAGAGTGTGATTCTCGAAGAGCACAGGGTCAGATTCCTGCTGAGGCAATGCATCGATAAAAACTCCTGTACGTTACGGTTCTGTGTTCAGTAAACATGGCTTTTCTTCCTTTGTCAAGGAGCGCAAACGACCACTACGCACCTCGTTGCGCATCGCGTGGGCTGGTCCGAGGAAAAAGGATGTGACTCCTGCCTGGGGGAAGCAGTGGACAGCGCTCTCAGCGCGAACGCCGCTCGTGCAAGCGACCCCAGGGCGAGCGCGGTAGCAAGTCCCATGCCGGCAAGCCCGGAAAGCAACTCGGCTGTCGCCTGCGGATAGAACTGGCTGATCTGCGGAAGCAGGGGCCAGAGAGCACCGAGCCAGCCTGCGCAGGCAAGGCAGAGCACGAGCATGCCGATCGTCACAGGCAAGACCAGCAGGAGATGCGTGCGCGCTTTCCTGCCGCGGGCCAGGACGAGGATGGCCAGGAACGCCATGAGCAGGAGAGGAATAGCCCCGAGGATAGCCCCCACGAGCGTCTGAGCAAGAGACGGCGCATGCATACCCACCGTAACCCGCACCATGCACAACGCGTAGTTGTTCCCCCACTGTGCACACTCGGTATCAGGTCCGATACCCAGAAGGCTCAGCCAAAACCAGGGGAGCAGGGCAATCCAGAAAGCTACGAAGGCAGCGATCGCCAACCGCCATGAGGTCTGGAAGCGCCGCAAGGGAAGCAGCTGTCGTGCCCGGCGATAGTGCTGGTCCAACCGGGCATCCAGCGCTCCCACGAGCAGGTCTAGCACCGTCCAGAGCGTGATCTGATGCTGCTACAGTAGTGCCACCATTTCCGCCTCATACCGCTCGCGCCATGCTGGCGGGTACAGGCGCAGTATTCACAGAACCAACCGCATGATGATCTCCGTTCCTGTTCGCCAGTCGGGATACCATCCCTCCTGGAGCTTCGCCTTGTGCTGCTGCGTCTCTGCTCGCTCGATCGCCAGCAAACCAGGGGCCGTGATCTGATATAGACGCAGGGGGTGCTCAGTTCTCAGTGCTTCAATCCAGCCCCGCCGTTCCAGGCGAGTGACCATCCGCGAGAACGCGCCGGGTTCGATCCCCTGCTCTATCGCTTGCATGACGGCCTCATACCAGGCCGTGGCCGTTTTTGGCTCGGTGACCAGACTAGCCAGGATGAAGAATTCTGGTTGAGCGAGGCGCAGCTCTGCGTGCTGGTGGTATTGCATTCCATCCTCCCGGTGATGTGTTAGCCTGGAGCCAGGCGTTGTTGCCCAACAGAGACCACCTGATGCAGCGTCTTGAGTTGGGCGCGAAGCGCGACTTCTCCCACACCCGTGATGCGATATGGGCGGCGGCGATCCGAGGCTTCTAACGCCTCAATCCAGCCGCGCCGCTCCAAGCGAGCCAATGCGGCATAGAGCGTGCCGGGTTCAAGCTTTGTTCCGCTGAACTGCAAGACATCTTCCATGATCGCATAGCCATGCTTGGGGCCACTGGCGAGACTGGCCAGGATCAACAACGACGGGTCAGATAAACGTCCCAGGTCGTCCTTTTTTTTATACATCGGAGAGGTTCTCCTTCGCTCGTTCGTTTGACACTATACAGCATCAATTAGTATGTGAAGCATAGCACAGAAACGGGAGCGTGTCAAGCGTTGGCTGCTTTGTTCATGCATTTCATCCGAACGTACCGACGAAAGAGACCACCAAGGGAGGAAGAACGCCGATTACATAAGGGTATCGACTCACAAAGCGCGTAAGAAGAAGAAAGCGCCGAGCTTACGCATGAAACAGATGCAGACAGCGGTTATTCGGATAGGCACTAAGTAAAAGGAGAATTATACTAACTCGTTGCCCACACCTGTATTGTATGATCCACCCCGGCGGAGGCAAGCAACTTGCCATCAGGCGACCATGCCACTGTCGTTACATAACCCCTGTGACCCCGATAGGTAAAGACGTTATTCCTCGTGAAAGCATCCCAGACCTGCACCATCTTATCGTTGCCAGCAGCAGCGATATACCTACCATCAGGCGACCATGTCACAGCATTCATACCTGCGGAAGTATTGCGGTGGATGATGAATTTCTTGCCGGTCGAAGAGTCCCACACTTGCATGCTTTTGTCATTACTTACTGAGGCAATACGCTGCCCGTTCGGTGACCAGATCAGCCCGTTCACTCGACCGGAATGGCCTTGATAGCTAAATTGACCGCGTAATGCCAGACGCAGTGTGCCAAAGAAGCTGCTCTTGTCTTTGATTGGACTCCATACCTGCACGCTCTTATCTTCGCTGCCAGAGGCGATACGCCTGCCGTCGGGTGACCATGCTACAGCCAAAACTTTTTTGGTATGGCTGCGATTGACGAAGACCAGTCCACCGCTAGATGTATCCCACACCTGCACGCTTTTATCTTCGCTTGCCGAGGCGATACGCTTGCCATCGGGTGACCATGCTAGAGCAGTCACCGCATTACTATGGCCGCGATAGATCAGCACCTGTTTCCCAGTTGTAACATCCCAGACCTGTACTGTGCCATCATCGCCTGCCGAGGCGATACATTTGCCATCGGGCGACCATACCACGGATTGCACCCTATCCCAATGACCGCGATAGGTAATGGTGCTGAATCCATGCGCGGTATCCCATACACGCACCGTCTTATCATAGCTCGCGGTAGCAATGTGCGTGCCTCTGTGTGACCATGCCACTGCCGTGACGCGGCTGGTGTGACCGCTACAGATATAGCGTGTCGTTTTTTGTGGTTGTGGCTTTGGCGCAATCGAACGCCGGAGGAACGGGGGTTTTGCAGGTGGCTGGTAACCGGGGGGCAGTCCAGCTTGCAGGGGATTTGTCTTACCCACAAGTTGCTGCGTGGCAATGCTTTGTAGTTCTTGTTTGACGGCTGCGATATTTGTCGGCCTTTTGCTAGCGTCCATCTCTAACATCTGCATAATCAATTTCTCGAGACGGGAAAGGATAGGCTGACCAAGTAATTGCAGAGACGCAAATTGAAAAGGAGTGTCCGATGGATCGTTCCCAGATAATAACTGGTGGAGCGTTACTCCCAACGCGTAGATGTCTGCGCGGGGCGTGGTCTGTGCCTTGCCGTATTGTTCTGGCGCCGCGTAGCCAGTCGAGCCAAGCGCGGTCGTGTCTCTTGCCTGTCCGGGCTTAAAGTGACGAGCGATGCCGAAGTCGATCAAATAGATGTGTCCGTACACAGTCAACATCACATTAGCGGGCTTGAGGTCGCGGAAGATGATAGGAGGCTGGCGCATGTGGAGATATTCGAGCACCATGCAAAGCTGGACACCTATTTCGAGCACTTTTTCAACTGGCAACTTGCCACCCCTGATCTTGCCGAGATGCTCTTCCAGGGTTTCGCCTTCGATAAAGTCCATCACCAGATACCAGCGCCCTACATCTGTAAATTGCTCATAGATGCGCGGCAGGTTGGGATGCGTCAGCCCTGCAAGCAGCAGCGCCTCGCGTTTAAATGCCCCGGTAGCCTCGACGAGCTCTTGAGAACTCAGGCTGCTCTGACTCATTTCCTTAATGGCTACCTGCCGGTTGCCAAACTGGAGGTCGGCAGCTTTATAGACAGCGCCAAAGCCTCCTTTACCTACCTGGCTGAGAATGCGGTAGCGCTGTTTGAGCAGGTGATTGAAAACAAGCAGTCCCGTGGTTTGGCTTGAGTTCTTCCCTCCCTGGGTCTGGAGAGGCTGGCCGCATGCATAGCAGAATACAGCCTGTGGCCTATTGGCAGCGCCGCAGGAATCACAGAAAAAGGGGGAAGAAATTGCCATGCATGTTGCTCCATTTCTCCCTATTCAGACCTGATAACATCAGGGTGCATGGTAGCACTGTATAGAACAAATGTCAAGAAAAATACTGCTGGGGAAAATCATTGACTTTTCACTTTTCTTATGTTATAAGAATGAATGAACATCATTCATTTTGAGGTCATAGGGTGGAAATGGTAAAAGAAGAAACACGATCAAAACGACAGGCAATTATAGAGGCTGCACGCAATATCTTTGCGATGAAAGGATACGAGGATACCACGATCGCTGAAATTGCGGAAGAGGCGGGCGTTGCTGTAGGAACAGTCTATCTCTATTTCCGCAATAAACGCGAGATTTACACCAGTGTCTCACTTGACCAAATGGTGGCAATTGCTGCGGTAATGGAGGATCCCAGGATTGTTACGCTGCCATTTGAACAAGTGCCACGTACGATAATAGAAGCCGTATTTCGCCTCTGTCATCGAAATAGTAAGCTTATGTCACTCTACAAGGTTGATATTCAATCGGAGGAGGAGTTACAACAACACAAAGCTGCTGGTGAAATGATGACGAAAGCGATTGATAACTCTCTTCGCCAGGCGATTGCACAGGGTCAACTCATGCCATTCGATACTGAGATGTATGCGAAAATCCTATTTGGCCTTGTTGACTCCGCTTTATATAACTGCTTCTGCGTCGAAGGTGGCGAGCGCGAGGAAATCTATCGCGAACGTACTATAGAAGTTATTGAACGTTTATTCTTCGGCCCATCGATTCGCGAAGGTAAGAAAGAGTTCACGGATATAGACACAAGGGCGGCGGTAAGTAACAGTTAATCCCATCTTGAGCACAAACATCGTTTAGAAAACCTGTATGTGAATGAACTTCACTCAATACAACTAAACTTGTTTTCAGGAGTAGTACATAGTTAAATGAGTGAATGAACTTCACTCATTGTAGTTAACCAGACACAATAGGCACTATTCAACGTAAGCCTAAAATTAATTTAGACAACATCGCAATCGAACCCGTTTCAGACTGGATATGCTGAACCAAATTTAGCATATCCAGATCGACCAGGTATATACATAGTTTGTTTGTCGATCAATAAATGAATGAAGTTCATTCATTTATTCAGAAAGGATCAACACATGTTAGCAAGACTTGGCGGGATGCTCTATCGTACCCGGTGGATAGTTCTTTTCTTTGTACTCTTGATAGTCGCTGGAGCAGCGATTTTTGGGACAGGACTCTTTAGTTCACTTAAAAGTGGAGGGTTTGCCGATCCAGCCAGTGAATCATCGAAGGCACAGGCGCTGCTCGACGCAAAATTAGGAGGCTCAACAGCGGATATCATCGTCCTGATGAGCAATACCTCAATGAAAGCGACCGATCCTGCTTTCATCGATGCTGCTACTCCATTGCTGGCGAGACTCAAAGCGCGTCCAGAAGTTGCTTCTGTCACCTCCTACTATTCGACGCATAGCGCTAGTTTTCTGTCTCGTGATGGTCACAAGACCTTTGCGGTAGTGCAGCTCACTGCGAAAGATGAAGCAACGAAGGAGAAAGACTTCAAAACGATTGAGCCTCTTATCACTTCGTCGACGATTGAAACGAAAGTTGGAGGCAATGTGGCGGTAAATGTGGCGGTCAATAAGCAAGTAGGTGCTGATCTTGAACGTGCCGAACTGATAACTTTTCCCATTGTAGCTATTCTGCTGCTGATCGTATTCGGTAGTCTTGTCGCGGCAGCGCTCCCGCTGCTGATTGGGGGAGTTGCCATCATGGGCGCATTCGCAATTCTGCGCGCCCTGGCAAGCTGGACAGACGTTTCGGTCTATGCAGTAAATGTGGTGACCATGCTGGGATTAGGTCTGGCAATCGACTATGCGCTCTTTATCGTGACACGATTCCGCGAAGAATTAGGGAGCCACGATGGTGAAGTGAAAGGCGCATTGGAGAGAACGATGGCGACAGCCGGGCGAACGATCATGTTCTCAGGTCTTACGATCAGCACCAGCCTTCTCGGATTGTTGATTTTTCCGGTAATGTTTTTGCGCAGTATAGGCATGGGAGCAATCGCAGCCACACTGGTTGCAATGCTGGCAGCGCTGACGATCCTGCCTGCACTATTGGCAATACTTGGCCATCGCATTAACACGCTCTCGCTACAACGCCTGTTCCGGCGCACATCATCGTTCCAGCGCAAGGAGACATCTATTGAGACAAAAGGCGTATGGTATCGTATCTCCGAAACGGTTATGCGACATCCTATAGTAGTTGGACTATCTGTGCTGGCTATTCTCGTGACTCTAGGACTACCGTTCTTGCGCGTTTCGTTTGCGACGCCAGATGTAAAGGTGTTATCAACTCAGCAAGAAGCACGTATAGTCTCAGATAGACTCTCACAAGACTTCGCACAGCAAGGGAACTCGCAACTTGTGATTGCTCTGCGCACACCTGGTGACGCCTTGTCTCCCAAAAATCTTGCCAGTCTCGATACCTATGTACGTACGATCAAGGATATACCTGGGGTTGTCAGTGTAGACAGCCTGGTAACAGTGAGCCCGTCACTTACGCTTGCCGATTACCAGCAACTTTACGCGCACCCTGGAGTAAATCCACAATTAACTGCGCTTGCGACACAGATCGCGAATGGCGATACAACAAAAATTACGATAGCAATGCAACCGGTCGATCATACCACGGCGGCTGAAAATATTGTACGCCAGGTACGCGCAATTCATGCACCAGGAGGGTTTGTACCACTGGTTGACGGTGTTACAGCATACCAGCTTGACTTACTGGCAAGCCTGAGTGCGACGTTGCCATATGCACTGCTTGTGATCGTTGTGGCGGTCTCGGTGCTGCTCTTCTTAATGACAGGTTCACTGTTGATGCCGATCAAGGCTATAGTTCTCAACATACTCTCGCTTTCAGCGACCTTTGGTGCGCTGGTATGGATCTTCCAGGACGGTCACTTGCAGAATCTGTTGGGCTTCCAGTCTACCGGTAGTATTGACGCGACACAACCTATTCTGATATTCGCCATTGCCTTTGGTCTTTCAATGGACTACGAGATATTCTTGCTCAGTCGCATCAAGGAGCGTTATGATGCGACAGGTGATAATCGCGCTGCGGTCTCTTCGGGTATGCAGCAGACAGGAAGGCTCATCACAAGTGCAGCACTGCTACTGGCAGTGGTATTGGGCGCATTTGGTACGTCAAAGATCATCTTTATACAGGAAATTGGTATAGGCCTGGCAATTGCAGTGATTATCGATGCTACTCTGGTGCGCATGCTGCTGGTACCCGCAACGATGCGGCTGCTTGGTAAGTGGAACTGGTGGGCGCCAGCCCCTCTACGCGCGATTTGGCGATGGGCAGGTTTGAGTGAAAGCGCGGGGTATACCAGGAGTACGGTCAGCACTAACGATACAGGAGAGCTTGAGGAGATTGAGAGGGAGAAGGCTCAAGTGTAGTTGATATGGGCGGTGTAGGATTATCCCATAGTCCTACACCGTGTCCATGAAAACTATTGTCAACGTCTATGATATATGGCATGATGTAACATACTGCTATCCATGTGAGAGGGCAAAGCATTGCTTGACTAAGCAAAACTGTTTATAAGGGGGGCTGCCGATGGCGAAAAAAATCCTGGTCATGGATGATGACCCAACAATTGCCGATTTATTAAGAGAGGCGCTGGCCGACGAAGGTTACGAAACATTCATGACAACGCAAAGCCTGCGTTTCTATGACGCTGTGCAGGAATATAAACCAGATCTGATCTTGCTTGACCTGATGATGCAATACCTGGATGGGCGTGACGAACTCAAGCTCATGGAGATGGCGGATTTTAAGATTCCGGTGATCGTCGTCACCGCCTACCTGGATGCCGGGAAAGAAGAAGAAGCATTCCGCAAAGCAGGCGTGGTGCAGATCGTTTACAAGCCATTTGACCTGGATAACCTTGTAGAACTGGTTAGAACTACCATAGGTGGACCGGAAGGGAAAAGTGCATGAGCGCTGCTGTCCGAGTTGCCCTGGATGCAATGGGGGGTGACAACGCGCCCGGCGAAATAGTGCTGGGTGCGATACAGGCGGCTCGTGAATATAGCATGGGTGTTTACCTGGTTGGTCGTGAAGATGCGATTCGCGCAGAACTTGCCAAACACGATACTCAGGGGCTTGATCTGCCCATGGTCCATACGGATGAGGTTATCGAAATGGACGAGCATCCAGCCTCGGCTGTCCGGCGCAAGAAAAATGCCTCGATGACCCTGGCGCTACAGTTGGTGCGCGATGGCTCGGCGCTTGGCGCGGTCTCTGCCGGCAATAGTGGCGCGATGATGGCCGCTTCCCTCTTTACTCTCAAACGTATCGAGGGTGTGGATCGACCTGCTCTCGGAGGCGTCTTCCCCACCAGAGACGGTGCTTGCTTTGTAATCGATATAGGAGCAAACACCGACTGTAAGCCCGAATATTTGCAGCAATTTGCTCTCATGGGTTCCATCTATATGCAGCGCATTTTTTCTATTCCATCTCCCCGCGTTGGCCTGCTTGCCAATGGCGAAGAAGAAACGAAAGGCAATGAACAGGTACTACAAACCCATCAATTGCTGAAAGCTAATGCAGGGATATTGGGTATCAACTTTATTGGCAATGTCGAGGGTCGCGATATACCAACAGGTGGAGCTGATGTCGTGGTTTGCGACGGTTTCGTAGGAAATGTTGTGCTGAAACTCAGCGAAGGACTGGCGGAAACACTCCTGGGTATGTTACGCATGCAAATGACCAGCTCGCTTCCAAGTAAGCTAGCGGCGGCTGTCTTGCGTCCTGGTCTGCGCAACGTCTACAGGCGTATGGACTATGCCGAATATGGCGGTGTGCCGCTTTTAGGAATCAATGGTTCAGCTATCGTCTCGCATGGCCGCTCGAACGCCAAAGCGATCAAAAATGCCCTACGTGTCGCACGGCAAACTGCGGAAACCAATGTCGCGGGAGCAATCGCAGAGGGACTGGCTAAGCTACAAACGAAATCCAGCAACCCGTAAGCCGTTGAATTTCCAATATAAGAGCAGAATAGGGAAGCCAGGAAAAATTGACTGTCTATGGTATAATGTTACTGTTTTCAGGCCGATGTAGCTCAGTGGTAGAGCAGCGGTTTTGTAAACCGCCGGTCGTCGGTTCGAGTCCGACCATCGGCTCCTCGCGAACCCAGTCCTGGCCTGGGTTCATTTTTTATGCTCCCTGTACCTCATCCGCTTTGACAGCAACCTTGACAGCAACCGGACTCTCCGCGGTCGTGAGCAGTGCGCCCAGGCGGTCGAGCGCCTCCCCCTGCAGCGATGGCAGGACGTGGGAGTAGGTGTCGAGGGTCAGCGTGATCTGGCTGTGCCCCAGCAGCTCCTGTACGATCTTGGGATGAATCCCAAGCGAGAGCAGGAGGCTGGCCGTGCTGTGCCGCAGGCAGTGAAACGTGATCTGGGGCACTCCCGCCTTGACCAGCAGCGGGCGGAACGATCGTTTGATCATATTGGTGACCTCGATCGGATGACCCACCGCGTTGCAAAAGATCCAGCCCTGCTCATCCCAGAGCGGCCCCACAGAGAGCCGTGCCTCGCGCTGGCGCACCCGGTGGCGCTTCAACGACTCGAGTGCGAGGTCCGTCAGGTGGATGCTTCTGCGGCTCTTCGGAGTCTTCGGCTCGGCCACTTTGAAACCCTCGCGCGGGATGCGCGAGATCGTTCGCCGCACCTGCACCGTTTTATGCGCGAAATCCACATCTTCCCACTTGAGTCCCAGGAGTTCACCCTCTCGCATGCCCGTGGTGAGCGCGAGGACATACAATGCTTCGAGCGGATCGTCATTTGCAGCGGCGAGGAATTGCTGCGCCTGTTCACCGCTCAGCGCCCTCATTTCCTGCTTCGGCACGCGGGGTGCATCCACAGCATCACAGACGTTGCGGACAACGAGATTCCAGCGCAGAGCGTCGCGGAGCACGCGATGAATATGCTTCACCGTCTGAGGCGCGTAGCCCTCTTCCAGCTTCTTGTTGTAGAGTTTCTGTAGTTGCTGCGGAGACACCTTGTGCAGTTTGACGCTGCCCAACGTCGGAAGGACGTGCAACTCCATGAGTTCGCGGTAGCGAATGTAGGTGCGGGGACGCAGGTTGGGCTTTGCCGTATCCTGTAGCCAGGAGGTCAGGAACGCGCCGAGCGTCTCATCTGCCCTGACGCTGAGCATCCCCTGCTCCTTGGCTTGATTCGCGCGCTGGGCCTCCCTGATCGCCTCACGTTGCGTCTTACAGTAGATCGATTTTCGTTTTCCATTGTCAAGAGAGATCGAAGCAACCCATCTGCCGTCGTTACGGCGGTAGACTGTGCCTTCACCATTGGCTCGTTTGCCCATAGTGTTCCGTTTTTTCCTTTCCTTTGTCTTTACTCGCTAGTGAACCAGCGTTGAGGGGATCTTCACAGACCCTCCCTGGTTTCTGATCCTGCTAGCTCCGGGTTGTTTCTTCGTCTTCTCTCGCTCTATCTCCGTCTTGTGCCTCCCGATCCAGATGGCTGGTCGAATTCAACCCTCCGGGTTTAGGGTGACCACATTTTGTATCGTACCATATCTTCAGCGCGTTGTGAACATATGTCCTATCGAGTAAGACTTGTGCCGATCCCATATAACACGATGAGACGTATCCTTCCTCTTAATTTGCTGACACCAGACGCTGCACTTCACCCGAGAGATCAGGTACCTCAACCCCTAAAGCCTTGCACAAGTCGATGGCGTACTGTGTCGCAGTCAGCACCGCGAAGGATCCCTGGGAGGTAACGAAAGAAGACCAGGCTTCTCTACCTTGAGGGTAGCGTATCCATTGCTAAGGGTTGAGATTCAGGAAGTTGAAAAAGAGCGAGTGAGCGGTTTCCCACCACGTTTGCTTCGACCAGCGAGCATTGATCCGATTGACCTGGAGATAAATGGTCACCTCAGCCCCTGTCGAACTGCCAAAGCAACACACCTGGCGAAACTTGCGTCGCAACTCCCGGTTGGTGCGCTCCAACAGCGAGGTGGTGCGGATGAGTTCGCGTGCTACCCCATTGAGGGCATAATAGGCGATCGTCTGCTCAAAATCGCGCTCCAAGGTCGCCACGGCTTTCGGCGTGCGCACTCGCCACTGCTCGGCAAAGGCCGTCAAACGTTGTTTCGCTTCCTGGGCACTCTCGGCCTGATAGATGGCGCTGGCCTGCTCCATGAGCTGCTTTCTCGTCTCCTTGTTCGTCTCCCCTTTGAGTTCCTCCCGGCACTTGTCGGCGACATTGCGTAACTTGTGAAAAATGCAGCGTTGCTCGAGCACCGTGGTTCCATACACCCAGGCGATGGCCTCGCCTAACTCGCCACAGCCATCGCGGATCACCGCCTGCAGCCCGTTCTCCGGACGCAGACCACGTTCCCACAACCGATGCACAAACGGCTCCCACGCCGCTTTGCTCTCCCCATCGGCGACTTGCCAATCCAGGATCTCCCGCTTGCCACTGTCATCGGTCCACAACCCTAGCGCGACGAGCAACACCACCTTCTTCCCCTTGCGCTTCTTACGTTTGCGTCCGCGTTTGTCCGGCTTGACTGTGTCCGTTTGGGTTTGCTCGCGCAACCAAATGCCATCGAACTGCACTATGGCAGGCACATCGACGATAGGTTCACTGCGCGCTTGCCGAAGCAGCGGCTCTAGCTGATTGATGCGCTCGTTGATGGTGCGTAAGCCCACACTGCTGCCCAGCACTGCACTCCACTGCTGGCTCATCTGGCGCAAACTTTGGCATAGGCCACTGCCAAAGAGCACCTGCTGATCCAGATCCAGCCAAAAGCGTCCATACTTCTCCAGGATCGTGTAGTGACAGATCACATCATACCCACAGCATTGACACTCTATCATCGGAACCCGCAGTCCCTCCACGTGCCCCCAACCCGTCTCTAACGCGCGGCGATAATGCCCATCGCGTGTGAAGTGGTTCGCGTCTCGACAGCCACACTTGCCACACTGCCACTCAATCTCACGGGCTTGCCCGCCAACCCGCCGGGGTTCACGTTTCCCTCGACCCAGTTTCACCGTCAGTTCTTCTTCACAAAACTCGGTCAGCAATGGCCTGATCGCTCCCAGAGCTGCCTCTTGCAGTTGCTTTTGTACTCCTTGGATGATCGCTTTGCGTTCGTCTCCCTTCAGTTTCCCTGCCATAAATTGTATACTCATCGTGCTGATTGCTCCTTGCTGTAGATGTGATCGATATCAACTACTCTACCACTTAGAAGCTCTTCAGCTTTCTTTTTTCTCAACTCTTAGCAAGGGATATGCTACCACGGTTTTGGTATACCACTTTGAAGGCACTCAAGAACAGTACGCCAGACGATGACGAGGTGTGGCAGATGGTGGGGAAACCGTTGGAGGTGTTCGGGTTGAAGGATATCTAGTAACTCTGTTTTGCGAAGCAAGGCGGAGTTGGCCTGTTTCTGCCATCTTTGCCGTCAATTAACGCTATACCCCTTCTTATTCTTGTAAATTCTAAGCGCCAACAGGTATGAGGCAACTAGTAGCCCGGCACACCAAGCAACCGCCAGCCACGCGCTTTCTCCAGCGCTGCCATTAATCAAAAGCGAGCGCATCGTCTCAACAATCGGCGTCATTGGCTGGTGATCTGCAAAGGCGCGTAATACCGGATTCATTTTGTCCGTAGGAGTGAACGCTGAGCTTATGAATAGCAATAGTATCAGAATGTAACTAAATGCCCCTGCGCCCTCGGCACTTTTTGCGAGCAGCCCGAATACAATTGCGAGCCATGTCGTTGCGAGAGTGAATAGTACCAGGATTCCGGTAAAAATCAGCCATGCTGTGATACCCGCATCAGATCGAAAACCAACTAAAAATGCGACAATCATCACCAGCACGACCGAAAAAAGATTGGATAATACAGACGAAAGAGCATGGCCGCCCAAAATAGAAGATGAGGCGACTGGCATCGTCCGAAAACGATTAATGATACCTTTAGTCATATCATTATTGAGACGTAATGCCGCGTAAGCAATACCACTTACGACGCACAGTATCACGATTCCAGGAGTTATGAAGTCGATATATTTGACAGAACCCGAACTGGCACCAAATGAACCACCAAACACATACACAAACAGTAACATCAAAGCGATTGGCGTAATCGCCACGGTAATGATCGTATCGAGGCTGCGAATTGTGTGGCGCAGGCTTCGCTTTGCCATAACCAATGTGTCGCGAAATGCGTGCATTATGTGTTCTCCTCGTTTTCGTTAATGATTTTCAAAAATACATCATCAAGTGTTGGCAGCTTTTGTGAAAATTCGGTCGTCTCGATATTCGCAGCTTGGATCTGGCTGAACAATCGGGCCACCTGTGCCAGAGTTCCATCAGTCTCAATGGTAAGCGAGCGCACATCATCATCCCGCAGTGGGCTATACTTCTCAAGCAGCCTTGCCGCATCGTCCAGTTGCTTCTGGCTATGAAATCTGAGTTCGATTTTTCCGTTTGGAAGAAGTTTCTTCAGATCTTGCGGTGTTCCTTCGACCGCAATCCTGCCCTGGTTTAAGATAGCAATCCTATCCGCCAACTGATCAGCTTCTTCCAGGTATTGAGTCGTTAAGAATACTGTTGTACCGCCCTTAGCAAGGGCCCTTATCGTCTCCCACATCATATTGCGGCTTTGCGGATCGAGTCCCGTTGTTGGTTCGTCAAAAAAGATAACCGATGGATCACCGATCAGACTCATTGCAATGTCGAGCCGACGGCGCATGCCACCAGAAAAGGTTGCGCTACGAAGGTCAGCGGCATCTGCGAGGGCAAACTGCTTCAGGAGCGCTTCGGCAGTACCGGCAGGGTTTTTTATATGGCGGAGTTCGCCAATCAAAACCAAATTTTCCCTTGCGGTTAATACATCATCAACTGCCGCAAATTGCCCTGTAAGGCTAATGTGGTTGCGGACTTCGCCTGCTTGTGTCGCCACATCAAATCCATTTACTGTAGCGGTACCCCTGTCAGCATCCAGGAGTGTCGTTAAAATATTGATCGTCGTGGTTTTACCAGAACCATTAGCGCCAAGCAGCGCAAAGATGGTCCCTTTTTCAACGATGAATGAGACATCACGAAGTACGTGTACTTTTTTGTATGATTTTTGCAATTCATTAGCCGTAATTGCTGTAGGACGTTTTTCCATAACTACTCCATGATCCATCCTTTCTTACAATAATTGATCTTGTATTTGCTTCGCATAATCCCAGTTATGCTTATTACTTTTATATAACTCCCGGCCGCGTTCGGTGATGCGATAATATTTTCGTCCTGACCTCGCCGTTTTTGTCACTGACTTGATTCATAGTTATTCACCCACCCTTTCTTGATCACAAGAGATTATGCTATAATATAATTCGCTAAGCTGTTAAGTGAAATAACAAAAATTAACTTAGTTACTAAGTTAATTGTAGTATACACGGAGGAACAGAAAGTGTCAAGTGGTTCTCAGGAAAAACGCGCGGATTTACTCGGGGAACTTGTGCGGGAGCTTCGGCAGTTCACTGGACTCGGCGCGTCCTTCTTCCGGGCGGCGGGGGCTCGGATCGGGATGACCGTCACGGACCTGCAGGTCATGGATATCCTGGAGAGTACCGGCCCCTCGACTGCTGGTCAGCTCGCCGATCTCACCGGACTTACCACCGGGGCGATCACGGGGATGCTCAACCGGTTGGAGGAGGCCAGGCTCGTGCGCCGGGAGCGTGACCCCAACGATGGTCGCAGAGTCATCGTCCGGCTCGAAAGAGGCAAGGACGAAATACACAAAATTGGCCCCATTTTCGCATCTCTTGGGAAAGCATGGGAAAAACTGGCGTCGGACTACGATGATGAGCAGATTGCCTTCCTCCTGGAGTTTCTCAAACGCAGCAACGCGATGTCCAGGAAGGAAATTATCCGGTTGCAAGAAGCGCCATCGAGCGAGGGGGGAATCTTCTCCGCTCCGCTCTTAGATCTGAAGAGTGGCCGACTCGTTGTCTCCTCCGGGATCTCCCGGCTGACCTTGCGTACGACCGAAGGAATGGCCGAACTCGACCAGGCCCGCTTCGAGGGACCGGTGCCGAATGTCGCGGCCAAAGACGGGGTAGTCACTATCCGCTATCCACGACGTCTGTTGGGTCTGGGTGGGCAGCAGCACGCGGCGGAGGTCACGCTCAACGTCGCCATCCCGTGGCAGATTGTGATCCAAGGCGGAGCATCAGATGTCACCGCCGAACTGGGCGGTCTCGATCTCGCCGGGCTGGAGGTCAAGGGGGGACTCAGCTCAATCCGCCTGGAGCTTCCCATGCCCTCTGGCGTGGTTCCCATACGGATCAGTGGAGGAGCATCAGAGATCATCGTTCGACGCCCTGTAGGCGTCGCCGCACGAGCGCATCTCAAAGGCTGGGTCTCCATATTCGTCTTCGATGATCAAACCTTCAGCGATATGGGCAACAACGTGTGGTTGCAAAGCTCTGGCTTTGAGCCGACTGCCCCGTATTACGACATCGAAGTTTCAAGCTCCGCCAGCATGGTCACCATCACCTCTGGTTTGACTCAGAAGACGAGCTCGCCGGCGGGTGCCAGCCTTCCACTCAACTTGTCAGAGAATACTTGACGTCCTATAAATCAAGACGCCTGGTTTTCTCAGATTTGACGGAGAAGAAAACCCTACCTTGCTCAAGCTTGACAATACCTCTGGTATATTCCGCGAGGGGCCGGTAGCCCAGTGCCTCGCCAATCTTCATAAGCCGGTAGCAATCCCAGCAGTTCATTTTGTCGCACCAGGCCTGACCGGATGGATCAAAGCGGATCCATCGTGCATGTGGATGATGTGGACAACGCTTCTTGCTTGAGGCAGAAGGGCTTGCCCGTGCTTTTCCAGCAGACGCACTGTTGGCATGAAGAGCACTGTTACTTTCTCTCTGCTCAACCCGTAGCGTCGCCTGTGAATGTTGGAGGTCTGATT
>Ga0070706_100002671_pt1 | contig 17862 bp, 10 predicted proteins | sample KBSK5501metaG_FD_65476 | JGI IMG/M metagenome (GOLD analysis project Ga0070706, IMG submission 65476) | Corn, switchgrass and miscanthus rhizosphere microbial communities from Kellogg Biological Station, Michigan, USA - KBS K5-50-1 metaG | ecosystem: Host-associated > Plants > Roots >... | reverse complement strand
TCGGCGCGCGCACCACGCCCTGCGGTCCGGCCGTAGCTCGGTGCTCTTTGATCGCCTCGATGCCGGCGGAGTCCACCCCGAGCGCCCGGAGCTGCTCCAGCGCCGCTTCACGGTCAGCCGCGGCAGTCGCCGCGTCGGTCTGCGCCTGCTCTAGCTCGCGGCGGGCAAGCGCGTCGTTCTGGAAGAGCTGCGAGTCGAGCTGGGCGACGCGCTCGAGATGGAGGGCGGTCGCCTCCGCCTTCCGGTAGTTGGACACGTCGGCCGCATAGTCCGGCGACGAGACGACCGCGAGGGCCTGGCCCCGGGCGACCCGGGCGCCGGGCTCCACCAGCACGCGGGCAACCGGGCCGGAGATGGGTGCGAGCACCTGGGTGCTGATGTCGCCGTTGAACGCCACCGTGCCGGTGACTTCGGTGGTCGGCCGGAAGGCGGTGGTCGCGACCGGCGCGACCTCGAGACGGGCACGCTGCTCCGGCGTGAGGGCTCCGGGGGCCTGGCCCTGGTCGGGGTGGCCCCCGCCCCTGGCACCGCAGCCGACCGCGGCGATGAGGGCCACGAAAAGGGCGGCGCGCGCCCGCATGCTAGTGATCATGCGTGTCTCCGGGGGAGGCGGTCTCGAGGGGCACTCCGACAGACCGCTCCAGTTCGGCCCGGGCGTCGTTGGCGGCGCCGAGCGCGTCGGCGTACTGGCGTTCGGCGTCGAGCAGCGTGCGGCGGGCGTCCAGGACCTCGAGCGCCGAGGAGCCCCCCAGCGCGTAGCTCACGCGGGCCACGTCGTAGGCCCGGCGGGCCTCCGGCAGGAGCTCGTCCCGGATATACCGCGCCTGCTCGAACGCCGTGGCCGCCGTAGCGTAGGTGAGGCGAACTTCCTGGTCCACCTGAGCGGACAGGTCCCGGTACGCCGCGTCCAGCTCGCGCTCGTGGTGGCGTGACTCGGCGACCTCGCCGCGCTGGTGATTCCAGAAGAAGAGCGGGACCGTGAACCCGATGCTGCCGCTGTAGGAGTTGGGCGTGTCGGGGAAGATGTTCTTCGAGAGACCGAGGGACAGATCGGGCATCCAGTATTGCGAGGCCAGCGTGCTGGCCGCCTGCGCACCGGCCCGCTGGCTCTCGAGCCCGTGCAGCTCCGGCCGGGCCGCCTGCGCCCGGGCGAGCAGCTGGTCGAGGCCGGGGAGCTCTGGCGGAACGTCGAGCGAGTCCGAGGCCACGACCATCGACCCCAGCGGCCGGCCCAACAGGCGATTGAGCGTGGCGCCGGCGTTGCCGACGTCCCGCTGGTTCGCGATCAGCGCGTTCTCCGCCGCCGCCGCGTCCACCTTCGCCTTGAGCACGTCCAGCTTCGCCGCCGTCCCCCCCTCGAACCGTGCCTCCGTCTTCTGCACAAAGTCGAGCGCGAGGGCCCGGCTCTCGGTCAGGTCGGCGCGATGGAGCAGCGCCACGAGCAGCGCGTCGTACGCCTGCGCCGTCTGGGACGCCGTTTGCTGGCGGAGCTGCTGGTAGGCGAACTCCGCCGCTTTGAGGTCGGCTCCGCTCACGACTCCCTGCAGGTGGAACTTCTGGGGAAAGGGCAAGGTGAGTCCGAGTCCGAGCGTCGTGCCCACGCTCGAGGCGGGACCGCTCAACGTGGTAGCGGCGGAGACCGACGGATCCGGGAACGCTGTCGCCTGCACCACACGCGCCCGCGCCTGCGCGATCTGCTCCCGCGCCACGGCCAGCGCCGGATTGCGGGCGAGAGCGGTGTCCACCGCCGCGCTGCGGGTGAGTGCCAGCGTGTCGGCCCGGCTTTGGGCGAGCACGGTCGGCGCATCGGCCGCGAGGGCCGGCAGCACACCGGCGAGGCTCGCGAGGAGCACCCGCCAACGAATCTTCACAACGACCTCCCCGATGATCGGCACCTCGCGCCGGCCCCGTTCTGCGGGAGCCGGCGCCGGCTGGAACTCATCCGTGCGAGTTGCTGCCTGGGCTCAGCCGGCCGTGGGGGGAGGCGCGCGGGGTTGGGGAAGCGGGTGCCGGACGACCCCGGGCAGGGTCGGAAGGGGAGGCAGAAAGGCCGGGGCGGCCCGCAGGGCGGGTCGGGCGAGGGGCCCCGCGGGGGTCGCCAACCGTGGCCCCGGGAGGGTGACGCCGAGGACACAGCGATCCGCGTGGCCGCAGATGCTCCCGGCGGGCTCGTAGTGGGGTCCGGTGAGGCCGCTGCTTGCGCCCGCGCTATGGAACGCGAGGGCGTCGGCGGTCGAGAGTCCGATGCTCCCGGTCACGAACACCAGGGCCAGCAGTAGGGTCGAAACCCGGTGGAACCAGGACCGGATCATGGCCCGAAGGATACCCTGACGGGGCCGGGACTCAACCGGGGAAGCGAGACGGCGGCCGGCTCGCCTCAAGCGAGCCGGCCGCCGGATTCCTGCGCGGGGCCGTTTACCGGGGTTCCGGATTAGCGACCGAGCTTCACGACGTTCTGCGCAGCGGGGCCCTTCGCCCCCTGCACGACGTCGAACTCCACGCGCTCGCCCTCGGCGAGGCTCTTGAAGCCCTGGGCCTGAATCGCGGAATGGTGGACGAAGCAGTCCTTCTGACCATCCTCGGGCGTGATGAAGCCGAAGCCCTTGGCGTCGTTGAACCACTTGACCGTGCCGGTAGTACGCATTGTCCTGCTCCTTGCGAGTGTGGTAATCGGAGTCCGGACATGCGCCGTACCGACCGACTACGCTGCGCGTGAATCGAGCCCTCACGCCGGGCCTGGCGCCGCGGCGCGCACCTGCGCCTGGGAAACGGCAGCCAGAACATCAAAAGGGGCCGGCACCAACGCCAGCCCCCTCTCTGAGAACGTCGGATGTCGAAGCGCCGCAAGCGCCTCGAAGCACGCGCGAGAAGATACCCAGCGCCCCCCCGCGGGGCAAGGCCGGCGCCCTACCTGCCCGGGGTCTCCGGAGGTATCGCACTGGGCCGGGTGTGGATCGGCACCCCCCTAACCCGCGGTTTCCCGTGACCAACCGCACGCGCGCCTCCAGGACGGGCTGGCGGGCCGGTACTCGCTCGAGCGGGAGCTTGGCCGGGGCGGGATGGCGACCGTGTTCCTGGCTTCGCGCGTCTGATCGCCGCCCCGTGACCCCCGGGTTCGCTATTGGCGGTACGTTCAGGTAGACTTGGGGCCGAGGGGCCGACCTACCCGCCGGCCCCTCTTGACTGCCCCGGACCGCGGCAGCTCAGCGCCGCCGCGGCGGTACCCACGTGAGCAGCTGGCCCGGTTGGACCTTCAAGAAGCCGCATAGACGGTCGAGCGTGTCGGCGTGGAGCCGGCCGAAGCGCCCTCCCGGACGAGAGAGGCGGTAGGCGCTGGGATAGCTCAACTTCGCACCTCGGCTGAGGGCGTAGGCCGAGATGCCGCGCCGCGCCATGATCTCGTGCAGTCTGAGCCGGACCATGAGACCTTTCGGATAGAACCGCGCGGGTACGTTGATATAGCCTTGCGATATGCAGCGCTGTAGTATAGCATTTGTGCGCGCGCCCGGCCATAGCGGGCGCTTCCACTCCAATTACTCCGCCCCACTTCCGGGGACCCAGCGATTCGAGTGCGCACCTCTTCGGGCAGGTGCCTCGTGGTCTTGTCGTCTTCCTCGCACGTCGCGACCACGAAGCGCCGCCTGAACGTCGGGGTGCTCGATCTCGTCGCGAAATCCCCCAAGAACAGCCTCTACGGCCGGGTGATGAACGCCAACCTGGCCAGCATCATGCCCCAGGTCATCGGCGTCTGGTGCGAGGAGGCGGGCCACAACGTCCGCTACGTCTGCTATACCGGTCGGGAGAACCTCCTGGCGGAGCTGCCGCCCGACCTCGACCTTCTGTTCATCGGCTCGTTCACGGAAGCCGCCCACCTCGCCTACGCGATCAGCCACCGGTTCCGCCAGCGCGGCGCCATCACCGTGTTGGGCGGCCCGCACGCGCGGTGCTATCCCGAGGACGCATGCCGGTTCTTCGATTACGTCCTGGGCTTCACCGACCGGAAGGTCGTGGACGAGGTGCTCCGCGAGCGGGCGAAGCACCGGCCGATGGGCCGGGCGATCGCCGCCCGGCAGCAGCCGGCCGAGCTGCCGAGCGTCGAGGCGCGGTGGAAGTTCATCGCCGCCACGCTGGCCAAAGCACCCACCATCAAGATCGTGCCGATGATCGGAAGCCTGGGCTGCCCCTATACCTGCAGCTTCTGCATCGACTCCACCGTGGACTACCAGCCCCTCGGCTTCGAGGCGCTGGCCCAGGACCTGACGTTTCTCCTCACCAAGATGAAGAACCCGATCGTCGCCTGGCACGACCCCAACTTCGGGGTCCGGTTCGACGATTACATGAACGCCATCGAGAGCGCGGTGGCCCCAGGGCGGATGCGCCATATCGCGGAGAGCAGCCTGTCGCTCCTCTCGGAGCCGCACCTGAAGCGGCTCCGGCGGAACGGCTTCCAGGCGCTGCTGCCCGGGATCGAGTCGTGGTACAGCCTGGGCAACAAGTCGAAGACGCGACGCACGGGCATGGACAAGGTGACGCAAGTCTCGGAGCACGTGAACCTGATCTTGCGTTACGTCCCCTACGTGCAGACCAATTTCGTCCTGGGTCTCGACTGCGACGAGGGCCCCGAGCCGTTCGAGCTCACCAAACGCTTCCTCGATCTCACGCCGGGCGCGTTCCCGGCGTACTCGCTCCTCTCCGCGTTCGGACGGGCGGCGCCCCTCAATCTCGAGTACCAGCGGGCGGGACGGCTCCTGCCCTTCCCCTTCAATTTCCTGAACAACAACCACGCGATGAACATCCGGCCCGCCAACTACGGCTGGGTGGAGTTTTACGACCGGCTGGTGGACCTGAGCCGCTATTCGTTCTCAGGACGGGCCATCCGGCGCCGGTTCGTCGCCACCGACGGGGCGATCCCCCGATGGATGAACGTGGTCCGCGCCATCTCGTCGGAGGGCTGGGGGCGGATCGAGTACCACACGCTCATCCGCCGCTTGCTCGACACCGATGCGGATGTGCGGGCGTTCCTGCACGGCGAGACCGACCGCCTGCCGGATTTCTACGCCAACCGGCTGCGCAACGATCTCGGGGAGATGTACGAGTTCCTGCCGCCGGGCGGCGACATGCATGATCCCAACGCGTATCTCCACAGCATCGCCGACGAGATGCCGCTCACGCAGCTCAGCGTCGGAGCCCCCGCCCCTACCTGACGCCGGCGGACCGGGGTGGCAGATTGAAGCATCGCTCCCACCCTGGACCGCACATGCCCGACGCAGCGGCAGCCCTGGCCGACGCTCTCCGCGACCGCTATGCGCTCGAGCGGGAGCTCGGGCGCGGGGGGATGGCTACCGTTTGGCTCGCCCGGGATCTCAAGCACGAGCGGCCGGTCGCGCTCAAGGTCCTCCACCCCGACCTCGCCAGCTCCCTGGGCCCCGACCGGTTCCAGCGCGAGATCAAGCTCGCCGCCCGTCTTCAACATCCCCACATCCTGTCGGTCTACGACTCGGGCGCGAGCGCGGGTCAGCTCTGGTTCACCATGCCCTACGTCGAGGGCGAGTCGCTCCGCGACCGGTTGAACCGGGGCCCGCTGCCGATCGACCAGGCGCTCCGGATCACGCGCGAGGCGGCGCAGGCGCTGGAGTACGCCCACGGGCACGGCATCGTGCACCGCGACATCAAGCCCGAGAACATCCTGCTCACCCAGGACGGCAACACCCTCGTTGCCGACTTCGGCATCGCCCGACCGATCGGGGAGGGCGTCACCCAGCTCACGCAAGCGGGTCTGGTCGTCGGCACGCCCGGCTACATGAGCCCGGAGCAGGCCGTGGGGGCGTCCGAGATCGACGGCCGGAGCGACATCTACTCCCTCGGCTGCGTCCTCTTCGAGATGGTGGCCGGCCGGCCCCCGTTCACGGGCCCCACCGGCCAGGCCGTCGTGGCGCAGCACCTCACGGCGCCGGCGCCGGTCGTGACCCGGGGGGACGGGCCCGTCCCCCCGGCGGTCACGCGGGCGATCAGCCGGGCCCTCGCCAAGACCCCGGCCGACCGATTCGACCGCGCCGCCGCGTTCGCCGCCGCCCTGGCGCCGGACGAGGCCAGGGAGGCCCGCCGCTACGCGGGCCGCGGAACGGCGATCGGCGCCGGCCTCGGGGTGGTCGCGCTCCTCGCGCTGACTTACTACTCGGGGCGGCGGGCCTCCCTGGCCTCGTCCGGCGGCTCACCCGGCGGCACCCTGGCGTCCGGGTTCAGCCGGAAGCTCGCGCAGATCACGTTCGGCCCCGGTCTCGAGGAGTGGCCGGCGTGGGCGCCCGACGGCGCGCGGCTGGCCTACGTCGCCGAGGTGGATGGCTTCAAGCAGGTCGTGCTTCGCACGATGCCTTCGGGCGAGGAGCGACGCCTCACGCAGGCGCCGCAGGATCACATCCAGCCCGCCTGGTCGCCGGACGGGAAGCGCCTCGCGTTCGTGCGGGCCAACACCGAGCGTGGCACGCTGGAGCCGGGCGACCTCCGGGGCTGGTACTTCGAGGGCGGAGACATCTGGACGCTCGACCTCGCGACCGGCGTCGAGAACAAGCTGGTGAACGACGCGTTCGACCCGGCCTATTCCCCTGACGGGAGCCGGCTCGCCTTCGACGCCCCGCGCGCGGGGCCGCAGCGGATCTGGATCACGGACGCGAGCGGACACAATCCGCGCCAGGTCACGTCGGATTCGAACGAAGCGGTCGCCCACGCCGAGCCGCGCTGGTCACCGGACGGCTCGCAGCTGGCGTTCCGTCGGATCGAGAAGCTCCGGTCCCAGATCGTCATCGTGGATCTGGGGTCGCAGACCATGACCCGCGTGACCAATGGCAACAGTGCCGACATGGATCCGGCCTGGTCGGCCGATGGCCGCCACATCTACTTCGCATCCGACCGGGGAGGCGGCCTGAATCTCTGGCGCGTGCCTGTGAGCGGGGGACGGGCGTCGGGCCCGCCGGAGCAGCTCACCACCGGCGCGGGAGACGACGTCGAGCCGGCCCCGGCGCCGGCCGGCGGGGCGATCGCCTTCACGGTGCGGGGAATCAACTCGGACATCTGGCGGTTACCGGTGTCGCCGGAGACGGGGAAAACTACCGGCGAGCCGGAGCCGGTCGTCGCCACAACGCGCGAGGAAAGCCGCGGCGCCTGGTCTCCCGACGGGCGGAGGATCGCTTTCAACTCGGACCGGCTGGGAGAGATGAATCTCTGGGTGAGGGAGCTGGGGGACGGCGCCGAGCGCCAGCTCACCACCGGCCCCGGCGGCGACTATCAGCCCAACTGGGCGCCGGACGGGCAGACCCTCGCGTTCTTCTCGGCCCGGGCCGGGAACGCCGACATTTGGACCGTGCGGCTGGCGGACGGGCAGCTCACCCGGCTCACCGCCAACCCCGGAACGGACATCAATCCTTTCTATTCGCCGGACGGCCGGCGCATCGCATTCTTCTCGGACCGGAGCGGGCGTGGGGAGGTTTGGGTGATGAACGCGGACGGGTCGGAGCAGCGCCAGCTCACGTCGTCCGGCGCGAGCGGCCATTTCCTGCGGTGGACACGAGATGGTCGGAGTGTGGTCTACCGGACCGAGGTGGCGGGGCAGCTCCAGATCTTCCGGGTGTCGGTGGAGGACCAGAGCGTGACCCGCCAGCCGGACGTGGCGAGCGGGGCCCACATGTCGTTCTCGCCCGATCAGTCGCTCATCCTGGACGTGCGGGGCCACAAGACGCTGTGGGTCCACCCCGCGAACGGCCAGCCGCCCTATCAGGTGTTCGCCTTCCCCCAGGCGGACGTGCGGATCGACTATCCGGTGTGGTCGCCGGACGGCCGCTGGGTGCTGTTCGATCGCGCCGCCCCGAGGGGCGGCGATCTCTGGATGCTCGAGGGCGTCCGGTAGCGATCAGGCCGTCGCTTCGTCCTCGGGCTCCTCGTCGTCGTCCCGTACCGCCGCCACCGCCGCCTTGACGTCGGTGGCGAGGGTCCGTTCCCGCCGGAGCGCCTCGATGAGCGCCTCCGCTTGCTTCATCTGGAAGCTGAGCGCGCCCGCCCGCTCGATCACGTGATCGACCACGGCGCGCTGCGCCTGCAGCGACTCGACGGTGGCGCGCACGTCCAACGCCAGGGCCTCCGCCCGGGCGAGCCGCTGCTCGGTCCGCTCCAGCTGACGCCGTCGCGCCTCGAAGCCCTGGAGAGCGGCCTCCGCTGCCCGGAATTGGGCCTGGATTTCCTCCAGCAGGTTGCGGGTGTCCTCGACCTCGCGCCGGGCGCCGCCGATCGCCTGCATGTCCTGCACGGCGCGGTCGGCCAGCTCGAAGATGTGCTTCACCTGGGCCTCGAGCGCCTCCACGGCGCCCTGGCGTGCGAGCGTCTGGTCCAGCGCCCGCGCGGCCTCGGCCTGGGCCGACTCCCAGGTCGCGAGCAGCTCCTCGAACCGAGCGAGCTGCCGGTCGATCGGCTTGAGCGCCGTCGCCCTGGCCTCGAGCTCGCCGGCCAGGCGGTCCAGCCCGCTGCTCCGGTGCTCCGCGGTCTCGAGCCCGGTCGCGATGCTGCGCGACAACTCTTCCAGCCGGTGGGCCGTCTCCGCCGCCTCCTGTCGAACGGTCGAGGCCCGGGCCAGGTGCTCCGTGGCCCGGTCGAGCGCGCCCTGCCGCTGCTCCAGCTCCTGCCCCAGCAGGCGAATCCGCTCTTCCATCTCTTCCAGCTGGCCAGTGCGGGCCTCGAGCGCCTGCGCCGCCTCGCCCACCAGCGCGATCCGGTTCTCGGCGTCACCGACCGCGGTCGCCACGCCGGCCATGGTGTCGGCCACCTTCTGGGCGTCGTCCGCCTGCCGTGCGAGCCGGGCGAAGCGGTTCTCCGCGTTGTCCATCCGCGCCTGGAGCACCTCCGTGCGCTCCACCAGGGTTTCGGCGGCGTTGCCGAGCCCGTCCAGCCGCTGATGGACCTCGTCCACCAGCGCCCGGCGCGCCTCGATGCCCGCCATCGCACCCTGGACCTGCTCCACGTCGATGCGAATGCGGTCAACCACCGGCTCCAGGGCGCTCAGGTCCTTCACCTGCGCCTGCACTTTGCGGGTCCACACGTCCGCGTTCGCGAGCCAAGCCTGGACCTCCCCGTGGCTCTCCCGAAGCCGCGCCATCTCCCCGGACGCCAGACGCATCTGCTCCAGGCCGTCCGCCATCAGCTCGCGGGTGCCCTTGAGCGTGGCCAGCTGGCGGGCTACTTCGCCGACCTCGGGCTCCAGCTCCCGGATCCGCTGCATCCCGGCCGTCACGCTCTGCGCCGCCGCGTCGAGCCGCTCGGCTTCCTCCCGGATGGAGCCGATGCGCCGGGCCTCGTCGGACAGGCGAGTAAGCTCGGCCGCGAGGTCGCCGGCCTGCTCGGATAGGGCCCGCACCTGGGCCTGCACCGCGGACGCGCCCTGGCTCGCCGCGTCGAGCACGGTAAACCGCGCCTCGCAGTCCTTGACGGCCGTGCGCAGGTCCGCGACCCGCTCGCTCACCGCGTGCAGACCCCGGTTCTCCAACTCGAAGCTCTCGCTGCTGTTCCGCATCTGTTCCCGGAGGTCGGTGAGGGCTTGACGCGCGGCCTGCTGGCCCTCGTCCACGGTCCGCTGGGAGGCTTGCAGCTCCTCGGTCCGGGCGAGCACCTTGGTCTGGAGCGCCTGTACCTCGGACACTTTGGCCTCGACCGCGGCGAACCGGCGGATCTGCTCCTCCTGGCGCCGGACCCAGACATCGAGCTCGCGGTCGAGCCGGGTGAGCTGGGAGATCTGGGTCGCCGCGCGGTCCACTGCTTCCCGCTGCTGCTCCAGCGCCGACGTCTTGTGGGCCACCTGCTCGGCCAGCGTCTTGAGCACGGCCAGCTGATGCTGCAGGCTGGGGATGGACTCCGCGGCCTGGTCAACGGGCTCCAGCGAGCGCTCAGCGGTCTGCACCCGGCGCTCGAGCTCCTCGAGCTTCCCTGAGGCGGCCTGGTGCTCCTGGTCGAACGTCTCCAGGCGGGACAGCGTGTGCCGGTGGGCGCGGAGGGCGTCGTCGTGCTGGCCCCGCATCCGGGCGACGTTGTCCGCCAGGTCGGCGAGCTGGGTCCGGAGGGTGTCGGCTTCCCCGCGCAGAGCCGCCATGGGCCCTTCGAGACTTAGGAACTTCTCGAGCTCACTCCGGAGGAGGATGGCCGTCTCCACCTTGTCCCCCACGGCGCCGAGCTGGCTCTGGAGCCGCTCGACCCCCTCGGCCGCATGGCTCAGCTGCACGTCGGTTCGCGTCTGGGCCTTGGTCGCGCGCTCTGCCTGCTCCTCGACGCCCGTGAACCGCTCGCCGAGCTGCTCCAAGCCGGCCAGCCGGCCCTCGACCCCGGCGAACCGCTCCTGCATCGCCTCCAGTGCGGCCGCCGTCTCGGCGATCGATTCCACCGCGCGGAGCTGCTCGGCGGCCTTCTCGGCGCGGACGACGAGCGCTTCGAGCGCGGCGTACTCGCGGGCGACGGACCGCTCGCGCTGACCGGTTGCGGTGGTCTCAACCTCCGGGCGGCGCAGACTCTTGAGAAACGTGACCATGGCAGTAACTCCGACGGGAGGCGCGCGCGGTTGGCTCGGGTGACGCGAGTCAGGCTCCTGGGACCGCTGATCGTTTAGATCGCGCGCGTGGTGACGATTGTAGACCAGGCTGGACTGCTGCTTCGTCTGCAACGGATATGCCCGGCACCGGGCCGGTGCGGCGCTCGCCCGACTCCGGGCCAAGGCAATGGGAGCGCGGCAGATGGCGCGTGGGACATGCGCCGGGTCAGCCTCCGATCCCTCCCGCGGCGTGCGACCCCGCTCGCGCCGTGCGAGGTTACGGGCAGGTCGCAGGACACGCGGTGAGCGGGCTCACAGCCCGGAGCGGTCGGACGCCGCCTCATGGGCGGGTCGCGTCAACCAGGAGCCGATCCATGTTCGAGATACCGAGCTCTGAGATGGAAAGACGACGCCGCGCTCTAAGCCTAGGCGGGCTTGTGTGCTTGGCAACCCTTGTCGCCTGCGGCGAGCGCCGGGCGAGCGAAATCGACCGCGCGCCGAGGGCCGATCCCACGATTCCCGCCGGCAAGCCGGCGCTCGAGCCGGCCGACTCCGCGCCGGCCGCTCCAGTAACACCCCCGCAACCCCCAACGGGGTCACTCCGCGATCAGTACCATGCGGCGCCCCGCGACACCGTCGGGCCGGCCGTGTACGGCGGCTGGAAGCAGTACAACCTGTACTGCGCCCGGTGCCACGGCGAGGACGCCACCGGCACCACGATCGCGCCGTACCTCATCGACAGCTTCCGGAGCGGCAGGGTGGACCACGCCGAGTTCTGGCGGGTGGTCCACGGGAGCCGGACCGCCAAGGGGATGCCGAGTTGGACCGGCATCCTTGACGACGCCAACCTAGAGACGATCTACCAGTATCTGAGAGCGCGGAGCGACGGCAAGGTCCATCCCGGCCGACCCGCACTGGCGCCGGGCTGAATCGTCGCCCGGCGGGCCTTGGTTGACAAGGTGCGGGACGGACGTGACGTTCAGGCACCGCCTTCCCGTTCCCGAAGCTCAGGGATTCGACGATGGCCGAACGCCGCTCCGTCGGTGTCGATGGCTTGGTCCACGCCGTCCGCGGCATGCTGTACGCGGCCGTGGCGCAGGCCCAGGCCGCTACCCTGCCCTGGAACTATGCCGCGCTCCTGCACGCCCGCCGACGGCTCGGCGAGCGGGGCTTTGGCGTGATCACATTGCGCGGGGAGAGCCTTCCGCTGACCCCTGGGTTGCTGGCGGGGCTGTCCGCGGGGCCCATCTGGGTGCCAACGGTGGGATTCGTGCTGGTCGAGGCGGCCACCACGACCGACGAAGGCAGCCAGTCGCCGGTCGAGCAGCTGGTGCTCCGGGCAGCGGAGGAAGCGCACCCGATCCCGCCCGGCCTGGCGCAGGCACTCGCCGCGTCCGAAGCGGCGACCCGGGAAAACGGACCGCCGCCGGACGAACCGCCCCGGCTCGAGCTGCCGGCCACGCTGCACTCGGCTACGACGACCCGAACCCTGATCCTGCTCGCCAAGGCACGGCCCCGGGGGTGGCCCGGGTAGCAGCGATCGGTCAGGCAGGCCGGCGGGCCGACCGGGCGCGCCAGTAACCGTACACCGGGATCCCCAGGGCAAGCAGCGCCATTCCCATCGCCGCGTTCCGTAGATTGGCCAGCACCGAGCTCAAGACGACGTAGAACGCGGCTGCGACGAACAGGGCCGGCGTCCAGGGGTAGCCCGGAACACGAAAGCCGCTCCCTGCCACGCCTTGAGCTCGGTCGCGCGCCCGATAGACGAACAGGCCGCCAACCGTGAGCCCGAAGAAGATCCAGTCCGCAAAGGCGACGTAGTCCACCAGTTGGCCGAACGTCCCCGTCAACGTGAGCGCGATAGCCCAGGTGCCTTGCAGGGCGATGGCGGCGGTGGGCGTCCGATAGACCGGATGCAACCGGGCCAGCCGCGGGAAAAACACACCGTCGGCCGCCATCGCCTGAAGCACTCGCGGCGTCACCAGGATCACGAGATCGAGGAAGCCGAGCGTCGAGACCGCGATCCCCGCGGCGATGAGCGTCCCGCCCGTGGGGCCCAGGAGAGACCTCATGGCGTCGGCCGCGGGCGCGGTACTGGTCGCCAGGCCGGCCGGACCCAGCACCCGCAGATAGGCCAGATTGACCAGCAGATAAACCGCGATGACTGCGGCGACCCCGAGCACGAGGGCCCGGGGCAGGTTCCGCTCCGGCTCGACGATCTCTTCCGCGAGGAAGTTGGTCTGCTGCCAGCCACCGTACGTGAATAGAACCGGAACGAGCGCGGCCCCGAGGCTCGCGGCGGCACCCGGCCAGCCGCCTGGTGAGCTGGACGGCGGCGGCGGACCCGCCACGGGCACGGCGGCGGATAGGCCGACGACGATCAGCGCCGTCAACGCGCCCAGCTTGAGTAGCGTGAGCACGTTCTGGGTGACGGCGCCAGGCCTCACGCCGACCCAGTTTACCCCGCTCAGCAGGACGATGGCGCCGACGGCGACCGGGACGGCGTGGCGCGCCGGCAGTCCGGCGAGCGCCAGCCCGTAGTCGGCGAAGGTCACCGCGACCGCGGCGATCGCCCCCGTCGCGATCACGAGGAGGAGAGCCCAGCCGTAGAGGAACGCCGGCAGCGGGCCCCAGGCCTCCCGCAGGTAGACGTAGCCGCCCCCCGCCTTGGGCCGCCGCTGGCCCAGCTCGCCGAAACAGAGGGCGCCGATGAGCGCGATGATCCCGCCCGTGATCCACGTCGTGAGCACGAGCGCGGGGGAGCCGACCCGCTCGGCAACGGTGGCGGGCGTGCGGAAGATGCCGCCACCGATGATGCCGCCGATGACTGCCATGGTGCCGGAGAAGAGGCCGAGGCGCCGGGCGTAGCCGACCACGAAGGGAAAAGGTGATCCCGCAGGGGATATATTTCCATCTATGTCCCTCCACGGCTTTCATCCCGTCGTCGAGCGCTGGTTCAGCGAGCGCCTGGGTCAACCCACGCCCGCCCAGCGCCGGGGCTGGGACGCCATCCGCGCCGGCCGGGATACGCTCATCGCCGCGCCGACCGGGTCGGGGAAGACGCTTGCCGCATTTCTCATCGCGCTCGACGAGCTGCTGCGGGAGAGCCTGACCGGGACCCTTCCGGAGGAGACCCGCGTGGTCTACGTGTCGCCGCTCAAGGCCCTGAGCGCGGACGTGCACCGGAACCTGGCCGAGCCCCGGCGCGAGATCCGCAGGCTCGCCGAGGAGATGGGGTTCGGTGCTCCCCGGCTCACGGCCGCGGTGCGGTCCGGAGATACACCGGCCGCCGAGCGCGCCGCGATGCTCAAGTCCCCGCCCCACATCCTCGTCACCACCCCCGAGTCGCTTTACCTCCTGCTCACCGCCGAGCGAAGCCGGAGCATGCTGCGGTCGGTGCGCACGGTGATCGTGGACGAGATCCACGCCGTGCTTGAGTCGCGGCGCGGCGCCCACCTCGCCCTGAGCCTCGAGCGCCTGGCGCACGTGGCGCGGCAGCCGGTCCAGCGGATCGGCCTGTCGGCAACGGTCGAGCCCATCGAGCAGGCCGCGAGCTGGCTGGTCGGGACGGAGGCCGGAGCGGATCACCCCCGTTCACCGTTCACCGTTCACCGTTCACCCCCAGTCATCGTCAACGAAGGCCATCGCAGACACCTCGATCTCGCGCTCGAGCTGCCGAAGTCGCCGCTGGAAGCGGTCATGGCGGGCGAGGTCTGGACCGAGATCTACGACCGCCTGGCGGAGCTGATCCGAGCACATCGGACTACGCTGGTGTTCGTGAACACCCGCCGTCTCGCCGAGCGAGTGGCGCGGCATCTGGCCGAGCGGGTAGGCGAAGACGCCGTCACCGCCCACCACGGCAGCCTGGCGAAGGAAACCCGGCTCGACGCGGAGGAGCGGCTCAAGGGCGGCAGGCTCCGGGCGCTGGTGGCCACCGCCTCGCTCGAGCTGGGCATCGACATCGGCCACGTCGATCTGGTCTGCCAGCTCGGCTCGCCCCGCCGGATCTCCACCTTCCTTCAGCGGGTCGGTCGGTCCGGGCACACCGTCGCGGGCACGCCTAGGGGACGGCTCTTCCCGCTCTCGCGGGACGAGCTGGTCGAGTCCGCCGCACTCTTCCGGGCAGTCGAGGGGGGCACGCTGGACCGCCTCGTCCTGCGGGAGCAGCCGCTCGACGTAGTCGCCCAACAGATCGTGGCGGAGACGGCGTGCGAGGACTGGGCGGCGGATCGGCTCTTCGACCTCGTCCGGAGCGCGTACCCTTACCGCCATCTCCGGCGCGACGAGTTCGACGGCGTCGTTGGCATGCTCGCTTCGGGCTTCTCAACCCGCCGGGGACGCCGGGCCGCGCTCGTCCATCACGACGCCGTGAACGGCCGGCTTCGTGGCCGCCGGGGCGCACGGCTCCTTGCCATCACTTCGGGCGGCGCGATCCCCGACACCGCGGACTACCGGGTCGTGCTCGAGCCGGAGGGCACTTTCCTCGGCACCGTCAACGAAGACTTCGCCGTCGAGAGCACCGCGGGGGACATCTTTCAGCTCGGCAACCTCTCGTGGCGCATCCTCCGGGTGCAGCAGGGCGTTGTGCGGGTGGAGGACGCCCGCGGCCAGCCGCCCGGGCTTCCCTTCTGGCTCGGCGAGGCGCCCGCTCGGAGTGCGGAGCTCTCGGCGGCGGTATCGGCGCTCCGGGATGAGCTCGACCGGCGGCTCGATGAGCATGACGGCGCGGTGAAATGGGTGGCCGGCCTGCTGGGCCAGGGCGAGTCGGCCCGGCTCGCCGCAACCCAGCTGGTCGACTACCTCGCCGAAGCGCGGCGCCTCCTGGGCACGCTGCCGACTCAGGACACGCTCGTAGCCGAGCGGTTCTTCGACGAGTCGGGCGGCATGCAGCTCGTGATCCACTCGCCCTTCGGGAGCCGGTTGAATCGCGCCTGGGGGCTCGCACTCCGCAAGCGCTTCTGTCGCCAATTCAATTTCGAGCTCCAGGCGGCCGCCACCGAGGACGGGTTGCTGTTGTCGCTGGGACCGCAGCACTCCTTCCCACTCGACACCGTGTTCCGGTTCCTCCATCCCGACACGGTCCGGGAGATCCTGATCCAGGCGCTGCTGGACGCGCCTATGTTCGGGACCCGCTGGCGCTGGAACGCCACGATCGCGCTCGCGATCCCGCGCAACCGCGGCGGGCGCAAGGTGCCGCCCCCACTCCAGCGGATGGAAGCGGACGACCTGCTCGCCGCCGCCTTCCCCGACGCCGCGGCGTGCCTCGAGAACATCGCGGGCGACCGGGAGATCCCGGACCACCCGCTCGTCCGCCAGACGATCGACGACTGCCTGCGTGAGGTCATGGACCTGGACGGTCTCACCGCCGTGCTCCGGCGGATTGCCGCCGGGGAGGTCCGTTGCCTCGCGCGCGACCTGCCGGAGCCGTCGCCGCTGGCACACGAGATCCTGAACGCGCGACCCTACGCCTTTCTGGACGATGCCCCGCTGGAGGAGCGCCGCACGCAGGCCGTCTACGCGCGCCGCGCCCTCGAGCCCTCATCCGCGGACGACCTCGGCGCGCTTGACCCGGCCGCGATCGCGCGGGTGCGCGACGAGTCCTGGCCGGACGTCCGAGGCCCCGACGAGCTCCACGACGCGCTGCTCACCTCTGGCTTCCTTACCGAGGCGGAGGGCGAGGCGGGCCGCGACGGCGCCTCGTGGCGCGGGTGGTTCGAGCAGCTCGTCACCGCGGGTCGGGCCCACGCGGTTTCCGCGACGGGGTCGGGGTCGGTCCTCTGGGCGGCGGCCGAACGGCTCGGCGAGCTGCGGCCCGTCCTCGACCTGAGGGAGCTGCTCCGCGGCCGCCTCGGCATCTTGGGCCCCGTGACGGCCCGCGCTCTCGGCGCCCCTCTCGGAGGCGACGAGCCGGCGACGGAGGCGGCGCTCGCCGCGCTCGAGGCGGAAGGCGTCGTGCTCCGCGGGCGGTTCACGCCCGCCGCGGACGTGGCGCCACCCGAGTGGTGCGACCGACGACTGCTGGCGCGGATCCATCGCTACACGCTCAATCGCCTCCGCGCGGAGATCGAGCCCGTGAGCGGCGCCGACTTCATGCGCTTCCTGTTCGCCTGGCAGCGCGTGGACGCCGGCCATCGGGTCGCGGGTCTCGACGGGCTCGCGGCCGTGCTCGAGCAACTGGACGGGTTCGAGCTGCCCGCCGGCGCGTGGGAGGCCGACGTCCTCTCCGCCCGCTGCGAGGAGTACGACCCCGCGCTGCTGGACACACTCTGTCTCACGGGACGCGTAGGCTGGGGTCGGCTGTCCGACGGGCGGAAGCCGGCGGAGGGCGAGCGCGGCAAGCGCGCGGCGGGGCCGATCCGCTCCACGCCGGTCGCGCTGTTCCTGAGAGAGCACGCCGCCCTGTGGCTGGAAGACCGGTCGCCCGCCGCCGGCGACGGTCTGCCGGAGTACTCCCGTCGCGTGCTCGACGTGCTTCGCGGGCGGGGGGCCTCGTTCTTCCACGAGCTCGTGGGCGGCTCGGGCCTCCTGCCGACCCAGGTCGAGCGGGCCCTGGGTGAGCTGGCCGCCGCGGGATTGGTCACATCCGACGGGTTCGCCGGGCTGCGGGCCGTGATCACGCCGTCGTCCAAGCGGAAACCCCTGGCGCACGCAACGCGACGGCATCGCACCGTGCCGTTCGGAATCGAGAGCGGGGGGCGGTGGGCGCTGCTCGCCGCGGTGGACGCTACCCCCACCCCCTCAGGCGCCGTCGAGCACCGCGCCCACGCACTCCTCCGGCGCTACGGCGTCGTCTTCCGGCGCCTGCTCGAGCGGGAGGAGAACGCTCCCCCGTGGCGCGACCTGCTCCCGGTCTATCGACGGCTCGAAGCGCGAGGCGAGATCCGCGGCGGTCGATTCATCGCCGGGATGGCGGGCGAGCAGTTCGCGCTGCCGGAGGCCGTCGGGCAGCTCCGCGCGATCCGGCGCGAGCCGGCGGCCGGCCGCCTCGTCGCGCTGAGCGCCGCCGACCCACTCAACCTGACGGGGATCATCACGCCGGGCGAGCGGGTGCCGGCGCTCGGACCGAACCGCGTGCTTTACGAGGACGGCGTGCCGGTGATGGCGCTGATCGGCGGCGAGCCCCGGCCCCTCGCGCCAGACGCCGGAGATCGGTCGGCCGCGCTCGCGCAGGCGTTGGTGCGTAAGCGCATCACGCCCGCGCTCCGGGTGCGGCTCGCCATGTCTGGCGTCCCGGCCTCGGCGGTGTCGCCTCGGTCCGCCCGATCTCGCCGCAGACCCGAGCCCGCGGCGCCCGCGTAGGGCGT
>Ga0070706_100002670_pt1 | contig 17863 bp, 15 predicted proteins | sample KBSK5501metaG_FD_65476 | JGI IMG/M metagenome (GOLD analysis project Ga0070706, IMG submission 65476) | Corn, switchgrass and miscanthus rhizosphere microbial communities from Kellogg Biological Station, Michigan, USA - KBS K5-50-1 metaG | ecosystem: Host-associated > Plants > Roots >... | reverse complement strand
TGGCATCGTGAGCCGCCGCGTGCTGGTCGTCGAAGACGATCCCGACATCGGGCGCCTGGTGACCTTGCAGCTGAGCGAGCTCGACTGCGAGTGCCGCCTGATCACCGATGGCATCACCGCGTTGGCCGAGGCGCAGGCCGGTCGCTATGACCTCGTGATCCTCGACATCATGCTGCCGCGCATGGACGGCCTCGAGATCTGCCGCCGCCTGCGCGCCGGCGAGCGGCACACGCCGATCCTGATGCTGACGGCCAAATCCTCCGAGATCGACCGGGTGCTCGGCCTCGAGCTCGGCGCCGACGACTACCTCACCAAGCCGTTCAGCATGCTCGAGCTCGCGGCACGCGTGAAGGGCGTGTTCCGCCGCGCCGATCGTGTGCAGGCCGCCGCCGCGGCGGCGGCCGCGCCGGCCGCGCAGCTGATCGAGGCCGAAGGGCTGCGCATCGATCTGCAGCGCCACGAGGTGCTCGTCGAAGGCAAGCCGGTCGAGCTCACCGCCAAGGAATTCGAGCTGCTCGCGTGCTTCGCGCGCAACCCCGGCCGCGTGTTCACGCGCGCTCAACTGCTGGACCAGGTGTGGGGCTACACGCACAGCGGCTACGAGCACACCGTGAACTCGCACATCAACCGGCTGCGCAACAAGATCGAACACGACCCGGCGAACCCCGACTACGTGCAGACGGTCTGGGGCGTGGGCTACAAGTTCGCCGACCGGCGCGGCTGACGATGGACGCCCCGGCATTCGACCTGGCGCGCCGCCTGCAGCGCATCGCAGACGCGATCGACGCGTTCGAGCGCGACGGGTACGCGGTGCCGCTGCATCTGGCCGAGGCCGACATGAACGGCCACGACGCCATCGGTCGCCTCGCCGAGCGCATCGAGCGCCTGTCCGCGCGGGTCACGCAGCAGCTCGCCGCGCTCGAGCGGCTCTCGACGCAGCGCCGCGATCTGCTGACCAACGTCTCGCACGACCTGCGCACGCCGCTCGCGTCCATGCAGGGCTATCTCGAGCTGCTGCTGTTGCGCCACGGCAGCCTCGAGCCGGCCGAGCAGCGCAACTACCTCGAGACCGCGGCGCGCCAGACCGAACGCCTGGCGCGGCTGGTCAGCGATCTGTTCCAGCTCGCCGAGCTCGACGGCGAGGAGGCGCCGCTGGCTGCCGAGGATTTCGCGCTCGCGGAGTTGCTGCACGACGTCGCGCAGCGCTACGCAGCGGATGCCCAGCGGCGCCGGGTCGCGCTGCGCGCGGTCGTGCCCGTGCCGCTCACCGCGCATGCCGACATCGCGCTCGTCGAGCGAGTGCTCGGTGCACTGGTCGAGAACTCGCTGCGCCACACGCCGCCGGACGGGCAGGTGTCGATCGAGCTCGCCGGCGAGGCGTCCCGCGCGCGGGTGAGCGTGCGCGACACCGGCGAGGGCATCGCCGCCGCGGACGTGCCGGGCCTGTTCGACCGCTACGACCGCACCGAGCGCGTCGCCGGTTCGGCCGGGACGACGCCTCACGGCGGCCTGGGCCTCGCGATCGCGCGCCGCGCCGTGCAGCTGCACGGCGGCGAACTGCGCGTCGCGAGCACGCCGGGTGCGGGCACGCAAGTCTCGTTCGATCTGCCGCTGGCGACGCGCTCGCGTGTCGCGCCCGAACCCGAAGCGTCATCGGCACCCGCCGACGCGCAGCGTGCGACGCCCACCGACCGCGTCGCGCTGCTGGAGCGCTGCGTGCAGCAGCAGCGCACGGCGATCGAGCGCAGCGAGGCCGCGCGCGTCGCGGCGGAAGCGGACCTGCGCGCCGTCGAGCAGCGCTACCTGCTCGCGCTGCGCGGCAGCCAGGACGGGCTGTGGGAGTGGAACCTCGATTCCGACCAGGTGCATCTGTCGCCGCGCTGGAAGAGCATGCTGGGCTTCGAGCCCGACGAGATCCGCGACGACCGCGACGATTGGTTCGCGCGCGTGCACCCCGAGGATCGTGCCGCCTTCGAGAGCGGGCTGCGCCGGCACCTGGACGATCGCGACGCGGCGCCGTTCGACCACGACCTGCGGCTCGTGCACAAGGACGGCAGCGTGCGCCATGTGCTGTCGCGCGGCGTCGCGATCCGTCACGAGGACGGGCGCGCCTACCGCCTCGTCGGCCTGGACACCGACGTGACGCGCGTACGCCGCATGCAGGCCGTGCTGGATGCGCTGGCCGACGGCATGGCCGACGCGCACGGCGACGCGTTCTTCCCGGCCCTGGTGCGCAGCTTCGCCCGGGCGCTCGACGTCGACCTCGCGTTCATCGCCGAATGTGTCGACGACCCCCCGACCCGGGTCAGGACGCTGGCCTGCTGGAACTCGACCCACGGCGACGTCGCCAACTTCGAGTTCGCGCTGGCCGGAACGCCGTGCGAAGAGGTGATCCAGGACGGGCGCAACTGCTTTCACCGCGACGACCTCGAACGCATGTTCCCGCGCGAGCGCGGCTACGCGGCCTACCTCGGCCTTCCGATCCGCGCGCGCGACGGCGCCGTCCTCGGACACCTGGCCTTCTTCGATCGCTGCGCGCGCGGCGACGACATGCTGGTCGACTCGGTCTTCCGCATCTTCCTCGCGCGCGCGGCGGATGAAATGGAGCAGCGCCGACGACGGCGCTGACGTGAAACCTCAACGGCTCCACCGCAGAGGACGCGGTGGTTCGCTGTCTCTGCTCCGATGTCATCTGGGCGTACGTCATGTCGAGCGCATCACCGCTCTATCGCATGCTCGCCGACGCGGTGCTGGTTCTGCACCTCGGCGTCGTGCTGTTCGTCGTCGGCGGCCTGGTGCTCATCGTCGCAGGCAACCTGCGCGCCTGGTCCTGGGTCAACGGTCTTTGGTTTCGTCTTGCGCATGTCGCAGCCATCGGCGTCGTCGTGGCGCAGGCGTGGCTCGGGCAGGCCTGCCCGCTCACGACACTGGAGTCATGGTTGCGGGTGCGGGCCGGGTCGCCCCCGTACAGCCGGAGCTTCATCGAGCATGGAGTGCAGCGCATCCTGTTCTACGAGGCGCCGCCCTGGGCCTTCACGCTGGCGTATACGGTGTTCGGGTTGCTGGTGGTCGCAGCGTGGTGGTACTTCCCGCCTCGACACGGCAAACGCTAGACGCGCCTCGCTCGGCGTGGTGGACGAGCAGTCCGCGCCGACTGCGCCATAAGATCCGCGTTCGCGAAGAACGAGCGCATGCCCCGAGTCACCATCCTTCCATCGGCCCAGACGTTCGAGGCAAGCGCCGACCAGACCGTGCTGCGCGCCGCGCTGGCTGCCGGTGTGCAGCTGCTGAGCTCGTGCCGAAACGGCACCTGCAGATCGTGCCGCTGCAAGCTGCTGCGCGGGGCCGCCGAACACACCATCGAATGGCCCGGGCTCAGTCGCGACGAAAAAGCCGAGGGCTGGGTGCTGCCTTGCGTGCTGCGCGCGCTCTCCGATTGCGTACTGGATGCCTCGGCAATCTAGTCCGCATGGGCCGCAGGAGCGGCGACGCCAGCATCCTTAGAATGCAGACCTTTGCGCTGTCGAGCACGTCGACGTGATCCCGCCATGGACCTGAAGCTTCCCATCACCATCATCGATGAGATGAGCGAGCACGAAGTGCGCGCCCAGGGCGAACTGGACTTGGCGAGCGGCGAGATCCGCAACGTGCGTTTCGAAGACTACGACGCCGCTGCCGAAGGCATTCCCGCCACGCACGAGGACTACGAGTTCACCCTCGGCGTGCTGCGCAACGGCGCGCGCGAAGTCGAGTTCCGGATCGAGGTCGACGCGGTCGGCGGCCGCTACTCGGTCACGCCCAGCGAACTGCTGGAGCTCAAGGGTCGCGCGGCCAAGCTCTTCACCCAACCTCCGGTCCCGCCTTCGAAGCTTCATTGACGCGCGCGGGGCAGCGCTGCAAGCCTGCGCCGTTCGTTTCGCACCCATCACCCCCGCGTCCGCTGCGACGCGCCTTTCAATTTTCCGGCCACCGATGTTCAAGAACGCCCTCGTCTACCGCATCGATCAATGGGAGTCCCCCACGATCGACTACATCGAATCCCGCCTCGCCGGCGCACGTTTCACCGAGTGCGGCGCCACGCAACCTGAGTCGATCGGCTTCGTCGAGCCCCGCAGCGAGAAGCACGGCGCACTGGCCGAGCAGGTGGCCGGCCAGCTGATCCTGCGGATCTGCACCGAGACGAAGGCCGTGCCCGGCGGCGTCGTGAAGGCGGAGCTACAGCGCCGGCTCGATGCCGTCGAGGCCGAAACGGGCCGGCGCCCTAAGGGCAAGCGCGCGAAGGAACTGAAGGAGGAGATCGTGCGCGAGCTGCTGCCGCGCGCGTTTCCGAAGCGCGGCCACACGACGGTCTGGCTCTCTCCGGCAGCGCAGCTCATGGTCGTCGGCGTGGCGAGTCCCAAGAAGGCCGATCGCGTGGTGTCGCAGCTCGTGGATCTGCTGAGTGGTGTGGGTGGAGGCTTCCGCGTCCAGCAGATGCAGACGCAGCTGTCGGCGGCGACGGCCATGTCGACGTGGTTGGCGGAGAAGGAATCGCCTTCCGGCTTCACGATCGACCGCGAGTGCGAGCTGAAGCAACCCGACAGCGAGAAGTCGACCGTGCGCTACGCGCGCCACACGCTGGATATCGACGAGATCGGCGAGCACATCAAGCAGGGCAAGCTGCCGACGCAGCTGGCGCTCACGTGGGCCGGCCGCGTCTCCTTCGTGCTCAACGAACAGGGAGCGCTGAAGAAGATCAAGCTGCTGGACGTGGTGCTCGAGAGCCAGGCGCCGACGGGCCACGGCGACGACAACGGCTTCGACGCCGACGTCGCGATCATGACCGGCGAGCTCGGCCGCATGATCCCGGACCTGATCGAGGCGCTGGGCGGCTGGCTCGATCCGATGCAACCGCTGGCCCCGCCCGCAGGCGCGACACCGACCGCCGCCGAGGCAGGAACGGCGGTCACGGCCGCGAACGACGCGCCGCCATGGGCAGCATGATCGACGCATGCTCGTAGGACGCCGCCGACACGCACGGCCGGCATCCACCGCTGCCCGGCGCGCAGGCCGCGCTCCTATCCTGCGCGTACCAGCCCGCAACTGTTGCGGACACGCTCAGGAGCACAGACATGCACACGCCCACGCACAAGACTTCATGGATCATCGGCGCCATGCTGGCCGCGATGTCGACCGTCGCGGCGGCCGACCAGCCCGGCGCGACCTCGCGCGAGGAGCGCATGGATGCCGCACTGGAGAACTACCGCGCCGGCCATCCGACAGGCAAGGCGACGGCCACGGAAAACAGCGGCGCCACCGGCACCAGCGCCAACGACTGCAACCAATACTCGAACGGCGGCACCTTCGCGCGCGCCGAAGCGGCGATGAAGCGCGGTGCCTGCAAGACCGGCCACGCGATCGAACGCGGCGTGAACAAGACCGGCCATGCGATCGGCAAGGCGGGCCGCAAGACCGGCGACGCGCTGCGCCGCACCGGCGACAAGATGGGCGGCTCGCCGGACAAGGCGACCAGCGACCAGCAGCCACGCTGAACGCGGGCACACGATGCGCCGGCGCCCGTTGATCGCCGGCGCGCTGGGATTCGCACTTGCGGCTTGCGCGGGACAGCGGCAGCGCGCCGTCCCGCAGGCCCCGGTCGTGCTGCTCGGCGAGGTGCACGACCACCCCGCGGGGCACGCACGTCGCCTCGAGCTGATGCGCGCGCTGCTGGCGCAGGGCCGGCGACCTGCCGTGATCATGGAGCAGCTCGACGCGTCGCGGCAGCAGGCGCTGGACCGCGTGCTGGCCGAACGCACGGCCGACGCAGGCGCCGTCATCGCCGCGGCCGGCACAGCGGGCTGGGACTGGCCGCTGTACCGGCCTTATCTGGACGAGGCGCTGGCCCATCGCCTGCCGCTGATCGGCGCCAACCTCGCGCGTGCCGCGGCGCGCGAGGTCATGCGCGACGGTCTCGCGGCCCACGGCTTCGACGCGGCCGTGCCGGATGATGTACTGGCCCGTCAGACGCAGCAGATCGAAACCGGCCACTGCGGCAAGGTCGATCGCGCCATGGCCGCCTCGATGGCGCTGGGCCAGGTGGCACGCGACCAGTTGATGGCGCGCCTGGTCGAGAGCCGCGCATCAGGCGGCGCGCTGCTCCTGGCCGGCAACGGCCACGTGCGCACCGACATCGGCGTGCCCCGATGGCTGAGCCCCGCGACGCGCCGCATCAGCGTCGCCATCGGATTCGTCGAACCCGGCGACGACGTCATCGCCTACGACCGGCGCATCGAGCTGCCCGCACATCCGCGGCCCGATCCGTGCGCGGCGTTCGCCGGCGCAGGCTAGCGCGCCGCTTCGCTCGCCTTTGCGGATCACATCGGCGGCGCAAACCCGTTTCGCCCGGCGAGCACGCCCGTCAAATGCCGGCACTGGGACGGACACTGGAGAATCCATGCACGCCGACCGCCGGGCGTCTTTGCTCGCGACGGTCGACCCACGCGATGGCGTCCGCAGGCCTGCCGTCCTTGATGAAGGCCGCGATGAGCGTCAATTCGACCAGGTCGCGCTGCGCCCGGCTGCCGCCGATGCGCACGGTGTCGGACGAGGCTTGCTCCAGCGTGCGGATGGTGCGACTCCAGTCACCTGCTGCGTAAGCGGCAAAGCCTTCGGCGATCCGCAGCACGACCTCACCCGGCGGGTACCGCCCCTCGGCGACGCGCTGCCGGATCTCCTGCTGCAAACGATCCAGCGTGTCGGCGTCTCCATCGGCCACGCAGGCGATCAGGGTATGCACGTCGGCATAGGCCACACCCGCCTTCGGGAACGAGCGCAGCGCATGGTCGTGCACCTCGCGCCAGAGGGCGGCGTCGCGCGGCTGCCCCGCGAGCTCGGCCCGCCACAGGAACGATGCGGAGTCGGTGACGGCATTGAGCGGCGGCCCCCATGAGCCCGCCGGGCCGTCCGAAGGGCGAATGCCGGAGGGCGCAGCCCGAAGGTATTCCGATGAGCCACCGGGATGCACGCCGGCGCGGTACGCCTCCCAGGCGCGCTCCGGCCGGCCAGCGGCCAGCGCCGCGAGCGCCACGTGCCACGACAAGTGGCAGTGCGTGAGACTGCGCTTGTCCAACCCGGGCATCCAGTCCTCCAGGAAGTCGAGCACCGCCGTCGTCTCGCCACGCTCGTACATCACATGGCAACGGAAGTGGGCCGCATGCGCGTGGCGCGGGTTGGCCGACAGGGCGCGCTCGATCAGCGTCCACGCCTGCTCGAGGCGCCCGGTCTCGCACGCCGCGAATCCGTGCACGGTGTCGAACCACCAGTCCTGCCCGTACTCGGGAGAGAGCGACGACAGCAGCTCATAGAGCTGTTCCTCGTGATCCGCGTCGCCGCTGAAGCCATACAGGCCGAACACGCTGGTGGCTGGCGCCAGCACCATCGCATCGCGCGGCCAGCTGCGCAGATGCTCGTGCATGGCCTGCATGGCCTTCGCAGGCTGGCCTTCCACGCCGAGCGCGACGACGTTCACGTGGCTGCGCTCGCGCGCCGACGCCTGCGCAGCGAACGCGCGGGCCCGGCCCGCGGAGTCGCGCGCGACGCCGACCTCCGCATCCATGAACAGCCCGCGCGCGAGCGCGACGTGGGCCAGCGCGAACGACGGATCGGCCTCGAGGGCACGCGCGAGGTGTTCGCGGTAGCCCGCCACCCCGGCGATGACGCTGTCCACGCCTTGCACGTAGGCATCGCGCGCGCGATCCGATGTGGTCGACAGGGACAAGCCGTAGCGGTCTTCGAGCATGCGGATCTCCTTAGGTGCGTGCGACGCATTTGCCAAGATAAGATGCCGCGCATTCTGGACAGGTGGACGACCGTCCTCAAACGATCTTTGCTCACTGCGGGCATGAGCCAGGGGAATGACTAGCCAGCGTCATCGGCCGCGGTTGTCGCTCGACCTGCTCAGGGGCTTCGAGGCCGCGGCGCGCCACCTGAGCTTCACGCGCGCGGCGGAGGAACTGTCCCTCACCCAATCGGCAGTGAGCCGCGCGGTCAAGACGCTCGAGGAACAGCTCGGGCGCCCCTTGTTCAAACGCGTCAACCGCGGCTTGCACCTGACCGAAGCCGGGCAGCAGCTCCATCGCGCGGTCGGCGATGCGTTCAAGCTGATCGACGAAGCCACCGGCCTGGTCATGTCGCGAGACGCGCAGACCCTGGGGGTCACGACGAGCGTACCGCTCGCCTCGATGTGGCTGGTGCCCAGGCTGCCGCGCTTTATCCGCTCGCATCCCGAGGTCGATGTGCGCACGGTCGCGGCCAACCAGAAGCTCGACCTCGAGCGCGAGCGCCTGGACGTCGCGCTCCGGTGGTCCGCTCCGGGCGCGAGCACCGATGGCGGCGAGCCGCTGTTCGAGATGGAGATATTCCCGGTCTGCTCACCGGCGCTCGCAAGCGATCGCGCTCGGCCGCTGGCAAGCCCCGCGGACCTCGCCCGCCACGTGCTGCTGGACCTGGAGACCGTCGCGACGCACGGCGCGTGGTCGGACTGGGGACCATGGCTCGAGGCCATGAAGCTCGGCGACCTGAAGCCCGCCGGAAGGCTGGACTTCTCGCACTATGACCAGGTGGTGCAGGCCGCGATCGACGGCAGCGGCGTTGCGATCGGACGCCACCCGCACAATGCACGCCATCTGCGCGACGGTTTGCTCGTCGCGCCGCTGGGGCGCGATGCGGTACTGCATCGCGGCACCTACTCGGTCTGCGTTGCGCCGCGCTCCGTCGACCGGCCGATCGTCAAGTCGTTTGTGGCGTGGCTGCGCGACGAGGTTCACCGGGACGCGACGACAGGCTCGGCGGCTAGCCGCCACGTTTCTCCGCCACGCTGAAGCGTTCAGATACAGCGCCTTGCGGCCGAAGGCGGCCCCGCTCGGCCGCTTGGCGCGCAAATCGAGTACCCTGGGGTTCTCGCGGCAACTACGAAAGGAGGTGATATGTCTTCAATCTCTAGGTCCGGGGCGGATCCCTGCGTCATGTAGTCGGTTCCGTAGCCAGACCCGCGGGCGCTCCACACCACTGGTGGGAGCGCCCGCGTCATTTTTGCGGTCGACCTGCAGCTTCGAGGGCGGCCTGCGCCGGCATGGGGCGCCACGCACGCAAACCAGGCGCGAAAGCACGCCCCGAGCCTGTGCATGAAAGTTGCACAGGCGGATTCATGGCCGCCCCCTTCCCTTCGCCCTTCCCCTCCCATTCCCCTTCCCATTCCCCTTCCCATTCCCCTGTGCTCCCCGCCGCATCGCCGATCCAGGCGTTCCTCGAACAGCTGCACGCACGCTTCGCGACGCTGAACACGGGGCAGGTGGCCAGCTACATCCCCGAGCTCGCAAAAGCAGACCCGGCCGCGTTCGGGATCGTGATCGCGACGGTCGACGGCCAGGTCTACGAGGTCGGGCAGTCACGCCAGCGCTTCACGATCCAGTCGGTCTCCAAGCCGCTGGTGTATGGCGCGGCGCTGGAAGACGCCGGCCGCGAAGTGGTGCTGTACAAGGTCGGCGTCGAACCTTCGGGCGATGCCTTCAACTCGATCAGCCTCGAACCCGGCACCGGCCGGCCGTTGAATCCGATGATCAATGCCGGCGCGATCGCGGTGGCATCGCTGATCGCGGGGCCGACGCCGCAGGCGCGCCTGTCGCGCGTCGTGCAAGCGCTGTCGGCTTACGCCGGCCGGCCGCTGGACATCGACGAAGCGGTGTTCGAATCCGAACGCAGCACCGGCCACCGCAACCGCGCCATCGGCCACATGCTGCGCAGCTACGGCATCGTCGCCGACGATCCGGAGCCGGCGCTCGAGCTCTACTTCAAGCAGTGCTCGCTGCTGGTCGATTGCCGTGATCTCGCGATCATGGCCGCCACGCTGGCCAATGGCGGCGTCAATCCGCTCAGCGGGCAACGCGCGGTGCGCTCGGAGTTCATCAGCTCGATGCTCAGCGTGATGGCCACCTGCGGCATCTACGACTTCACCGGCGAGTGGGTCTATCGCGTCGGGCTGCCGGCCAAGAGCGGCGTCGGCGGCGGCATCCTCGCGGTGCTGCCGGGGCAGCTCGGCATCGGCGTGTTCTCGCCGCCGCTGGACGAGCGCGGCAACAGCGTGCGCGGCGTCAAGGTCTGCGAAGCCATCTCCAGCGAGCTGGACCTGCACTTCCTGCAGCCGCCGCGCGCGGTGGCCGCCACGGTGCGTGCGCGCTACACGCTGGCCGGCGTGCGTTCGCGGCGTCGCCGGCCGGCGGCCGAGAACCGCCTGCTCGACGAACACGGCGCCTCGGCGCAGGTGTACGAGCTGCAGGGCGACCTGCGCTTCGCGACGATCGAGCCCGTGCTGCGCGAGGTGTGCGCGCTCGGCGACGCGCTGCGCTTCCTGATGCTGGACTTCAAGCGCGTCGCGCATGCCGACGCGGCCGCCACGCGGCTGCTGGCACGGCTGATCGAAGGCTGCGCCGCGCGCGGCCAGCAGGTCGTGCTCACGCGCGTGCGGCGCGGCGAGCTGCTCGCCGGCCTGGGCGCCGAGATCGATCCGCACTGCGTACGCGCCCACAGCTTCCAGTCGCAACTCGACCTCGGCCTCGAAGCCTGCGAGCGCGGCCTGCTGGCACACCACGGCGCGAGCCGCACGCCGGCCGCCGTCGACGGCCTCGCGCAGCACCGGCTGTGCGCGGGTCTGGCTGCCGACGACGTCGCGCAGATCGAGGCGCTGATGTCGCGCTGCAGTTTTTCCGCCGGCGACACGCTGGTGCGGCGCGGCGCGCCGGCCGATGCGCTGTACCTGTTGATGCGCGGCGAGGTCAGCGTGGTGGTGGCGCTGGCGCAGGGCGGGCACAAGCGCCTGGCCACGCTGTCGGCCGGCATGGCCTTCGGCGAGGCAGCGCTGCTGAACGGCGGCAAGCGCTCGGCCGATGTCAACGCCGACACCGAAGTGGACTGCCTGACGCTGAGCGTCGAGGCCTTCGCGCTGCTGGAGCGAGACAGCCCGAGGCTGGCGCTGCGTCTGCTGCACAACCTGCTGCAAGGCGGCGCCGAGACCATCGAGCGGCTCACCGCCGAAGTCGCGGCGCTGGAAGGCTGAGGCAGCACACTAGCAGCCACACGCATCGACGTCATCGAGCGCGCCAGGCGCGGCGGAGGCCGCGAGCAACCGTTCGATCTGGGCATCGATCAGGGTCGCCGGGTCCACGCCCGGGCCCATGTGTCGCTGCACCCTGGCCGGCGATGCGTTCGACGAAGGGGCTGGCGCGACAGACTGGGGCGATGCGAGGCGTTCCGGGCCGAAACACGCCGCCAGGGTGCAGGACAACAGGCCGGCGGCCAGGATTCGAAGCGTGGTCATGATGAGATGCTTCCTGGGACGGGCTCAGCGCTGGACCGTCGCGACGCCGCTCGATGCGCCGGCCACGCGGGCGTCGTCGTCCTGCGGGGCGGGCAGCCAGGTCACGCTGGCAGGCGGCTGCACGATGAAGGTGTTCGGGTCGATCGACGGCGTGGCGGCACGGCGCGCGACGATGATCGCCGGGTGCTCGTGGTTGGCGTGGCCGCCGCGGGTCGTCGGGCTCGCCGGATGGCCGAGGATGAAGGTGTTCGGGTCGATGCCGACGACCATCGGGTGGTGCGATACCGCCGGGTGCCAGCCGACCTCCTGCGCACTCGCCGGCAGGGCGACGCAGCAGGCGGCGACGACCGCGGCCACGGCGGCGGCGATCGACAGGGAGATCGACAGGGAGATCGACAGGGAATTGGACGCGGTCGTCCGGTTCGTGAGGGTGCTCATGGTCGTGACTTTCGAGGGGGTGGAGGCGGATTCGTCGGCTGCTGTCTTGCAGCGGACGAATGATCCGGCGCACCGCCTCGCGGGCCACTAACCGATGACTAACCGGCGACCCCTTATTTTTGGGGGTGTGGCGCCGCGGCACCCGGCGAGGTCAGACGAGATCAGACGGTGGGAATCTGCGCGACCATCGCGAGCGTCTCGGCCGACGGTGGCACCTTCAGCACCGTGGCCAGCAGGTCGCGGCACCGATGAAAACAACGCAGCGCCGCAGCGGGCTGGTCGAGCGCGAGGTAGGCCCGCATCAGGCCGCGGTAGTACGGCTCGGCGCACATGTCTTGCGCAACGCCGTATTCGTACAGGCTGATCGCGGCGACCCAGGCGCCCCCGGCCTCGAGGTGCTGCCCGTACTCGCCGATCGCCCGCGCGAGCTTGCGCGCCAGGCGCTCGCGCGGCGCCACCGCCCACGGCTCGGCGGGGCCAGCGCCGAACAGCCGGCTGGCGTGGCGCAGCCGCAGCCGGTGCGCGGCGGCGCTCAGCGCCACCTCCCGATTCGCCCGGTCCGTCCGCTCGACGAGCGCATCGCAGTCCTGCTCGAACGCCGTCACGTCGCACCAGACGCTGCGCGGGTCCAGCCAGACCCGCCCTTCGGCGAGGCGCACGGCCCCGTCGACCTGCAGCAGCTTGCGCAGCCGCATCAGCGCCATGTCGAGCGACGCCTTCGGCGCATCGGCCTCGAGGTCGGGCCAGAGCATGTCGATCAGCTCGCCGGCCGGCAACGCCCGCGCCGCGCTGGTGGCGTTGTGCGCGACCAATGCCCGCAGCAGCTCGAGCGGCTTGCGCTGGCCCTTGCCCTCGATCGGCAGATCGATGCCGTCGCGCTGCACCGTGAAGCGGCCGAGCGCATGGATGCGCAGCGGCCAGGGCCAGGCCTCGGACGCACCGTCGGGCGGTGCCAGGCCGCACTTGCGGATCAGGTTGGTGACGAAGTCGACCTCGATGTGCTGCTCGAGCGCCTGCATGCAAACACGCGCGCGGAAGTCGGGGTGGCCGTCGAAGCTGTCGTAGAACTGGCGCTGGCGCAAGTCGGCCCAGACCGCGGCCATCATCGCGCGGCCCCCCGGTTCGCCGCGCTCGAGCGCCTCGAACGCGGCGATCATCGCGATCATCTCGCGCACCTCGCGGGCGAAGCCGTCGGGCAGCAGCGGCAGCGCCTGCTCCATCTGGCTGCGGGCGCCGGCCCAGTCGTTCGTCAGCAGCCGCACGTTGGCTTCGTTGACGATGTAGGCGCCCATCATCGGGCCCGGGCACTGCAGCTCGACCGCGTAACGCCGTGCGCGGGCGGCGCGAAACAGCGCGTCGTCGACCTGGCCCTTCAGCAGCGCGACGCGCATCCGCGTGACGTCCAGCAGCATCAGCTCGACCAGGCTCCCGCCATCGACCAGCGCCTCGGCCTGCTGCAGCGCGCGCTCGGCACGCGTCAGCTCGCCGCCGTTGAGGCTGTGGCCGACCTCGTCGAACGCGAGGCCGAACTGCACGTCGCGCAGCCCGTGGCGCTCGGCCAACCGGCGCGCCGCCTCGGTCACCGCATCGGCCTGCGAGGCCTCCTTCGCGTAACCCAGGCAGTTGCGCCAGCGCAGCAGCCACTGGCCGTGGCGGTGCGGCGTCAGCGCCGGATCGCTCAGATGCGGCTGCACCAGGATGCTGATGCGCTGGCCGAGCTCGCGCAGCTCGCGCGGGTCGACGTAATACAGCAGGATGCGCGCGGCCGCCAGGCGCAGGTTGACGTCCAGCCCGGTCGGGCGCTCGAGCAGCTCGACCAGGCGGGCCGCGTTGAGGTCGACGTCCGGGTCCTGCAGCTCGAAGTAGAGCTGGCCGATCAGGCAGGCGGTGCGCGCCAGCAGCTCGTCGTCGGCCGATACCGCCGGCGAATGCGGCTGCTTGACTGGCGGCTGCTTGACGGCCGCGACCACCGCCAGCCATTCCGGCATGCCGCGGAAGTTGCCCGCCATGTGCCCGGTGACGACCAGCGCCGCGGCGCTGAGCAAGCGGCCGCGGGCATCGCCGGCCTCGCACATCAGCGCATGGGCTGCGCTCAGCGCCGCGAGCGCCCCGGCATCCGCCGCATGCGACTGCGCCAGACCCGCCTCGAAGGCGGCCCAGGCACCGGATGGCGCAGTCGCGCCGTGCACGAGCTTCAGGGCAGTCACGCGGTAGGGCGGGCAAGGTCCATGAGGGGATGGCGCAGCAGCGCCCGGTTCGAGGAACCCGCACTGTGCCATCAAATCGGGAACTGCCATGCCTTCCCGGCGTTCATGCGCGCTATGCGCGCGCGGATGCGCGACACACTAACGGCCGTGTCGTCATTCGGAGAACAACGTGCGCCCACCATTCGGTGATCGGCTGCGGAGATGGTGGGCGGTTGCGCTGTGTGTCCTCGCGGCACTGCCGAGCGCGCCGCTCGCCATGGCCGATGCCGGCGGCGCCGGCGGCGTCCGCCTGCGCATCGTCGGCGGCTTGGCCGGACTCAACCAGTACACGCGGCATGAAGAGCCCTTCTGGACGCGCGAGCTGCCGCGGCTCACGGACGGCCGCGCAACGGCCGAGATCGTGCCCTTCGACCGCGCGGGCATCCGCGGGCAGGAGATGCTGCGCCTGGTGGAGCTGGGCGCCGTGCCGTTCGGGACCGCCCTGCTGAGCCTGAGCTCTTCGCTGGATGCCGAGGTCGCGGCGCCCGACCTGGCCGGCCTGAACCCCGACATCGCCGCGATGCGGCGCAGCACGGCCGCGTTCCGCCCTTACCTCCAGAACATGCTGCGCGAGCGCTACGGCATCGAGCTGCTCGCGCTGTACATCTACCCGGCGCAGGTCACCTTCTGCACCAAGCCTCTCAAGGGCCTGGCCGACCTGGCCGGGCGGCGTGTGAGGATCTCCAATCCCCCGCAGGCCGACCTCGTGGAAGCGCTGGGCGGCACGCCCGTGCAGACGAGCTTTGCGGAGATCGTGCCGCACATGCGCAGCGGCAGCATGGAATGCGCGATCACCGGCACGATGTCGGGCAACACGATAGGCCTGCACGAGGTGACCCACTATCTGCACGCCGTGCCCATCACGTGGGGGCTGGCTGCCTTCGTGGCCAACGGACCGGCCTGGCGCGCGCTGCCCGCCGAGGTGCAGGCCGTGCTGCGGCGCGAACTGCCGAAGCTGGAGCAGGAGGTCTGGGCCGAATCGGCCAGCGATACCAGCGAAGGCGTGGCCTGCAACACCGGCGCGGCCGAGTGCAAGAGCGGCCGCAAGGGGCGCATGACCGAGGTGCCCGCGTCGGCCGAAGACCTCCGCCTGATGCGTGAAATCTTCGCCAAGACGGTGCTGCCGCGCTGGATTCAGCGCTGCGGCCCGCAGTGCGCCGACGTGTGGCGCCAGACCATCGGTCCGGCGTCCGGCATCGGGCCGCGCTGAAGCGGCTTCGCCACCGCCACGACCATGCACCGCCTGCCGACCCGGGTGCCCCGCGTGATCTGGGGCGTTGCGGCATCGCTGGTGCTCGCCACCGCGGCGGCGGCCTGCGCGCTGCTCGTGCACGGCGAGCGCGTCGCGCTGGCGGAAAACGCCGAGAAGGCCGTGCGTTTCGTCGCGGGCGCCGAGGCGTCGCTGAACCGCACGCTGATCGGCGTGGACCTGCTGCTGGCCGACATGGCCGAGGTGCTGAAGCCCGTCGTGAGCGAAGGCACGCTCGACGGCCCGGCCGCTGCCCGCGTGCTGAAGAGCCAGGTCAATCGCAACCTGCTGCTGCGCGACATCGCGGTGATCGACGGCGAGGCCAGCGTGCTGGCCGCCGCGCGCCGCGACACGGTGCGCCTGGGCATGCCGCTGCCGCGCGAATTCGTGCAGGCCGTGACCACGCAGAAAGTGCCGGCCATGGTGGTCAGCTCGCCGCTCCTGACCTTCTCCACGTCCGAGCGGGCGCTGTACTTCGCGCGGCCGCTGACCCTGCAGGGCGACGTGCGGCTGATGGTCGTGGCCGAGGTGCCGCTTGCGCTGATCAACGCCGTGGTGTCCCAATCGGCCGAGGTGCCGGGCCTGTCGGTCACGCTGGAGCGCGACGACGGCGAGTTGCTGGCCAGCCTGCCGATGGCCGACGCGCGCCTGGGCAGGCGGCTGGACACGCCGCTGGACGCGACGTGGACCGACGGCCAGGCGCACCGCGGGCCGGGGCGGCTCGACGGGCAGCCGTCCATCGTCGCGGCACGGCCCAGCCTGTACCACTCGATGTCGGTCGCAGCCAGCATCTCCGCCGAGGCGGCGTTGGCGCAGTGGCGGCAGGAGCGCCGGGTCGTGCTCGCGATCGCGCTGGCCTTTGCCGTGACCATCGTGCTGGTCGCCGCGGCCGCGCACTGGCAGCTGCTGCGGCTGGCCCGCGCCCGGCAGGAAGAGCACCGCGCCAAGGCGACGATGGAGCGTGCCCTGTCGTCCATGACCGACGGCTTCCTGCTGTGCGATGCAGCCGACCGGGTGGTGGCATGGAACCCCCGCTACCTGCAGATGCACCCCTGGCTCCAGCAGGTGGTGGGCGCCGGCGTGCCTTTCGAGCGCCTGGCCGACGCGGCCTGCAAGGCACTCTTCCCGGACGGCCCCGCCGAGCGGCAGGACGCATGGCGCGACAAGCGCCTGTCCATACACCACAGCGGCATGGGCATGTTCGAGCAGGAGCTGAAGGACGGCACCGTCATCCACGTGGTCGAGCGCCGCACGCCGGACGGCGGCGTCGTCAGCGTGTTTCGCGACATCACGCTGGCCGAACGCGAGCTGTCGCGCGCCAAGGCCGCCGCCGAGGCCGCGAACCTCGCGAAATCGCAGTTCCTCGCGTCGATGAGCCATGAGATCCGCACGCCGCTGAACGGGGTGCTGGGCATGAACCGGCTGCTGCTGCAGACCGAGCTCACCGACGAGCAGCGGCGCTACGCGCGCACCATCCACACGTCGGGCAAGAACCTGCTGGCCCTGATCAACGACATCCTGGACCTGACGAAGATCGAGGCCGGCCGCATGGAGCTGCATGTGGCGCCCTTCGACGCCGCGGTCTTGCTGGACGAGGTGATCACGACCGTGGCGGTGCGCGCCGACGAGAAAGGGCTCGCCCTGACCGCGCGGGTCGCGCCGGGCCTGCCCGCCGTGCTGCTGGGCGATGCGGCCCGGCTGCGCCAGGTGTTCTTCAACCTGATCGGCAACGCCGTGAAGTTCACCGAGCGCGGCAGCGTGCAGGTCGGGCTCAGCTGGCGGGCCAGGGGGGACGACCGCATCGAGCTCGAGTTCGAGGTGCGCGACACCGGCATCGGCATTGCCGCGGACGTGCTGCCCCGGCTCTTCGAGCGCTTCACGCAGGCCGACAACAGCACCGCACGCCGCTACGAAGGCAGCGGCCTGGGGCTGGCGATCTGCCGCGAGATCGTCGACCTGATGGGCGGCCGAATCGCGGTGGAGACCGACCTCGGCGTCGGCAGCAGCTTCCGCGTGAGCCTGCCGCTGGCACGCGGCCAGACGCTGCCCGACACGGCCGACACCACGCTGCACGCGGCGCACGACATGCAGGCCGGCCTGCGTGTGCTGGTGGCCGAGGACAACGAGGTCAATCAGATCGTGATCCGCGCCACGCTGGAGCAGATGGGCTACTTCTGCGAAGTGGTGAGCGACGGGCTGGAGGCCGTGCAGCAGGTGCACCGCGGCGGCTTCGACGTGGTGCTGATGGACATCCAGATGCCGGGCATGGATGGCCAGGCCGCCACGCGACGCATCCGCGCGCTGGACGGCGCGGCAGGCCACATCCCCATCATCGCGCTCACCGCCAACGCGATGGTCGCCGACCGCGAGAGCTACCTCGCCGCGGGCATGAACGGCTACGTGTCCAAGCCGATCAGTGCGAAGCAGCTGCACGCCGCGATCGCGCAGGCGGTGGCCGTGGCGGCGTGAGCTAGGGCCTGTTAACGCTATGGGAGGGCTCGCGTGACTCAGCAAAGCGGCGCCTGCAAGGCGCAAAGCGCAGCCGTAGCAGCGCTACGGCGAGCATTTGCAACGCGGCAG
>Ga0070706_100002669_pt1 | contig 17863 bp, 11 predicted proteins | sample KBSK5501metaG_FD_65476 | JGI IMG/M metagenome (GOLD analysis project Ga0070706, IMG submission 65476) | Corn, switchgrass and miscanthus rhizosphere microbial communities from Kellogg Biological Station, Michigan, USA - KBS K5-50-1 metaG | ecosystem: Host-associated > Plants > Roots >... | reverse complement strand
GGGGGCATCCGCGAGCTGCACTGGCACAAGGAGGCCGAGTGGGCGTATATGCTCGCCGGCCGCTGCCGCATCACCGCCGTCGACCAGAACGGGCGCAACTTCATCGACGACGTGGGCGTCGGCGACCTGTGGAACTTCCCCGCCGGCATCCCCCACTCGATCCAGGGGCTGGAGGACGGCTGCGAGTTCCTGCTGGTCTTCGACGACGGCAACTTCTCCGAGAACGAGACCTTCCTGCTCACCGACTGGCTCAAGCACACGCCGCGCGAGGTGCTGGCCAAGAACTTCGGCGTTCCGCAGGCCGCCTTCGCCAACCTGCCGACCGACCCGGACTACCAGCGCTACATCTTCAACGGCACGGTGCCTGGCCCCCTCACCACGGACGCCGTTCGCGCGCCGGCCGGTACTGTGCCGCAGTCGATCAGCCATCACATGCTGGACCAGGATCCCATCAAGGTCGCTGGAGGCCAGGTGCGTATCACCGACTCGTCCAACTTCCCTGTCTCGACTACCATCGCGGCGGCGCTGGTGGAGATTGAGCCGGGGGGGATGCGCGAGCTGCACTGGCACCCCAATGCCGACGAGTGGCAGTATTACATCTCCGGGCAGGGACGCATGACCGTCTTCGCCTCGAGTGGGAAGGCGCGCACCTTCGACTACCAGGCGGGGGATGTGGGTGTCGTGCCGTTCGCGATGGGGCACTACATCGAGAACACCGGCGACGAGACGCTGCGCTTTCTGGAGATGTTCCGCAGCAACCGCTTCGCCGATGTGTCGCTGAACCAGTGGTTGGCGCTCACCCCGCCCGAGCTGGTACAGGCCCATCTCAACGTGGACCAGCAGACGATGGGCGCCCTGTCGGCGCACAAGGACAAACCGATCGTGGTGAAGTGACATTCAGTCACCTGCGAGGCGTGGGAGGGAGGCTGTTGGCGCGCGTCGTAGGTCAGGCATCCTCCGCCAGGGAAGGCGCCATCCGGCGCCCTCCCGGCGGCAGGTGGCCTCCCGCATCCTCATCCGCTGCATGCGGCCGCGGGCACCCCAAATGGCCGGACCGGGCGTTGGTCCACCAGGGTCCAGGGAAGGCAGCCGTGCTCGTGTCGCATGGATCAGCGGACCGGAAGCGGGTCGGCAGCAGCAAGGAGATATGTATGACTGCCTCGACCTCAGGGGAATCCTCCGACTTCCCGCAGAATGGCACGCGGCGCGCGGACATGAACGCCGAGCAGCGCGAGGGCGCGGTGACCATCATGACGTTTATCGAGGCCCCGTCCCGACGCGCGGTTCGTGCTGGCGTGCTGCTGACGCTGACGCTGGCGGCGGGCTGGACGGATGCGCTCTGCTACCTGATCCTCGACAGGGTGTTCGCCTCGTTCATGACGGGCAATCTGCTGTTCGTCGGCCTCTCCCTCGCCCAGGGGAACACCGCGCTGCTCGTGCGCGCCGGAGTGGCGGTCGTGGTCTTCCTCACTAGCGTCACGCTCGGCGCAATTTACCTGCAGGCGCTGCCAGCTCGGCAGGCTGTGAGAGGCTGGCGCAGCACGCTCGCCAGGTACCTGCTGGTCGAAGGGCTGATTCTGCTCGCCTTCGCCCTACTCTGGCAACTCACAGGGAATCCCGCCCAACATCCGGCGACGCAAGTCGTCTTGCTGGGCATAGCCGCCCTCGGCATGGGGCTGCAGGGCGCCCTGTTCGGGGCCTTCAACATCCTCGACGTCAACACGGTCGCGTTGACCGGCACGGAGCTGCTGCTGGGCATCCGGCTGGCCCAGCGGATTGGCAGGCGATCGGTAGATCAGCCCGCAGGAACGAGGGCGCCGTTTCTCGTTGCGCTGCTGCTCTCGTACATGCTGGCCGCGTTCGTCGTCGCGCTGGCCCTGCCGTGGACCGGCACGGCGTTCATCCCATGCCTCCTGGTGGTGGGCGCGGTCGTGGCCATCCTCATGACGACGAGCGGGGGAGGGTCGTGAGCGCGCGTGAGACAGGACGGGGTCAGGTGCGGGAGGACATCGGGAGGACGTATGGCGAATGCACGTGACGACTCCCCATGGCTAAAGCCAGGGGCTTCTACGGTCTTGCACCGATGCTGTGTCGCCCCACAGCCATTAGGGTGGTTTCGTTCAACACCAGAGAGGTGGCATGCGCTGCTCTGGCTTTGCGAACGAGCACCGTGTCCAAGGCACGTTCGTGCTTTTACCCGTGGGAACGGTTTACCACGGAACGCCCAAACACGATTGAGTTGGCAAGGTGCTATGGCGCCATTCTCGCACAAGCGAGCAAAACCGGCACAGGGAGAGGGCCATTCATCCCCGTGCCAGAAGGCAGGGGCCCTCTGGCCCCAGAAAGGTAAAGCAGGTGCGGGGATGACCCCACTGGAGGCGGCTGTCCGTGGGCTCGTCGCTGGCGCCGTGGGGGCCCTCGCCATGGACCTCGTCTGGTATCGGCGGTACAAGCGCGGCGGCGGAGAGAGCAAATTTCTCGACTGGGAGTTCTCCGCGGGCATGACGGAGTGGCAGAGCGCACCGGCGCCCGCGCAGCTCGGCAAGCGATTGTATGAAGGAGTCTTCCAGCGCACATTGCCGCCGGAACGGGCTGGCTTCACCAACAACGTCATGCATTGGGGATACGGCATGGCGTGGAGCACGGCGTACGGCATTGTCGTCGGCTCGCTTCGCCGCCCGAGCGCTATCTACGGCCTGCCGTTCGGCGCCGTCGTCTGGGCCACCAGCTATGTCGTCCTGCCATTGGCCAAGCTGTACAAGCCGATCTGGGAGTACGACGCCCCGACGCTGCTCAAGGATTTGACCGCGCATCTGACCTACGGAACCGGGACGAGCGCAGCGTTTGCCTTGCTCGCACGCCAGTAACCCAGACCCAGCACCCAGGCAAGTCGGTGCGCTGGCGGACGTGCGCATTGAGGGCTCGCCCGTGACCTGCGAGGCCTGCCTGCCCTGGCGACCGGCTCACATCTGGTTATCCGAGGCCCCTATCGTGTCCTGCTCCGCCATGCGTCGCGGCAATGATGGCAACGGCGACAACGTGGAGAACATGATGAACACTGCACGGCGCTGGGCACGTAGTGCGTGGCTGCGCATGCGCGCCCACCGACGAGACCCGCCGGATTCTCCTCGTGCGGGACTGCGCCGTGCCGCGCGCGCGGCGCTCGTCATGCCTCCAGCCTTCGCCTTCGCGCAGGTCGTGATCCGCAACGCGCAGGTCGCGACGTTCGTCGCGTTCGGTTGCATCGCCCTGCTCGTCATGGCCGACTTCGCGGGACCCCGGCGTCCGCGGGCGCTCGCCTATGCGGTCACGACCGGCATCGGAGCGGTACTCATCGCGCTCGGCACCCTTGCCTCGTTCAGCCCTTGGCTGGCCGCGCTCCTCATGCTGCTCGTCGGCTTCGTGGTCTCGTTCGCGGGAGTGTTCGGGGGCTACGCGGCCGCGGCTCAGACCGCGCTCCTGCTTGCCTTCGTGCTCGCCGTATCCATCCCCGCGCCGCCCGCGGCGATCGCCCCGCGCCTCGCTGGGTGGCTGTTCGCCGGCGTAGTGTCGACGCTCGCGGGCGTCCTCCTCTGGCCTCACTTCGAGCAGCTGACCCTTCGCCGGCAGGCCGCATCCGCGTGTGGTGCCGTCGCGCTCTTGATCCAGGCGCAGCGAAACCGAGCGGAGGCCCGAGCCGAGTCCCCAGAGGCGACGCAGGCGCGGCAGGCGGCGGCCGTGGCGGCGGTAGCGACCGTTCGCCAAGCGTTCGCCACCACGCCGACGCGTCCTGCCGGACCGGCCCGACACGACCGTGCGTTCGTCGAGCTCCTCAGCGAGCTCGACCGCATCACGGAACTGGCCGTACGCCCCTCGCGATTCCAGCTCACTGCACAGCATCCTTGCCTTCTAGCCGGCGACCGACTGGCGACCACAGTAGTGCAGACCGTCGCGGCGAGTAGAGATGCTCTCACTGGTGGTCCTGCACCTGATCTGTTGGCGCTGCAAGCGGCGCGACGGACGCACCGGGAGGCGCTGGACCGGTGGGCGGCCGCGGCCCTACGAACGGGAAGCTCGCCGGAGGATGTCCTCGACGGCTTGGAGGCCGACGCCGCGCTGCAAGTGGTGGCCTATCTCGCCCTTGCGCTCGGCAGCGACGCGGCTATCGCCGCCGGGGCGCGCGTGGATCCCGCAGTCCGCGTGCCAGCCGGGATCCCCGTGCGCGCGGGCGTCGCGGGGGTCACGCTTCGCCTCGGCCAGACAATCCGCGCCCAGCTGGCACCGACCTCCAGCGTGCTGCACACCAGCCTCCGCGTCGCGGTCGCCCTCTCGCTGGCCGTGCTCATCGGACAGCTCCTCCAACAGGAGCACGCGTTCTGGGTCGTCCTGGGCACGTTGTCAGCCCTGCGCTCCAACGCGCTGGCGACGGGCCGGACCACCGTGCAGGCCATCGCGGGCACCCTCGTCGGCTTCGCCATCGGCGCAGCCATGCTCGTGACCGTGGGAACCACCCCCACCGTGCTGTGGGCAGTCTTGCCGGTCGCCGTCTTTTTTGCCGCCTACGCCGGGAGCGCCATCGGCTTCGTCGCAGGTCAAGTCGCCTTCACTATCCTGGTACTGGTCCTCTTCAACCTCATCGCGCCGGTCGGCTGGCAGCTCGGGGTCGCGCGCGTGGAGGACGTGGCGGTGGGGGCCGCGATCAGTGTCGTGGTGGGTCTCCTGCTCTGGCCGCGCGGCGCGCGGGGAGAGCTGCGCACGGCACTCGCCGCGCTGTACCGCGCTGTCGCCGTGCTCCTGGCGGAGGCGTTCGGCCGGATCCTTGAGCCGGGCGCGGCCAAGGGGTCCAGCCAGGCGCGGGATAGGGCGGCTGCAGCGAGTGAGCGCGCCGGGGAGGCGCTCGACCAGTACCTGAGCGAGCGCGCCACGAAGCCGCTCGACGCAGAGACCGCCGGATCGCTTTACGCTGCGGGCGCCGACGCAATCCTCGCGGCGGACCTGCTCGACCCGCTCGCCGACTCTGGTTATCGGACGCAAGGCAGCAGTGACGCAGACACTGCGCTCCACGGCCAAGTAAGCGCTTTGGTGAGTGCTTTCACGCGCCTGGCCGATCGGCTAGACGCCAGGGCGAGCGCTGATGCCGACGGGGAGCGGGTCTCCACCGCGGTCCTGCGCGCGGCTGCCCTCGCGTACGTGCATCGCTGGCAGGAGGACCCAGCGGAGGGTCGCGCGGCCGTCGCGGTGGTGGCTGCCAGCCAATGGATCCAAGAGTTGGGTACGCTCGCTGCCAGCCTGGAGCAGCCGGTGGGCGAGGTGGTCGAGGCTGCGCGGGTACCCTGGTGGCGTTGAACCAGTGGCCGGCGACCTCGTGTGCCGTCGCGATTGGCTACAGCCGCGGGCGGCGCGCGGCAGGCACGCCGAAACCGCAAAGCGGGGAAGCGGGAACATCAACACGCCGACGAGCACCGACAGCTACCGACATATCGACAGCTACCGACATATCGAGCGAGGCGTTCATGGCACAGACACTGCAACGACCTGGCGCAGACGCCGAGAGCGGCCTGCCAGGGCCAATGGAGGGTGGACGTTGTCGCGCCCATGCTGGAGCAGCATAACGTGCCCCTAGAGCGCGCGAACCCTGAGCGGCTGGCGGCGCCCTCTGTGAACGCGGACTAACCATTTGACACTCCACGCGGGCTGAAGCCCGATGGATTCTCGGAGAACGCCTGTGGCACCCCACTCCGTGAGCCCCCGAAGGGCCTGCCCGGCCCTGCTAGGCGTTGCCTACTCCCTGGGCGAGTGTGACCTCAAAAGCAACCCAGATCACCCTATGGCACCCCGTCCAAAACATGGTGCTGCTTGTACCCGCAGGAACGATTTACTGCGGAACCGCCAACCAGCGTTATTCAATTGCTGAGGTGCAAAGTGCCAACAAGATCATTCTCGTTCAGCCAAGCAGAACCGGCAACGCGACGCGCCTTTTGGCTCAAGCCAGTGCATGCCTAACCGCTTGGGTTGAAACCCAGCGGCTTGCGGCGAGCTAAAGCCCATGATGTCACCCGACGACCACGAGTCCGAGCAATCATCACCCGAGCCTTCGCCCAGCGCGACGCGCGATCTGCTCGCCAACGAGCGCACGTTGCTGGCCTGGGCGCGCACCGGTGTGGCCATCATGGGGCTGGGCTTCGTCGTGGCGCGCTTCGGCCTGGTGATTCGTGAGCTCGCCGGTGCCGGGGTGCGGCAGCTGCCACGCGGCGTTTCGACTGCGTTTGGCGTCGCACTCGTCCTCAGTGGCGCGCTGTTGCTCGTGCTGGCAATGATACGGTACAGGCGGGTCGCCCAGGACATCCTCCACAATCGTGTCCGCTGGGATTCGCGGCTGGGCATCTTGTTGACGGGCCTCCTCATGGTCACGGGCCTCTTGCTGGCGGTGTATCTCCTGCTCACCAGCTGACGCCATGCAGCCATGCAGCCATGCAGCCATGCAGCCATGCAGCCATGCAGCCATGCAGCCATGCAGCCATGCAGCCATGCAGCTATGCAGCCATGCAGCCATGCAGCCATGCAGCCATGCAGCCATGCAGCTATGCAGCTATGCAGCCATGCAGCTATGCAGCCATGCAGCCGCCGGCCATGTCACTGCCCTGCGTCGGCGCGTGCCTCCGTTCCTGTAAGCACCCGTAAACACCTTGTAAGCCGCCGGTTACGCGATGTCCCACCCGTGTAAGCCGCTGGTGTTAGGCCATCAACGTGGCGCGTTGCGCTCGCTCGCGCTGGGGCAACCGGACCCTTGCCCACAGTGCGCGACGGGCCGCGCCACTCAGTATCCAACGTGAGGGAGCGCTTGCTTCCAGATGGAGATGCGCGTCTGCCGGGGCGCTCGTGCCTCCGGCGCGCGCCGAAGCGGCAAGCAGAGGCAAGGAGAGACGACATGCACAATGCGATGCCACAAGCGGACCAGGCAGGCTATGCGGGCCACGCAGAGAGTTCCCCGCTCGTCGTCGTGACCGCCGATCCGTTCAACGCCGAGACGCGGCTGGATGCCCAGCTGGGCGTGCTCACGCCGAACCCCATGTTCTACGTGCGCGATCATTTCGCTATGCCGCGAATCGACCTTGCGAACTGGCGGCTGACGCTCGACGGCGAGATGGCGCGCCCGCTCGCGCTGACCTATGACGAGCTGCGGGCGCTGCCACGCCGCTCGCTGCTGGTCACCCTGGAATGCGCCGGCAACGGGCGCCGCGCGCTGGACCCGCCAGCCGAGGGTGAGCCGTTTGGCTACGGTGTGGCGAGCACAGCGGAGTGGACCGGGGTGCCGCTGCGTACGGTGCTGGAGGCCGCGGGCCTGCGCGCGAGCGCGCGCGATGTGCTCTTTGTCGGCGCGGACGGCGGACGCGTGCCGGAGGCGGGTGGCGCCACGATGGCCTTCGAGCGGAGCCTGGCGGTCGAGCGGGCTATGCATCCCGACACCCTGTTGGCCTATGCCATGAACGGCGAGGAGCTGCCCACAGCGCACGGCTTCCCGCTGCGCGTGCTCGTTCCGGGCTGGTACGGCGTGGCGGCGGTCAAGTGGCTGGTGCGCATCAGCGCCCTCGCCACCCCGTTCACCGGCTTCTTCCAGCGGGATCGCTACATCATGACGCATCCAGAGCGCGGCGACACGACGGCCACGCCGCTGACGACGATTCGCCCCCGGTCTCAGCTCGTTTCGCCCACAGACGGCGCCACGCTGCCGCGTGGAAAGGTGCGCCTGCGGGGGCTGGCCTGGTCGGGCGCGGCGCCGGTCGAGCGTGTCGAGGTGAGCGTGGACGACGACAAGACGTGGCGGGCGGCGGACTGGACGAGCGAGCCCGCGCGCTACGCCTGGCGCGGCTGGGAGTATCGCTGGGAGGCGACGATCCCCGGCCCGGCGACCCTGCGCAGCCGTGTCTTCGATGCGGAAGGACACACGCAGCCAGCGACAGAGGAGTGGAACCGACTCGGCTATGCCAACAACGCTATCCAGGTCGTGCGCGTCACCGTCGCCTAATCGGTGCTCATACCCCAGGCGCGATAGGCACTGGGCATGAACTGGACCCCGAGTCTGTCGCGCGTGTCACGATCGCCCGTGATGGCAATGAACCAACTGAGGATGGATGCAAGATGATGCGAAACTATCACGAGGTCGATGGCCAGCCTGCTGGCCGCTGGCGTCTCGAAACCCTGGTTACCGGCCCCGCGCTGTTGGGCGATCCCATGTTGAATCGCGACACCGCCTTCATGCCGGATGAACGCCGGGAGCTGGACCTCGTCGGCCTCCTGCCATCCGCCATCACTGCCCTGGACGAGCAAGTGAAGCGCGCGTATGCCCAATACCAGCGGCAGCCGACCGATCTGGCCAAGAACGTATTCCTGACCGCACTGCAGGATCGCAACGAGGTGCTGTTCTATCGGCTCCTCGCCGACCACCTGCAAGAGCTGCTGCCGATCGTCTATGACCCGACGGTGGCCCAGGCGATCGAACAGTACAGCCACGAATACCGGCGCCCGCGCGGCGTCTACCTCTCGATCGACGATCCCGACGCTATCGAGGCATCGTTGCGTGATGTGGGCGCCGGGCCGGACGACATCGACCTGATCGTGGCGACCGATGCGGAAGAGATCCTCGGCATCGGCGATTGGGGGGTGGGTGGCATTGACATCTCGGTCGGCAAGCTCGCCGTCTACACGGCCGCGGCCGGAATCGATCCGGCCCGCGTCATCCCGGTCATGCTCGACGGCGGGACCAATCGGGAAACCCTGCTCAACGACCCATTCTATCTGGGCAATCGGCACGCCCGCGTGCGGGGCGCACGCTACGACGCCTTCATCGACGCTTACGTCAGGACGGCCACCAAGCTCTTCCCCAACGCGCTGCTGCACTGGGAGGACTTCGGCGCGAGCAACGGGCGCCGCATCCTGGAGAAGTATCGCAAGCAGATCTGCACCTTCAACGACGACTTGCAAGGGACCGGCGCCATCTCGCTGGCGGCGATGCTCTCCGCGGTCAAGGTGTCCGGCATCCCCCTCCGCGAGCAGCGGGTGGTCATCTTCGGCGCGGGCACCGCAGGCATCGGCAACGCCGATCAGATTCGGGCAGCCATGATCGCGGACGGCCTATCGGAAGCAGAGGCCACGCGGCATTTCTGGTCCGTCGATATCCAGGGCCTGCTCACTGACGACATGGGGAACGCCCTGCGCGACTTCCAGGTTGCCTACGCGCGGCCGGCCAGCGAGGTCGCCGGCTGGGCACACGACATGCCGGGTGGGGGCATCAGCCTGGCCGAGGTGGTGCGCCGGGTCCAGCCGACTGCGCTCATTGGGACCTCCACGGCTCCGGGCGCGTTCACGGAGGCCATCGTCAAGGACATGGCGGCGCGCACCGCGCGCCCCATCATCTTCCCGTTGTCCAATCCGACCGAACTCATGGAAGCCAGCGCCGCCGACCTGATCACCTGGACCGACGGCAAGGCGCTGGTCGCGACAGGCATCCCCTCGCGCCCCGTCACCTACAAGGGCGTCACCTACGCCATCGGTCAGGCCAACAACGCGCTGCTCTATCCCGGCTTGGGGCTGGGGACGATCGTCGCGCGGGCACGTGGCGTCAGCGACGGGATGCTCATGGCGGCGGCCCGCGCCGTGGCCAGTTTGGTCAACCCCACTCAGCCGGGAGCCTCGCTGCTGCCGCTCGTGGAGAATCTGCGGGCGGTCTCGGCAACGGTGGCGGTGGAGGTCGCCAAGACGGCGGCGGCCGAGGGGCTGGCACGCGCGCAGCTCACCGACGTCGTCCAGCAGGTCCGGGATGCTATGTGGCAGCCGGTCTACCCGCAGCTGCTGATCAAGCAGGAGGCTCGGGCATGACAACTCCAGGTACGAGCAAGCCTGAGCCGGCCTGAGCGCACCGAGCGGGGCATACACCCTCGATGCGCGACCTGCCTACCGGCAGTGGTGCGCCAAGGCGAGGGCCCGGGAGAGGAGAGCAGCATGGCTATGAAAGACAACACGGCGGAGGGCGACGGGCGTGCCAAGAGCGCGCGCGAGCAACTGATTGCCGTGGTCGGTGAACAGCGCTATCAGGCGGACTGGACGAACAATCGTCATCGCGCCAGGCGGCTATTCAGCGAGTTCATCGGCACGTTCGGCCTGCTCTTCGTCCTCTCGGCAGGGGCGGGCGCGATCACCGCCGGCGCTGGAGCGCCAATCGGCAAGGTGACGCTCGTCGCGCTGCTCTCGCTCACCTCGGCGCTCTGGCTCGTGGCGGTCATCTACGCCCTGGGCGACGTGTCCGCCCACTTCAACCCAGCCATGACGTTCGCCTTCGCGCTGCGCGGCGACATGCACTGGTACATGGCCGTGGCCTATTGGGTTGTCCAGTTCGGCGCCGCGGGGGCCGGCTCGCTCCTCGCGCGCGCATTCTTTGGCCCAGCCAGCCACCTGGCCGCCATGACACCCCCACCTGGCCAGGCCTGGCAGGCGGCAGCATTCGAGGCCATCATCACCGGCGGGTTTGTGCTGGTCGTCCTAGCGATGGCCGCGGGCCCCAAGTTGAACGGCCCCTTCGTCCCACTCGCCGTGGGGGCCTATATCTTCTCCCTCGGCATGACCGGCGGCCCATTCGAGGGGGCAGCCATGAACCCGGCGCGCGCGTTCGGACCGGACCTCGCGGTGGGGGACTTCAGCACGCTGTGGGTCTATTTCGTCGGGCCGGTGCTCGGCGCTGCCGCGGCCGTGCTCCTGGACACCGTCCTGAGCGGACGGGCGACGGTGCGCGAGGCGGCCACGGCGCAGAGTATCGTGCTGGACGATGCGGCATCGCCGCCCGCCGACCGAAAAGGATGACGCGGGTGATCGCTCGGCATCGGAAACCACCACCCGTCAACACTCGAACGCCCACCGGACGGGCGTGAAGTAGACACGTGATGTGAAAGGAGAGCACGACGATGACACAGGTGCAGGACACGGAGCTCAAGAACGGCCACTACCCGGCCGGCGCGCTGGTGGACAACGGCGCGTACCGCGTCGAGACCGACTCACTGGGCGAGGTGCTGGTGCCGGCGGATCGGCTCTGGGGCGCGCAGACGCAGCGCTCGCTGATCCATTTCTCGATCGGCAACGATCACATGCCCAAGGCCGTCTACCACGCCTACGGCTATGTTAAGAAGGCCGCGGCGCTCGTGAACACCGCGGCGGGCAAGCTGTCCCAGGAGAAGGCCAACCTCATCGAGCGCGTCTGCGACGAGGTCATCGCGGGCAAACTCGACAGCGAGTTCCCGCTCTACGTGTGGCAGACCGGCTCGGGCACGCAGTCGAACATGAACCTCAACGAGGTCATCTCGAACCGCGCTATCCAGCTCGCCGGCGGGAAGCTGGGCACGAAGACGCCGATCCACCCGAACGACGACGTCAACATGTCGCAGTCCTCCAACGACACCTTCCCCACGGCGATGCACATCGCGACGGTGATGGAGTTCGTGGACCACCTTATCCCGCGGGTTGAGGCGCTGATTCAGGCCATGTGGGACAAGGCGGTGGCGTGGGTAGACCTCGTCAAGATCGGGCGCACGCACCTGGAGGACGCCACCCCGCTGACGGTCGGGCAGGAGTGGTCCGGTTACGTCACCCAGCTCCGTGACGCGCTCGACCTCGTCAAAGCCTCGATGCAGGGTCTGTACAAGCTCGCGGCGGGCGGGACGGCGGTCGGTACAGGTCTCAACACCTTGCCCGACTTCGGCCCGAAGATCGCGGCCGAGATTGCCACGCTCACTGGTCAGCCGTTCGTCACGGCGCCCAACAAGTTCGCCGCGCAAGGCTCGCTCGACGCCATGGTCAACGCCAGTGCGGCGCTGCGGGCGCTGGCCGTGACGCTGATGAAGATCGCCAACGACGTGCGCTGGCTCGGATCCGGCCCACGCTGCGGTCTGCATGAGCTGAATCTGCCGGCCAACGAGCCAGGCTCCTCCATCATGCCGGGCAAGGTGAACCCGACCCAGGAAGAGGCCATGGTGATGGTCTGCATTCAGGTCATCGGCGACGACACCGTGGTGGCGTTCGCCGGCTCGCAGGGCAACTTCGAGCTCAACGCGATGCGGCCGATCATCATCAACAACGTGCTGCATTCCGCGCGCATCTTGGGGGATGACTGTGAGAAGGTGCAGCGCTACGGCATCGAGGGCATTACGCCGGACACCCAAAAGATCGGCACCTACGTCAACGCGTCGCTGATGCTGGTGACGGCGCTGAGCCCGGTCATCGGCTACGACAAGGCCTCGGCCATCGCCCACAAGGCGGAGGACGAAGGGACCAGCCTGCGCGACGCCGCCCTCGCGAGTGGCGACATCAGCGCGGAGGAGTTCGACAAGATCGTCGTCCCGGCGCAGATGGTGGGGAATCCGCACAAGGATCTGGGCCTTTCCTGAGGCGCTATTGGGCTCTCGCTCGTGCCGGCTTGCGGCCCATCAGTGCCAAAGGAACTACGTACGACATGGCACGAGCCGAGCCGGCAACCGGCTTCAGTGGGCACGAGGGAGCGCCCCCGATTCTCAACATAGAAGGAGTACAGCGATGTCGCAATCGGCGGGGCGGGACGCGATCAGCCGCCCGACTCCGCACCACTTCGGCGTGACGACCCGACACCTGGATAGGAAGTGACAGCTAGCCATGAGTAATGAACGCGACAACCAACAGCAGCAACCGCCGCTGACGACCACCGACGCTGGCGTCCCCGCGCCGAGCGACGAGTACTCGCTCACTGTCGGCCTCACCGGCCCGGTGCTGTTGCAAGATAACTACTTGATAGAGAAGATGGCGCAGTTCAACCGCGAACGCGTGCCCGAGCGCGTGGTCCACGCCAAGGGCACCGGCGCGTTTGGCTACTTCGAGGTCACCGCCGACGTAACGGAGTGGACCCGGGCGGCTTTCCTGAACAAAGTCGGTAAGCGCACGCCGATGCTGATTCGCTTGTCAACGGTGGCCGGCGAACAGGGCTACCCGGACACGGACCGCGACCCGCGCGGCTTCGCGATGAAGTTCTATACCGAAGAAGGCAACTTTGACCTGGTCTGCAACAACACGCCGGTCTTCTTCATGCGCGACCCCTCCAAGTTCCAGGACTTCATCCACTCGCAGAAGCGCCAGCCCGACACCGGCCTGCGCAGCAACACCATGCAGTGGGACTACTGGACGCTCTCACCCGAGTCCGCTCACCAGGTGACGATCCTGCTGAGCGATCGGGGCACGCCGCGTACGCTGCGCAACATGAATGGCTACAGCAGCCATACTTACTCGTTGCAGAACGCCGCGGGCAAGATTGTCTGGGTCAAATACCACTGGAAGACCGAGCAGGGTATAGCCAACTTCACCGACGCCGAGGCCAAGGCCATGCGCGGCGAGGACCCGGACTATCACCGGCGCGACCTGTGGGAGGCCATCGCGCGCAAGGACTACCCGTCCTGGCGCCTTGAAATGCAGATCATGCCGTACGAGGACGCGGCCAACTACCGCTTCAACCCGTTCGACCTGACCAAGGTCTGGCCACACGCCGACTATCCGCCGATCACCGTCGGGCGCTTCGTGCTCGACCGCAACCCAGCGAACTACTTTGCCGAGATCGAGCAGGCGGCATTTAACCCCTCGAACCTGGTGCCGGGCACCGGGCTAAGCCCGGACAAGATGCTGCAGGCGCGGATGTTCAGCTATGCCGACACGCACCGCTATCGCATCGGCACCAACTACCAGCAGCTGCCGGTCAATCGTCCGGTTGCGGAGGTGCACAGCTACAGCAAAGACGGTGAGATGCGCTTTCAGCACAGTGGGAACCAGCCGGTCTATGCGCCCAACAGCTTCGGCGGGCCACGGGCCGATCCGCAGCGCTACGGCGATCCGGGCTGGTCGGTGGAGGCGGGCGAGATCGTGCGCACGGCGTATGTGGCGCACAAGGATGACAACGACTTCATGCAGCCCGGCACGCTGTACCGGCAGGTGATGACGCCGACCGATCGGGAGCACATTGTAAGCAACATCGTCGGCGCCCTGAGCCAGGGCGTGCCGCGTTTCATTCAGGAGCGCGCGGTCACCGCCTATTTGTCCAAGATTGACGCCGACCTGGGGGCACGCGTCGCCCGCGGCCTGGGCATCGAGGCCTCGCAGTTGTCTGGCGCGAGGGCATAGGTGATAGGTGAGCGGGACGAAAGGATAGATCTATGGCTGGTCGCAGTGCGGTCGATCCCGACTGGGACCGCAGCAACGAGGACGCGGCGGCGGTGATGGGGGATCCCTGCAGACCACTCGAGGAGGAGATCGAGGTGCTCGAGGACCAGGTCGCCGTGCTCGAGGAGGGATTGCCGGGGGCGCCAGGAGCGCAGCGGGCGGCGCTGGCGAAGGAGATCAATCAGAACCGCGAAGAGCTCGACGCTAAGCGCAGTGCGCTGCGCCAGTGCCGCAGCGCGCGCGGGTGATGAGGATACCTGGCGAACGACGCTGCTGGCCGCCCCTTACGAACGGACTCGCCGCTGAGCCTGCTGTTGCCCTGAGTGCTTGGCCTGAGGCCTGCTCACAGTGACGCTGCGCCGTTGCCCGGCGTATACTGCGCCTGACAGCTGCACGGTATTGTGGGCGGGCAGCCTGAGTGGCGGAAGAGCACGGGGATGGCTATGTCTGGCAGCGGTCCTGATTGGCTGACGTTGTCGGCACAGAATCTTGCGCGGTTCTGGACGCATGCCCCGCGCGCGATGGAACAGCGCGTCCGCGAGTGGGACGACGTGTGGGCGGCCGACGCCGGCTCGCCGTCCACGTACCTGAACAGTGCGACGCTGGTGCGTCCTCTCGCCGAGGACGCTGTGGACGATCTGGCGACCCGGCTGGCCACGTTCTACGACGGCGGCGCCGGCAGTGGGTCATGGATGCTGTGGAGTGCATGGCCGATGCCCGACCTCACGGACCGCGGCTTCCAACTCGCTGGCAACCCGCCGCTGATGGTCCTCCCGGCAGGTGCCGCCCTGCTGCCACCACCCGCGGAGCTGCGGATCGTCGAAGTTGGCTATGCCCGCACGCTGCGCGACTTCGAGTCGGCATTCATCGAGGGATATCCGATGCCGGAGGTCACGTCGGCCCCCGAGCCGCGCATGTACGACCTGCGCGCCCTTGGCGGGCCGCTCCACCTCTTCGTCGGCTACGTGGGCGACGAGCCAGTCTCGGCGTCGGCTGCCTATGTGGACGGGAAGACGGTGGGCATCTATGCCGTGGCGACGCTGCCAAAGGTGCGGGGCAAGGGCTATGGCGCCGCGCTTACCGCGCGGGCGGTCCAGACCGATGCCACGCTGCCCGCCGTGCTCCAGGCCAGCGACGACGGCCAGCCGGTGTACCTGCGGCTGGGCTTCCAGATCGTGGTGCGCTACGCGCTTTGGATGCGGCAGCGAGCACAGATGTAACTGCCGCCGCGAGGAGCCGCCACCGCGACCGATACCAATTTCGCGTGGGGGGTTGTCGTTTGGCCTCGAACGGAGTCCCATAAAATTTGGAGTTCATGCTGTGATGCGTCCGCCTAGTCGTTTGTGATGATCGTGTAACTGGTCGGGGCCATGATGCAACTATACTTGGAGATAATGTCTGAGACGCCTGTGGTGTGATATACAAATGACCCATCAGTACGAGGGCGAGTCCCTGCACCATGTGAGGCCTCCTCAGAAAGCGCGGTGGGTATGCACCTCGACGAGTCGAACAGCCATACGCCGACCCCTGGACGTAGCGAGGACACGTCGCTCGGCATGATGGAACAGGACGCGTGGCCGCACGGCCTCGCCGAGGCGGTGCTGGCGGGGTTTCCTTTCTCCTTGGCGGTGCTGGACCGGAATGGCACTATTGTGGCCGTAAGCGCGGCGTGGAAGCGCTTCGCCCGTGACAACGGGGCCCCCGCCCTCGCTGATAGCAGCATTGGCCTGAACTACCTAGCGGTATGCCGTGCGGCCTCGGGGCTGTCCAGTGAGGGTGCCCAGGAGGCCCATGCTGGCCTCCGAGCCGTGCTGGAGGGGAGCCAGTCCCTTTTCACACTGGAATACCCCTGCCATTCGTCCACCGAGCGACGCTGGTTCCTCCTCCATGCGGCGCCGCTGCTGGCTGGGCCAGGTGCGCCGGGTGGTGCCATCGTCTCCCACCTCGACATCACCGAGCGCAAGCAGCTTGGGCAGGCGCTGGCAGAGCAGAAGCGTGTCTTCGAGGGACTGCTGGCGGCATCTCCTGACCACATCTTCCTGCTCGACCCTGCGGGTCGGTTTGTCTATGTGAATCCGGCCGCGGCCGCCGCCATCGTTGCAGCCAATGGACGCCCGGTGGACGAAATTGTGGGCCAGACCGCGCGCGAGCTGGGCTTACCCGCCGATTTTGTTTCCCAATTCGAGGCGCAGCAGGCGCAAGCACTGGCCGGCAACGCTGTTGTCGCCGAGACCCGCTTTCCCAGTCCGCACGGGGTACGCAGCTTCGAGTACGTGCTCAGCCCTATTTATGCCGAGGACGGCCGGCTGGAGGCGCTCGCTGGCATCACCCGCGATGTGGAGGAGCGCCGGCTGCTGGAGCAACGCACCCAGAAGGCACTCCAGGCCGTGCTGGCGATGGCGAAGGAGCTCACCGCTCCCGACGGCGCTGCCGGCGCGGCCGCCTGCGGAGCAGCGCTTGGCACGAGCGAGGTCACCCGGCGCGTGGCAGAGGCAGCGCGCAGCGTGCTGGGCGGTGAGCGTATCGTGCTGCTGTCTGTTGACCGAGAGACCGAGCGCCTGCGCCCAATGGTGCGCGTGGGGTGGCCCTTGGAGGACGAGCAGCAATGGTACGCCGAGGCGGGCAAGTTCGGCTTGAGCGACTACCTGCCGCCGCAGCTCATCGCGCGGCTGCGTGCGGGCGAGGCCGTCATCAGCGACCTCACGGAGGCCGCGTTGCGTGGGCTGCCGACACATGGGGTGTCCCAGGTCCTCGTCGCCCCGCTGCGCCTTGGGCCTGACCTCACTGGAATCCTCGCGGTGGACTACGGCGGGCCGACCCCACACATCTTCACCGCCGCCGAGCTTGCCTTGGTCGGCGCGACCGCCCATCTGGCGGCTCTGGTGTTGCAACGGGACCGGCTGTACCAGGAGCGTGAGGCGGGGCGCGTCCGTGAGCTGACGCTGCAGGAGACCACCCAACGCATGGATGAGTTCCTGGCCACCGCCTGCCACGACTTGCGCTCACCGCTGACCGTCGCCATGGGCAGCATCAGCCTCGCCACTGGGCGCTTCGAGCGTCTGGCGGCGGCGGTGCTGGCACACACCCCCGACCTGGCGGACCAGGTCGCGGCGGCCCGGCGCTGCCTGGATGAGACGAGCCAGAGTGTGGACCGGCTGGCCCGACTCGTCGCCCTGCTCTTCGACATCTCGCTGGTGCGCGCGGGCAAGCTGGAGCTGCACTGCGTGCCGTGCGACCTGGCGGCGCTGGTGCGCGAATCGCTCGAGGCGCTGCGCCTGGCGAACCCGCAGCGCACGATTGACCTGCAGGTGCTGGCCGCAGGGCCAGGGCCAGTGCCGGTCGTGGCCGATGCCGACCGCATTGGGCAGGTGGTCACCAACTACCTGACCAATGCGCTGAAGTACTCGTCGGAGGACCAGGCGGTCGCAGTCCGCGTGGCCGTGATGGGTGCAGCGGCGGTGCGCGTCGCCGTCACGGACCACGGGCCAGGGCTCCCGCAGCGCGAGCACGACCGCATCTGGCAGAAGTTCTACCGCGCCGCAGGCGTCCGCGTGCAGAGTAGTGGGTCGGGCAGCGGGCTGGGGCTGGGGCTGGGGCTGCACATCTGTAAGACTCTCGTCGAGGCTCATGGCGGGCAGGTGGGCGTCGAGAGCGCGGTCGGGAA
>Ga0070706_100002665_pt1 | contig 17873 bp, 18 predicted proteins | sample KBSK5501metaG_FD_65476 | JGI IMG/M metagenome (GOLD analysis project Ga0070706, IMG submission 65476) | Corn, switchgrass and miscanthus rhizosphere microbial communities from Kellogg Biological Station, Michigan, USA - KBS K5-50-1 metaG | ecosystem: Host-associated > Plants > Roots >... | reverse complement strand
GGCCGCTGGCTCGGCCGGTAGTCTTTCAGTAACCCTCCCAGGGTTGGGCAGCAGCGACCGTGTTCGAGCCAAGGCAGGACGTCCGCCAGCCTCATTCTGACTGGCGGCGCAGTTATTCACTAGCTCACTCCGCCTCGCTTTGCAGGGCCGCTTCGCTCGCTTATGAATAACTGCGAGACTAATATCAGGGCAGCAGACACCCGGATGTTGGCGACGACGCCCCTTTCCACAAGATGCTTGTGTGCTTTTGTTGGAGACAGCTACGGTAATGGTCTCGATGCTGCCGATTCTGATGATTCTTCTAGCTGCGGCTTCCGCTTTTGTGTCTGGCATGGAAACGGCGCTTTTTTCGATCACAGGCTTCCAAGTCCGCCGATGGAAAGAACGCGATGCTGTAACGGCCGAACAATTTGAAAAACTGATGGTCGACCGGCGCGCAGTTCTGAGCGTGATCTTGCTTACTGACACCCTCATCAATATCCCTCTCATCCTGCTCGCGTGGACTTTCGTGAATTCTGTCTCATCGCCTTTACCCAACTGGCTGAAAGCGCTGGCGATCTTTGGATTCATTATTGTCATTTGCGACCTCGTTCCGAAAATGTTGGCCTTGGTGGATCCGTTTCGGTTCTCGAAAACGGCTATCCGGACGCTGAGAATGTTGATGCCCGTTCTCGGGCCGTTCACGCGTTCGTTGCAGCGGCTTGCCGAGAAAGTCGCAGACTTGTTTGCTAAGGAAAATCCGGTTCCTCAGGATCGGCTGAGCGATGATGAGCTGGTCACTTTGGTAGAACTAGGCGTCGAAGAAGGTCAGCTCAGTTCCGATGAACGAGAGATGATTAGTGAAATCATTAAACTCGGCGACAGAACGGTCAAGGATTGCATGACGCCGCGGGTCGACGCTTTTACGATCCCGGATACACTTTCGAACGAAACGGTGATTGAGCAGGCCAGTCTCAAGCGCCACGGAAGGGTGCCTGTTTATGGCGACAGCCCGGACGAGATCCTCGGTATTCTCGATGTAAAAAAGTTCCTCTTGGATCACCAGGAACATTACACCGAGCATCTTGAGGCACCTTCCTTTGTGCCTGAAACAATGAGAGCGCTCGACCTGCTTCGGGCGTTTCTGACTCATCCCCAACGCCAGGCAATTGTTGTCGACGAATTCGGGGGCACGGAGGGAATCGTTACATTCAACGACATTGCCGAAGAAATTATCGAGGACGCAGTTCCGCGAGGGGGTGAAGCGCTCACAATCGAAGAGATCGACGATGGGACTTGGATAGCGAGCGGAAATGCTCGCCTGGATGATCTCAGCGAGATCACTGGTGTGGCATTGGAGCGGGAGGGTCTGGATACAATTGGCGGCCTCATTTTTACGCAGCTGGGCTATGTCCCCAGGCCGGGTGCGATTCTGGAGATAGACCCCTTGCGACTCGAAATCCGTCAGAGCAATCGGAAACGGGTAACTGAAGTGCTCATTGCGAAAAGGAGGGGCGCAGATTGATGACATGGATAGCGTTGTTCTTCTGCCTGCTGATTTCTTTTTTGTTTTCTGGAACTGAGGCCGGCATTCTTTCGCTCAATCGTCTGCGAATCCGGCGGCTCGCCCGGCGAAAAGATCGTGCAGCCGCGCAGCTTCAGGAACTGATCGAGCAACCGGCTCGTTTGCTGGTTACGGTTCTGGTTGTAACCAGCTTGTTGAATATCACTGCGCTGGTTCTTCTGGCTCAGACTCTGGTCGGTTGGTTCGGGCTGATGGGGTATCCGATCACCTTAGCAGTGGCGTTACCACTTTTTCTTTTCGTTGTGGAACTATTGCCCAAATCGATTTTTCGGCGGTTGCCATACTCAGCGCTCGCGTCATTGGCGATTCTTTTGGATGGAGCCTCTCGTGTCTTGATCCCGATAACGTGGCTGGGCAGCTGGGTCGCAAGGAAGTTACTTCGCTTCAAACGGCCTCGGCAGGTCCTGGTTGCTCGAGAAGATCTGAAATATGTCACGACCGAAATCGAACGGACCGGCGCGCTCAGTAGCATTGAGCGTCAAATGATTCACAACGTCGTGGATTTCCGCAACGTCAAGGTACGCGATGTGATGGTGCCTCTGGAGAGAGCTGTAACAGTTCAATCGAGCACAACCGTAGAGGAACTCAGAGAACTGACTCGCAAATCGTCGTTTGATAATTTTCCTGTTGTCGACGCCGCTCGGAGAGCGCTCGGTCTGGTGAACGTCTTTGACTTCATCATGGATGTGTCCACCTCGGGTAGAGCCCAGGACCATTTGCGACGTATCGTAATCATTCAAACTGGCGAACAGGCCTTCAACGCTTTGCGGAGGCTCCGCGCGTCGCCGCAGAATCTCGCTGCTGTTGTCGATCCGAGTGGGAAAATGGTTGGAGTTGTGAGCGTTGAAGATCTCCTGAATCCGTTAGTGAAAGTGCCGCAGGTTGCGTAGCGCCCGAGGGAGTCAAAACGAAAAACAGCCGCTTAAAACAATGGTTTCTGGCTTTCGGTATTCTTCCTTGATCGCGTCCGATCTCCAAATAGGTTTCCCGGCTTATGTCAGAAGCACCGGCTAGCCCACAATACTCACGAAAGAATCCGTTTCCGTCGAAACTATTAACCCGAAGAAGACTCAATCTTGAGGGTTCGGAAAAGGAAACGGTTCACTACGAATTTTCTCTGGCTGGTTCGGGGCTCCAGTACGAGGTCGGCGACTCCATGGGCGTCTTGCCGCAAAGTGATCCCGCTTTGGTGGAAGAGCTCCTGCAGGCGCTTCATTTTACCGGCGACGAAAAGGTAACAAACAAAGAGGGCGAGACTTTCTCGATTCGGGAGGGGCTGCTTAAACATTTCGTTATCACTCAGCCCTCGAAGCAATTCCTGGAGGCGATCGCAAACAAATCTCCCGGCGAAGAGGATCTCAAAGCGCTTCTCCGGCCGGAGAGAAAGCAAGAACTGGACAAATACATTTGGGGACTCGAGTTGATCGATTTCCTAGTGGATCGACCATCTATCCAGTTCACGCCCGAAGAGCTAGTGCCGACGCTCAGGAAACTGCAGCCGCGACTTTATTCAGTTGCCTCCAGTCTGAAAGGATTCCGGGACCAGGTGCATTTCATAATTGTCACGGTGCGATACGAGAGCCATGGCCGCAAAAGGAAGGGGGTAGCATCGACCTATCTGGCTGACCGCATCGACGGCAATGCGCATGTTCCGATGTTTGTCCATGTCGCGAAAGGATTCCGGCTTCCAGAGGACCATTCTACTCCGATCATTATGGTGGGGCCGGGAACGGGGATCGCTCCGTTCCGAGCTTATCTGCAGGAACGAAAAGCCGTAGGGGCTACGGGAAAGAATTGGCTCTTCTTCGGCGAACAGCGCATGAAGTCCGATTTCTTTTACCAGGACGAATTTGCAGCGTTCCAAAAAGAGGGCTTGCTGACTCGGTTTGACACCGCTTTTTCTCGGGATCAGGCGCACAAGATCTACGTGCAGCATCGGATGCTGGAAAACGGGAAGGATCTTTTTGCCTGGCTGGAAGAAGGCGCCCATTTCTATGTTTGTGGCGACGCGGCTAGAATGGCGAAGGACGTCGATCTGGCTTTGCATCAGATCATTGAGAAAGAGGGGGGCAAGACGCCCGACACAGCTGCCGAATATGTCGAAACGTTGAAGAAGTCGAAACGCTACAAGCGAGACGTTTACTAAGGGTTCGCGTTCCGGGTTTCCGACTTCGCCAAGGCGTCGTCGGACAGGCCGTGTTTCTAGCCCTGGGTTTTTACGTTTCGGACTATTCGCTGGTGATTTCGCGAACGTAGATGTTGACCTGGCCATCGGCCCCTTTACGCACGTCGACGACCTGGAAGGGGCGCTCCGCGCCGCGCTGGAAATTCTGGCCGATCTGCGGTGCCGACACCCCTCGCGGGAACTCCGCGATTATGCGGGCGTTTCCCCGATTCAACACGCGGTCAGTCAAGGATTGTTGGGGACGAAGCACCGCACGATTATCTTTCGAGGCGGTAACCACAAAGCCTCCCCGCAGATAAATTGGATCTGCACCGACGCCTTTGTCGGCCAAGTCAACGCTTTGACTGACGTCGACCAGTCGGCCCCGAGGCATCTGGCTTGGCCGATAGATTTGCCAGGATCCCACCCCGCCTGTTGTGGCGGGAGTAGGAGAGGCTGTGAGGAAAGGTTGCAGGTGAGGAGTAGTTGTCGATACCGCTGCAAACGAAGGTGCGGGAGTCGCTGCCGGTACCTGTTGCGGAGACGAGGTCTTGGGCGGCTGCGGTGGCGCGAGAACTGGCGGCTGAGCAGAAGACCCGGGGGCGTTCGCCGCTAACTGTTTGCTGGAAGGTTTGCCTCCCGATCTTGCCAGCGGCATCGCCGGAGCCGCTTTGGCGATAGGCGTTGGAGTGGGCGTCGGCTCGGAACCGATCAGGCTGGGCGCGGGCTTGGTGCTCTTGTTGGCAGAGGCGACCTGGGAACCGCCCATCGCCTTTCGATATTGGGCATATCGCTGTTCAGCGTCGCGGATCTGGCTTTGTGAGACGACCGGTAAACCTGCCTTCAGGTTAAGGACCTTTGGCGGATCAAGTTGAAATCCCGATCCGCTTTCGGTAGTGCCATATGGTCCGTACAATAAAGGAACGCAGGTAAAGAGCAGCCTGCTGTTGCCAAGATTTTCTACGTGAATCAACGCGGACAAATCGAACGAGCGCCGCAACTCAATCCCCAGCCCGGTTGTCAAAGTCTTTTGCATCGCCTTCAGATGATCCGGAGCAGCCGGAAACAGGTGCTCAATGAACACAGTTGGCACGTCGGCTGACTGGGCGATTACGACCGTGCCGGAGTCCATGAACCTGCTATCGCTCAGAGGATAACTGTCGAGGATTGTAAACTTGCCGGTTACGTAAGAAACCTTGCCGACCTGATGGTCATAGTTTCGCAGATACGACCGGAGCAGCTGTCTGCTTTCTTCATTGAGCTGTGTCTCGGTCAGCGCGCCGTATTTAGCTAACAATTTATCCGGAGGTAGAAATTCTCCGGCCGGCGCCGCGGTCAATTCGAATCGTTTAGGCGGATCGAGCTTATGGAGTTTTGCCAGAAGTTGATAGTCAAACGGTTCTTCCGGGTGTGTAAACACATAGAACGTGCCAATCCAGCATGCGACTGCGATACCACACAACAACAGGATAAAGACAGTCCATCCGAAGAGATTGTCGCTCTCTGGTTCTTGGTGCGGTTTTCTGCTCGAGCGTGCGACCTCAGCGGCTCTCACGGGACATTTCAAACGAGCTGCCGCAACCGCAGCTCCGCGTAACGTTTGGGTTGGTGATCTTAAATCCGGCGCCGGTCAGGCCGTCGGTGAAGTCGATCGTCGCATCTTTCAGGAATTCTGAGCTGTATTCATCGATCAAGACTTCTACACCTTCCCTTTGGATATGGAGATCGCCTTCCTTGGCGTGGTCGAATTGCATGCCGTACTGCATCCCGGCGCAGCCCCCGGTCTCCACAAAGATTCGTAGCCCTTTGCCTCGGTAGCCGGCGTTGTCCGCAACGAGCGACCGCAGCTGGCGAATGGCAGAATCTGTGACAGTGATCATCCCAATCTCAATTAACCGACACCGACCGAGAAAGTCAAACCAGCGCCGCAGGCGCTGGGATACAGAATACAGAATACGGAATACAGAATACAGGAGATTGGCGTATCGCTATTCTGGCAGAACTCCTGTATTCTTTCTCCTGTCTCCTGTATCCTTCCGGCATGGGCCGAATTGTTCTTTTGCCGGACGAAGTGGCAAGCCAGGTTGCGGCCGGTGAGGTGGTGGAGCGGCCCGCTTCTGTAGTTAAAGAGCTGATAGAAAACAGCATTGATGCGGAAGCGGACCGCGTCGAAGTGGCGATAACCCGCGGCGGTATGTCGGTAATCCGGGTGGTCGATAACGGCATTGGTATGGACCGGGACGACGCGCTGCTGAGTCTTGAACGGCACGCTACAAGTAAAATACGGACGGGCCAGGACCTTGCCCGAATCGCCACCCTTGGATTTCGGGGCGAAGCGTTGCCAAGCATCGCCAGTGTGTCCCGATTCCGGATGGCAACGCGACCGCGAGACGCCTTGGAAGGCACAGAAATTCTGGTGAACGGCGGTAAGATCGATTCAGTACGATCGTCCGGCGAAGCGCCTGGAACACTGATCGAAGCGCGTTCATTGTTTTACAATTTACCGGCCCGCAGAAAATTCCTGCGAACCGACAATACGGAGACAAGTCATACTCAGCATCAATTGCTGCTCCAGGCAATTGGTCATCCTCAGGTCGGTTTCGTGTTTGTCCGGGATCAGAACACTGTGTTCCAAGCGCCGCCGGTCAAACGGCTTTGGGACAGGATTCGTGACCTTCGTGGATCGGATTTTGTTGGCCAGCTCCTGGAAATAGAGCCGGCCGCGGTTGGTGGGATTGGCGTCTCCGGATTTATTGGGAAGGCGGGAATCAGCCGTTCAACTCGAGCCGAGCAAATCATTTTCGTCAACGGCCGTCCGATCGAGAACATCACTATCCAGCACGGAATCCGGGAGGGATACCACACAGCGCTGATGAAAGGTCAATATGCGGTGACGCTGCTTTTTCTTGAGATGAATCGAGAGGCTGTCGACGTCAACGTGCACCCGGCCAAGCGCGAGGTGCGGTTTCGTGAGCCGGACCAGGTTCGAGATGCGGTTGCCGAAGCGATTCGCAAAACCTTGGAGAGCGATCGCAATCGCTGGACCCAAACGTTTCAAAGGCCGTCTACCATCAAACCAGTTAATCCCATCGCGACCGCTGCTGCCGTTTACGACCCTCCGCTTATTCCAACGACCGAGCAGTTTGCGCTACGTCGCGACTGGTCAGAATTTTACTCGCCAACAGCGCCCGCCGCCGATCCCGCGGAAAAGCAACCGGCGGAATGGAGTGAGCCAGCGCCACCGAAGAGCCAGACGCAGGCGGAAACAGAGGACCAATCATCCGCGCTCGCAGCCGGGTCGGATCTGCAATTCAGAATTCTCGGCGTACTCGGCAAACTGTACGTATTGATGGAAAATCAAGAAGGCCTCGTCCTTGTAGACCAACATGCCGCGCACGAGCGAATTCTTTTCGAGAGGTTGCGACGCCAGATGGAGCAGGGTGGCGTGCCGGTGCAGCGCCTCTTGATTCCGCTCACTGTTCAGGTCACCCCCAAAGACTATGACTGGATCATCAGCAACGCGCCCGCTCTGGAGAAAATGGGTTTTGTCATGGAACCGTTTGGCGAATCGACTCTGAAAATCGACGGGATCCCTCAATTCTTTCGGACAGAGGATCCGTCAACTGCGGTCAGACAGCTTGTCGACGAGCTACGCTCGATGACTACAACGACTTCTCGACTACGAATGGGCGAAAATGTGATTGCAAAAACGGTTTGCCGTCACGCAATCAAAGCCAACGACGACCTGCGTCTTCCCGAAGTGGAAAAGCTGATTCAGGACCTGCTTTCCTGTGAACTTCCGTACTGTTGTCCGCATGGCCGCCCCACGATGATCCAGATCAATTATGTGGAGCTGGAGAAGAAATTCGGGCGAAAGGTGTGAGTGGAGGAAAAGAGGTATCGGCGTGTCGACGTATCGGCGTGTCGGCGTGAAACATCTACGCCGATACAACATCATCCCCGCTTTTTTCGCCGAAACCCACTCCTGGCTCTGTCAGCCAGTTTCTGGGTGAGATACGCTGTCAGCAACGGTTTCGCGACGGACCAGGCGCCTTTACCGACTGCCAGCAAAAGACCGTTTCGGCCTGATGCTTTTGGTAAGGCTTCGTTGGTCTTAGCCTGGACATAGACCTTTTTCTTGCGAGCCGGTAGACGCGAAAGGAGCCACCCCGCGATTGCGGCGAAGCTCATCCAACCTACCGAATGTTGGCGCAAAGAATTGGCAAAATATTGTCTGAGATCCAGTTGCCTTCGAACTAGCTGTGTTTGATTCCTTACTCGGGCCCTCAGATCAGCCAATTCGTTTGTCAGTCGCTGCTTTTGCTCTTTTGCGTTAGCCATTCGCGATCCTTCTTCAACTCAGACAAGGTAACCGGAAACAGCACTCTAGTGATTCGAAACCGAAAGACGATCGCCACGATCACGCAGGCTGACAGGGATAGTCCGGCGCATGCTAATGCGCTCCATCCCCATTCCCAGTGGAACAAGATCGTCATAAGGTAGAGTAAGAAGACCAGGAGCATCATGAGGAACCCGCTAAAGAGCGCGATCGCACTTCCAAACAAGAGTGCGAGCACTAGCAGGTGGAGGGCCGCTTCTCTCGACTCAACGCCAAACAGTTTCAGCTTGAGGGTGAGGTACTCCCCAAGCGAAGCAATCCACTGACGCAACGATTCGCTGGCAGATTGCTTCACAGCTCCTGGCGGAGCATCAGATTCCATGGGTTATTTCCGGAACAGGAGACCAAGAACGAAGCCGACGCCCAAGGCAATCAGCACGGCTTTAGCCGGATTCTCGCGGATATAGGTCTCACTCTCGGACTGCCAGGTCTTGGCGCGTGTTCGCGCATCCGACCAGGCGCTTTCGGCTGCACCGCGGAATTCTTTCGCTTTGCCTTGAGCCACAGTTCGAAGCTCTTCAGCTTTCTTCTCTGCGGCCCGCCGAATTTCGTCTGCCTTGGCAGTTGCGGCTGTTTTAAAATCGTCCGCTGCAGCTTTGACGTGTTCCTTCGCGCTGTCCGCTGCCTCTTTCGGGGTTTTATTTTCGTCCATCGGTATCTCCTCCAAGTAGCTCAGATAGATTGCAATAAGTCACAGAACTGTCTCGTTTTGACCGGCAAAAATCAAGATTCGCGAAAAATAATGCGCGCTTTGCTGACATCGTACGGAGAGATTTCAATCTCGACTTTATCACCAGGAACGATGCGGATGAAATTCTTGCGCATCTTGCCGCTAATGTGCGCCAAAACGCGCTGGCCATTCGGAAGCGCCACCCGAAACATGGTATTCGGAAGAACTTCGGTGACGACACCTTCCGCGATCAATGGCGCTTCTTTGGGCATGGAGGCTCTGATATTGCGCGAGTTGTTGTTGGAATTCAATGCTGGGAAAGGAGTGAGGGGCCAGGAGCCAAGAGCCAGGAGTCAAGAGCTGGAACGAATCTCCTGCTTTCTGCTGGACCTCGGGCAGCCCTATCCACGAATGTGCGCTGTGGAACGGTCAGAATTGATTTGTCCCAAGACTAGTTCATGGGATCTCCACTCGTTGGACGCGCTGAGTACACCCTGGAGCGAGTGCGCCCGACTCTTGTTATTGGAGAACAGCTATGGCCAACCGCCGCGATGGGGAACAGAAGTCCGCGTCGGTTGGACGAATGAAGCATTACACGGGCTTTTCCTGTGTCAGGACCCTGAACCATGGGCTACCAAAACGCAGAAAGACGATGCGCTCTGGGAAGAAGAGGTCGTCGAAGTATTTTTGGACCCAATCGGTGACTTGCTGTCTTATTTCGAATTCGAGATCAACCCGCTCAACACCGTCGCAGATCTCGTCCTCCGCCGCACTCGAACCGGTATCAAGAAAGATCTCGACTGGGACTGCGAAGGATTGGTCACCGCGTGTGGCAGACTTCCATATGGCTGGGTTGCAGCGTTTCGAGTTCCGTTTGAGTCATTAGGCGATTGTCATCCAAATCGCTCGCCCGTTTGGCGTGTCAACTTCGCGCGGATTGAGCGTCCTAGTGGGCAGCCTCGTGAACTAACGGCATGGTCACCTACATCGGTTGGAACGTTTCATGTGCCGGAACGATTCGGAGTATTGCGATTTGAAGGTGGATAGTCCCATCCCCTAGCTCCTGACTCCTGGCTCCTGGTTTCCCCCAAAGAAACCACTTGGAACATCAATGAATCGCTTTCATATTTCCCGCCCAAATGCAGGAAGCTCTCGTAGCTCTGGAAGACGGGCGGGTGTTTCGCGGCGAAGCGTTCGGCGCCCCAGGAACAACCGTGGGAGAAATCTGTTTCAATACCTCGATGACGGGCTACCAGGAGGTTCTGACCGATCCGTCATATCATGGCCAGATTGTCACCATGACTTATCCGCTCATCGGGAACTATGGAGTGAATACTTTAGACGATGAAAGCGCGGAGCCGCACGTACGTGGATTTGTAGTCGGTGAATTGTCGTCCGTCTCAAGTAACTGGCGATCGTCAGGCTCGCTCGATCAATTTCTGAAGAAATGGAATATCTGCGCTATTCAAGGAGTCGATACTCGCGCCTTGACACGACATCTTCGGATGCAAGGCGCGATGCGCGCTTGTCTGACGAGCGAATTTTCTGATGAAGCCGAAGCGGTTAAGCGCGCGCTGGCGAGCCCCCAAATGGCCGGGTCTGATTTCGTAAAGGAAGTCACGACGCCAAAGGCGTACGAATGGGATAGCGACGATCGGTTGAGCCGCAACTGGACGATCGTGAAGAGTGGCCAAGTGGACGAGATCCTGGAGAACGGCCAAGCGTTCGAAAAATTGCCCCCTGTCCGCCATCGCATCGTCGCCTACGACTACGGGATTAAACTTAACATCCTGAGAAGGCTGAGACAGCACGGGTTCAAAGTCACTGTCGTCCCGGCGAGCACCAGCGCTGAAGATGTTCTTGCGCTGAAACCGGAAGGAGTCTTTCTCTCAAACGGCCCGGGTGATCCCGATCCATTGATTGGGATTCATGGCGAGCTTCGCAAGCTCGTAGGAAAATGCCCAATCTTCGGCATCTGTCTTGGTCACCAGTTGCTCGGCTTCGCCTATGGGGGAAAAACATTCAAGCTGAAGTTCGGGCACCGGGGAGGGAACCAGCCGGTGAAAGATCTATTGTCGGGCAAGATTTCGATCACATCGCAAAACCACGGATTCGCCGTTGATCCCGATTCGCTTCCTGCGAACGTCGAAGTGACGCACGTTAATCTGAACGATCAAACCGTCGAAGGTATGCGCCACCGCGAACATCCGGTTTTTAGCGTCCAGTATCATCCGGAGGCGGCACCGGGCCCGCACGATGCGACATATTTCTTTAGCGCATTCAGTCGCTTGATTGATGAGGCAAAAAAATAACCTTTCCTTGTCGGAAGCGAGACGCGTCACGTTAGCTGCTCAGGGTTTTGCCAATCGTCATCCCCGCCAAATTACGCGGCGCCATCTTGCCGGCGTTCTGCGAACGATAGGGATGGTACAAATTGATTCGGTTAACATCCTGAAGCGGGCGCATTACGTGCCGTTGTTTTCGCGATTGGGTGTCTATGATCCGCAGCTTCTGGATCAGATATCTTATTCGCGACGACACCGCCGGTTGTTCGAATACTGGGGACATGCTGCCTCGCTGCTCCCTGTCGAAACCCAGCCGTTCCTGCGTTGGCGCATGGAGCGTGCCCGTACTGGAGAAGGCATTTGGAAGTCTCTATCCCTTTTTGCCCGTCGCCGGCCGGAGTTAATGAACCGAGTTCTCGAGATCGTAAAAGAGTACGGTCCAGTCGGAGCAGGCGACGTAGAGAAGCATTTAGAGGAGAACCGCCCGAAACGGAAGGGCGGATGGTGGGGTTGGACCGACTGCAAGGCGGCGTTGGAATGGCTATTCTGGGCTGGTGCTATCACAACGGCGACGCGAAAGCATTTTGAGCGTTATTATGATCTGACGGAGCGTGTTATCCCGGCGGAAATTTTGGCCGTGCCAACCCCTTCGGTTCCCGACGCTCTGCGAGAATTGATCCGAATTGCGGCTCGTGCGCTCGGCGTAGCAACTGAAACCGACTTGCGAGACTACTTTCGTCTACCTGTGCTGGATGCGCGAAAACCGATTTCAGAACTTGTGGATACTGGCGAATTGATCCCGGTATCGGTTGAAACCTGGAAAGGCTATCTACATCGGGAAGCAAAGGTTCCGCGACAGATTGATTGTGCGGCGTTGCTATCGCCGTTCGACCCACTTGTCTGGGAGGCGAAACGCCGCGAGCGCTTGTTCGGTTTCCACTACAGGATCGAGATCTATACCCCTGTTGAGAAGAGGAAGCACGGATACTATGTCCTGCCTTTTCTGTTTGGAGATCGAATCGTGGCGCGCGTGGATCTCAAAGGTAACCGCCAGCTTGGCAGACTTGAAGTGCTCGCGGCACATTCGGAGCCGGGTATAAAGCCGGAATCGTACCTGGCGGCTTTGGCCGAAGAACTACGCTTAATGGCGCAGTGGGTAGGCCTGCCAAAGATAGGACTATCGAACCGAGGGAATCTGGTTGGAGCTTTGCGGCGGATTCTCAATCGCGTGTTGCTGTAGGGCGGCAGGCCTCTGCCGCCGACATCTATTGCGAACCATTCATGCTGTGAGATACCCGTCCCGGAGCATCGCGATCGTTGTCCTGGGTTTTGGCGGCAGGGCCTGCCGCCCTACAGCGCCGCGACGACAGCGTAGCCGTTTCTTGCAAACACTCACACTCGCACCCACACTCACACTCATCCCATGTCGATCAACGCCCTTTTGCAGCGCCTGCCCGGAGGACACGCTCTAACCGACGCGAAAGACAAACTTCTCTCAAAGGCCGTGGTCGCAAAGATCAGCAAAGAGCTTCAGCCCTACGGCTCGCTGGTCGACTTCAAGCTAAATACAGTCGATAAATCCGTATTCGCGTCACTGCTGTTGAACGGCGAACAGTCACCGGTCGAGATCCGAGTGAGCAAGTACGAGCTGATCCAGAAAGAAGAACGGCTATTCCTGGAGGTAGATGGCAAATCGATCGAAACATCGCGCGAATGGCTTACACGTTTACTGCAAGATAAAATGGGACGCCGCTCATTATCGGTGCCGGAAGAACTGGCCTGGATAGTGCTCCAAATGCTGGCCTGAGCGCGGAAGCCGGAACCCGAAACCCGGACCTCCTGGTCACCACGACAGCTGATTCCAATAGGTCACCGCGCCGCGGTGTTTTCGGACGATCTGGACCGAGCCATCTTGTGAGATAACCACACCAAGAGATTTAGCGTACTCTTCGCAAAAGCGGTATACAGCTCGATGCCGGGTCCCAACGCTTTCAATTGATTCGTTAGTCCAGATTTCACCCTCAGCGTCGAGGGCATGGCGCACCTGCGCGAATTCGGGAGGATCAACTCGCAGTTCTGCGCCGAATCCGATCAGACGAAATCCGTGGGTGACTATCAGGGCTCCATCGACTGCCATCAGATCAGCCAGAAAATGAGCGAAATCGAAAAGCGCTTCATCAAGGTCCGCAAGCGCGGCATCGATGAGGGTTTGATACTCAGCCCAACCGATCTTCCGGTTCTTATCCAACGGCGCAAGCTCTGAAAGACGAGTCATAGCGCTTTTCAAGAGGGTCTCATAACGTCTTCGTGCCGGACAATCGCCAATCCGATATTTGAAACGGATTGCGTCACCACATTTGGTGAGTCGAGGTTCGTCCGCCGGATCCAGAATAATGAGCATGCCTCCGTGTCGCCCGTTTCTGACCACAGCCAGCGTTCTAAGCAAGATATTGTAACCCATCATTCGAGCGAAATCGGCATCCACTGGGACCGATTTCAAGTCAGAAGGCTGGCCAAAAACCTCGGTTAAAAGATTTCGTCGTGCCTCGGCAAAGAGTTGTTTGAGCCACCGCGCCTGAAGCAGGTCAAATGACTGCGATTCGATCCGTCCTCCGCTCAATGTAGCAATGCGCCGAGCACCCAGGTAGACGGACAGGTGCCCTGGCCCGAGTGAATGTACGATCAACGATTCTGGAGTTGAACCCTGATAACGGCCGCCAGCAACGCTGCTGAGCCAGCGCGTTCCTGAAACAACGACACCCCAGATGTGGAGATTTTGATCTGTAGCGGGGCAGACGCCAATCATTGATCGAAAAAACAATGCCGCCATGGCCAATCTCCGAATCTCTTGTTCATCAAACGGCCGGCCAGGGTCAAGGTTCAGCGGCATAAGTCCGCTCGGAGGACCATCTTCGGGCGGGAAAAAACTTGGATCGCCGAAGATCAATCGAAAACGAACTTGTCGATCTTCGTCCCTCAAAAAGCTGGCGTGATATGCAACATCCAGAAATTGGCGTAGATGGTGTTCTTGCGGTAGCCGGGCGAGACTCTCCGGAGGCCATGCCTTCTTGACCAGTTCTGCAAGCTGGGCCGGATAAGCATGACCGAGATAACTCTGGAGTTGCGGATTCATTCTACTCTAACCACTCTACTTCGAACGCTTTCCAGGTTGACCTGGAGGATTTCGGAGCTGAGATCCTTTACCCTATTATGCGGTCCGAGCCAGTAATTTCCAAGAGAGCTGTTCTTTGCTTCGGCTTAAGTCTTTGCCTGATCTGTTTGATTGGATGTTCGTCTGTTCACACAGATTTCTCCGGAGACACCAGAATGCAGTACGAGCACCGAGGGCATTGAGCGGTCTTCTGTTGATAGGGGGCGGGCTTCGGCGCAGCCCAGGTCTGCCGCTCCTTGAGGGCGAATCGCCGAAGCTCGGTCTCTCCCATCATAGACCTCAAAACATTTCCAACTGGTCAGGGCTGATCCGGCGGAATGCTGCGGTGCTCAATTCTTGGAATGGGTTTGCCATCCCGTAACGCATTTTACAGACATGGAACATCTGGCGGATCTGGTCTGCGACTGGACCTTCACCGCGCATTCTATCGCCGAAATTAGCGCTGTTCAGTTTCCCATCGCGGAGAGAACGGATCCGATCGAGTACCTTCTGTTTGCGTTCCGGGAAATGGCGCTCAAGCCATTCGATAAATACCGGAGCCACAGTTAGCGGCAGGCGAATGATCGTATACGCGGCAAAGCTTGCACCGGCCTTTGAAGCGGCCTGTAGGATCGCGGCGACTTCGTGGTCATTTATGCCAGGAATTATCGGAGCAACGTTGACGCCGGCTGGGATGCCGTGATCCCGCAACTTGGCAATTGCTTCCAGCCGGGAGGCCGGAATAGAGGCGCGCGGCTCGAGGATTTGGGAGAGCTTCGTTTCGAGAGTGGTGACCGATAAGGTGACAGAAACGGCGTCATATTGAGCGAGCTCTGACAAATAGTCGATATCGCGAGTAACAAGGTGGTTCTTGGTGATAATATGAACTGGGTTGCGGAAATCGGCGAGCACACGCAGGCAGGCGCGGGTGATTTGCAGCTTGCGTTCAATCGGTTGGTACGGGTCGGTGACACCGCTCAGGGCCAAGTGCTGCGGGCGCCAGGACGGCTTTGCCAAAGCTTCCGCCAACAGAGTTGCCGCATTCGTCTTAACCAGAATCTTGCTTTCAAAATCAACGCCGGCTGAAAAACCAAGATATTCGTGGGTCGGTCGCGCGTAGCAGTATGCACAACCGTGTTCGCACCCTCTATACGGATTCAGGCTGACATCAAATCCGACATCCGGACTGTTGTTGTGCGAGATGACGGATTGGGAATCATCTTGAAAAAAAGATGTCTTGATTGGTCGCGGGTCTTCCTCCGGCTCGCACCAGTCCTCAATTTCGTAGTGTAGTGCTTCGAACCGATTCGGCGGATTGATTCCTGCGCCACGCCCACGAATACCGCTGTCAGGAGTAGTCCGGTTCATTGCCCGGTTTCCATTTGATGTTGCATCCGATGCTGGCCCGTTGTTCCTGGCTGACCGGCTTGCCGGATAGAACAGCATCAATCGCTGCACGAAGATCACGTCCTGTCAGCGGCTTATTGTTGCCTGGTCTGCTGTCATCGAGTTGTCCCCTGTAGACAAGACGTCGATCTCCATCGAACAGAAAGAAGTCGGGAGTGCAAGCCGCGCGGTAGGCTTTTGCGACCTCCTGGCTCTCGTCGTACAGAAGCGGGAACCCGAGTTCACGCGCCATTTTTGCCAGGTTTTCAGGGGCGTCATCCGGGTAATGCTGTGCATCGTTGGCGCTGATTCCGACAATGCCGACAGACTGGTTGGCATATTCGCGAGCCAGCTGAATCAGCGCAGGTTTCACATGGATGACATAAGGGCAATGTTTGCAAATAAACATGACCAGCAGAGCTTTCTTGTCCTTGAACTGGTCGAGCGTCACATTTTTGTGGGTGAGCACATCGGGCAACGAAAATGGAGGCGCCTTCTGCCCGAGTTCCGTCATTGTAGAAGAGGTAGCGGCCATACTCATTTGAACATATGTTGCTCTTTGAGGATGTCAAAACTGTTTAGGGCGGCAGGCCTCTGGAGCCGCAACCAAATCAAAAGTCTGCCAAGAAATAAACGGTTCCGTCGGTTTACCACTGCAGCAGGTGGTAGACCTGTTATACCTATTATGCTACGCATACCAATCTATGCGCCTGGTGGGCCGCTCCTTGTTGTTTGGGCTTTTGCTGTTTCTGTCAGGAAGGGGACTTGCCGCCGAGTATCTTCCGTTTTCGACGGTCTTTCGCGGTGAGCCGGTTTTTGAGCGTCTCGTCCAACAGGCCGAGCGGGGAAACTGGCGGAGCTTGCCGTTGGGTGAGCGAATGGCTGCTGTAGGGAGAAGCTTGCTCGGCGTTCCGTATGTCAATTATACCCTGGAGATCGACAATCATATCGAGGCTCCTTCAGTGGACCTGTACGGAGTCGATTGCTGGACCTACTTTGAGATTGCGCTCGGGTTTGCGCGGATGTTGGGGACCAAGGCCGGGAACTATACACCGCAAGATCTCTTGGCCATGATCGAGCTCGACCGGTACCGAGGCGGCCGTTGTAATGGCAGTTACACGTCGCGGCTCCACTTCCTCGAGGATTGGATCTATGACAATGCGCGCCGGGGGCTAGTCAAAAATCTTACCCGTTCTCTAGGCGGCGTCCCGATGCGTGGACGTTACCTTAACGAAATGAGCCGCTTCTGGAGAACCTCTCGCTACATGCGTAACGATCCTTCGCTGGTACCCCAGATCCGGCAAATCGAGAACACCGTGGCATCCCGCGCCGTCTACCACATCCCTAAAGATCGGGTTCCAGGGATCGAATCGTACATTCAGAACGGTGACGTAATCTGCATTAGCGGTCGTGGTCCGGAAGGCTTTACCGAGCACGTCGGCCTGGCCTATCGCGATAACCGCGGCACAATCCGGTTCATGCACGCGTCCAAGGATGAGCGCCGGGTGATCGTAGATGTTCCCCTTCGAAACTATTTGTACCGGTACCGAAAATTTGCAGGGATCATGGTCGTGAGACCCCAGGAAGCGACGCGGTCGGCAATCTTGGCGACAAGGTAGTCGCGAAGGTCTTCCGTCTTCCGTCGGCCGTCTTCCGTTAACGGTCGTCCTGATGCGAGTCGGGTGAGTGAACGGAAAACGGTAGACCGACAACGGGAAACCGCTAGGTTTCCCCAATGACTCTCCAGGAAAAGATCGACGCGGATCTTAAAGATGCCATGCGCGCCAAGGAAACGGAAAAACTATCCGTTTTGCGGATGGCTAAAGCCGCATTGAAAAACGCTGCTATCGAGAAGCATGGGGCAGGGGGGACGCTTGAGGATTCGGAAGCTCTGGCGGTGATTCGCAAACAGCTGAAACAGCGCCAAGACTCGATTGACAGTTTTGAAAAAGGCGGGCGCGTGGATCTTGCGGATAAGGAACGTAAAGAAATCGAGTTCCTCTCGGCATACCTTCCAACGCCGCTTTCCGAAGCGGAGATTGTGCAGTTGGTGCACGAGTCGATTGCCGCAACTGGGGCGACGTCAAAGGCTCAGATGGGAGCGGTCATGAAGCTGGCGACTGAAAGAGCCGCTGGTCGCGTCGATGGCAAAACTTTGAGCCAGGCGGTTCAAAAAGCACTCGGATGAAATCAGTGTGACTGTGGGCGCGAGTGTGACTAGATGTTGCTTCCACTCGCACTCGCACTCGCACTC
>Ga0070706_100002663_pt1 | contig 17892 bp, 14 predicted proteins | sample KBSK5501metaG_FD_65476 | JGI IMG/M metagenome (GOLD analysis project Ga0070706, IMG submission 65476) | Corn, switchgrass and miscanthus rhizosphere microbial communities from Kellogg Biological Station, Michigan, USA - KBS K5-50-1 metaG | ecosystem: Host-associated > Plants > Roots >... | reverse complement strand
CATGGCGACCGGCGTCTGGAACGCGAATGGATTCGTCCCCGCGGGTCCGGGCGCCTGGTGCCGATCGTTTCTCGGCGCCATCACGCCGCTTCGGATCGCCAGCGACGCCGCCGCGTCGCTCTCCATGCTCGAACGCCAGGTCGGCGCCTTCCCGCTCGCGGTCCAGATCCCAATGACTCAATCCGAGTACCTCTTGCTCGAGAACCGGCGTCAGGATCTGAACGACAACGGCAAATTCGATTTCGACGACGTCGACCAGGACGGGCAATTCGACTTCTACACCGACTCCTACGCCGGTGCGGAATTCGATTACTGGCTGCCGGGAGAAGGGCTGGGCTCGGGAATCCTCATCTACCACGTCGACGAGGCGAAGATCGCAGCGGGCCTCGCGGAGAACGTGGTGAACGCGGATGCGGCCCACAAGGGCGTGGACCTGGTCGAGGCGGATGGCGTCGAGGACCTGGACGGCCCGCCCACGAGCTTGAGTTCCGGGAGCCCGGACGATGTGTTCCGCGCGGGATGGCGCGATCGGCTCACGCCGAACACCACGCCCTCGACCGCCGCCTACGGAAACGCGCCCACCGGAATCTCGATCACGGCGATCAGCGCGGCGGACAGCGTGATGACCTTCGACGTCGCGTTCGATCGAATCCTGGCCGGCTGGCCGAAACAGATTTCGGGACGGATCCGGGCCGCCGCGCCCCTCGCGGCGGACCTCGGCGGGTCGCCGGCGCTCGAGTTGATCGTCCCCGTGAGTCGGCTGAACAACACGGGCGCGCTCTACGTCTTCAACGCGGACGGCACCGATTTCCTGGACGGGGACGCCACCCCGACCCCGTTCGCCACGACCCTCTCCGGGCTCCCGACGAGCCCCTGCGTCGGCGACATCGACGGCGTTCCCGGGAACGAGGTGGTCTTCGTGACCGCCAACGGCACGGTCTACGCGTTTCACGCGAACGGGACGGAGGTTCTCGACGGGGACGCGAACGGGACCACGAACGGCGTGCTGGTCGCCGGCGCGGCGATCGGATTTCGCGGGCAACCGATCCTCGCCGAGCTGAACGGACTCCCCGGCCTCGAGATCGTGTATGGAAACGTCGCCAACGTTCTCGGCGCCACGGGCCTCAATGTGGTCGCGCTCTCGGGAGGCAGCGTGCAGCAGGGCGTCATTCCCGTGGGCGGTTCTGCGGACGGTGCTCCGGTCGCCGCCGATCTGAACGGGGACGGGCTCGCGGAGGTGATCGCGACGGCATCCTTGGGCGTCGTCGGCGAATTCTCCGCGCCCGGCTTGTACATCGCGAACCTGGACATCTTGAGCGACCCCCTCTTGCCGACCGATCTCGAGAGCGCGCCGAACTATCGGATCGTGACTGCCGATGCGCTCTCCTCGCCGGTGATGGCGGACCTGGACCGGGACGGCGTGAACGAGGTGATCGTGGCCGACGCGGCGGGGGCGTTCCATGCCTACAAGGTGACGATCGGTTCCCACATCGCGGGCGACCCGCCGAGAAGCTACGTCCAGGTGACCGAACTCGCAGGCTGGCCCGCCGCGATTCCCGCGCGCGGCCGCACCGCGGAGGTGTCCCTGGGCGATCTCGAGAAGGACGGACATCCCGAGATCTTCCAGACCGGAGAGGACGCGCGGGTCTATGGGATCCACTGGAGCGGCGCGCCCCGTTCGGGCTTTCCGTTGTCTCCCGGGCTGGCGCTTTCTCCGGCCGATTCGACCGGCTTCTGGGCGCCGTTGATCGCGGATGTGGACGGGGACGGGGCCCAGGACGTGATCCCGATTCTGCCCGACGGTCGGAGGCCGGCCTATCGCGCTGACGGGAGCCCGATCCCGGATTTCGTGGAGTTGGGCAGCACCGGATCGAGCGCCCCGCCGATCCTGGCCGACCTCGACGGGGACGGGCAGGCGGAGTGGATCGAGGCGTTCGATGCCGGGGTCCAGCTCTCCGTGGTCGTCCGCCGTCCACCGCTCCCGGTTCCGGCAGCTTCGGTGGGGTGGGGGCAGTATCGCCTCTTCCCGACCCGGAATACCGTCTTCCCGACCGGCCCGGCGGGCCCCGGTCCCGGGACCCAGGTCCTGACCGAAGTGTATGCCTATCCGAACCCCTCGCGAGGCGGTACGAGCCGAATTCACTACCGGCTTGGCGCCGACGCGACGGTCCTTTCCGTTCGCATCTACGATCCCCTGGGGGCGCTCGTGTCGGAGCTTCCCACCGGTCCGGCGGACCGCGCGGGCTCCGCGGAGCACGCCGTCGTCTGGGATCACTCGTCGCTCGCGAGCGGCATCTATCTTTGCCGAGTCGAGATACAATCTAGTCGCGGGACCGAGGTTCAGCTCTCGACCTTGGCCGTGGTCCGATGAGCCGTCCCAAGGAGAACCGCATGGCGCCCTCGTCTCGAATGGCCGCACTGATCCTCGTTCTCGCCCTCTCGTCCCTCTTCGCGCGCGACGCGGGCGCGGCCGCCGGCGAGACCGGATTCGCGTTCCTCAAGCTGGGCGTCGGCGCCCGGCCGATGGGAATGGGGAGCGCCTACGTCGCGCTCGCGGACGATGCGACCGCGACTTACTGGAATCCGGCCGGTCTCGCGTCCGTGACCGGCACCCAGGTCACAGCCATGCACAACGAATGGATCCAAGACTTCCGCCAGGAGTTCGCCGCCGTTGGAACCAAGCTTGGCCCCGGCGTCGTCGGGTTCTCATTCGTTGGCTTCTACACAACCGAACTCGAGAGGCGAACCGACACAGGTGTGCTTACCGGGCACTTCGGCTTCAACGACGTCGCGATGACCGGGGCCTACGGGCTCAACGTGGCGCGCGGGTTGGACGTCGGGGTCGCGGCGCGCTATCTTCGTGAGATGATCGACGTCGACGACGCCGCAACCGTCATTTTCGACTTTGGGGGTAAATTCCGCGTTGCGGACACCGGCCTTTCCCTAGGAGTTGCGGTCCAGAATCTGGGGGGAGATCCGGTCATGCTGCGGGAGAAGACCCCGCTTCCAACCAACGTGCGCGCCGGGGCTGCCTTCGCGCGACCGATCCATTCGCTCCAGGGCAAAGGGACGATCACGGCCGAGGTGCGGAAGGCGCGCGCCGATGACGCGCGCTTCCATCTGGGCGGGGAATTCGACTACAAGGAGCGCGTCGCGCTTCGCGTCGGCGGGAAGTTCGGCTACGACTCAGAGGATCTTTCGTTCGGCCTCGGAATCACGCAGAAGCAACTTCGATTCGACTACGCCCTCGTGCCCCTCTCGTCGGACCTGGGCACGACCCATTTCTTCTCGCTCTCGGCGCGGCTCTAAAACGACGCTGGGCCGCCGCGCGCTGCGGGCGCCCCTACCGGCCCTCGAATTCGAAGAGCGAGAAGCGGCCCTCCTCCATCCGCAGCACGGTCCTTCGCTCGATCCAGTCGCCCAGGATCACGAAATCCCTGTCGTTCGACCGCCGGTGGACGGCGCGGTGGTAGTGCGCGAGCACGACGGCGTCGTAGCCCTGCGCGAACCACGGCTTCCCCAGCATGCGCTCCAGATCCTCGTCGCTTCGCGACGGCCGCGGGGCGTGATGACGGCTCATGTGCGACGAGGCGCTCGCGATGGGGATCCCGACGTCGGGATGCACCCAGCGAAAGAGCGCCCGCGCGACGGAATTCCGGAGCACCTGTTTCAGGAGTTTGTAGCCGGTGTCGCCTGGACCCAGCCCGTCCCCGTGCGCGAGAAAGATCTTCCGGCCCTGGAGCGAAAGCGGTAGCGGTTCGTTCGTGAACGCGACGTCCAGCTCCTTCACGAGGAAATTACCGATCCAGAAATCGTGATTTCCGCCGATATACGTGACGGGAACCCCTGCCCGTCGCAGTTCGCCCATCGCCATGAGGACCCGAACGAATCGCTTGGGGATGGCGTGTCCGTATTCGAACCAGAAATCGAAGAGATCTCCGTTTACGAAGAGGGTCGCGCGCTCCGCGCCCACGCGATCGAAAAAGGCGAGCAAATCGCGCTCCCGAGTGCGGTTGGATTCGGCGGTGCCTTGGCCCAAATGGGCATCCGCGAGAAAGTAGGCGCAACCGTGCTCGGGCATGGAGCGTCAGTATAGGAGGGCGCCGCCCCTCGGTGGAACCGTGCCGTTCGCTGGAGGGTAGTACCGGCTTGACAGGCCCCACCTGCCGGACCACGCTTCCCGGCGAGGAACCGGTAGTCCCACGGAGGGTTATGGTGGCGGCGCAGAATCTTTGGGAACGAATGCGGCAGGACATGCGGGGGCTCACGGAGCGCACCCGCCGAGGCACCAAGCGTGCCCTCGAGCAGGGCGTTTTGCGAGTCGATCTGGTCTCGCTCCGACGCACCCGCACCCGCGCCCTGGCCGATCTGGGCGAGCGGACACTCAAGCACTGGGCTGGGGGACGGACGGCGGAGCTTCCGGGCGACCCAGAGGCGATCCGGATCTTGGCTCGAATCGCCGAGGTGGACGGACGCATCCGTGAGAAGGAGGCGGCGCTCGCACGGCTTCGCGCCCCGTCCTCCGCGGCCACGGCCGAAGAGGCTGGACCGATTCACGAGCAGCAACAGGTAGTCCTGGTACCCATCGAGGCGCGGCCAGAAGCCGCCGACACGGAGGAGACGAATGGAATCACGTGAAACGATTCGCGCGGCCAAGGTGCTGATGGTGGCCGGCGGGCTCTTGCTTCTTGGCATCGTCGTCGGCTTCATGCTGGCCGGAGAGTTCCATCTCTCGCCCGTCGTGGACGCCAAGGAGCGGTCCGTTTCCACGCTCCCGTCGACCCTGGAAAGCCCCTTTACGGCGATCGCCGACCGCGTGCTCCCCGCCGTGGTCAGCATCGAAACGAAGCGGAGCGTCGAAGCCTCCGGCGGCCCGGCTGCACAATTCGAGGGCCCCTACGGCGATTTCTTCCGTCGTCTCTTCCCGGAATCGCCGCAGCAGCAGGGTCCGCGGCGCAACATGAAGATTCCGAGCAGCGGCTCGGGCTTCATCATCGATGACTCCGGCCACATCCTGACCAACAATCACGTCGTCCGTGACGCCTCGGACATCACGGTGACGCTGAACGACCACCGGAAGTTCAAGGCGACGGTCGTCGGAACCGATCCGAGCACGGACGTGGCCGTCATCAAGATCAACGGCGCGGGCAACCTGCCGGAAGTGCCCCTTGGCGACTCCGACGAAATTCGAATCGGCGATTGGGCCGTGGCGATCGGAAACGCCCTGGGCGAGCTGGACGGGACCCTCACGGTGGGCGTGATCAGCGCCAAGGGCCGGAGCAACCTGGCCATCGCCGGCGGGCAGGCGCCGTCCTACCAGAACTTCATCCAGACGGACGCCTCGATCAACTTCGGGAACAGCGGCGGACCGCTCCTCAACATCAAGGGCGAGGCGATCGGCATCAATACGGCGATCAACCCGTCCGGAGAGGGCATCGGCTTCGCCATCCCCATCAACCTCGCGCACAGCATCTCGCGCCAGCTCATCTCGAGCGGCAAGGTGACGCGCGGATACCTTGGGATCCTGCCCCAGGAACTGACCCCCGAGCTCGCGGAGTCGTGGGGCCTCAAGGGAAACCACGGCGTCCTCGTGGGTAGCGTGACCGATGGCACGCCGGCGTCCGACGCGGGCTTCCAGGTCAAGGACGTCATCACCGAATTCGACGGGAAGTCCGTGGACGACGTGCAGCGCTTCCGCCTTCTCGTCGCCGACACGCCCGTCAAGAAGAAGGTCGCGGTCAAGGTGCTGCGAAACGGCCGGCCGCAGAGTCTCGCGGTGACGCTCGCCGAGCGGCCCGGAGACGACGAACTCCAGCGCGCCGTGGTGCGGCCGTCCGATTGGCTCGGGCTCCAGGTCGAGCCCCTGAGCGGCGACTTTGCCCGCGAAAACGACCTTCGCGACAAGCAGGGCGTGGTCGTGACCGACGTGACCCAGGGCAGCAACGCCGAAGGCGCGGGGATCCAGCGAGGAGACGTGATCAAGGAAGTGAACGACACCCCGGTCAAGGACGAGTTCGAGTACAATGCGGCCCTTGAGAAGGCCCGCTCGAAGAACCCGAAGCGTCCGGTCGTCTTCCTGGTCAAGCGAGGCGATGCCACTCAATTCATCGCGGTCGAACCTGAATAATCACGACGCAGCCGCTCGAAGCGGCGAGCGTTCGATTTCGAGGCCCGGGCCGCGCTCCCTCTTCCGGGGAGCGCGGACGGGCTTTCTCGTGTTGCTCGCGCTCGTGCCTCTCGTGGCCGGCGCGGCGCCGGCCCGCCGCCCGGCGACGCCGCCGCGGGCCGCGGCGCCCGCGCCCGAGCTCGTCCGCATGCGCTATTGGACGGCCCCGGAGCACACGCGGATCGTCTTCGACCTGAGCCGCTCGCCTCGCACCGACCCGCGTTTCCGCCTCGTGGATTCGACGACGTTCGAGGTCTATCTCTCCGGCGCTCGGAAGTCCGCGGCCGTGACCACGGAATTCGTAGGGGACAGCCTGGTCGCGGACATCTTCCCGGCCGTCTCCGACTCCGGCGTCGCGATCCGCATCCGCCTGAAGCGCGCGGTCACGCCGCTCGGGTTCATCCTCGCCGCCGCGGACGGCGTTCCCGACCGCGTCGTCGTGGACGTCCCGATGCCGGTCAACCCGGACGCCGAGAAGGCGCTCCAACAGCGGGTCAGCGAGCTCAAGAAGAACAAGAATTTCATCGTGGCGATCGATGCCGGGCATGGCGGGGAGGATCCCGGGGCCATCGGCCACCGGCGTACGCAAGAAGCGGACATCACGCTCGCCATCGCGAAGAAGCTGAAGAACCAACTCGAGGAATTGCCGGGGATCAACGCCGTGCTCACGAGGACTTCCGATTACTTCATCCCCCTTCGGAAGCGCGTGGACATCGCCCGGCGGTATCAGGCCGATCTATTCGTCAGCATCCACTGCAACGCGAGCCGCGACCGAAACGCCACGGGGACGGAGATCTACTTCCTGTCCCTGACCGGCGCCACGGACGAGGCGGCACGGTCGGTGGCCGAGCAGGAGAACGCGGCGGATCTCGTCGGCGGGATCCCACCCGAAACCGGGGACGACCTTCTTTCCATCTTGTTCGATCTACGCCAAAACGACACGATCCGGCGCTCGAGCGAGATCGCCGAGGTGCTGATCGACGCCGTATCCGAGGACACGAGGCTCGTCACCCGGGGCGTGAAGCAGGCGGGGTTCGTCGTGCTCAAGGCGCCCGAGATCCCCTCGGTGCTCGTCGAGGTCGCCTTCATCACGAACGCGCGGGAGGCCGCGATCCTCCGGGACGCCCAGTTCCAGACCAAGTTCGCGGAGCACCTGACCCAGGGAATCGCGGCCTACAAGGTCGTCCGGGACCGGGCGGCCGCCGGATCGGGCGCCTCCGGCACGAATTGAGGGTCATTTACGGTGATTGAGGGGCTTGGGGTGCCGGCACGCAATCCGGCCATGCCCCAATTTGTTGGACACGTCCCGAGAGCCCGGGTGTATTGTTAACGGAAGCTCGCCTTACCCAGTCGGAACCCCATGAGGAGACCCAACATGAAGCGCATCTCGACAGTAGCAGCCACGATCGGCGCCGTCGCGCTCCTGGCCGCCGGATCCGCGTTTGCGGGCGGCGCCACGTGCGGCACGGGCGCCAAGGAGTCCTCCGCCAAATCCGCTTCGGCCGGGCATCACTGCGAGGGGAAGGACGCCTCGGAGGCGATGGCGAAGTCCTGCGGCGTGAAGGCGAACCAGGCGATCTACTCGTTCGCCGTCCCCACGGTTCATTGCGAGGACTGCGTCCACAACATTCAGACCGCGCTCATGGCCCAAAAGGGCGTCGCGTGCGCGCACGTTGACTTGACGAACCACGTAGCGTATATCATCGCGGACAAGTCGGTGAACCAGAAGGCCGTGGCCAAGACGATCAGCACGGCCGGCTACAAGAATTCCTTCAAGGGGCAGGGGTCGAAGGTACAGGCCGAATTCGCCAAGGCGATGGCGTCGGGCGAGAAGGGAAGCGCCGCCTGCAGCGCAAACAAGGACAAGGACAAGATCTAATTCGGCACGGCGCCTTCGTCGCCGCGCTGTTTTTCATCTTCGGGGCGTGCCCGGGAACGGGCGCGCCCCGATTTGCTTTCGCGGCCGAAGGGACGACCGTCAACTTTGAAGGGCATCTCGACCTGGTCGGCGTCACTCACGACGACAAGATCACGTCGAACTTCTTCAATTTTGGCGAGAACGCGTTCCACACGAGCCGCCTCCGGCTGATCGCGAACGCGCAGATCCACGAACACGTGTCCGCGTTCGTCGAGCTCCTCTCCGACGATGCCAACTCGCCGCGGGTCTTCGGCGCGTTCGCGCGGCTGTCGGATCCGAAGGGCCGGGACATTCATCTGGAATTGGGCAAGATCCCGCTCCACACGGGCGCCTTTCCGAACCGGTCCTACGCCTCGAAGAACAACCTGATCTCGTCGCCCGCGATGTACCAGTACCACTGCAACGTTCGCGACGATCAGATTCCGGGACAGACGGACGACCTGGTGGCGAATCGCGGTCGGGGGTACTTCACGAATTACGCCGCCGGCTTGGGAAGCCCGGGCGACGGCCATTCGGTTCCGATTCTCTACGATAATTGCTGGGACTTCGGCGCGGTCGTGATCGGCACCGCATCGCCGGTGGAATTCGCCATCGGCGCGACCAACGGTACCGTGGGCGATCCGGTGAACACGGATGTCAACGACGGCAAGCAAGTTCTCGGGCGGCTCGGATTCGTACCGGCGCCCTGGATTCGCGCGGGTGTTTCGGGTTCGCGAGGGGCCTACCTGTTCCGTTCGTTGGAGGAGTTCCTTCCGGCCGGGAAGAAGATCACCGACTACAACCAGATCATGGGCGGCGCCGACCTCGAGCTCTCGTATGGGCGCGGGCTCGTCTACGCCGAGTACATCAAGAACCGCTTCGAGTCGCCCCTCGTCGAGGATCTCGACCTGGACGCGTGGTACATCGAGGGGAAGATCACGGTGATGCCGGGCTGGTACGTCGCCGGACGCTACGACCGGATCCTGTTCGACGAAGTCTCGCTGACCGCCGGGGGCGTGGGCCGTTGGGACGCGCCCCTCTGGCGCCGCGAGGTCGGGATCGGGTTCAAGCCCTCGAAGAACGTCCTCGCGAAGCTCGTTCACCACGAGACCCAGATCGAGACGACGCCCCGCCGCGTGGACGTCTTCATGGCGGCGCAGCTGGCGTTGGTGTTCTAGCCCGAGGTCTTCAAGGGCTGGTCGGTCTCCGTCGCCAGCAAATCCTCGACCGTCTCCCGCCGTGCGACGAGCGTCGCCCTTCCGTTCTCCCACCAGACCCGCGGCGCACGCCCCATCGAGACGTAGTTGGAGGCCATGACGTCGCCGTAGGCGCCGACGTCTTGCAGGACGAGGAGGTCGCCCGGCTCGGGACGGGGGAGTGGCCGCGGATCGAGGAACTCCTGCGCGTCCCGCGTGAAGACGTCGCCGCTCTCGCAGAGGGGGCCCGCCACGACGCAGGGTTCGACGGGTCGCTCTGCTGACGCGTCGCTTGGTCCCGGGCGCCCGCCCCCGGCGATGACCTCGATGTGATGGTACGAGCCGTAGAGGGCCGGCCGGATCAGGTCGTTGAATCCCGCGTCGATCATGACGAACGTCTGGCCCGACCCCCGCTCGTTCTCCCGCGTCCGCTTCACGTCCTTGACCCGCGCCACGAGCACGGCCATCCCGGCCGTGAGGTGGCGGCCAGGCTCCACCTCGATGCGAATGGCGCGGCCCGCGACGTCGGAGAGGTGGCGCCGCGCTTCCTTCAAAATCGGCTCGAGGGACGCGACGTCGTACTCGGGTTCTGGAGGCCGGTAGGGATACGGGATCCCGCCGCCCAGACTGACGGTCGATACCGACGGAAACTCCGTCAACAACTCCGCGAAGAAGGCGACGAGCCGTTTCACGTTGGTGTCGAACTCAGCCGGCTCGGGACCGGAGCCGATGTGCGCGTGCAACCCCACGATCGAGAGTTTGAATTCGGCGGCCCGCTTCCGGATCGCAGGCAGCTCGTCGGGCCAGATCCCATGCTTCGAGGATGGGCCGCCCGTGTCGCAGGCCGCGACCTCGCCGTGGCCGAATCCGGGGTTCACGCGGAGCGAAATCGGGCCGCGATACCCCGCGTGGTGGAGTTCGACCAGCATGCCGGGAGAGCCGAGATTCGGAAGCACGCCGTGCTCGAGCACGGACTCGATCGCGTTGTCGCGAAAGACGTCGGTGGTCAGGACGATGGCCGGCGGATCCGATCGAGCGGGGAATCCCGCGCGGAGCGAGCGCAGGACCTCGTTCCCGCTCACCGCGTCGATCCCGAGACCGGTTTCGCGCGCCAGGTCGAGCACCCGTCGCGCGGAGTTCGCCTTCATCGCGTAGCGTCCGAACGCGCCGCCCGCGGAGACGACGCTCGCGAATCGCTCCATCGAGCGGCGCGCGACGTCTCCGTCCAGGAGATAGAAGGGCGTGCCGACCTGACCGGCAAGGCGCTCCAGCGGGTACCGCGAGAGTTCGAGCATGGGCCCGAGAGCCTAGCAGCCGCGCGCCGTGCGCCGCTAGCGCCTTGCCTCGCGGCGAGACGTATGCGAGGGTCTTGCCCATGGCCCACGCCGACCTCGATGCGCTCCGCGAGCAGATCCGAAAGCTCGACGAGGAGATCGTTGCCCGCGCCGCCGAGCGCGTCGAGCTGGCGCGGCGCGTCGGCGAGCTCAAGCGCGCGCAAGCGCTCCCGACGGTTGATTTCGGACAGGAGCGGCTGGTGCTGGAACGGGCGCGCGCGGCGGCGCTCGAGCGCGGCCTGGCCCCGGAAGTTGCCGAGGACATGCTCGCGCAGCTGATCCGTGCGTCCGTGATCGCGCAGGACATGGACCGGCTGCGGCACGCGGCGGTCGGCGCCGGCCGGAAGGCGGTCGTCGTCGGGGGCGCGGGCCGGATGGGACGGTGGCTGACGAAGTTCCTCGCGGCGCAGGGATTCGACGTGGGAATCCTCGATCCGGCCGCCTCGGAGGGCGAGAACGCCTGGTCGGCCGACGCGCTCCGGACCGCCGACTTCGTGATCTGCGCCACCCCCCCGGCCGCCACGGCGGCCCTCTATCGCGAGTGGGCGTCGCGCCCCCCGACGGGCCTCGTCGTGGACATCGCGAGCATCAAGACGCCGCTCCTCGAGCCGATTCGGGCGCTCCACGCTGCCGGCGCTCGCGTGGCGTCGATCCATCCCATGTTCGGGCCGTCCATCGTGCTGCTCCGCGAGGCCGACGTCGTGATCTGCGATACCGGCGATGCCGATGCCGCCGCGGGTGCGGAGCAGCTCTTCCGCTCCACGACCGCGCGCATCGTCCGAATGCCCATCGAAGAGCACGACCGTGTCATGGCCGACGTGCTGAGCCTCGCGCACGCAACAGCGATCGCGTTCGCGTGCGCCCTGCCCGACGCCGCGCAGCCCGTACGAAGCACGACGTTCCAGGCGCTCGAAGCACTGGCGGCCGCGGTCGTGCGGGAGAGCGCCGAGGTCTACTACGAGGTCCAGGCGGAGAACCCGTACTCGGCGGCGGCGCTGGAGCGGATGCGCTCGGCGCTCGAGCGGATCGGCGCGGCGGTGCGCGGGCGCGACGCCGCGGAATTCAGGACGATGCTGGACGCGGGACGGAGCCGAACCTCGAGGGGTTGACCCTACCGCGCCGCTTTGACCCGCGGCGTGAGAAACACGTGCACCACCCCGCCCGCGCCGGACGGCGTTACGACGTCGGGCCGGTTGTCTTCGTTCATGTCCGCGAGAATTACGTCCCACGATTCGCCGCGCGTGCGGAGGGTCGTGCGGAAGCGAAACCCCCCGCGACCGTCCCCGTCGAAGATCCGGACCGATCCGCCGCCGGCGAGCGCCAGATCCGGTCTCCCGTCCCCGTTCAGATCGGCGACGTCTCCCTTCCAGGATGCGGTCCGCCCATCGAATGGGGAGGAGGGCGCCCGGCGGAATCCGCCGCGCCCGTTGCCGAGGAGCACGGCCACGCGGTTGGTGTCGTCGTGCGTGACGATCAGGTCGACCTTCCCGTCAGCGTTCAGGTCGCGCGCGATCACGAAGTAGGGGCGGGCGATTCCCGTCGAGACGGAGGGCAGGGCGCGAAAACCACCCGAGCCGTTTCCCAAGAAGGCGCGAATTCGATTCCCCTGAACATCCGGGACGATCAGGTCGAGACGGCCGTCGCCATCGAGGTCCGCGAGCGTGTGCGGATAGGGCGCCTTTCCGACCGCGATCAGCGAATCGGGAGCGGGACGGAATCCGCCGAGGCCGTCTCCCAGCAGCACGGCGATGGCGCCGTTCTCCTGATGCCCGACCGTGATGTCCGCGCATCCATCCCCGTTCAGGTCGCCAACCGCCAGGCCGTGGTTGTGCGGTTTTCCTCCGGGAAAGGCGGCGAGGGGCGGCTGGCGCACGAGATTCCCGCGCCCGCTGTTCAGAAGCACGACCACGTCGTTGGCGTCGTGAGCCGAAACGACCACGTCCGGCATTCGGTCGCCGTTGAACTCCCCGACCGCCAGAAGATGGGGCGCTCGGAGCGCGGGGAACGAGCGGCGTCGTGCGAATCCGCCGCGACCGTCGCCGAGGAGGAGGCTCAAGGAGTCGCTCCCGGAGCAGGCGACCAGGATGTCGGGATGGCCGTCGCCGTTGAAGTCGGACGTGGCGACGCTGGACGGGCGAGCGCCGGCGCGGTAGGGCGAGCCCGGCGCGGGGGAGAAGGCCTCGCTCCGACCCCACGCGGCGACCGAGAGCAGGAGCATCAAGCCGCACAGCGCGCAGGCCACACGCCTGGAAGGAAGACCCATTCGCGCGTTCATGGTGTCCGAAGAGAGTATGTTCCGCGTGCGGTACTGGTCGAGTGGGCGTTTCAGGTGAGGACACCGCAAGGTTTTGATGCACACGGCGTGCACGGGGGGGCCGAATGACAAAATCGCCGAAGGTGCTCTACTGGCTTGGCTTGAGCGTTCTTCTTTCCGGCCCGGTGCGAGCCGGGGAAGGCGCGGGGTCGCTCCCACCGCCCGACACGACCGCCGTCTCCGCGCCGCCGGGCGGCGAATCGGTCCCCGGCATGAAGTCCGGCAAGACCGCGCTGCTTCTCTCGGTCCTCGGCACGGTGGTCCCGGCCGCGGCCACGCTTCCATTCATCTGGGAGCGCAGCGGAACGAGCCTCGCGAAGACCACGGCGATCGTCGGCACCGGCGCCTACCTGTTCGGTCCCTCGTTGGGGCACTTCTATTCGGGCCGCCCGGGTCGGGCCTTTGCGGGCATCGGGCTTCGGGCCCTGGCCGCAGCAGGCGTCGTGGTCGCCGGGTTTGCCAGCTCTTCCGAAGCGGGCGCCAATTCCGGCCAGGCTGCCATCGGCGTCGCGGGCGCCGTCGTCGGTGGGGCATCCGTGATCTACGACATCGCCAGCGCGCCGCACTCCGCGCAGATCCACAACAATGAAATGCGCCGTGGAATGCACGCGACCTTCGGCATCGTGCCGGTGGATGGCCTTCGGGGGATCGGGATCCGCGCCAGCGTGGCGTTTTGAGGGGGCGAAACTACCCCTTCAGGGCCTTCTTCCGCACGGCGGCGAAGATGGGCAGCGCGCGCTCGACCATGTCATCGCTCGCGGTGACGGATGCACGAAAATATCCGTTCATCCGGACGACGCTCCCGGGCAGGCAAAAGACGCCCTCCTCCGCCAGCAGGTTCGAGAAGCGGACGTCGTCCTCGATGGGCGCCTTCGGCGTGACGTAGAAGGCGCCCTCGGGCATCCGCACTTCGTAGCCGCATTCTCGAAGCCCGGTGACGAACCGATCGCGGCGTTCTTGGAGTGCGCGCACGTCGATCGATATCTTCTCGAGATCCGGAAGGCTGTGCTGCATCAGGGCGCTGGTCATGGCCCACCCGCTCAGGATCTGACTCGAGTAGAGGATCGTGCGCAGTTCCTCGAGGTCGTCCATCTGGGGGGAGAGCGCGATGTAGCCGATGCGCTGCCCGGGCGTCAGCAGCGTCTTCCCGTACGTGTAGATCATGATCGAGTTCCGGTAGTACTTCGTCGGGCTGTGAAACGCCGCGCCGTCGTAGAGCACCGCGCGGTAGGCCTCGTCCGAAACCAGGTAGATCGGCCGGCCGATGTTCCGGCTCGCCCCTTCGAGGACCTTGCCGAGCTTCGTCAACGTGTCCGGCGAATAGACCTTCCCCGTCGGGTTGTTCGGCGAATTGACGATGACAAAACGCGTGCGTTCGTTGATCGCGCGTTCGATGGCGCCGACGTCCAGGTCGAAGGTGTCGCGATCGACGTCGACGGCGATCGGCGTGCCGCCGCTGTTCCAGACCATGCCTTCGTAGAAGAACCAGGGCGGACTGTTGTAGAGGACTTCGTCGTCCGGCCCGATCAGGGCGTTCATGGTCACGAGGAGCGCGCCGGTGGCGCCGTTCGTCAGGAAGATGTTCTCCGGCGGGTAGTCGAGGCCCGTGACCTTGTGAAGGGACGCCCGCACGACCTCGCGCGACGATCCCTCGTTCGTCTTGTACGCGTACCAGGCCTTGTCCCGCGGGGTGGTCGCGTCACGAAGCGCCGACACGAACGCGTCGGGGGGCATCGTCTGCGGGTTGCCGAGCGCGAAGTCGCAACCGGTCTCACCGCGCGCGGCGGTCCAGCGCTCGTATTTGGCCAGGAACTCGTAGATGTGCAGGATGCTCTTGTGGGCGCGCTGCACGTGCGCGGGCGTTCGCGGCGGAAACATGGACCTACTTCCCCCCTGCGAGCCTCTTCGCGAGCGCGCGGCGGCTGGCCGGTGTGTTGTCGAACGTGGCGAGGAGCGTCCTCACTTCGGGCCATCCATCGACCACGTGCGGATTCAGGGACGCCACCGTTACGGTTTCGGGGAATCGCTTCAGCCACTCCCGCGCCACCGTCTCTTGCTCCGCGGTGACCGACGCGCGCGCCGCCACGGTCAGGAGCGAGCTTCCGACGACACGGCGCGCCCATTGCGCGGGATCGGGCGGCAGCTCTGCGGCGGTCATTCCGTGGGCGCGGAGGAGATCGGCGATCGGCGCGCGGCTCTCGGGCCGGTTGATCTCGACCACTTGAACCGGGGACTTGAGCGGGATTCCGCCGGCGCCCTGCTTCAGGACGCGCGCGGCGCCCTCGGCGATCCGGTCGAGCTCGGTCGTGGGAATGAGATCCCGCGCCGACCGCTCGAGCGACGAGGACGCCTCGGGCGGATGCGACGCGCTTCCCGCGCGGAGCGTTCGAAGCCGCGCGAGCGAAGCTTCGATCCGCTCGGGCGTCAGCCGTCCGTCGCGGAGCGCCTGGCGGAGCGCCGCGAGCGCTTCCTCGGGGCCCGGCTCGAGCTTCGAATAGAGAAGGAGGTCGACGCCCGCCTCGATCGCGCGCACCGCCACCTCGCCGTAGCCCCCGAGCGACGTGGCGCCCTGCATCTCGAGCGCGTCGGTCACCACCACGCCCTCGAAGCCGAGCCGCTCGCGGAGCAATTCCGTGACGATCGCGCGCGACGTGGTCGCCGTGTTCCTCGGGTCGGGATCGAGGGCGGGGACGACGATGTGCGCGGTCATCACAACGGGCGCTCCCGACTTGATCGCGGCCTCGAACGGGCGAAGCTCGCGGAACGCCAGGAGCTCGGCCGCGGCGTCCACGCGCGGCAGCGCGACGTGCGAGTCGAGCGGCGTGTCGCCGTGGCCGGGGAAGTGCTTCACCACCGGGATCACGCCGGCCGACTGCATTCCCTCGATCGCGGCGCGGCCCGACGACGTGACCTGCGACGCGTTCGCGCCGAAGGAACGGACGCCGATGACCGGGTTCTCCGGATTCGAATTGATGTCGAGCACGGGCGCGAAGTTGAGATTCACGCCGAGCGCCAAGAGCCGTCGCGCGGTGCGCGCGGCCAGGTCTTTGACCAGCGCGGGCCCGCCGGATGCGGACACGGCGCGCGCCGACGGCGGCACCTCCCAGAAGCCCGACATCTGGGAGACCATGCCTCCCTCTTCGTCGGCGCAGATCAGCGCGGGAAGCTCGGCGGTCGCGATCGCGGCGTGCACCGCACGCGTGAAACGCATGGCGGTCGGTGCGTCCGGGAAGTTCGGCGCGAAGAAGATGACGCCGGCCGGCCGGATGGCGCGAAGGCGCTCCTCGACATCGGGCGTCAGCTCCGTGCCGGGAACGCCGACGATCAACAATTCTCCGAGCTTCGACTCCAGCGCGTCCCTGCCTGCAATGTCGGTCATGGATCGGACCCCGTCAGGGGAGCCCTGCCTCCTCGAGTAGTTTTCGATAGCGGGTGTAGACCTCGCGCGGCACCGTGCCGTCCTCGAGGCCCTGGAGCACGCTGCAGCCCGGCTCGCTTCGGTGCGAGCAAGGACTGAAGCGGCACGCCGGCGCGTGGGCGATCTCGCTGAACACGCCCGCGACCTCCGCCGGCTCGGTCGGCCCGAGGAGAACGCTGCGCACGCCGGGCGTGTCGATGAGCAGACCCCCGTCCGGAAGCGGGTAGAGCCGCGAACTGGTCGTCGTGTGGCGCCCCTTCCGCGACTTGTGGCTCACCTCCGCGACCAGGGCGTCGCAGTTCGGAACGAGGCGCCGCAAGAGCGACGACTTCCCGACACCGGAATGCCCGACGAGCACGGTCATCCGGTTCGCGAGCCGCGCGCGAAGCGCGTCGAGGCCGTGGCCGGTCTCGGCGCTCACGTAAACCGGCTCGAACGGAACCTTGCCCTTCTCGACTTCCACCGCCGCCTCCTCCTCCGAGCCCAGGTCGACCTTGTTCACGCAGAGCGCGGGATCCATTCCGCCGCGGAGTGCTAAGAGCGTCCATCGATCCACGAGTCCCGGCCGAAAAGGGGGATCGGCGAACGAGGAGACGATCATCGCCTGCTCCGCGTTGGCCGCGATCACCTGCATGAGGATCCGGCCCTGCGATCCGGTGGCCGCCCGCTCGAGCCGCGTGCGCCGCGGCGCGATCGCGACGATCGTGGGCAGCGAAGCGCCCTCGTCTTCGAGGGTCACCTCGTCGCCGACGGCAAGGGCGTTCGAGCGGCTCTTGTCGGCTTCGGCTTTGAGTCGGTTGGCGAGCACGGCCTCGCGCAGAGTGCGGCCGTCCCAGATGAGCGCGGTCGTCCCGAAAACCTGGGCGACGATGGTGCTTGCGGCATTCCGTGCGGTCGTTGCGATCCGCCGAGGATAGTCGAGCGGCCGCCGGGGCGGCAAGGAGGATCGGTTTCGATGCGATGCACGCCTGGTGTAAACTACGCGGGTGATGACCGCGTCTCCCACGATCACCTGCCCCCGTTGCGGCGAGCGTCTGCCCGAGGGCCTCACGCGCTGCGATGCGTGCGGCGCTTACCTCGTCGCCGTCCCTGGAGCGGGCGCCGCGCACGCCGTCCACGCCGAGCACGGCGGCGGTTCCGCTCGCGTCGGCGCGAAGGGATTCCGGCCGCGGCCCGCCGGGTCGTCCCTGACGGGGACCGCGTGGGCGCTTCTCCTGATCGGGCTCGTGCTCGGGGGCGCGATCGGCTACGCGCTTCGCGGAGCCGTTGGACCTCGGATGGAGGGCGGCGCGCCCACCGGTCCCGCCGACATCATGGCCGGGGCGGGCGCGACGGGCGGGGGACAGCCCGTTGGAATGAACGGGGGGATGAGTGGGGGCATGAGCGGGCAGTCCCCGGGACAAGCGCCCCAGATGCCCGCGGAAATCACGATGCAGGTCCAGAAGTACCGCCAGGTTCTCGCGCGCGATCCCGGGAACGTCGAGGCGAACATCGGGTTGGGAAATCTGCTGTTCGATTCCGGCCAGTGGGAGAAGGCGGTCCAGCACTACACGAGGGCGCTCCAGAA
>Ga0070706_100002661_pt1 | contig 17903 bp, 14 predicted proteins | sample KBSK5501metaG_FD_65476 | JGI IMG/M metagenome (GOLD analysis project Ga0070706, IMG submission 65476) | Corn, switchgrass and miscanthus rhizosphere microbial communities from Kellogg Biological Station, Michigan, USA - KBS K5-50-1 metaG | ecosystem: Host-associated > Plants > Roots >... | reverse complement strand
GAGGCCACCGCCTTCCAGCACGACTATCTCGACCAGGTCGCGTATCACGTCGTCGACTTCACGACCTTCCAGGGTAGCTTCGTCAACCTCGGCCGGACGCGGGCGCGAGGGGTCGAGCTGTCGGTGGAGACGGCGCCCGCCGACTCGCTGCGGCTCTCGGCCGCGTACACCTTCCTCGACGGGAGGATCCTCGTCAGCACCGCCGAGTTCGATCCCGTGGTGGCCGTGGGCCGGCCGCTGCTGCGACGCCCGAAGCACCAGGCCGCCTTCGGCGCCCGCTTCACCCGCGGACCCGTGGGGCTCGGCGCCAACATCGTCGCGGTGGGCAAGCGCGCCGACAGCGATTTCGCCGGCCTGGGCCTGCTCACGAACGACGGCTACGTCCGTCTCGACGGCCGCGCGCGGGCGCGCCTCGGCCACGGGCTCGAGGCGTTCGTCGTCGGCGAGAACCTCCTCGACCGGCGCTACCAGGAGGTCCTGGGCTACCCGGCCCTCGGCCGCGCGCTTCGGGCCGGCCTGCGCTTCCAGTCGGAGCGCCCACGGCCGTGAAAGCGCTCCTCGCCTGGAGCAGCGGGAAGGACAGCGCCTGGAGCCTCCACGTCCTCCGCCGGCAGGAGGGCGTGGAGGTCGCCGGGTTGCTGACGACGGTGAACGAGTCCTTCGGCCGCGTGGCCATGCACGCGGTGCGGCGCGAGCTTCTGGAGGCGCAGGCGCGGGCGGCGGGCCTGCCTCTGCGCGCCGTGCCCATTCCCTATCCCTGCCCCAACGACGTGTACGAGAGAGCCATGGCGGGGGCGCTGGCCGAGGCCCGCGCGGCGGGGATCGAGGCCGTGGCCTTCGGCGACCTGTTCCTGGAGGACGTCCGGCGGTACCGCGAAGAGCGGATGGCGCCGACCGGCCTCCGCCCGCTCTTCCCGCTGTGGGGCCGGCCCACCCGCGCTCTCGCCGAGGAGATGATCGACGGCGGGCTGCGCGCCCGCTTGACGTGCGTCGACCCCAACGTCCTCGATGCGGCCTTCGCCGGCCGCGCATTCGACCATGAGCTGCTGTCGGCGCTTCCGCCCGGCATCGATCCCTGCGGCGAGCGCGGCGAGTTCCACACCTTCACGTGGGACGGGCCGATGTTCCGGAATCCGATCCCCGTCGTCGCCGGCGAGGTCGTCCATCGTGACGGTTTCGTCTTTGCCGACTTGCTACCGGAAACGGATTCAACGCAGAGCACGCAGAGCGCGCAGAGAGCGCAGAGAACGACACAACGATGAGACGGTTTCTAGCGTTTCTGCTCCTTCTCTCGGCGTCCTCTGCGATCTCTGCGTTGGAGTCCGTTCCTCGTCGCATCGCTTCCCTCAACCTCACCGCGGACGAGATCCTGGTGGAGCTCGTCCCCGTCGACCGCCTGGTGGCGGCGACGGCGGCGGCCGACGACGCGGGGACGTCCAACGTCGTGGGCCGCATCCCGCCGGCAGTGACCCGCTTCCGCCGCGCGGAGATGGAGCGGCTGCTCGCGCTCTCACCCGACCTCGTCGTCGTCTCGGAGTACACGGACGCCGACTTCCTTCGCCTCGTCGAGCGCTCCGGGATGCGTGTGCATCGGATGAGCGGCCTCGACTCGCTGCCCGGCATCCGTGCCGCCATCCTCGACCTCGGCCGGGCGGTCGGAAGCGAAGAGGCGGCGCGCGGCCTCGTGGCGCGCTACGATGCTCGGCTCGCCGAGCTGGCTCGGCGGCTCCAGGGAGCCTCGAGGCCACGGGTCCTTTACTGGGCGGGAGGGATGACGGCGGGCGGGGGCACCACCATCGGCGCCCTCATCGAAGGAGGGGGCGCGACGAACGTCGGTCGGGAGATGGGCCTCCAGGGCGTCGGGCCCATCGGCGCCGAGCGCGCGTTCGTGGCCGATCCCGACTTCGTCCTCGTGGGCGAGGGCTGGAAGAGCGCCGAGGCGCTGAAGGCCGATCCCCTCCTCTCCCGGATGCGGGCGGTGAAGGAGGGACACGTCGTCGCGATGCCCACCGAGCTGCTGGTCACGCTCAGCCACCACGCCGCCGACGCGTGCTGGTACCTGGCCGGAGCCCTCCACCCCGACCGCGTCCCCCCCCGACCGTGAGCGAGAGCCGGCGGCGCCGTCTCGCCTTCGCGGCGCTCGCCGCCGCGCTGCCGCTCTCGATCTGCTTCGCGGCCGCCGCGGGCAGCGTGGCCCTCCCGCCGGCCTCGGTGCTCTCCGCCGTCGGTGCGCGCCTCGGCCTGCCCGACTTCTCTCCCTTGAGCGCGGCGGGCGAGGCGATCCTGTGGACGGTGCGGCTGCCCCGCGTGCTGCTCGCCGCGCTGGTCGGCGGCGGCCTCGCCGTCGTCGGAGCCGCGCTGCAGTCGGTCTTCCGCAACCCGATGGCCGACTCCGGCCTGCTCGGCGTCGGCTCCGGCGCCGCGCTGGGAGCAGTACTGGCCGTGAAGCTCGGATGGGGCCAGACGTTCCTCGCGCTCCCCGTCGCCGCCTTCGCGGGAGCGATGGCGGCGGTGCTCGCGGTGTACGCGCTGGCCCACGCCGCGGGACGGGCCTCGCTCCACGGCCTGCTCCTCACCGGCCTGGCCGTCTCCGCGCTGGCCGGCGCGGGCACGTCGGTGCTCCTCGTCGCGACCGAGGAGTTCCGCGTCAAGACGGTTCTGTTCTGGCTGGCGGGAGGGCTCGAGGGCCGGAGCTGGACGCACCTCCAGCTCGGGGGCGCGCTGATCCTCGCCGGCGCCGCGCTTCTCCTCGCTCTCGCCCGTCCCCTCGACGTCCTCTCGCTGGGCGCCGACGAAGCGGCCGCCCTCGGCCTGCCCGTCCACCTCACGCGGCTCACGCTCCTGGCGCTGTCGTCGCTGGTGGCGGGAGCGGCGACGTCGGTGGCGGGATCGGTGCCCTTCGTGGGGCTGGTGGCTCCCCACGCCTTGCGCCCGCTGGTGGGTCCCCTCGCCCGCCACCTGCTGCCCGCTGCGTTCCTGGCCGGAGCCATGCTCGTGGTCCTCGCCGACCTCGCGGCGCGGACGCTCAGCGCCCAGATGGATCTGCCCCTCGGCGCGCTCACCGCCTTCGTCGGCGCGCCCTACTTCCTCCTCGCCCTGCGCACGAGCGAGGGACGCGCGTGAAGGCGGTGCTGGAGGCGAGGGCGGCGGTCGTGAGGCGCGGGCCGCGCGAGGTGCTCCACGGCGTGAGCCTCGTCCTGCGGGAGGGGGACGCCGTCGCCCTCGTCGGTCCCAACGCCTCCGGAAAATCGACGCTCGTCCGCACGCTCGCCGGCCTGCTGCGGCCGGAGCGGGGAGACGTCCTCCTCCAGGGACGCGCGGTCGCCGCCTGGGACCGCGACGCGCGGGCCCGCACGCTGGCCCTCGTCACGCCGGAGGAAGACGCGCCCGCCGCGCTCACCGTGGAGGACGGGGTGGCTCTCGGGCGCTACCCGCACCGCGGGCCGTTCCGGCCCTTGACGCGCGACGACCATGCGGCCATCTCCGGCGCGCTCGCCGTGACCGGCATCGAAGGGCTGGCGCGGCGGGCGCTGGAGACGCTCTCCGCGGGCGAGCGCCAGCTCGCGGCCCTGGCCCGCGGGCTCGCCCAGCAGCCGCGCGTGCTGCTTCTCGACGAGCCCGGAGCGCACCTCGACGTGGGCCACCAGCTCGGGCTCTTCCGGGTCCTCGACCAGGCGAGGGCCGGAGGCGTGGCGGTGCTGGCGGTCGTCCACGACCTGCAGCGCGCGGCCGCGTGGGCCGGGCGCATGATCCTCTTGCACGAAGGACGGGTGGCCGCGGAAGGTCCGCCCGACGCGGTGTTGACCTCGCCCGAAGCCGCGCGCGCGTTCCGCGTTTCGGTGCGGGCCTACGCGCTGCCCGGAGCCGCGCATCCCCTCTACAGCTTCGAGGAGCCCTCGTGAGGATCGTCTCGCTCCTTCCCGCCGCGACGGAGATCGTGTGCGCGCTCGGCCTGCGCGGGTCGCTCGCCGGCCGCTCGCACGGCTGCGACTTCCCGGCCGACGTGGCGGGCCTTCCGATCCTGACCCGGCCGCGCGTCGACCCTTCCCGGCCGTCCTCGCTCCTCGACGACGACGTGCGCCGCGTCCACTCCGCGGGCGAGCCCCTGTACGTCCTCGACGAGGAGCGCCTGGCCGCGCTGGCTCCCGACGTGGTCGTGACCCAGGCGGCGTGCGACGTGTGCGCGGTGTCGTACGAGCAGGTGGCGGCGGTGGCGCGGCGGGCCGCCCTTGCGGCGCAGGTCGTCTGCCTGTTGCCGTCGCGCCTGGGCGACGTGCTGGAGGACGTGCGCAAGGTGGCGGCGGCCTGCGGGGTGGCCGCGAGGGGGGACGTGCTCGCGGCGGGGTTGCGGCGCCGGCTGGAGCCCTCGGCGCCGGCGCCGCGCGCTCGACCCCGCGTCGCGGTCGTCGAGTGGCTCGACCCGCCGATGCTGGCCGGCCACTGGGTACCGGAGGCGGTCGAGGCCGCGGGCGGGCGGCCGGTGGGCCCCGCACCGGGGGAACCCTCCCCGTACGCCACCTGGGACGAGGTCCGCGCGCTCCGACCCGACGCCGTGGTGGTGGCGCCCTGCGGCTTCGACCTCGCGCGCACGCGCCGCGAGGCCGCGCCGCTCGCGCCGGTGCTGCGCTCGCTCGCTCCGCGGGTGCTGCTCATGGACGGCAACGCTTACCTCAACCGGCCGGGGCCGCGGCTGGTGGAGGCCGTGGAGACCATGGCCGATTGGCTCGCCGGCCGTCCGGTGGCCGCGCCGCGCGCGTGTGCGATGCCTCACGGCGCCTGAAGCACGCCCCGGCCGGCGTGCTATCATCGTGCGCTCTCCCGGAGGCCCCATGGCTTTCTTCGACCTCGACCCGTTGCTCGAGTCCATGCTCGACAGCGCGCCCGGCATCTCGGACTTGAACCTGTCCGTGGGCCGGCCGCCCCAGGTCGAAGTGGACGGGCAGCTCCGGCCGGTGGGCTACGCCGGCATCGAGAAGCTGCTGCCCTACCACACCGAGCTCATCGCCATGCGGCTGCTCGCGAACAAGCGCGAGGCCGCCGACCGGCTCGTGCGCACGGGATCGGTGGACGTCTCCTACAGCCTGGCCCGCCGGACCCGGTTCCGCGTCAACATGTTCTCGCAGCGGGGCAGCTACTCGGTCGTGCTGCGCGTCATCCCCAACACGGTGCCGACGGTGGAGCAGCTGGGCATTCCGCCCCAGCTCAACGAGATCGCCAACGAGCTCAACGGGATCGTGCTGGTGACCGGGCCGACCGGGTCGGGCAAGAGCACGACGCTGGCCGCCATCATCAACAAGATCAACCGCGAGAAGCCGATCCACGTCATCACCATCGAGGACCCGATCGAGTACCTCCACCCGCACGCGATGGCCACCATCAACCAGCGCGAGGTGGGGTCGGACACCCAGACCTTCGCGCTGGCCCTGCGCGCCGCCCTGCGCCAGGCGCCGAAGGTGATCCTGGTGGGAGAGATGCGCGACGTGGAGACGATCTCGATCGCGCTCGAGGCGTCGGAGACGGGGCACCTCGTCCTCTCGACCCTCCACACGATCGACGCCGCCAAGACGATCGACCGCATCGTGGGCGTCTTCCCCAAGAACGAGGAGCGCCAGATACGCACCCGCTTCGCCCAGGCGTTCAAGTGGGTGGTGAGCCAGCGCCTGGTGCCCAAGAAGGGCGGGGGCCGGATCGCGGTGTGCGAGGTGCTCCGCGCGAACTCGCGGACGCGCGAGTACGTGCAGGAGGGCGAACGGGAGGGCAAGAGCCTCGTGGACGCGATGAGCGACGGGCGGCTGGAGGGAATGCAGACCTTCGACTCGGAGCTCGAGCGCCTCATCAACACCGACGCGATCGACCGTGAGGTCGGCCTCAGCTACTCCACCAACCGGACGAACCTGCAGCTTCGCCTGGACACGATGGGCGAGCCCACCGCGGCGATGCCCAGCCTCAAGGTCATGCAAGCCAGGGCCGCCGCCGCGCGCAAGCCCGCGGCGCCGCCGTCCGAGATGGACGGACTTCTCGAAAGGTAGGCCGTGCAGGCGACCTGCCCGCAGTGCTCGAACCGGATCAACATCGACGACGCCCGGGCCCCCGAACGGCCGTTCAGCGTGAAGTGCCCGAAGTGCCAGACCCCGGTGAGGTTCCCCGGGCGGGCGGCCGCCGGCGCCGCGCCGGCCGCGCCCGGCTCGCCCGCGCCCGCTCCGGCGGCCCCCAGCGCTCCTCCTCGCCCGGCGGCGCCGGGCGGATCCTCGCCCGAGGTGGGCGGCGAGGTGCTGGCGCAGCTTCGCCGTGAGGTGGGGGCCAGCGAGTCCAGCCGCGGCGCCGCGACCCAGGTCCTGGTGGCGGTGCCCGACCGCGCCGTGGCCGGGGCGCTCACGCTTCCCCTCACGCGGATCGGCCACACGATCGAGATGCTGGACACGCCCGAGGAGGGCGGCCGCCTGCTGGAGCAGGGCCTCTACGGCATCGTGATCACGACGCGGACGGCGGCCGTGCCCGGCAAGACCGAGATGCTCTACCAGCGCGTGACGCGCCTCAACCCCGACGCGCGGCGCCGCATCTTCCTGATCCTCGTGGGCGAGGACCTCAAGACCGGGGACGGAACGCAGGCCTTCGTCCTCCAGGCCGACTTCGTGGTCAACCCCAGGGACGCGGGGACCGTCGAGGGTGCGCTGCTGAACGCCATGGCCGAGCGCAACCGCGTGTACCAGGCGTTCCTGGAAGCGCGCAAGCGCATGGATGCCGCCGCCGGCTACTGAGCCGTCGTGTACCGAATGCGGCGCGCGCGCCGAACGCTCGCTAACGGTACGGGCCAGTGCCGTTCCAACTTGATGGACCTACGATGATCTCGAAGATTGGAGTTGGGATGCCGCATCGACACTCGCGCCAAGCTCGGCGCGAAAAGTTGGAACGGCACTAGCTTCGTCGGGCCGCGGCGGGAACGTAGACCTGCTGCAGGTAGTCCCGCACCATCCGGTGCGCGCTGAAGTTGGGCACCACGGAGGCGATGGAGTTCTTCATCCGTCCGATCCAGCCGTGGCGCAGGCCGTCCGCGTCCTTCGTGAAGAAGAGCGGCACCACTTCCTTCTCCAGGAGCCGGTAGAGCTCGGCCGCGTCCTCCCGGTCCTGCGTTTCCGCCTCCGCGACGCTCGCCTCGCCGAAGGCCCATCCGTTGTCGCCGCGGTGGCCCTCGACCCACCAGCCGTCCAGGATGCTGAGGTTGATCCCGCCGTTGACGGGCGACTTCTGGCCGCTGGTGCCGCTCGCCTCCTGCGGCCGGCGCGGGGTGTTGAGCCACACGTCGCAGCCCTGCACCATCATCCGCGCGACCTCCATGTCGTAGTCCTCGAGGAAGACGATCTTCCCGCGGAACTCCCCCTGGGTGAGCAGGAACAGGCGGCGGATGACGTCCTGGCCCGCGCGGTCGGCGGGATGGGCCTTGCCCGCAAAGACGAGCTGGACCGGGTGCTCGGGGTCGGAGAGGACGGCGCGGAGCCGGTCGAGGTCCGAGAGGACGAGGACCGCCCTCTTGTAGGTGGCGAACCGGCGGGCGAAGCCGATGGTGAGGGCGCGGGGATCGAGCAGCCGCTCCACGCCGCGCAGGTCGTCGGGGGCGAGGCCGTGGCGCGCGCTCTGCATGCGCACCCGCTCGCGCACGAATCGCACCAGGCGCTCCTTCTGCGAGCGGTGGGACGCCCACAGCTCGGTGTCGGGAACCTCCGCCACGCGGTTCCACAGCTCCGGCTCGAGCAGGTGCTGCTCCCAGGCGGGGTCGATGTGCTGCGCGTAGAGCGCTCTCATCTCGGGGCCGACCCATGTCTCCGTGTGGACGCCGTTGGTGATGGACGAGACCGGCGACTCCGGCGCGCCCGGCCACAGGTGGCGCCACATCGCGGAGGACACCTGGCCGTGGAGCTTGCTCACGCCGTTGACGTGCGACGAGAGCCGGATGGCGAGGACGGTGAGGTTGAACTGGCCGTTCTCGGTGCCGAGGGCGAGGGCGGCCTCCGCATCCGCGCCGACGTCCTGGGCCCACGGGCCGAGGTACCGCCGCACCAGCTCGCGGTCGTAGGTCTCGTTGCCGGCGGGGACCGGCGTGTGGGTGGTGAAGACCGCGTTGCGCGCCACCGCCTTGAGCGCGTCCTCGAGCCCCTCCCCCGTCTGCACGCGCTCGCGCGCGCGCTCCAGGCCGAGGAACGCGACGTGTCCCTCGTTCATGTGCCACACCGCCGGGAAGATGTTCAGGGCGCGCAGGGCCCGCACTCCCCCGACGCCGAGGACCACCTCTTGCGTCAGGCGCATCTCGCGGCCGCGGACGTACAGGATGCTCGCGATCGGCCGGTCCGCGGGGTCGTTCAACGGGATGTCGGTGTCGAGCATCAGGACCGGCACCAGGCCGACCTGCGCCTTCCACACCGCGGCCTGCACCACGCGTCCGGGCAGGTCGATGGGCACCGTCAGCACGCCGCCGCCGGGGGCCTGGACCGGAAGCACCGGCAGGCGCGCGAAGTCGTTGTCCGGATAGACGTGCTGCTGGAAGCCGTCGGCGTCCACGGACTGGCGGAAGTAGCCCGAGCGATAGAGCAGCCCGACGCCCACGAGGGGGACGCCGAGGTCGCTCGCCGCCTTGCAGTGGTCGCCGGCAAGGACGCCGAGGCCGCCCGAGTACACGCCGAGCGATTCGTGGAGGCCGAACTCCATCGAAAAGTAGGCCACCGGCCCGGGCAGCGGCGCGGCCTGCTGGTCGTACCAGCGCGGCCGGGCGTGATACGCGTCCAGGGCATGGATCACGGCGTCGTAGGCGTGCCGGAACTCCGGGTCGGACAGCAGCCGGATCCAGTGGTGCGGCTCCACGTTGATCAGCAGCTCCACCGGGTTGTGGTAGCGGCGCCAGTGGTCGGGATCGATCCAGGTGAAGAGCCGCGTTGCCAGGGGCGACCAGCTCCACCACAGGTCGTAGGCGAGCTCGCGCAGCCGCTCCATGCCCTCGGGCAGCTCGATGTCGGCGATCTGCAGCGTGGGGATGCGCAGGGCTCCGCGCACGGAATCGGGCACGGGCGGGGCCGTATGGCTCACGCTTCGGGCGACCCTACGAAGCGCTGGATCTTCGCCGCGGCGTAATCGGGCAGGGCGGCGAACTGGACGCCGAACAGTCGCGGCTCGCCGCGGCGCACGACCCGCCCGCGGGCGAAGACGTCTTCGCCCTCCAGCGAGAACTCCAGCTCCAGCTCGTCGCCCACGCCCAGGTCGACCCCCGTCTCGATGAGGATACCGGTGCGGCTCAGGTTCACGGCGTGCGCGGGGACGCGCTCTCCCACGCCGGTGCCGAGCGTATCCACCCCGAGCTCCACCCGCAGGTGCGCTTCGCGGCGGGCGGGGACGTCGAGGAGGCGCATCAGCCGTTCGTCCCAATCCTCGCCCGGCGGGAGGCGCAGGATGGCGTTGGCGCCGGCTCCCAGAAGCGCCACTTCCGCGGGGTCGAGGTCGCCGCGGGCCACGATGGCGATCGACAGCCCCCGCGTGCCGGGATCCTCACGCAGGGCCGTGACGAGCACATCGGCCCGGGGCAGGTCCCGGTCGATCACGACGATGGCGGGCTTGGCCGCGACCGCCATCATTCGCGCGTCTTCGGGCCGGGTGGCGAGGAGGCGCTCGATGCCCGGGCGCCACAGCACGGTCTGGCCGAGCTCCGGCTGGAGGTCCCGCTGCGAGCAGATCAGGGCGGCCGCCATCGCAGGCCGAGTCTACTACGGCGAGGTGCGCTCCGTCCCCCGACCGGCGCATCCTCTAATCCCTCTCCCCGCAGGGGAGAGGGCCTGGGTGAGGGGGTGCGCTCCGTCCCCCAACCGGCGCATCCTCTAATCCCTCTCCCCGCAGGGGAGAGGGCCTGGGTGAGGGGGTGCGCTCCGTCCCCCTGGCGGCGCTACGTCTAGCGCCCGCCTGGGGGCGTGCCCTCCTGGCCGCCGGTCCAGGTGGGAAGGACCTTGATCCCCAGCCGCTTCATCTTCTCGTGGAGCGAGGACGGGGAAATGCCCAGGCAACGGGCAGCCCGCCGCTGGTGGCCGCACGTGGCCCCCAGTGCGGACAGGATCAGCTGGCGCTCGTACTCGCTGACGAGGGTCTTGAGATCGCGGCCCTCCGCGGCAGGGCTCGGTCGCCTCGGATCGACCCTTGCCTGCTCTTCCCGCTCGCCGGCCATCGTCGCCTGTCCCATCTTTTTCCTCCGATCAAGAAAGTAGACGGGGCGCACGCAGGCGACAATGGAGCGGTACGGGTTTGTGGATGAGTTCCCCCTGAGGCTTCAAGTCACTGAGATGGCTCGGCTTGCGGTCGGGCCTGAGCCGGCGCGCCGGCCGGCCGCTTCGCTCTCGAGGGCTCGCGGGCGTTGACAAGATTTGGCCGAACCTGACGAGGAGCTGAAGCGTCTCAAATCACAGCGAAAAGCCTCGTCCGAGAGCGCCGTTCAAGGAACGAGATGACCGCAAAGCCTCCCGTGAGCGTCCCTCCGGACCGGCCCGGCGAATGGACGGTGGCTCGCTTCGGGGTGTTCGAGTGCGACCTCCGCAACGGCGAGCTGCGCAAGGGCGGCGTGCTCGTGAAGCTCCAGCAACAGCCCTTCAAGGTCCTTGCGCTCCTCGTCGGCCGCCCCGGTGACATCGTCACGCGCGAGGAGCTCCGCTGCCAGGTCTGGGGCGGCGACACCTTCGTCGACTTCGACCAGGGCCTGAACTTCTGCATCAAGCAGATCCGGGCCGCACTGGGCGACCAGGCCGACACGCCCCGCTACGTCGAGACGCTGCCGCGGCGCGGGTACCGGTTCATCGCTCCCCTCGAGCGCCGGGAGATCACTCCTCCTCCCGAGGGAGCGCGCGCCGTCGGTGACGAGCTGGCGACACCTCCCCGTCCGCTGCCGTTTCCCGCTCCCCATTCCCCCGAGGTGGTGCGGGCCACCCCGGCTCCGCTGGCGAGCCGGCGCCGGGCCGGGCCCGGGCTGGCCCGCAACGCCGCGCTCGCGGCCGTCCTCGTCCTGCTCGTGGCGGGCGCGTTCGTGGCGGGATGGCGGGCCGGCCAGACCCCCGCGGCGGCGTTCCACCGTCTCACGTTCCGGCGCGGGTTCGTGGACGCCGCCCGCTTCACACGCGACGGCGAGGTCCTCTACTCCGCGATGTGGGATGGCGGCCCCGCTCAGGTCTTCGCCACCCGCTCCGGCAGCGCCGACACCCGCGCGCTCGGCTATCAGAAGGCCCGAGTAGAGGGAGTGGCCGGCACCGAGCTGGCGCTCCTGCAGCCGCGAGAGAACGGCTCGCCCGTGCTCTCCCGCGCGCCCCTGGCCGGCGGCCCGCCGCGCGAGATCCTGGAGGACATCGGCCAGGCGGACTGGGCGCCCGACGGTTCGACCTTCGCGCTGGTGCGGCGCGTCAAGGGCTTCGCGCGGCTCGAGTACCCGGTCGGTCACGTGCTGTTCGAGACGGTGCCCGGCCGCATCAGCCACCTTCGCGTCTCCCCGCGGCTGGACCGCGTCGCGTTCCTGGAGCATCCCGTCCCCGACGACGACCGCGGATCCGTGGTGACGATCGACCGGCAAGGCGTGCGCACCACTCTTTCCTCGGACTGGGCCAGCCTCGAGGGCCTGGCCTTCTCGGCCACGGGCGACGAGGTCTGGTTCACGGGGACGAAGGTGGGGGCCGACCTGGCGCTGTATGCGGTGACCCTGGGTGGCCGCGAGCGGCTCGTCCACCGCTCGCCGGGCCGCCTGGTCCTGCGCGACATCGGACGCGACGGCCGGGTGCTGCTCGCGCGCCACGGTTTCCGCCTGGAGATCCGCGCCCTGATCGACGGCGAGAATAGCGAGCGCGACCTGTCGTGGTTCGAGCTTCCTCTCCTGACCGACCTGTCGGAAGACGGTCGGTGGATCGTGTTCTGCGAGAGCGGGGACGCCGGCGGTCCCGGATACGGCGTGTTCCTGCGCGCGAGTGACGGATCGCCGCCGGTGCGCCTCGGTGACGGACGGCCGTTCGACCTCTCCCCCGACGGCAAGTGGGTGCTTTCACGCTCCGTGCGCCCGCCCTTCGTGCTGACGATGCTCCCGACCGGGGCCGGTGAGAGCCGCGTCCTGAGGGACCAGGGCCTGCAGGACATCCGGTGGGCCGGCTGGTTCCCCGACGGCCGGCGCCTGTTGCTGATGGCCAGCGAGACGGGGCGCCTGCCCCGGATGTGGATCCAGGACCTGCCCGACGGCAAGCCGCGCGCGGTCACCCCCGAAGGGGCGACCGGCAAGGAGACGGTCATCTCCCCCGACGGGCGCTTCGTGGTGGTCTTCCCCTCGGGGGCGATGCGCGCGCTGCGCTACCCGGTGGACGGCGGCGAGCCGGAGCCCATCGCCGGCCTCGAGGACAACGAGTACCCGGTGCAGTGGACCGAAGACGGCATGCTCTACGTGCGCAAGGGCGGCGTGCCGGCCAGGATCTCGCGCATCGACGTGGCCACCGGCCAGCGCACACCCTGGAAGGAGATCGCTCCCGCGGATCCCGCCGGCATCTGGTCGATGATGCGCGTGATGCTCACGCGCGACGGGAAGTCCTACGCTTACGGCTTCAGTCGTTCCTTGTCCGAGCTGTATCTGGTTGACGGACTGAAGTAGTCGATTCGGGGGGGGTACGAACAACAGAAGCCCCCCCCGCGCGCGGGTTCCGTTGGGCGGAAGGCGCACGGACGATGTTCCGCCGCGCTCCGCGCGATTTCGGCGGGTCGGGAGACTCGGCCTACCCCGGTAGGGGTCCCGCGCCGTACGTCGAGACGCGCCTGGCCGCGTGATGGAGCCCCCACTGGTACATGGCTCCCACGATCGGCTTCAGCGTCTCGCCCAGGGGCGTGAGTGAATACTCCGCCTTCCGGGCGGCGCCGACGCGCGCCTGTCTGCGGATGAGCCCGTGCCGCTCCATGTCCGCGAGCTCGCGGCGAAGGATCTTCTTCGAGATGCCTTCGGTGATCCGCATCAGCTCGCAGAAGGGTCGCGCCCCCCAGAAGAGGTGCCAGACGATCAGGGTCTTCCAGCCGTCATCGATGACGTCAAGGGTGACCTGCACGGGGCACCGCGCAAGGCTCGTCTCGCCTCCGGCGCGGGGTTGGGGGGCGCGGGCACGGACAGCGTCGCCACCGGTATCGCCGGGCTCCGGACGCGGCGGGACGGTTCTCATATCAACGAAAACTACGGCGCGCCGGTCGCGAAGGCCATGCGGCGGCGCTGAGCCCTGGCTGAGTTCTTCCTGAGCCGGCAAGGGTCCGCGGCAGACCGAGATGGGTGCGGTCATGAGCCCTCAGCGTCCGCCGGCCGCCACCGTCACCGCGACGGGCGCCGAGGCCGTCACCGGGCCGAATGCTTCCACCGCGGCGCGGAAGAGCTTCCGCTCCGCGGGGGCGAGGGCCGCGGTCGGCTGGGTGAGATAGGCGCGGCCCAGCGTCCCCGACATGAGGCCGTGGGCGCTGTGGGGCATCCCCGGAGCCACCGCGTGGACGATCTCGTGGGCCGCGACGCGGCCGAGGGCGCGCGCCACCTGTTCTTCTTCCTGAGCCGAGAGACCGCGGGCGGCGCTGTCCTTGAGGTCGAGCGCCCACAGTACGTTCGAGAGGTAGATCCAGGTCGTGTGCGATTGAGCGCCGCGGCGGGTGCCTCCCATCACGCGCTCGGGCAGGCGCGCTCTGTTCGGGTTCCCGGGCATCAGGACGATCTTCAGCTCGTCACCGGTCGTCACCGTGGACGCGTCGCCGAGCGTCCACGACGCCTCCACTCCCGCGCCGGCCAGGATCGCCGACGTCTCCCGGGCCGCTTTCTGGAAGGCGTAGGGCGCCGAGCCGAGAACGTCGATCCAGACCAGTTGCAGGCGCGGCGCCGACACGAGCTCCGTTTGTTGCGCGCATGCGGACGGGCCATGCGCGGCCCGGAGAAGCCCCGCCGCCAGGACGACCAGGACCCGGACGACCCCATTGACGTTCCCCACCGTCGGCTCCTCTCCGCCCCCGACCGGCCCCGGTCCCGCGTCGGCGCGAGGCCGTCTGCCATGGACGAGACGCTCGCCGTGGAGGAACCGTTGTCACTCCGGCGCAGGGTTCGCGCGGAGTTGTGGATGAGTTGTCACGTCCCGGCCGCCCGACGTCGAAACGCTTGAATCAGCCCTTGCGGGCGGTGCTGCGGGACGTCGTCCGGCGCGCCTTCATCGGCTTGGATGCGGGTGCGGACGCGTCGATCTCGGCCAGCCACGCGGCGGCCGAGGCGTCGCTCGGCATGCGCCAGTCGCCGCGGGGAGAGAGGCTGACCGACCCGACCTTGGGGCCGTCCGGGCTCATCGAGCGCTTGAACTGCTGGTCGAAGAACCGCGTGATGAAGACGCGCAGCCATCGGCGGATCGTGGCCTGATCGTAGTGGCCGCGGAAGGCGTGCTCGGCGAGGAAGAGCGTCTTGGCCGGGCCCGCGCCGAGGCGAAGGAAGCAGAAGAGGAAGAAGTCGTGCAGCTCGTAGGGCCCGAGCAGCTCCTCGGTGCGCTGCGAGATCATGCCGCCCTCGTCGGGCGGCAGCAGCTCGGGCGAGACCGGCGTGTCGAGCACGGAGCGCAGCACCTTCGCCTCGGGGCCGGTCGTCTCGTGCTGGGCCACCCATCGCACCAGCTCGCGCACCAGGGTCTTGGGGACCCCGGCGTTCACGTTGTACATGGAGATGTGGTCGCCGGCGAACGTGGTCCAGCCGAGGGCCAGCTCCGAGAGATCGCCCGTGCCCACCTGCAGCGCGCTCTCCTTGTTGGCGAGGTCCATCAGCACCTGGGTCCGCTCGCGCGCCTGCAGGTTCTGGAACGTGACGCTGCGGTCGCCGGGGTCGAGGCCGATGTCGCGCATGTGCTGGAGGCAGGCGGCCCGGATGTCCACCTCCCTCAGCTCTACCCCGAGGGCGCCCGCGAGCTGGCGCGCGTTGTCGAGCGTGTGCGACGTGGTGCCGAAGCCGGGCATGGTCACGGCCAGGATGCCCGGGCGCGGCAGGCCGAGGAGATCGAACGTCCGCGCGACGACCAGGAGGGCGAGCGTCGAGTCGAGGCCGCCGGACAGGCCGAGGGTGACGCGGCGCAGGCGCGTGTGCTCCAGGCGCTTGGCGAGGCCCGCGGTCTGTATGGAGAAGACTTCCTGGCAGCGCTCGTCGAGGGTGGCCGGATCGGCGGGCACGAACGGGTGCCGCTCGAACTCGCGGATGAGGCGGTGCGGCGACGGGGCGGGCACCGGGGCGAGGGCCACCTTGCGGTAGCCGCCGGGCAGGCCGTGGACGCCTTCGGCGAACGAGGTCTGCCGCACGCGCTCCACGAGCAGGCGCTCGGTGTCCACGTCGGTGACCACGAGCTCACCGTCGCGCCGGAAGCGCTCGCCCTCCGCGAGCACGGTCCCGTTCTCCGCGATCAGGAGGTGGCCGCCGAAGACCACGTCGGTCGTGGACTCGTGGACGCCGGTGTTGGCGTAGACGTAGGCGCCGACGGCGCGCCCCGACTGCACCGTCACCAGCTCGCGGCGGTAGGTCGCCTTGCCCACGAGGTCGTTCGACGCCGACGGGCAGAGCAGCACCGTGGCCCCGGCCACGGCGTGGAGGCTGCTCGGGGGCACCGGCGCCCAAAGGTCCTCGCAGATCTCCACCGCCAGGCTCACCCCCGGCTCTTCCGGGAGCGCGAAGAGCAGCCGGCAGCCGAACGGCGCCGTGGTCCCCGCCAGCCGCACCTCGTCGGCGACCGCCTCGCGCGACGAAGAGAACCAGCGCTCCTCGTAGTATTCCTTGTAGCCGGGCAGATAGGTCTTGGGCACCACGCCGAGGAGCCGCCCGGACTGGATCACGGCGGCGGCGTTGAAGAGCCGCCCCTCCAGGGGCACCGGGAGCCCGGCGACGATCACCATCGGCGATTTCGCCGTCTCCCGCATCAGGCGGGCGAGGGCCCGCTCGGCGCCGCCGACGAGGGTCTCCAGGCTGAAGAAAAGGTCCCCGGCCGTGTAGCCGGTGATGGCCAGCTCGGGCAGCAGGAGGACCTGCACGCCGAGGCCCTGGGCCTTCCGCACGAAGCGCAGGATTGCGTCCACGTTGCGGGCGGGATCGGCCACGGTCACGGGCGGACACGCCGCCGCGACGCGCAGGAAACCGTAGGGAGCCGTGCTCACGAAAGAAGAATACGGCAGCGTTCAGCGTTCAGCAATCAGCGGTCAGCAACATCGAATGCTGATCGCTGAATGCTGCTTGCTGCCGTCCGTCAGAACGTGATCTTCGCGGCCAATTGCACGATCCGCTGCGTGTCCGAGAAGTTCACCTGCGTGCTCGAGTCCGCTCCGAAGTTCAGGCGCGGGTTGGACAGGTTGAGCTGCGGGACGAGCACGCCGCCGGTGAAGTTGTAGAGCGTGTCGCGCTGGAACGAGATGTTCGTGTGGTTGAAGACGTTGAACGCCTCGCCGATCAGCTCGAGCCGCGCCTTCGGCCCCAGCGGGATCCGCCGTGAAACGCGCATGTCCAGGTTGTAGGCCGTCGGCACCCGGTGGGTGTTGCGGCTCCCGGGGACGATGTCGTTGAACCGGTTGCCGTCGTTGTTGAGGTCGTTGGTGACCCGCTCCGAGTAGGGCTGCCCGCTCTGCATGGTGGCGATCCAGCTCATGGCCCACCCGTCGAGCACCGCCTTGGCGACCCCGTGCCGGTCCTTCCAGTAAGTCAGGTCCCAGTAGCCGCTGAACACGGCGCGGTGCCGCACGTCGTTGTCACCCGCCGCGCGGTCGGCCTCGAAGTCGGCCGGGTTGGAGGCGTGCTTGCTGTCGTCCCCGGCATTGCCGGGCACGACCGCGGTGGCGTCGGGCTTGGTGTCGGTGACCTTGCCGAGCGTGTAGGCGAAGCTCGCCTGCAGGCTCTGCCGGAAGCGCTTCTTCACCTCCAGGGTCAGGCCGTTGTAGCTCGACTTCGCGCTGCTCTCGAAGCGGATGATCCGGTCGAAGCTCGAGAACGGGCGCGCGTCGGGGAAGCGCAGCACGCCGAGGCTGCCGCCGCCCTGGATGGGCACGCTCACCAGCGCCGGCGTCCCCACGTTGAAGTCGCGCGACCGCTGCAGGTTCCGCCCGGCCACGAACAGGTAGCTCGCCCCCACCGACAGGTCGGTCCCGAGGGCGTACTCCACGCCCGCGCTGGCCTGGTGCACCTCCGGGTTCTGGTAGTCCTTGTCGAAGACGAAGATGCTCGGCTTGGCCCCCGCGACGCCGACCGGCGGAGCCGCCAGCGTACCGGGGTACTTCGGCGCGAGGTTGCCGCTCACGCGCACCGAGATCACGTTGACGCCGTTGTTCGAGTGCGCGGTGCCGACCATGATCGAGGGCGTGCGCCCGTAGAAGAGGCCGTAGCCGGCGCGGAAGACCGTCTTCGCGTTCGGGGTCCACGCGAGGCCGAGGCGCGGCCCGAAGTTGTTCTTGTCGGTCTTGAGGAAGCTGGTGTCGATCCCGGCCGCGGCGAGCTGCGGGTCGGGGTTGCGGACCGACGGCTTCTCGAACGACTGCAGGTCGTAGCGCACGCCCAGGGTCAGCGTCAGCTCCTTCTTGACCCGCCACTCGTCCTGCACGAAGGCCGCGAACTCGAAGATGTTCGGGTGCGTCTCGGGGCCGGTCGTCCCGATGCCGCCGAAGTTCTGCTGGTAGCTCTCGCCGGAGCCGCTCGGGATCCCGCGGTTGAAGCTGGCCAGCGAGTTGAACGTGAAGGAGCCCCCGAAGAAGCCGGGGAAGAAGTTGAAGATGTCGTCGTGGTTCACGTCGGCCCCGATCTTCCACGAGTGGGCGCCCCGGATCCAGGTCACGGTGTCGGCGATCTGGAACCGGTTGATGGTCGTCTCCCGCGGCGAGAAGTTGTTGCGGCCGAA
>Ga0070706_100002660_pt1 | contig 17904 bp, 20 predicted proteins | sample KBSK5501metaG_FD_65476 | JGI IMG/M metagenome (GOLD analysis project Ga0070706, IMG submission 65476) | Corn, switchgrass and miscanthus rhizosphere microbial communities from Kellogg Biological Station, Michigan, USA - KBS K5-50-1 metaG | ecosystem: Host-associated > Plants > Roots >... | reverse complement strand
CAGAGCATCATTTTGGAAGATGGACTTTGGAGGCGAGATGAACGTGACAGACTTCGAGAGGTTGCACACAAGCTAGGTGCGGCTATAGAAATTCATTACCTTGATTTGCCCTTTGACGAATTATGGCGGAGGCTTGAAGCTCGCAACGCTAGTGGAGCATATGGCACGGTACCGATAACGAAAGAACTATTGAAAGAATGCTGGCCAAAGTTCCAGCGACCAGACGAGGCAGAGCTGGCGCTTTTTGATAGCTACGTCGTTTACACGTAGCTTGTTACAAGACCAGGCTGTATTTGTAGCCTGGTTTTAACATGGGAGATAGTGGCCATCCTGGAAGCCGGCTTCGACGATGCCACCGCCGTCCTCGCATTGCCCGAGCCGTACCGTCGCCGGCTGAGAACATCGAACGGGATGGAACGGCTCAACGAGGAGGTGCGCCGCCGCGAGCGCGTCATCCGCATCTTCCCCAATCGGGAATCGGCCATCCGCCTGCTGGGCGCGGTGCTCATGGAACGGCACGAGCAGTGGACGACGGGCCACCGCTACTTCGACATGGCCGCGTATTGGCAGTGGCGCCAGGCCCGCGACGCGGCGCCCACCCCCAGGGAGGTCACGATGCAGACGGCGTGAGGGAAGCCGCCAAACAGTCTACCGGAGTAGCCAATTTCCAGCGGACTCTGGACGCGACCCTCGTCCCCTCCTCCCCCTTGCCGCCGAGGCGGCAAGGGGGAAACCGTGGCGCATACGTGCCCCCAGAAGTTCGGTTCTCGCCAGCGAAGATCAAAGCCCTATTCCCCCGACCACTGGCTGACGTCTGAAGCGTATAGCTTCATACCTCGCCTGACGTGTAGCGCGCAGGAGACCGCACATCAGCAGTGGTGCGCCGTATATCAACATGGCGGCGTTGATTTGCTCTGGCTGCCCTGCCGCGCGGGCTCACTGCTGCGGATCTCGGGTCCGGGGCCCCAGCGGCGGTTCCCCCGGCTCTGACCTGCCCCAGGGCGAGCTCGGCGGAGGAGCCCAAGAGGGACGACCGGCGGCCCGCCCACTAGCGGCGACCCGCAGGAGCTCCACTACATGATCCAGCGGGGTGCCCGCCGGAGCCGGCCAGATGACGGGACCGCCCTGTACCCATGCTTCGAGGGCCGCGCTGAGGCTGGTGACCTCCGCTTGCAGTCGGCTCAGCTGGATGTCCGCCCGCAGCGCGGGGGTGACGCGGGTGACAAGGGCATTGAGGTCGACGCGGAGCTGCTCCAGGCTGACGACCGGCATGTGGGGGATGTGGTGCCGGGCATCGCCCTGCGTCCACTCGGCGAGGATCTGATGCATATAGCGCACGCCCTCTTCGAGCGCGAAGGTACGCTCTGCCTCGGCGCGTGCACGGTCCACCTCACGCTGCTCCAGGATAGCGAGCTCCTCGGCACGGTCAGCACGCCGTATCGCCTCCTCTACGCCGCGCACCCACAAATACGCCACTACCGCCAGCACCAGCTGCAGCGCGATTGGGCGCACGAGAAAGGAGACCGTCTGCACCGTGACACTCGAATAGAGGTGCGCATCCTGGCCGATGTTCGCGTTGTGCGGCTGGAGCTCGTAGTTGCCGATGATCAGCAGGGAGTTGCCAGCCGCCACCAGGAAGATCGAGGCGCGCGGAAGAAGCGTGGCCGCGACGACGACCGAGACAACGTACGCGTCGAAGTTGGGGAGCTCGCCCAGCGTGAGCCCAATCGGGCTCGCCAGGTTGGCGAAGAGGATGCCCCCGCTGAAGAGCAGGATGAGCGTCACACCCGCGAGCGTGACCCAGCCGCGCCGGTTGAGCGCCGCAGCGATCAGGAGGCCAACTGCCCACACGCCGAGCGTGGCACGTGACCGAGCATCTTCGAGCGCCAGCGGCGAGAGGATTATCACGCCAACAAACAGGCCGAGGATCAGCCAGGAAGCGAGCCGGCTGCGCCGCGCCTGCTCGCGCTGCGCGATGGTCCCAAAGTACGAGTGCTCCCAGCCCGAGCTGGTGTGCCGCAGCCACCAGTTCACCGGTGGTCTAGCGGGGGCGCTTGCCTCCCAGGGGGACGATGCTGACAGGGATGGCCCGTTCTGCGGGTCGCCACGGTGATGCATTGCTGCCCTCCATCACTGCACCGAGTGCTCGGAGTGTGCCGTAGCTGCTGGCATAGCCACAACATCACGCCGGCGCGTGCGCGAGCGCTGGACCGCATCGGAGCGCATCGGAGCGCAGGAGGCACGCCTGACACTACACCGCCAGCCGCGGGGCTGGGTTCCTTAGATCGTGAGATCGTGGTCGAGAAGATAGGCAGTCAGCACTACATGAGAGCGGAGCTGGCGTGTACTCACCGCCTGCGCGCCATGAGGTACCCCACACCCGGCACCGGCGACAATCTCCACACTGTGACGTGGCTCGGCGGGAGAGAATTAGGGTCACGGGGGCTGAGAGCGGCGCGCGCCGCTCGTCCTATACCAGCGGGCGCGCGGGCATGTATTGAATTGGGCTCATGATGTACGTGCGCCTGCACTGGCGGCACCGGCCGCCAGTGCAGGCAGCCGCTCATGCCTGCTGCCGGCGCAGCAGGCTAAAGATTCCAATCACCAGTGCCACCGCTCCTACGATCACGAGGATATCGGCGGTATTATTGCCGCTACCAAAGGCTCCTACCCCATTCAATCGCCCAAACATATTGGATGGATAGAGCCCTCCCACCAGAAGCACCAAGCCGAGGATCACGAGGATGACGCCCGTGAGACGATTCATCACACTACCTCCCTGGCCCTCGCCAGCCTTCTCCCCTGCCCGCTTGCTCTTCCGCGCGTGCGGGCGGCGCTCGATGGACACCTACCACTTGTGAGGCGCATCACTGCACCCCCCAGTCTATCACGCCCGGCTGGCTATTTCTCGCCGCCCTCTAGGATCGGCTACGCGCTCGAGACGCAGGTGCGGGGCTGGGAGCCTAGAATCGCGCGTTATTTGCTCCGCGCGCCGTGCCGAATCGATTGCAGCCCCAGCACCGCGTGAATGAGCGAGGGGAACAGGGCCAGGCTGAGGCCCAGGAAGCTGGTCGAGGTGATGGCGCCGTTGAGCGCCGACTTCGGCAGCACGGTCGCGCCAAAGCCGTGCAGGATGCCCACCACGCCCGCCGCGGAGAAGATGAGGCCGACCACCACATCGTACGGGCGCGCCAGCTGGCCGTCACTCAGCCACTTCGCGCCGACGACGAGGCCCAGCAGCCCGCTGACCAGCAGCCAGATGGATTCTGAGTCCAGCATGCGGTGCTGGGAATAGGTGATGGCGCCCGCGATGACTCCGAAGAAGAGGAACCAGAGCCAGTAGTGCGTGCTGCGATGCGACATGTGGTGCACCTCCAAACACAAAGAGGACGCGGCGCCGGCCGTTAGCCAGCGCCGCGCTCATTGTACAGGAAGGCGCTATATACAGGAAGGTGCTATTTTCCGCCACGACTGAGAAGCACAGCTGGCAGGGTTAAGAGCAACAGCTTCACATCGAGCCAAAACGTGCGCGACTTAATGTACTGGATGTCCATATCGATCATCGTCTCGAATGGCACCTTATTGCGCCCGTAGATCTGCCAGAAGCCCGTCACACCAGGGCGCACGCGCAGGCGGTGCAGGTGCTTCGGCCGGTACAGCCGCACCTCATACGGAATAGGCGGGCGCGGCCCGACAAGCGTCATATCACCCATCAAGACGTTCCAGAGCTGCGGTAGCTCGTCGATGCTGGTGAAGCGCAGCAGCGCGCCCACCGGCGTGATGCGTGGATCGTCGGCGTGCAGCATGGGGCGCAGCCGATGCAGCCGCGCGCGCAGCCAGGAGATGTGGCGGGGCATGCCGTCGAGGAGCGCCGCATCGGCATCCGCCGCCAAGGGTATCCCCGCCAGCTCCAACGCTTCACGGTCCACTTTACCGTTGCCGCCGCGCCCCGCCACGAAATGTGCGTAGGCGACCTGATGCAACGTGTGGTCGGCATCTTCATACATCGAGCGGAACTTGTACATCGTAAAGATGCGTCCGCCCTCGCCTACCCGCTGTTGGCGAAACAGCGCCGGTCCCTTGGAGGTGAGGATGATGACGAGCGCGGTGATGGCAAGCAATGGCGACAGCACGAGCAGCACTGTCGCGCTGACGACGAGGTCGAGCGTGCGCTTGGCGTACCGGTACGCGAGCGACATCGCCGGCACCGCGAGGTGAGCGTGCTCGCCCTCGGCGAGTGCGGCTTCGCCCGCCAAAGCCTCCCCGTGGGCGATGTGGTCTAGGACACGGGCTGTGGTGTTGGATTGAGCTGGCAGAAGTGATAGGCGCTCACGTGCCATGGCCAGACTCCTCGTTGGACGCGCGAGGAATACATCGGCGTCGCTTAGAAGTCTACTGGCGTAGACCATGGAAGGCGGTGCGTGTCCAGTCGGAAAGCGGTTAAGATGGGGGCAGGGGCAGTGGAGGTTTCGTGTGTAGCGGGCGGGCGGTGGACCAGCGCGAGGCGCCGGGTGAGGGAATTGGCGGGGAGCGGAAAACACGCGCGGCCGGTGGTGTGGCAGTTGTGCCCGTCACACCACCGGCCGCACCCTCATCAGGCGCCGGTATCAGGCGCCACGGTTGGGGTTATGCTGAGAGCCAGCTCTAGCCGTTTGTACGGCGGCTAGACTGCTGCTTCGGCGTACCGCGGCCACGCTCGCCGCCCTTCTTGCCGATGCGGCTGTAAAACTCGGGACCCTGCTGTCGCTTGGTTGATTCTCCACCTTTCTTACCGATTTCGGCGTAGAAAGAGGGGCCAAGCTTCTCTTTGACGGCTTCGCCGCCCTTCTTGCCTATCTTGGAGTAGAACTCCGGCCCATACTTCTCGCGCACGGCCTGACCGCCGTGTTTGGCCTTCTGGGAACCAGGCTCTGGTCCGCGTTTGCTTGTCGCCATTGTCTGCACCTCTCTGCAATGTAACTTTAGGGTCGCTGTTTCGCGGCGCGCAAATCGTCTGCACGCCGCTGTCCTAGATGCTACCCACCTCGCAACCTGCCCAACTTTGTTGCATCAACCGTGCCATGATTCTATACCGAGGAGGGGAAAATCCGTACCGGTACCAAATCTGTAACATTTGATGGCCAGGCAAGCTAGCATAGATGGGAGCGGGTCCCAGTGTGGAAAACCCGCGCTCTCGCACCGGCGCCGGCGCTTACTTGGCGCCACCAAACCGCGCGGCGGCCTCGCGATTGGCGATGAGCGCGGCGGTGGCGCCGGCACCCACGCCGTTGTCAACATTCACTACGGTCAAGCCCGGCGCACAGGTCTGGAGCATAGCCAGCAGCGCCGCCCTGCCTTTGCCGCCCGCGCCGTAGCCAGTGCTCACGGGCACGCCGATAACCGGGACGGGTGAGAGACCCGCGACGACCGACGCCAATGCCCCATCCATCCCCGCACAGACGACCAATGCCGCCACGCGCGCCGCCAACATCTCCGCCAGCGGCTCGAAGAGTCTATGGATGCCCGCCACGCCTACATCGTACGCCGTGTAGACATCGCAGCCCATCTCCTCGGCGATCAGTCGCGCCTCTTCGGCGACCGGCACGTCGCTGGTGCCGGCGGTCAACACACCGATACGCCCATCCGTTCGCGGCCGGACGTAACCCGGCCGGTGTATCGCGGCGCTGCGAGCGATTGCGCGATGGTCCACCGCGCAGTTGGGGAACTCGTGCGCCAGCCGCTCAGCCGTCTTGTCGCGCAGCCGGCTGACCACCACATGCCCCGTTCGGTCTAGGAACGCCTGCACAGCCGCCACCACCTGCTCATCCGGTTTCACCCCCGCCAGCACGATCTCCGGGATGCCCGTGCGCTGTTCCCGGCTGAAATCCAGGCGCGAGAGCTCTGGAATGGTCGAGCGCTCTGCCTGTGTCCGCTCATCGCTGGCGGCCACGCCTGCACCTCCTCTTTCCCGCGCTCATCAATTGCCAGATCGCATGTCGAACGCCGATACGTTATGTTAGCACAAAGGGAGCGGACATCGCCACCCCTTGCCGAAACACGCGTCGAATCATGCCAAGTAGCCCAAATGTGCCAGAGGGGAGCCCTCGCGCGTGTATGGTAATGTCAGGCAAAAACTGGCGGTGCGGCCACGGGCGATGGCTCGAACCGGCGCCGGGTTGCCAGGCGCGCCGAGCGGGGCTATACTGTTCAGGCGTGGGCCGGGCGCGGATCGTCCTGTCTGGCTGCGGCCTGCGCTTGCAGAGTGCAGGTGGAGGTAGGGAAGCGCGATGTCGGCACATGCGAAACGGTTCGCGCTGATGGTGGCAGCGCTCATCATCCTCTCAATCGCGCTGGTCGCCTGCCAGGCGCCGGGTACCGCCGTGACGGCAGGACCCCAGAGCGGCAACGGCGTCAACGTGTTCCGCACCCCCAACAGCAGCCTGACGTCGCCTACACCAACCTTTCCCCCATTTACAGTGGGTGCGTGGCCCTCTAATTACTCGCCGGGAAACAACGATAACATCACCATCTATGTACTCTGCCGCGTGCAGGATCCCACCATGAATGGGCCGGCCAAGCCACCCGCGCAGCACTTGCAAGTGACCATCATCGTGGGTGCGCCCGTCAATCAGACCTACACGGGCAGCACCGATAACGATGGGTTGGCGGCTATCCCACTGGCGATCAACGATTCGGACTCCGGCAGGCCCGTGGTGGTTCAGGCCAGTGTCAATTATGGCAACGCGACCTACACTGCCCAGACATTCTTCACGCCCGCGCCGGCCAAGCCGCCCACCGCGACGCCTGGGTCGAAGGGGAAGCCGACCCCCAGTGCGACGGTCACGGTCACGGTCACGACCGGGCCGTAGTGGCGCGCTATGTCGCGCGCCTACGGCGTGCCTGGCCCGTTCCGCTAAAGGGGCGGGCACGCTGGCAGCTTGGGCAGAAATGCGTGCCACGTTGCCCCACCACAATTCGCTCGATTGGCGTCCCGCAGCGGATGCAGGGCTCCCCAGTGCGCTGGTACACCTCGAGATGCTGGCGATTCGTCCCCGACTCGCCATAGGCGTCGCGATAGCGGCTGAACGTGGTGCCGCCATGCTCGATGCCGGCGCGCAGCACGCCGACGATGCCCATATGCAGCGCCGCCACCTCGGCGGGGTCTAGCGAGCTGGCCGGGCGCAGAGGATGGATGCCGGCGCGAAAGAGCGCCTCGTCCGCGTAGATATTGCCCAGGCCCGCCACGACCGATTGATCGACCAGCGCGGCTTTGATGGGGCCACGGCGTCCCGCCAGCCGCGCCGCCAGCGCCTCTACGGTAAAGCTGGGATCCAGCGGCTCCGGACCGAGCGCGGCGAAGAGCGCCGGCAGCTCCTCCGCGCGGGCCAGCGCCAACCGCCCAAACTTGCGCGGATCGGTATAGAGCAGGCGCCGGCCGTCGTCCAGCGTGACGGCGACGCGCACGTAGGGCTCGTCTTCGTCGGACGCGGCCAGGCGCAGATTGCCCGACATGCGGCGATGCACGAGGAGCACCGCGCCGTCATCCAGATAGATCAGCAGGTATTTGCCGCGCCGGCCAATCGCGGTGACGACACGCCCGGCCAGGCCGGCCTCGAACTCTGGCACGCCAAGCCCCTGAATCGCACGCGGCCAGAAGACCTCGGCACGACGGATGCGCCGGCCCACCAGATCGTCGCGCAGCTGGCGGGCGACGAATTCGACCTCCGGCAGCTCGGGCATGGGCTACCGCTCCCCGCTGCCGAGCGGCTCGTAGGTCGGATCGCGGGGCATGGCAACACTGGTGCCGGCGAGGTGCTCATCCAGGAAATCGCCCACCCGGCGCACCCATTCGTGTTCGGCCTCCACGAAGGCGCGCACGTGGCCGCTCTCCTTCACCTGCCAGAGGCGCTTCGGCTCCGCAGCGGCGGCAAAAAGGTGCTCGCCGTCGAAAGGCTCGTTGGCGATCTCGTCATTCAGATCAGAGATGATGAACGCGGCGCGTGGGCTGAGTCTGCCGATGAAACGCACCGGGCGAATCTCGCTGAGCTTCACCCCCGCGATCAGCTGGCAAAAGAGGACGATGAGGTTGGCGAATGGGAAGGACGGCAAGCCGGTGTAGCGAGTGAAGAGCGTGCCAATGTCGCGATGCACGTCGGCGAAGCCGCTCTCGATCACCAGACAGCGCAGTTCTGGCATCTGCGCCGCTGCCAGCACGCTGGCGATGGCGCCGAGGGAATAGCCAAGGACGCCCACGCGCCCCATATTCACATCGCCACGCGCGCGCAGGTAGTCCAGCACTGCTGCGATATCCTGCGTCTCGCGCGCGCCGTACGTGACGAGCTTGCCCGCGCTTTCGCCGTGGCCGGCGAAATCGAACAGTAGCGCGCCGTAGCCGCCGCGCGCATGGAGCTGCGCCACCTGCGCGACCCACTGGCCCCGGTTGTCGTTGATGCCATGACAGCAGATCAAGGTGCAGCCGTTGTGTGCGGGGAGATACCAGGCGGCAAGCTCACCACGTGGGCCGGGGATGCGCAGCGTCTCCATCTCCAGCCCGACGTCCGCGGGATGATACTGCAGCGGCGCGCGCACCGGAATGAGCAGCAGCCGCGCGCGCCAATAGCAGAAGCCGAGCAGAGCCGCGAGCCCACCGGCCGCTGCCACGAGGGCTGCGATGATGACGGGGCTGGCGCTCATTTGCCGCCTCCCCAGCCGCGCAGCGGCACAGGATGTCTTCTTGCCCTTGCCCATCTACTACTTGCCCACGCCTGAGAAGACGCTGGAATATGTTGGGACGCCATGGAACTCCTTGAGCGGCCAGAACACGACCACTGCCTGACCGATGATGTTGCCGCGCGCGATCGGACCGAAGGTGCGCGAGTCGTTGCTCGCCAGGCGGCTGTCGTTCATCACCCAATATTCGTCCTTGCCAAGCTTGCGTGGGGGCACGATGGCCGGGTTCTCCGCGACGCCGTCGGGCACATTGATGTATGACTCGTTCAGCGTGACATTATTGACGATGACCTGTGACGCCGTGATGGTGACGGTATCGCCGGGCACGGCGATCACCCGCTCCACGAATTGTTGGCTCAGGTTCGCCGGATCTACCAGGACCACCACATCGCCACGCGAGGCGCCGCCAAAGAGATAGGCCGCCTTATTCACCACGACCAGCTCGTCCTGCGTGAGCGCCGGCTGCATGCTGGTGTCCGGCACGCGATAGGTCTGGATGGTGAAGTGGACGATCACGAAGATGAGGCCAACGAAGAGCAGCGTCTCCACAATCTCGCGCATCAGGTGCGCGCGCTGCATCGCGGATATCTGGCTGGCCGGTCGTGACCCCATCTGCCGCACATCCCGCTCCTTCCATCTGCCACTCGCGCCGCGCTGCGGCATGCCCGCGGCCCTCGCGCCGACACCGGCCGTCAGCGACGCGTGCAAGCTAGCGCTTGATGCCCGCAAATACGCTCGAATAATTGCGAATCCATTGCAGCGACGTCACCGGCCAGATCACCAGCTCGGCCTTGCCCACGATCATCTGTCGCGTGACTGGCCGGCTAAAGAAGCGCGAGTCCTGGCTATTGATGCGGTTATCGCCCAGCACGAAATACTGGTCCTTGTCGAGCTTGAAAGGGGGGAGCACATTAGGATTCTCGTTCTGGCCCGGCGCCATGGCGCTGATGTACGGCTCCTTGAGCTTGACGTCGTTCACGTAGATGGCATCGGCTGTGACGGACACCGTATCACCCGGAATGGCGACGATGCGCTTGACGTATGGGGTATCCGGTGAGTCTGGCGGGTGAAAGACGATCACGTCACCGCGCTGTGGAGCAGTGAAGTCGTAGGTGAGCAGATTGACGACGACGTATTCTCCCGTGTGCAAGCCCGGCTGCATGCTCGGCCCGTCGACGCGGAACGGCTGGACGGAAAAGTGGACGGCGAAGAAGATGAGCAGCGTCAGTAGCACCGTTTCGACCACCTCGCGGACGAATTTCTGTCCGGAGTCGGTGGTGGCCGCGCCTGGACGCACGATCCGGGCGTTGCTCACGGCATTGCTCACGCTGCGACCTCCTCGATGCACCGAGGCGCCCATGCATCCACGGCGCCAGACATGCCACCGGCTCGCTGTGGGACGCCCACGCGGGTGCGCACGAGCGGAGCAGTGAACGCGGCGTATTATAGCACAGTGGCCGTGCCAACCCTCCAGATGTCCTGGACCTCGACCGTCGCGGCTGTGCGCGGCTCGCCGCGCGGTTGGCCGCGGCGCGCCATGATATACTGCGAAAGCTGCGGACTGGGCGGCATGCTCACCACACCTCAGCGAACGCGAACGGTGCGTACGCCGTCCTGGCGGTGCCGAGGACACCCCTAGCGCAAAGGAGAGCTTGTTTCCATGCCTGCTGTGCCTCGCCCACTGGTCCTCATCGTCATGGACGGCTACGGCATCAACCCACGGCGCGACGCCAACGCCGTCGCGCTGGCCGCGAAGCCGAATCTGGACCGCATCGAGCGCGAGTGGCCGCATACCCAGATCGCGACCTCCGGCCCGGCTGTGGGCCTGCCAGAGGGGCAGATGGGCAACTCCGAGGTGGGGCACTTGAATATCGGCGCGGGCAAGCGAGTGCTGCAGGAGTTCACACGCGTCTCCGCCGCGATTCAGGACGGCAGCTTCTTCACCAATCCGGCGCTCCTCAAAGCCGTGGAGCGGGTGAAGCGCCACGGCAGCAAGCTGCATCTTTGCGGGCTGATCGGTCCCGGCGGCGTGCATGCTCACCAGAGCCATCTCGAAGCCTGCCTGCGGCTGGCCGTCAACCACCAGTTGGAGCGCGTCTACGTGCACGCCTTTACGGATGGACGCGATACGTCGCCGTTCGGCGCGGTCGAGTCAATGGCGGCGCTATTGGCGCGCGCGCGTGAGATCAACGCCGAGCATCCGGCGCGAGTAGCGACGATCGCGGGCCGCTACTATGCGATGGATCGCGACAATCGCTGGGACCGCATCGCGCGGGTGTATTTTGCGATGACGCGCGGGGAAGGGCGGCCCGCCACGGATCCGGTGCGAGCGATTGCCGAATCCTACGAGCGCAAGATCACCGACGAGTTCATCGAGCCCATCGTGCTGATGGGCGGCGGGCAGCCGGTGGCAACGGTCGCGCCTGGCGACGCCGTCATCTACTTCAACTTTCGGTCGGATCGCGGGCGTGAGCTAACCAAGGCCTTCGTGCTGCCGGAGCTGCCGCCCCAGGCCGCGGGCAAATTCGACCGCGGCCCGCGCATCGACGATCTGGTCTTCGTCACTATGACGGAGTACGAGTCTGGCCTGCCGGTCGAGGTTGCGTTCCCCGCCGACAACGTGCGGACGCCGCTCGCCAAGCTGCTTGCGGATCGCGGCCTGCGCCAGTTTCATACGGCGGAGACCGAGAAGTACGCGCACGTCACCTTCTTCTTCAATGGTGGCCGCGAGGCGCCGTTCCCCAGTGAAGATCGCCTGCTCGTGCCGTCGCCCAAGGTGGCGACCTACGACCTCAAGCCCGAGATGAGCGCGCCGGAGCTGACCGCGGAGGCGGTGCGGCGCATCGAGAGCGGTATGTACGACGTCGTCATCATGAACTATGCGAACGCCGACATGGTTGGGCATACGGGGGTGCTGGACGCAGCGATCAAGGCGGTGGAGGCGGTAGACGTGGGAGTTGGGCAGGTCGTGGAGGCGACACTCCGCCAGGGCGGCGCCGCGCTCATCACGGCGGACCATGGCAACGCGGAGCAGTTGGTGGAATACGACACTGGCAAGCCGTTCACCGCGCACACGACGAACCCCGTACCTTTCTACTTCGTCGTGCCGCAGTGGCCTGGCGCTGTCTTGCGCAGCGACGGCGTCCTGGCCGACGTTGCGCCGACGATGCTGCAGCTCTTGCAGATTCCGCAGCCACCTGAGATGACGGGCCGTACGCTCATCGCTGGACAGCGCTGAGATTGGGAGCTCGACAGAGTCAGGAGAATGCTGTGGACGTGACATACCGTATGGCAACCGCGGAAGATGCGGAAGCGCTGGCGCTGCTGCGCTGGGAGATGCACCTGGAGCAGTACCCTGAGGAACGGGGCGACCGCGCCGCGTTCGTGGCGGCATCTGCGCGGCAGACGCGACCAGAGCTCGCACGGGGGACGTACTGCGCGTGGCTGGCAGAGGTGGGCAGGGAGCCGGTGGCCGGCGTGCTGCTGATCTGTTCGGTCATGCCACCGCACTTTGATCGCTCCGAGCGCAAGCGTGGATTCGTCTCCAGCGTCTACACGCGTCCGGCATATCGGCGACAGGGCATCGGGCGCCGGCTGATGTCGCTGCTGGTCGAGCGTGCGCGCCGCGAGCACGTGCAGGCGCTCGTGCTCTGGTCTTCGGAGATGGGCCAGCCGTTCTACGAAAGCCTGGGATTCCAGCTGTCGAACGCGCTGGAGCTGGACCTCTGAGGAGGCGCTACGCCCAGCGGCGCGGAAGCCTCGCGCATGTAGCATCGCTGACATGGATGCGGTATCGGGTGCGCTACCCGCGCTTCCAGCGGTGGAACGCCTCGATGTAGCGCACGGTGCCAGACTTGCCGCGCATCATGACCGAGTGCGTGCGCGCGCCGTTGCGCACGTAGTCCACGCCTTTCAGCAGCTCGCCGGTCGTGATGCCCGTCGCGGCAAACGACACGTTGTTGGTGGTCACCAGATCGTCCACAGTATAGATGCGGTCGAGGTCCACGCCGTCCGCGCGGAGCTTCGCGCGCTCCTCCTCGGTGCGCGGCCACACCTGGCAGAGGATCTGCCCGCCAATGCACTTGATGGCGGCGGCGGCGAGCACAGCCTCCGGCGCACCGCCAATCCCCATGTATACGTCCACCGCTTCATAGTCTTCCATCGCGGCCTGGATCGCGGCGGCCACATCGCCGTCCTGAATCAGGCGCACGCGTGCGCCCGCCGCCCGCACGTCGTCGATGATCTCTTTGTGGCGGGGACGATCGAGCACGGTGACGGTGATATCCATGACATCGACACCGCGCGCCCCGGCGATGCGCTCGAGATTCACGCCGACCGGGGCGCTCAGATCTACGACCTTCGTGGCGGCGCGGCCGACGGCGAGCTTGCGCATGTAGAAGACGCCGGGGGGCGCGGAGTACATGCTGCCGCGGTCCGCGACCGCGACGACGGCGATAGCGCCCGGCAGGCCGAGAGCCGTCAGGCGTGTGCCGTCCACGGGATCGACCGCGACATCCACGTCAGGTGGCAGGCCGTTGCCCACCTCTTCGCTGATGTAGAGCATGGGCGCTTCGTCCTTCTCGCCCTCGCCGATCACGACGACGCCATGCATGTCTACGCCATCGAGTGCGGAGCGCATCGCGTCCACCGCGGCCTGATCGACGGCTTCTTTGTCGCCGCGGCCCATCCAGCGCGCGGCGGCGTATGCCGCCGCCTCGGTGACGCGTACCAGCTCCAGCCCCAGGTTGCGCTCTTTGGTTGCCGACCGCTCGAATCCATTACCTAGCACGACTCGTCTCCCTCGCTCATCAGACACCACCAAGGGCCGCGAGCAGGGACGGGCCCAGCCGCGGACAACATGGTCTCGGCTCACACCGCGGGGCAGCGCGGCTCGACGCGACTATGCTCGGCAAGCATGATTGCCTTCAACTGCTCGACCGTCTCGTGCAGTCGGTCGCGCCGGTTGACGATGAGGTAGTCGTAGTTCGGCAGCTCTGCCATCTCCCGCTCGGCATTGAGCAGGCGTATCGCACGTTGTTCAGGCGAATCCAGGTCACGGCGATTAACGCGGGCAATCAGCTCGTCCAGCGACTCCGGCGCGAGGAAGACGAAGACGGCGTCGCGCGCGCGGGCACGGATCGCCTTGGCGCCCTGTGGATCAATCGTCATGATGACATCTACGCCCGCCGCGAGCTTCTCGCGCACAGGTGCGGCGGGTGTGCCGTAGCGGTTGCCGTGCACCTCGGCGTATTCGAGGAATGCACCGGCCTCCACCATCCGATGGAACTCCTCGACGGTCAAGAAGTGATAATCCACGCCGGGGATTTCTCGCTCGCGCGGGCGGCGAGTGGTCGCCGTGGTGAGGACGTGGCCGGACCAGCCATGGTTTTGGAGGGCCTTGGTCACGGTGGTCTTGCCGACGCCGGAAGGGCCGGACAACACGAGCAGCAGCGGGCAGAGCTTCACCTGAACGCGCAAAGAACGCTCGCCTGCCGTGGCGCTCATCACTGCCGTGTCTCGCTCGTCTGGCTGCCGCATGACGTCTTTCCGCTCCAGTCTTGGGTGTTATACTGAGGCGCTGATGTCGAGAGTACTCGTCTTTGGGATGAATAATAGCATGTATCTGGACGCTCTTGCCCTGTCCGCCGTACGCGATGAGCTGCGCGAAGACCTGGTGGGCGCGCGCATCCAGGATGTCATCCAGCCGACGCCGCACGCCGTCGCCCTGCAATGCTGGGGCGGCGGCCAGAATCGCTGGCTGCTGGCGTCGGCGCATCCGCAGCTTGCGCGCGTTCACCTCGTGCCGCGTAAGCCGGGCAAGCTGGTGACGGAGCCGCCCGCCTTCGTGATGCTGCTGCGCAAGTACCTGGAGGGCGCGCGGGTGGTAGACGTGCGCCAGCCGCGCTGGGAGCGCGTGCTCGAGCTCGGTTTCGCGCATGGGCCTGGCGCCGGAACGCCGGAGGTCTGGCTCGTCGTGGAGGCGATGGGCAGGCTAAGCAATGTGATCCTGCGTGGGGCGGACGGTGTTATCCTTGGCGCGCTGCGCCAGGTAGATGCCCATGTCAATCGCTACCGCAGCATCGCGCCACACGTCCCGTACCGCTACCCGCCGCCCCAGACGCGCATGCTGGGCGGCGAGACAGTACCCCGACTCGATGGGGCGACCGTGACGGCCGTCGAGCTGCGCGAGGCGGCGCAGGAGACGTTGGAGACCGGGCAAATAGGGCGCGGGCGCAAGGGACAGGCGCCGGTGCTGGCCGATCTCTTGTCCGCGCAGCTGCTCGGATTCAGCCGCGACATGGGCAGCGAGGTGACGGCGCGCGTGCTGGGCACGCCCGAGGCGCCACTGGCCGCCACGCTGCCGTGGGAGGAGATCGCCGCGGCCACGCGTACGCTCGCTGCCTTGCCCGAAACGCACACCTGGCGGCCGACGCTGGTGTATGCCGATGGCATCGATAGCCCGCCCAGCGCCTATGCCGTCTACACGCCGCGGCACTATCCGGGGGCGGCGCTCGTTGCCACGGAGAGCGTCAATGCGCTGCTGGCTACCTATTACGAGGGGGCTGAATGGCGCGGCGCGCTCGAGGGCGCGAAGGGCGATCTCCGCCGCCTGTTGCAGACGCAGCGCGACCGCAGTGCGCGCAAGGATACGGCACTGCGCGAGGAGCTTGCGGCGCTGGCCGAGGCGGCCCAGCTACGCACCGAGGCCGACCTGCTGCTGGCGTTTCAGACGGAGGTGCCGGCGGGCGCCAGCAGCGTCACGTTGGAGAATCCATTTGGCGGCTCAGAGGCTGGCGATCGGATGACGCTGGCGCTGGACCCGCGGCTGAGCGCCGTGGAGAACGCGACGCGGCGCTACACGCGCTATCAGAAGCTGCAGCGCGCCGCGGCCGCCATTCCGCGGCAGATCGAGGCCAACCAGCTCGAGCTGGCGCGCATCGAGCAGCTGCGGACGGACCTGGCGCTGGCCGACACACCAGCCGAGATCGCCCTGGTGCGGGCGGAGGTGGCGGAGGCGGGCTATCTGCGCGGCAACGCAGCGCGTGCCGAGCGCGCGCGAGCGCACGGGCAGGGGAAAACCGGCAAGCAAGGCAAGCGCGGCAAGGGTGGGCAGCCGGCGAAACGCGGCAACGAGGGCGGCACGCCGCTACGCCGCCAGAGCGCGGAGGGCTTCGTCCTCCTGGTCGGCAAGAATAGCCGGCAGAACGAGGCAGTCACCTTCCACGAGGCCAGCGGTGGCGACCTCTGGCTGCACGCGCGTGGTGTGCCCGGCGCGCATGTCATCGTGAAGGCGGGCGGGCGCCCGGTGCCGGCGGCGACCCTGCGTGAGGCGGCATCCCTCGCGGCGTACTACAGCCAGGCGCGCGAGGCAGGCAGCGTGCCGGTGGACTATACCCAGGTACGCTACGTCCGTCACATGAAGGGCGGCGGGCCGGGCATGGTCACCTATGAGCGCGAACAGACACTGCACGTCGCGCCCGCAGAGGCGCTCACCACAGATCGAAACCGCAGTGGTGCTCAACTCTGACGACGTGCCGAGCGCCGCGCCTGCCGAGAAGAGGCGACGTCGCATGTTAAAGTCGTTTCGGCAGGTGCAGGTTAGCCTCGCGCGATACCCCAGACATCCTCGATCTGGAAGGCACATTTTACAACGACCGAAACGATTGTGACGAGAAGAGGCTTCATTTCTCACTTTGTGCCAAGCGAGCTGATTTAGTGTACAAAACAGCGCCTGCTCTCTCATCGTTGCTGGATCTGGAATGCGAATATCCTTGCCATACATGGGCAGCCATGATGGCAAAGGGGCCGCGTTGTTCTGCCGTCGCGGGCTCGTCACTCAAACTGGGGGAAGAACAGCCTTCTTAATCCATGCACCACTGGTTTATAGAGAGCCAGCAAGGTCAGCGAAAGCGCCAGAGTGATCAGGAAAAGAGGCTGGCTCTCCGGGCCATAATTGGTAGAACCAAGCATCCATAAGATGGGGAACCAGATCGAGAGACTGATCATCCACAGCGCGATCTGTAGGCCCACATATGCCACCTGTACGCGCCTACTTGTCAGACTCACGCAGAGGATCCCGAGGCCCACCCACAAGAGCGGACCAGGAGTAAGAATGCCGAATAGGTTCTCAATATGAAACGAGGTAGGCAAGACAGGGTTTCCTGGGAAGAGGCCGCCGTAAAAGATATAGTTCTCCACACCTATTGCGTCCCCGAAAATAATGGGCCCAGAATACTGAATACTGCCACCTATCTGATATTGAGCCGTGAGGGCGACCACGATCACATAGAGCCCATACAGCAGGAAGCACCCACCCAGGACACGCAACAGAGAGGAATAGGTGACTGTTCGCTGAAGCATAAACACCCCTCCGCCGCTCTCAATGAGAATGGTACATTGCCTGGTCCTATTATATCGTCATTCTGTCCTAGTCCTCGGCGTTTGGTTGTCGCTGTTGAGGATGCAGGTCCCCATGCGTGCCAGCAGGCGCTCCCCTGCGATCGAAGTTGCGGCGACGCTCAGTACTGACGACGTGCAGAGTGTTGTCCCTGCCGAGAAGAGGCGGCATCTCAGATACGCAGTAGACGGCGAAGGAACGCGACTTTATACTGCATCCACCGCGGCGGAGAAGTATTCCGTGTGCGCCGACTGGCGGCGTGGAGGCTCGGCGCATCGCGCTGGGAGGGCTAAACCATGGCCGGAGATCAGGAGCCGCAGGGTACCAGCTCAGCGCTCAAGCGCTTAGGGGTCATTGTGGCTGGAGCCATTCTTCTTACTGGGTCACTTGCGAGTATTATCGGACTCTTGATACAGGTGCATCCGTTTGGGACGAACACGTCCGCGACAGCAGCGCCAACCATTCCCACACACGTAGATTGTGGTGGCAAGCAGCAAAACTACACGATCACGAAGGGTGACATTCCCGCGCGGCAACTGAGCCTAGCGCTGACGATTCACGGCCGCCAGTACCGGTCGGCGGACTTCTCGGGGCGAAGCCAGGTGTTGGTTGACCTGCGCTGTGACGGAAACTCGGTCAAGCTGCCACAGGACAACGCCTTGCGCTGTAACGGCGTCCTCCTCAAAGTACAACGAACCCATCGCTGGTCCTGCCTGGTATGAAGGCATTGTCCCCGCGGTCACCACTGGCGGTTCATACACGATCTCGTACACCAATGGGCACGGCCAGACATTCTC
>Ga0070706_100002659_pt1 | contig 17910 bp, 14 predicted proteins | sample KBSK5501metaG_FD_65476 | JGI IMG/M metagenome (GOLD analysis project Ga0070706, IMG submission 65476) | Corn, switchgrass and miscanthus rhizosphere microbial communities from Kellogg Biological Station, Michigan, USA - KBS K5-50-1 metaG | ecosystem: Host-associated > Plants > Roots >... | reverse complement strand
GCGACCGACGCCTTCTTCGTCTACAGCCGGCAGGTCGGCGCCGGGTTCGAGCGGCCGGGCACGCGGATCATCCTGAAAATCCGGAAGACCTTCGACCTGTAACTCGCCCGGGGCGAAGGGAGCGCCGCACGGCCGGCCGGTATGCTCGGCGGCGGTGGACTGGAAAGCGGTCCGGCGATTCGTGAGGCGGCGGTTCTCGCGAGAGGAGACGGTCGGTCTCTACTTCACGCTCAGCTTCCTCTCCTGCGCCGCCCTCGTCGTCGCGTTCGGAGTGCTCGCGCACGAGGTCATGGAGGCGGGACCGCAGCAGGCTTTCGACGTGCTTGTCGGCGGTTTCCTGGCCGGCGCCCGCTCCCAGGGCCTGACCCGGGTGATGCGCGCCGTGACCTTTCTCGGCGACTGGCGTTTCCTGATTCCCGGCACCGGAGCCGTCGTGGCGGGATTCCTCATGCGCAAGCATCGCGTCTCCGCGATCCTCTTCGGGGGCTCCGTGGTCGGCGGCATGGGACTCTGCTCGACGCTGAAGATCTCGTTCGCGCGCGCGCGGCCGGAGCTCTGGCCCGCTCTGGTCCAGGAGACGACGTACAGCTTCCCGAGCGGCCACTCCACGATGGCGACCGTGTTCTTCGGCGGCCTCGTCGCCGTCGTGTTCCACCTGAGCCCGCGGCGCCGCGATCGCATCCTGGCGGTCGCCGTCGGCGCCATCGTCGTCCTCGGCGTGGCGACGAGCCGCGTCTACCTCGGCGCCCACTGGGCCACCGACACCTTCGCCGGAGTCATGGTGGGTCTCTTTTGGGTCTCGGTCTACACGGCCGGAACGGAACTTCTGGTCCGTCCGCTCGGCCGGCTCACTTCTCGGAAGCCGAGATCCCCTGGCGCCAGTCGCGCCGGGTAGACGCCAGCCGCCGCGCCGCCTCGAGCTCGACGGACGCCTCCTGCCGACGCCCGAGCTTCTGGTAGATCCTCGCCAGCCGCTCGTGGACGTCCGCTGGGTGCGGCTCGTCGCCGCTACCTCGCAGGCGCGACAGACAGGTCTCCAGCTGTTCGACGGCGGCGTCGAGATCCTTCCCGGACGCGAGTGCGATTCCGGCGAGCTCGTACTCCACGGTCGGATCGGACGGATCCGTCTCTCGCCGCTCCAGCCAGAGCTGGCGGGCGCCGAAGAAGCGCTTCTGTCGGACCAGCACGTCCGAGAGGCTCCGCCGGGCGCGGTTCTCCCGCGGCTCGGCCTCGAGCGCGCTTCGGTACTCCGACTCGGCGAGCGCGAGGTCCTTCTTCCGCTCGGCGAGCTCGCCCAGCAGCTCGTGGCCCCGAGCCGAATCGAGCTCGAGGACCCGCTCCGCCTCGCGATGCGCCTTCTCCTTGCCTCCCCCCAGGAACGAGGGTGCGCGCATGTCGTACAGGGCGAGGTCGGCCAGAGCGGCCGCGTTGGCGGGGTCGAGCTCGACGGCTCGGGCGAAGAACGCCCGCGCCTTCTTGGCGAGACGGACCTGCTCGAGAACCTTCGACTCCTTTGCCTTCAGACCGTACGCGCGCCCGAGCAGATCGTGCGCTTCCGAGCTCTTGGGATCCGCCGCGACCGCCCGCTCACCCGCGCGGACCGCCGAGGAGAGATCTCCTGCGTCCAGCGCCGTCGTAAGCTCGCTCAGAAGTTCGGCCACGGCGGGTTCCTGCCCGGGCGTAGCCGCCGGGCGACCGAGACCGGCGATGCCGGCGGAGAGGAGAAGCGCAGCGAGTGGGGGTCTCGAGAGCGTCATAGCCGATCCGGGGTCCGGGCGTTCAGACGCCCGGCATCGCGCGCTTCAGCGGCCGCAGCACGAGGAGGAAGAGGACGGCCGTCGCCGCCGCCATGGTGCCGAGGACGGCGAAGAACGTGGAGTGTCTCCACTCGGTCCAGTACACGCCGATCTGGGTCAGCTTCCCGCCCAGACCCGTCGCCACGAACCAGGCGCCCATCATCAGGCTCCGGTAACGCCGTGGCGCGACCTTCGACACGAGCGAGAGCGCCATTGGCGAGAAGGTGATCTCCGCCAGCCCGACGAGCGCGTAGCAGCCGATCAGCCACCAGGGCGAGACCTTCCCGTCGTCCCCGCCCGCCTTGCCGGCGAAGTACATCAGGTAGAACGCCGCGGAGATCAGAAACGAGCCGATCGCGATCTTGGTCGTCGTCCGGGGCTCGAGCCCCCTGCGGTCCAGCGCCTTCCAGAGCCACACGAGAGGCAGCGTGAACGCGATCACGAAGAAGGGCTCGATCGCGTTCGAGATGATCCCCGAGAAGCTCCAGGCGGTGTTGTCGTTGGCGAAGTACGTCAGGGTCGAGCCGTTCTGGAAGAAGATCATCCAGAAGACGATCGAGATCAGGTAGATCACGAGGAGCGCGGAGATGCGCCGCCACTCCGGCACGCGGTCGATGGCGGTCGGCGGGCTCGCGTCTTCGACGTCGTCCCGCGTCGCGGACCGGTCCCCGGGCTCGATGTCCTTGCGGAAGACGACGAGCGTCAGAACCGAGATCAGCATGCCTCCCGCCGCGACCGCGAAGGCGGGATGGAAGCCGTACCAGCGCCGGACGAACTCGACGACGATCGGCCCCAGCGTCGCGCCGAGGTTGATCCCCATGTAGAAGATGTTGTAGGCGCGGTCCCTCAGGTGGCTCCCCTTCGGATAGAGGTTTCCGACGATCGTCGAGACGTTGGGTTTGAAGAGGCCGTTTCCGACGACGAGGCAGGCGAGCGCCGTGTACATGACCGGGATCGATCGGAACGCCAGAAGGATGTGGCCCGCCACGAAGAAGAGCCCGCCGATCATCACCGCCCGCCGATAGCCGAGCTTCCGGTCGGCGAGCCAGCCGCCGATCAAGGGACTGAAGAAGACGAAGAGCAGATAGTTGGCCCGTAGCGTCGTCGCCTGCGCCGCCGTCCACCCGAATCCCTCCGCCCGGTCCTGCAAGTAGAGCGTGAACAGCGCGAGCATCGTGTAGAAGCTGAACCGCTCCCACATCTCCGTCGCGAACAGAACGTAGAGACCGCGAGGGTGCTTCTCCGGCGCCATCGTCGGCGCCGCCGTGACCGCGGCTCCTGAGGTCATGGTTGACGCGCGAGGCTACCAGAGAACGGAGATCGCGCATAATTCGGCAATGCCGGCCCCGGCGTTCCTCGGGCCTCTCGCGCTCATCTTCGCCGCGGCTCTCGGCGTGGCCTTCCTGCTCCATCGGCTGCATCAGCCTCCCCTGATCGGGTTCCTCCTGGCGGGGGCGCTGCTCGGCCCGTTCGGCCTCGGTCTCGTTCACGACGTGCACGCGATCGAGAGCCTGGCCGAGCTCGGCGTGGTGATCCTGCTCTTCACCGTCGGGCTGGAGCTGTCTCTCGGGAGCCTCCGCAGGCTGGGCAAGATCGTGTGGCTCGCGGGGCCGATTCAGCTCTTCGGAACGATCGCTCTGGTGTTCGCCGTCGGGCTGGCCGCCGGCTATCCCCGGCCGCGTGCGCTCTTCTTCGGTTACCTCGTCGCGCTGTCCTCCACGGCGATCGTGCTGAAGCTTTTGGTCGACCGGCGCGAGCTCGATTCGCCCCACGGCCGGTTCCTGATCGGGATCCTGATCTTCCAGGACCTGGCCGTCGTGCCCATGCTCCTGTCGCTGGAGTTTCTCTCGGGAGGGCGAGGAGCGGGCGCGGGACTGCTCGTCACCGCGCTCGGAAAGACGGCCGTGACCGCCGCCGCGCTGTGGCTCACCGCACGAGTCCTGATCCCGCGCTTCATCGGAGCGCTCGCGGGGACGCGTCAGAAGGAGATCTTCGTCGTCGCGGTCCTCTGTCTCGTGCTCGCCTCCGCGCTGGCGACCTCCTGGGCCGGGCTCTCCGCCGCGCTCGGCGCGTTCCTCGCCGGCCTGGTGCTGTCGGAGTCGGAGTACGGGCACCAGGCTATGGCCGACGTCGCGCCCTTCCGCGACGCCTTCAACGCCCTCTTCTTCGTCTCGATCGGAATGCTGTTCGACCCCCGCGTCCTCGTCGCTCGCCCGGTGCTCGTCGCGGTCCTGCTCGGGTTGATCCTGTTCGGCAAGAGCCTGGCCGGCGCGGTTCCGGTCCTCGCGCTGGGGTACGGGTTTCGCGCGGCGATGGTCGTGGGAATGTCGCTCGCTCAGATCGGCGAGTTCTCGTTCGTGCTTCTCCGCCAGGGCCTGGCCGTCGAGCTGATCTCGCCGGCGCTCTATCAGCTCTTCCTGGCCGCGGCGATCATCACGATGGTCGCGACGCCCTTCCTCTCCGAGGCGAGCCACGCCGTCGCCGGGAGGGTGGCGAGAACGGGAGCCCGCCGCCGCCTGGAGTCCGACGAAGCCCCATCGGAGGCCGGCGTCGTCGTCATCGGCTTCGGCCACATGGGAGAGACCGTCGCGCGCGTCCTGAAGCGCGCGGAGGTCCCGTTTCGCGTGATCGACCTCGATCCGGACCGCGTCCGGCGGGGCGCGAAACGCGGCGTGCCGGTCGAATACGGCGACTCGACCAACGACGTCGTGCTGCGCCGGGCCGGCGTCGCGAGCGCGCGGGCCGTGATCGTGCTGCTGTCCGATCTGCGCTCGACGCGTCAGACGATTCGCCTGTGCCGCGGCCTCGCGCCGGCGACGTTCCTGCTCGCCCGGACTCGGTACCTGGCCGACATTCCCGCGCTGTCGGCGGCGGGCGCCGACGAGGTCGTGGCGGAAGAGTTCGAGAGCTCTCTCGAGATCGCCGGCCGCGCGCTGCGCAAGCTCGGATTTCCGATCCCCTGGGTGGAGTCGGAGACCGACGAGATCCGACGCACGCGACACGAGGGCTTTCGTCGATTCCGCGAGCCGGGCGGCGGATCGTGATTTGCCTGACTCTGAGGTCTCAGGTCGGGAGGTCGGGAGACCCGACAGGTCGACCCGAGTACGGAAAACTGAGAACTAACAACTGAGAACTCGTCCGTTCTGTGGTGCAATAGAGGGCGATCCAACTTCGAAAGGAAAACCCGATGTTCGCTCGCCGGGCGTCCCTTCGGCTCGTCCTCCCGCTCTTTCTCGCCGCCGGCTTCGCGGGGGCCCAGTCCGTCACCGAGTTTCCGATTCCGACGCCGGGAAGCATTCCGATTTCGATCACGGCCGGGAAAGACGGCGCGCTCTGGTTCACCGAGGTCTCCGGAAACGTCGTGGCCCGTATCACCACCTCCGGCACGGTGACCGAGTTTCCGATTCCGACGCCGAGCGCTTCCCCGCAGGGCATCACCGTCGGGCCGGACGACTCAATCTGGTTCACAGAACGCTCGGGCGGCAAGATCGGCCGGGTCGGCGGGATCGGGGGCGTCACGGAGGTCGCGCTGTCCAACCCCGGGAGCGGGCCCGTCGGCATCACGACCGGTCCGGACGGCAACCTCTGGTTCACCGAGGTCTCCGCCAACAAGATCGGGCGCCTCACCGTCCTTGGCGAGCTGAAGGAGTTCGCGATCCCGACGGCGGGAGGCCCCCTCCAGATCGTGTCGGGCCCCGACGGAAACCTCTGGTTCACCGAGAGCTTCGGCAATCGGATCGGAAGGATCGGCGTCGGGGGCTCCGTCGTCGAGTTCCCGGTGCCCACCGCCAACAGCTCCCCGTACGGAATCGCAGCCGGCCCCGACGGAAACCTCTGGTTCACCGAGAGCGTGGGCGCGAGGATCGGCCGGATCACGCCCTCGGGAACCGTGACCGAGTTCGCGTTGCCGGGAGGGGGCAGCCCGAGAGGGATCGCCCTCGGCTCGGACGGGAACCTCTGGTTCGCGGACCAGATCGGCGACCGGATCGGACGGATCACTCCCGCGGGGCAGATCACGGAGTTCGCGGTCGCCTCCCCGGGCGGCCCGGCGGGAATCGCCTCCGGACCGGACGACGCGCTCTGGTTCACTGAGATCGATGCGAACCGAATCGGCCGGATCGGCGTCGGCCCCTGCTCCGCCGACGCCCAGACGCTCTGCCTGAACGGCAGCCGATTCCAGGTGCGCGTCCACTGGAGCGTTCCGTCGCAGGGCACGAGCGGCATCGGCACTGCGGTTCCGCTGGCGAGCGACACGGGCTACTTCTGGTTCTTCAGCGCCACCAACGCGGAGCTCATGGTCAAGGTGCTCGACGGCCGCGCGATCAACGGGCACTTCTGGGTCTTCTACGGCGCGCTGTCGAACGTCCAGTACACGATCACGGTCGTGGACGCCGCGACGGGAGAGACGAAAACGTACGAGAACCCCGCGGGGACGATGGCGAGCCACGCGGACGTGAACGCGTTCTAGCTCTCAGCTGTCAGCTTACAGCTTACAGCCAGATGGCTGATATATAAGCTTTTGCTTATACGTCGCGTCCGGCTCTGGCTGATGGCTGTTAGCTGAGAGCTGTTAGCTCGTTCCGAACGCGATCTCGAGGCTCTCCCCCGCTACCCGGGCGGTCCGCCGGAGCTCCGCCTCCGTGTGAGCCGTCGAGACGAACCACGCCTCGAACTGCGCCGGAGGAAGAAAGATCCCCCGCTCGCGCATCGCGTGGAAGAAGGCGGCGTAGCGCCGGGTGTCGGACCGTTTCGCCTCGGCGAAGTCCCGGATGGGCCCCGGAGAGAAGAAGAGCGTGAGTAAGGATCCGACCCGCGTCAGCGTGACGCGAGCCGCCATCCCGAGCCGCGCGATCTCGGCGGCCAGAAGCGTTTCCAGGAGATTCGATTTGCTCTCCAGCTCGGCGTAGGGCGGACGCCCTCCGATCTCTCCGAGCATGGCCAGGCCGGCCGAGACCGCGAGCGGATTTCCGGAGAGCGTCCCCGCCTGGTAGACCGGCCCCGACGGAGCCATCCTCTGCATCAGCTCCCGCGCGCCGCCGTAAGCGCCGATCGGGAGGCCTCCTCCGAGGACTTTCCCGAGCGTGGTCAGGTCGGGCGAGACCCCGAAGAGCTCCTGCGCTCCCCCGGGCGCCAGCCGGAATCCGGTGATCACCTCGTCGAAGACGAGCAAGGCGCCGTGCCGGCGGGTCAGCTCGCGCAAGGCGCGCAGGTAGCCTTCCGCCGGCAGCACCACGCCCATGTTCGCCGCGACGGGCTCGAGGACGATGGCGGCGATCTCGTCCGGAAAGCGTTGGAAGGCTCGCTCGACCGAGTCCGGGTCGTTGTAGGGGACCACCGTCGTCAACGCGGCGACCTCCTCGGGCACGCCGGGGCTTCCCGCGATTCCGAGGGTCGCGACACCGGAGCCGGCCGAGACCAGAAAGGAGTCGGCGTGTCCGTGGTAGCCGCCCTCGACCTTCACGAGCCGCTTTCGTCGCGTGGCCGCGCGGGCGAGCCGAGCCGCCGCCATCGTCGCCTCGGTTCCGGAGCTGACGAAGCGCACCATCTCGACGGAGGGCACCATCCGCGCCACGCGCTCGGCCAGACGCACTTCCAGCTCGGTCGGCGCGCCGTACGAGGTCCCCTTGCGCACGGCCCGATCCAGCGCCCGCCGCAGGAAAGCGGGAAGGTGGCCGAACAGGTGGGGACCGTAGGACATGACGTAGTCGATGTAGGAGCGGCGGTCCGCGTCGCGGATGCGCGAGCCGCGGGCGCCGGCGACGAAGAACGGCTCGCCGCCCACCGACGCGAAGGACCGCACGGGGGAGCTGACGCCTCCGGGCATCACGCGCTGAGCGCGGGCGAACAGGCGCGCGGAGTTCTTGATTCCTCGTTCCGGGTTCCGGGGGCGCTTCCTCATGGTCTGAACTGAAACCCGAAACCGGAAGCTAGGAACCCTCTCGCAGCCACCCCGCGGCGTCCTTCGCGTGGTACGTCAGGATGAAGTCCGCGCCGGCCCGCACGATGCCCGTGAGAATCTCCAGGGCGATCCGACGCTCGTCGATCCATCCGCGCGCCGCAGCCGCCTTGACCATTGCGTACTCGCCCGAGACGTTGTAGGCCGCGATGGGGGCGTCGAATCGCGCGCGCGCCTCACGGATGACGTCGAGGTAGGCCAGCGCCGGTTTCACCATCACCGCGTCGGCGCCCTCCTCGAGGTCCAGGGCGATCTCCCGCATCGCCTCGCGGCGGTTGGCCGGGTCCATCTGGTAGTCGCGCCGATCCCCGAACTTCGGCTCCGAGTCCGCGGCCTCGCGGAAGGGTCCGTAGAAGGCCGAGGCCGACTTGGCGGAGTACGCCAGGATTCCGACGCCGGAGAGGCCCGCCGCGTCGAGCTCGCCGCGGATGGCCGCGACCCGCCCGTCCATCATGTCCGAGGGCGCGACGAGGTCCGCGCCGGAGCGAGCGTGCGAGAGCGCCGCGCGCGCGAGCAGAGGCAGCGTGGCGTCGTTGTCCACGCGTCCGTCGCGGATCACTCCGCAGTGACCGTGCGAGGTGTACTCGTCCAGACACACGTCCGTGACCAACAGGAGCTCGGGAGCCCCCTCCCTCAGGCGGCGAACGGACTCCTGCACGGCCGCGCCGTCGTCCCACGCCTCGCTCCCGGTGTCGTCCTTGCGCTCCGGGAGACCGAAGAGGATCACCGCCGGCACGCCGAGCGCCCGAAGCTCCTGCGCCTCGGCCAGCGCCTCGTCCGGCGAAAGACGCACGACCCCGGGCAGAGACGAGATCTCCTCGCGCAGCCCTCGCCCCTTCCGGACGAAGAGAGGTGCGATGAATTGCTCGACCGACACGCGCGTCTCGCGCACGAGGCCTCGGGACGCCGCGCTCCTCCGGAGCCTCCGCATCCTCACGCGCGGAAAGGAAGTCACGCCTCGAATCTACCGCAGGCGGCCGGAGCCGCACCCGACCGGCTCACGCCCGGCTCTCGACCGAGAGCGCCAGCGTCTCGAGCCGTTTGCGAGCCGCTTCGAAGCTCGCCTCCTCGGTGACGTCGATCCGCTCGACGCCGTGACTCTCGAGGTAACGCCGCGTGAACCGACCGAGCGCCACGGCGGGCGTGTGCTTGAGCCGCTCCAGCGCCGCGTCGGACCGACCCGACATGAGCCAGCGCGCCGCCGAGGGAGAGGTGACGCAGAACGCCGCGAAGGGGCGCTGCACGATCTCGGCGTCGAGCCGCGGGTCCTCGGGCTTCGGAACTTTTCGGTAGACGACGGCGCGCGTGACGCTCGCTCCCCGAGCCCGGAGGCCCTCCGGCACCTCGAGGCTCGCGTCATCGCCGCACGGAAGGAGGACACGGTTCCCTTCCATGCGTCGCGGGAGACGGTCCAGGATGCTCTCCCCCGAGCCGCGGGCGATCAGTTGGACCGAGCAGCCCCCGGCCTCGAGAGCGCGCCGGGTCGCGGCGCCGACGGCGACGACCCTCGCCTCGCTGGCGATTCGGCGGAAGTCATCGGAGATCTCCGGATCGCCGAGCACCCGCTCGACGGCGACCTGACTTGTGAGGACCACCCAATCGAAACGCCCGGTGAGCGCCTCGGGCGGCACGGCGACGCGCTCGATCGCGTGACTGAGCATCTCGACGATCTCGATTCGAGGGCTTTCGCCGAAGGCGAGGAACGGATTGGCGCCCGAGCGCACGACGAGCACGCGCGGCTCGATCACGTACGCTCCGATAGGAGCCAGGCCGCCGCTCCTCGCGCCAGCAGCGCCTCCCCCAGCTCCCGCCCGATCGCCTCGGCGCGTTCCGGGGACCCCTCGCGCTCCTCCCGGAATCCCTCTCCGCCGTCGCCGGAAAACGCGGCGCCGGTCAGACGCAGCCGCCCGCCGGAGCAGCGCGCGAGCGCCGCGACGGGAGCCCGGCAGCCGGCCTGGAGCGCGCTCAGGAACGCCCGCTCCGCCAGGACCTCGGCGTGGGACGCTCGGTCGTCCAGCTCGCGCAGCAGATCCCGCACGCGCCGGTCCTCCCGCCGAGCGACGACCGCCAGCGCGCCCTGGCCGACCGCCGGGAGCATGGCCGACTCCGGAAAGACGTCGCAGACCTCCGAGAGCCGGCCGAGGCGCGCCAGACCGGCGCGCGCCAGAACGAGCGCGTCCCACTTCCCTTCGCGCAGCCGGCGGATGCGCGTGTCGACGTTGCCCCGCGCCTCGCACACGTCGAGGTCCGGCCGCGCGGCCAGGAGCTGGGCGCGCCGCCGCGGACTGGAGGTTCCGACGCGGGCGGCGGCCGGCAGCTCCACGAAGGTGCGGCGTGGCTCGGACACGAGAACGTCCCTCGGATCCTCCCGCTGCGGCACCGCGGCCAGAATCAGGCCCTCCGGCAGGTCCGACGGAACGTCCTTCAGGCTGTGGACCGCGAGGTCGATGCGCGAGGAGAGCAAAGCCTCGTCCAGCTCTCGCGTGAAGTCCCCCTTCCACTCGATCGGAGATCCCGCCGCGGAGAGCCGGTCTCCGGTCGTCCGGATCGTGACGATCTCCACATCGGCGGTGCCCGCCAGGGCGCCTCGAATCAGTCCCGCCTGCGACAGGGAAAGCGCGCTGCCGCGGGCCCCGAGGCGCAGGGTCATGGGCACATTCCGGGTTCCACGTTCGAGGTTCCAGGACGAGGGGGCGCTGCCTGAAACCTGAAACTTGAAACGTGAAACCTATTCACGATCCAGCCCGAACAAATGCCGCAGCGCCTCCAGCCGGTCGAGCTTTCGCGAGGCGTCCGGCTCGCCCTTGAGCTTTTGGAGAGGCTCGTGCAGCAGCCGGGAGGCGATCGAGTCCGCGAAGCTCCGATATCGTTCGCGCTCGGCGGGGGGAAGGCGCGCAAGCTCGATGTCTCGGAGCTCTGCGAGCCTCTGCCGCAGAGCGTTCCACGTCGGAACCACGGACAGATTCCCGAGCCAGACCATGAAGCGCGATAGCTCCTCCTCCAGGATCGACTCGGCGAGCGGGACCTCGTGGCTCCGCCGCCGCCGGTTCTCCTCGGCGAGCCCTTCCAGGTCCTCGAGACCGTAAGCGTAGACGTTGTAGATCTCCTCCACGCCCGGTTCGACGTCGCGCGGCACGGCGAGATCCAGGAAGAACATCGGCCTTCCTCGGCGCGCGCGCATCGCGGACTCGACCGCCTGGCGCCTCACGACCGGCGTCGGGCTCGCCGTCGTTCCCACGACGACGTCCGCCTCTTCGAGTGCCCGCTCGAGCGAATCCCAGGCGACCGCGCTGCCGCCGAGGCGCTCCGCCAGGGACGCCGCGCGGCCGGGATCGCGGTTTGCGATTCGGATGTCGCGGACCCCGGCGTCGGCGGCCTGCCGACCGAAGAGAGATCCGGTCTCCCCGGCTCCCACGACCAGCAACGTCTGCTTCGACAAGTCTCCGAAGACTTTCGTCGCCAGCGCGAATCCGATCGAAGGCACCGACAGCGGATGGCGCGCGATCTCGGTCTCGGTCCGGACGCGCTTGCCGGCCGCGAGCGCGCTCTCGAAGAGGCGGTGGAGGACCGCGCGCGTCGAGCCCGCCTCGCGCGCGAGCCGGAGCGCGCCGCGCACCTGGCCCAAAACCTCGCTCTCCCCGAGGGCCATCGACTCGAGACCGGCCGCCACCCGAAACAGATGCCGGGCCGCATCGACGCCCTGGCGCGAGAAGCTCGAGCGCGACGCCTCCGCGAAGTCCATGCCGCGCCACTCCGAGATCAGGCGGGTCAGCTCCTCGTCGCGCCGTTCGCCGGCCGCGACGCCGTAGATCTCGCTGCGATGGCAGGTCGCGACGATCACGCCCTCGCTCATCAGACCGCGGCCGCGGATCCGTTCCAGCGCCTCTCGGACCTCGTCCGCGGAAAACGCGACCCGTTCGCGGACCGACACCGCCGCCGATCGGAAGTTCCATCCCAGAAGCAGCAGCCGGGCCTCGCTCGCGGAGCTCATCGGAAGCTGTGCGCCCGGCTGAAGTAGAGGTTCACGATCGAGTAGGAGAAGAGCAGGACCCCGAATCCCAGGATCGACAGGACCGCGACGCGGGGCCCCTCCCATCCGCGGCGGTCCATCCACAGGAGGAAGGCGTAGATGGCGATCGTGGCGGCCGCCCATTCGAGCTTCGGATCCCCGAGGGTGCCCCAGACGCGCCGCGCCCACGCCAGGCCGAAGGCCAGCGAGAGCGCGAGAACCGTCAGGCCCACGCCGACGCTGGTGCGGTTCATCCGGCCGATGACCTCCAGCGCCGGAAGCCGCGAGAACAGAATTCCGGTCCTCTTGCGGCGGATCTGGCGGTTCTGGATCAAGTAGAGGACCGACAGCACGAAGGAGAACGTGAAGGCGGCATACGCCAGGATCGCGAGCGCCACGTGGAAGGCGAACAGCGAGCCGCGCGTGCCCTGGGAGGGTGCCGAGGGCGCATCGGGAAGCGACATCCCGAGCGCGGTCGCGGCGAGGACGAACGGGATCAGGAAGGGGCCGATCGACCGCTCGCGGTGGCGAAAGAGCAGGAACAGATAGGCGATGCCGAGCATCCAGCCGAACAGGGACACCGAGCCGCCGAGCGTCCGATATGGCACCGAGCCGAGCGCGCGGGAGCGATGCATCAGATCGCCGAAATGGAGCGCGAGGCCGGCGCCGACGAGCAGGGACGGTGCCCGTTCCACCCCTGTTCGCCGGGAGATCAGGGAGAGGACCGCAAACACTTCCGCGCCGGCGTAGAGAGCCACCGCGAGCCAGCCGAGCGCGTGTGAAGCCATCCCCGGGTGGATTTTATCAACCGGCGAGCGGCGTAATACGATAGCCCGGATGCTCGATCTGGCCGCCGCGCGGCGGAACTTTGCGCTCGGAGGGGGCGGCACCGGCGCTCTGTACTCGGTCGCGGCCCTCGAGGAGCAGGGCCTGGGCGCGGTTTCGCGCCTTCCGGTGAGCCTGCGGGTCGTCCTCGAGTCGCTCCTGCGCAACTGTGACGGCAAGCGCGTCAAGGAAGACGACGTCCGCGCGCTCGCCGCCTGGCGCGCGAACGAGCCCCGCACGGCGGAGATCCCGTTCGTCGTCGCGCGCATCGTGCTGCAGGACTTCACCGGCGTCCCGCTGCTGGTCGACCTGGCCGCCATGCGTTCCACCGTCGCGCGGCTGGCGAAGGACCCGAAGGTGATCGAGCCGCTCGTGCCCGTCGCACTGGTGATCGATCACTCCATCCAGGTCGACCGCTGGTCCACGCCCGACGCCCTCCGGTGGAACATGGAGGTCGAGTTTCGACGCAACCGGGCCCGCTACGAGTTCCTCAAGTGGGGAACCCAGGCGTTCCACGGCTTCGAGGTCGTCCCGCCGGGGATCGGCATCGTCCATCAGGTCAATCTCGAGTATCTCGCCCAGGGGGTCCTCGCTCGCGACCACGTGTATTACCCCGACTCCCTCGTGGGAACCGACTCCCACACCACGATGATCAACGGGCTCGGGATCGTGGGATGGGGCGTCGGCGGCATCGAGGCCGAGGCCGGGATGCTCGGCCAGCCGGTGTACTTCCTCACTCCCGACGTGGTCGGAGTGGAGCTATCGGGCCGCCTGAGCGAAGGCGTGAGCGCAACCGATCTCGTCCTGACCGTCACCGAGATGCTCCGGAAGGCGAAGGTCGTCGGCAAGTTCGTGGAGTTTTTCGGCGACGGAGCGGCTTCTCTCTCGGTGACGGACCGCGCGACCGTGGCGAACATGGCTCCCGAGTACGGTGCCACGATGGGCTTCTTCCCGGTGGACGAGGAGACCTGCAAGTACCTCCTGGCGACCGGACGAGGCGCCGAGCAGGTCGAGACGCTTCGGAGCTACTTCGAGGCGCAGGGCCTTTTCGGCATGCCGCGGCGCGGCGATTGCGACTACAGCGAGGTGTTGGAGCTCCATTTGGCCTCCGTGCGCCCGAGCGTCTCGGGGCCTCGCCGTCCCCAGGACCGGATCGAGCTGCCGGACTTGAAGGATCGCTTTCGCGACCTCCTCACCCGCCCCGTCTCCGAGAACGGCTACGGGAAGGCTACCGACGTCCTGGCGCAGCGATTCCCCGCACAACTCGGACGCGCGGTTCCGGGCGGCGGGAGCCAGGCCTCGCCGAGTCTCGAGAAGGCGCAGGCGACCAACATCAACCCGTGGACGGAATCGGAGATGGCCAACAACCGGCCGACGCCTGACCGGACCGTGCTCGAGGTCGCGCCCGTTGCGTCGGTCGACGTCGGCCACGGCGACGTGCTCATCGCCGCGATCACGTCCTGCACCAACACCTCGAATCCGAACGTCATGCTCGCGGCCGGGCTGCTGGCCAAGAAGGCCGTCGAGCGAGGGCTGCTCGTGTCTCCCCGCGTCAAGACGTCGCTCGCGCCCGGGTCGCGCGTCGTAACGGAGTATCTGGCGAAGACGGGCCTCCAGCCGTACCTGGACCACCTCGGGTTCAACCTCGTCGGATACGGCTGCACGACCTGCATCGGCAACTCCGGCCCCCTCGACGCCGGAATCGAGGAGGTCGTGACGGCGAGAGACCTCGTCACCGCGGCGGTGCTTTCGGGAAACCGCAACTTCGAGGCTCGGATCCACCAGAGCATCAAGGCCAACTTCCTGATGAGCCCTCCGCTCGTGGTGGCCTTCGCGATCGCGGGACGCGCCGATATCGACATGGTGTCCGAACCCCTCGGGACGGACTCTCTCGGACATCCCGTCTTCCTGCGCGAGATCTGGCCCTCGGGCGAGGAGGTCGAGCGGGCGCTTCTCTCCGCGGTGGACGCCACGACCTACCGGCGGCTGTACGCAGACCTCTCGGACGCGAACCCGCTCTGGCAGGCGATCCCGAGCGCGGGGGGGACGGTGTACGCCTGGGATCCGAACTCCACCTACATCCAGGAGCCGCCGTTCTTCCAAGACTTCTCCCTGGAGCCGAGCCCGCTCACGGACGTCCGCGGGGCCCGCGCTCTGGCGATCTTCGGGGATTCGGTCACGACCGATCACATCAGCCCGGCGGGCGCGATCCGGAAGACTTCGCCGGCGGGTCTGTATCTCCAGTCGCTCGGCGTCGTGCCGGAGGACTTCAACAGCTACGGCTCGCGGCGCGGCAACGATCGGGTCATGACGCGTGGAACCTTCGCCAACGTCCGGATCAGGAACAGGATGGTCGCGGGCGTCGAGGGCGGCGTCACGCGGCATCAGCCGGCCGGCGAGATGCTCACGATCTACGACGCGGCGATGCGGTACCAGGCCGAGGGCGTGCCGCTGATGATCTTCGCCGGGCAGGAGTACGGGACCGGCAGCTCGCGGGACTGGGCGGCCAAGGGGACGCGCCTGCTCGGCGTACGCGCGGTGGTCGCGCAGAGCTACGAGCGGATCCACCGCTCCAACCTGGTCGGAATGGGCGTGCTGCCCCTTCAGTTCTCCGAAGGCAGCGGCGCGGACGCGCTCCGTCTCGACGGGACTGAGACCTACGACCTCGCGGCACTCTCCGAGGGCGTCCAGCCGCGGCGGCGGATCGCGCTCACGATTCATCGCGCCGACGGCACGACCGAGGAGGTTCCGGTGATCACGCGGATCGACACGCCAATCGAAGTCGACTACTACCGTCACGGCGGGATCCTTCCGTACGTGCTCCGCCAGCTGGTGCGATGAGCGAGGCGACCTCTCCTTCGGCCGAGCGCCTGCTCGACGCGTGCGCGGGACGCCGGGTCGATCGTCCTCCGGTCTGGATGATGCGGCAGGCCGGCCGCTATCTGCCCGAGTATCGGGCGGTTCGCGAGCGTGTCTCCTTCGTCGAGCTCTGTCGCTCGCCGCAGCTGGCCGCCGAGGTGTCGCTCCAGCCCTTCCGCCGTTTCGCGCCGGACGGCGTCATCTTCTTCTCGGACATCTTGATCCCGGCCGCCGCGATGGGCGCGCGCGTGGCGTTCGGCGAGAGCGGACCGGAGCTGCCCGACCCGATCCGCGATTCCTCCGACGCGGCGAGGCTTCACCCCTTCGATCCCGCCTCGGAGGTCCCCTTCACCGGGGAGATCCTTCGGCTTCTCAAGCGAGAGCTTCGCGGGGCCGCCGCGGTGCTCGGCTTCTGCGGCGCGCCGTGGACCCTGGCGTGCTATCTGATCGAAGGAGGCGCCTCGAAGGGGTTCGCGACGATCAAGCAGATGATGTTCCGCGATCCCGCCACGCTCCGCCGGGTGTTGGACCTGGCCGCGGACGTCGCCGCGGACGTCCTGTCTTTCCAGATCGACTCCGGCGCGGACGCGGTCCAGCTCTTCGACACCTGGGCGGGCGAGCTCGACGTCGAAGACTATCGGGAGTGGGCCCTCCCGGCGGTCCGACGGGCGATCGCCGGAATCCGGCGAGTGGACGAGCCCGTTCTCCTCTACGTCAACGGCTGCGCCCATCTGCTCGAGTCGATGGCCTCCTCCGGCGCCGACGTGCTGTCGATCGACTGGCGGATCTCTCTGCGCGAGGCGAGGCGCCGGCTGCCCGGCGTGCCTCTCCAGGGCAATCTCGATCCCGCCGTTCTGCTCGCAACGCCCGAGACCGCCGCGCGCCGGACGCGCTCGATGGTGGAGCAGACCGGCGGGCACGCTCACATCGTCAATCTCGGGCATGGGGTGCTGCCGGGCTCGCTTCTCCCCTGCGTCGAGGCCTTCTTCGCGGCCGCGCGGCGGTCCGTCGCGGCCGCGCCCGTCGCTGCGCCGCTCTCCTCGTGACTCCGGCGAACGTCTCGCTCGAGCTTCTCCGGCGGTACAACATCCCCGGGCCTCGGTACACCTCCTACCCGACCGCGCCGACCTGGAGGGAGGACCTCACGCCGGCGGACACGGAGCGCCTCCTCGACGACGGCGCGAAGACCGCTCATCCCGCGCCGCTCTCGCTCTACTTCCACCTCCCCTTCTGCGAGAGGCTCTGCTATTTCTGCGGCTGCACCGTCGTGATCACGGGCAGGCGGCACTCCGCGGAGGAGGCGTACGTCGACACGATCCTCGCGGAGGTCGACTGGGTCGCCGAGCGGTCCGGTCGCGGACGGCGGGTCGTCCAGCTCCATTGGGGCGGAGGCACGCCGACCTACTTCCCTCCGGAGCTCATCGAGCGTCTCGCCCGCGGGATCTTCCGGCGCTTCCCGATCGGAGAGGATGCGGAGCTCGGCGTCGAAGTGGACCCGCGCGTCACCACGGTCGAGCACCTGCGGACGCTCGCAGCGCTCGGCTTCAACCGGTTGAGCATGGGAGTTCAGGACTTCGACCCGCGCGTCCAGGCCGCGATCAACCGCATCCAGCCGTACGAGGCGACGCGCCGGCTGGTCGAGGAAGCGCGGGCGCTCGGCTTCCCGAGCGTCAATATCGACCTGATCTACGGGCTGCCTCACCAGACCCCCGAGAGCTTCTCGGAGACCATCGATCGCGTGCTCGAGATCGGACCGGATCGGCTCGCCGTGTACTCGTACGCGAACGTCCCCTGGATGAAGAAGCACCAGAACGTGCTGGCGCCGTACCTTCCGGAGGAGGGAACGAAGTTCCAGATCTTCCGGAAGGCGCTGGAGCGTTTCTCGGACGCCGGCTTCGAGTACATCGGCATGGACCACTTCGCCCGCCCCGGGGACGAGCTGGCGCGCGCGCGGCGCGACCGGACCCTCCACCGCAATTTTCAGGGCTACACGACCAAGGCGGGAACGGACCTGCTCGGATTCGGGATGAGCGCGATCGGCTCGATCGGGCGAGCCTACGTGCAGAATCGCCGCGACCTCGCGGGCTACCGCGACGCCGTCGCGCGGGAAGGCTCGGCGACGTTCCGGGGCATTCGCTTGACCGCGGAAGACGCGCTCCGGCGCGCGGTGATCGAACGGCTCCTGTGCCACGGCCGCGTCGTGAAGGGCGAGATCGAGGACTCCTTCGGCATCGACTTCGACGCGCATTTCGCAGACGCGCTCCGGAAGCTCTCCGCCTGCGCGCAAGACGGCCTGATCGAGCTCGACCCATCGGAGATCCGGGCGACCCCGCTCGGGCGGATCTTCCTGCGCAACCTCGCGATGCCGTTCGACGCGTATCTCTCCGAGGCAACGGACAAACCCGTTTTCTCGAAGACTCTGTAGCGCGATGAACGGAAGCTGACAGCTGAGAGCTGACAGCTGA
>Ga0070706_100002657_pt1 | contig 17912 bp, 14 predicted proteins | sample KBSK5501metaG_FD_65476 | JGI IMG/M metagenome (GOLD analysis project Ga0070706, IMG submission 65476) | Corn, switchgrass and miscanthus rhizosphere microbial communities from Kellogg Biological Station, Michigan, USA - KBS K5-50-1 metaG | ecosystem: Host-associated > Plants > Roots >... | reverse complement strand
CGTCGTCCTCCGGCGGCGTACCTGCCGCGGCGGCGGTGAACGGCCACACCGTCAGCCTGGCCCAGTATCAGGAGATGGTCCGCATCTTCGAGCTGGTCAACAATACCCCCCAAGATTGGCAGTCGCCCAGCGGACGCACCGGCATTGCCGGCGTCCAGCGCAACGCGCTCGATTTCCTGATCAATCTCGAAGTGATGCGCCAGCAGGTCGCCGCGCAGCATCTGCACCCCTCGGCCAAAGCCAGGGCCGATGCGCGCAAGTCCATCCAGGACAGCCTGAGCGCAAACCTGAAGCAGAGCCCGAACGACTCCCGCACCATCGCGCTCATCCATGCCGCCAACGCGGATGTGCTCGACCTCTATGCCGAGCAGGCGGCGGATACACAGGCACTCGCGGGCAGCGCAGCCATCAAGGTGTCGAGCGCGCACCTGCGTGCGCTGGCGGCGACTTCACAGGCCGACGCGCAGAAGTATCAGCAGCAGGTGCAGCAGGGAGCGGACTTCGCTACGGTCGCCAAGGCGCACTCGCAGGATCCGTCGCTGCCGGCCGGCGGCGACATCGGCACGATCTATCAGGGCCAGCTCCCCGCGAACTTTGATACCGCCATCTTCCCGACGACGACAAGCGCTGCGCCCGCCGTCAGCTACGCCATCGTCCATGACACGCAGTTCTATTACGTGTTTCAGATCAGCGAGCGGAAGCAGTCGGCGCTGTCCTCCATCACAGATCAGCAACAGCAGACCTCGCTCCTCAACACCTGGCTGGCGCAGCAACGGGGCCATTCATCCGTCGAGCGGTTTGTCGCCATCGGGTGATGTCGTGAGATGGAGGCCCTTGCCGCTGCGCTCGGCGACGCTGGTACGCCGGGCGTGCGCGCTCAGGGAATCAGCAGCACCTTGCCCTTGGTCTGACGCTCTTCGAGGTAGCGATGCGCCGCGGCGGCCTCCGCCAGCGGAAACTCAAAGTCGATGCGCACCTCGAGCTGATTCTGGGTGATCCAGGTGAAGATGTCGGTGGCGCGCCAGAGCAGCTCGTCGCGCGTGGCGATGTAATGGGCGATGGTCGGCCGCGTGAGGAAGAGCGAGCCTTTGGCGTTCAGCACCTGCGGATCCACCGGTGGCACCGCGCCGCTCGACTGGCCAAACAAGACCAAGTAGCCACGCGGACGCAGGCAGCCGAGGCTCTTGTCGAAGGTAGTCTTGCCGACGGAATCGTAGACGACATCCACGCCCACGCCGCCGGTGAGCTTCCGTGTCTCTGCCTCGAAGTCCTCTTCGGTATACAGGATAACCGCATCCGCGCCCGCGGAGCGCGCCAGCGCCGCCTTCTCTTCGCTGCCCGCCGTGGCAAGCACCCGCGCGCCCAGCTGCGTGGCGATCTGTGTGAGCAGCCGCCCCACGCCGCCTGCCGCAGCATGCACCAGCGCCGTCTTGCCGGGGTCGAGCGGGAACGTGCTGTAGCTGAGATAGTGCGCGGTGCAGCCCTGTAGCAGCGCGGCCGCCGCCACACGCAAATCCACCCCCTGTGGTACGGGCACCAGTCTCTCGGCCGCCGCGAGCGCATACTCAGCGTACGTTCCGTTCATAGTTGGCGACGCCACGCGATCGCCCGGTCGAAACTCGGTGACGCCGGGGCCGACCGCATCCACGACTCCGGCGCCCTCCCCGCCCGGCACAAAGGGCAGCGTGCCTTTATAGGCGCCAGTACGGTGATAGGTATCGATGAAGTTGACGCCGGCCGCCGCCAGCTTCACCCGCACCTGCCCGGCGCCCGGCTCCGGCGTCGGCACCTCAGCGATACGCAACACCTCCGGCCCGCCATACGACTCGACGCGAATCGCGCGCATTGGCCTGCTCCTTCGCTTACATCACTCGCAACACACTGAGTAGCTATAGCGCGCTGGCGCTGTCCGCGCTAGTCGACCCTGCGCCCCTGCGCTACGCGGCACGCTCGATTGCGCCGCCACCATGCCTGTGCTATGCTGCCTCTGTACGGCACGGCAGCGCCGCCGGGGCATCGTATGAGGCTGTGCGCTGCCGGGACCACGCGCTTGTACTAAGCCGAAGGAGTCCAGCAGCATGAGTGGTGACGCCTCATTTACGCCGACCAGGCAGCCTCCGGTTTCCGGGAGCAACGGCCACACCTCAGGGAAGACGGGAGCGCCGAGCAGCCAGGCGTCATCACCAGCCACTGGCAAGACGAACGGCCGTCGGGTCGCCACGAATGGACGCGGCGCCCGCACCCGAACAGCGGCAGGAACACAAGACACGCATCGAGCGCTGCTCGCGCGCTTGCGCGACGAGGCGTGCGAGCGGGCGCGGCCGCAGGTGAAGGCCGGCGCGGCGCCGATCCGCGTGATGGCGCGCATGGTGGCCGAGATCGAGGCGCAGGCGCGCGAGGCCGGCATCCCAGACGCGGACGTGATCACCGCCGTAGTCAACCGCACCATCGGCGACGTGGACCTGCGCCGGGTCAGCCCGGTGCTGGACGGCGCGCAATATGTCTCGCTGGCGGACGATATGGGCCTGGCACTGCCCGGGGAAATGATCGCCGGCCAGCGCGCCACCGGTGAGACCTATCGCTGGATCCACGAGTCCATGCTGGAGTTCGAGCGCGAGCTGCTGGCCCGTCACTTCGACCTGCGCATGTACGATATTGCCGGCGTCGGCAATCCACTGCTGCGGGCGATGCTGATTCGCCATGCCGAGCGCCACTGGGGCTTCACGCTGCCCGCGGAGCAGATCTATCTGAGCCTGGGCGCGCTGGATGGCCTGGACAAGTTCTTCCGCGGCTTCGCCATGCTCCAGCGCCAGGCCGGCCACCAGCAGACCGCGGTGATGTTCCCGGCGCCGAGCTTCAACGTGCCGGAGTGGCAGGCGCAGTCGCTCGGCCTGCGGCTGCACCGTCTCTACACGCGGCCCGAGGACCATTTCAAGGTGACGCCAGACATGCTTGCCGCCGCGCTGGCCGAGGCGCCGGACATTCGCGCGTTCTACCTGACGGTCAGCAATAATCCGACGGCCTTCGCCTACACGCCGGCGGAGCTGCGCGCGCTCTTCGACGTGCTGCTCGCGGCGGATCGCATGGTCTACGTCGTGGCCGACCTCGCTTATATCGGTACCGGCGATCCCAACGAGGACCGCGCCCGCATGCTCGAGTTCAACCGGCCCGAGGTGTTGGAGCGCAGCGTGCTGGTGAGCAGCTTCTCGAAGACGCACACCCTGACGGGCGACCGCTGTGGCTGGGTAGGCTTCGGCGATGCGCGGTTCGCGGCGCAGTGCGGCCCGGGCTGGACCAATAGCACGGCCTCGCTCCCGGCCGAGTGGCAGCTGCGCTATATGGCGTATCTGCGGCTCTTTGCCGAGCGGCCGGAGCTGGGGGAGCGCATCCGCGCGCTCTATCATCATCGGCGCGGTGCCCTCGTGCGCCAGCTACAGCGCCTCAACACGGGGCACGAGCTGTTCGCTCACGTCAACCTCGACGACGGCGGCACGGTCTACAACTGGAGCCAGCTGCAGCGAGACCAGGACGTCTTCTCGCTCTTCAGCGCCACCGGAATCGCCGGGGTGCCGGGTAGCGCGTTCGGCTACTCGGACGACTTCGTGCGCCTGTCGGTCGGCTGCATTCCCGTCCCCGCGGAGTAGGAGCGCGCTCCGAGCCAGCCCTTCCCATCAAAGGAAGGGAGCTTTATGTTGGCCTGCATCCTGCGGACACCCACCACGCGCGCGCACGGAGCCGCGCGCCTAGTGGGAGTGTTTGGTGGCGATACTCGACCAGCGGCAACGGCCAATGCTTCTTCCCAGTGATCGGGAGCGCCCCGCGGTGCGGCGCTCCGTGCCACCGCTTGGCCGGCGAGTGCGGATGCGCCTCCTGGTGTGGGTGCTGCGGCGGCCGCGCATCGCCAGTACCTGCCTGACGCTGCTGTTATTGCTGACTGCCAACCTGGCGATTGCCACCAATGGGCGCTACTGGGATGCGCAGAGCGACGGCTTCTGGGGTCTGCGGCGCATCGCGCAATGTGAATCGCTGGGGAGCGTGCCCGATGTGCTGTTCATCGGCTCGTCGCGCACGCTCTACGGGGTGCGCTCCGCTCAGGTGGACACGCTCGTGCGCCGGCAGAACGGCCGGCCCATCGTCAGCTGCAACATCGGCATGCTCGGCTCGACCATCGAGCAGGATTACTACACCCTCAAGCGCGTGATCGAAGACGGCTATGCGCCAAAGCTCGTGGTCGAGAATCTCTGGGAGTGGAATCTCAACGCAGGGGCAGGCGTGCCGGCGGATACCAGCGCGGATCACCTGCAGCAGGTGTTCACACTGGCGCGCCTAAGCGACTTGCCGAACCTGCGGCGGCATTTCGCCGGCGGGCCAGACGGCACGGCACAGCTCACGGACTTCACGACAACCAAGCTGATACCGCTGTATCGCGACCGTGAGGGCCTGCTGGCGGCGCTTTGTGGCGGCGCGCTCATCGGCCCCTGCGCGGATGCTAGCTCGGCATTGACTGCGCTGGACCCGAACACACTGGCGATCTATCAGCGCTCCACGCCCGATGGCTGGGTGTCGGAGGGCGACCCTCCGCTCTCCACGCTCACGCCGGCGCAGCTGCATGATAAGCAGACGCACGCCGACAACTACTATCATGGCTACTTTCAGCACCTCACCATCGGCGGCCACCAGCCGGCGTATCTCGCGCAGCTCATCGCGCTGGCGCGCGCGCACGGCGTGGCGGTGAAGCTGGTCATCAGCCCTCTGCACCCCAGTCTTTACACATACATGCAGCATCCGTCGGATTGGCAGATCTTCGCCGATTATTGGCGGCAGTTCGCGAGCGCTCAGGGCATCGCGCTCTATGACGAGAGCCACGCGCCCGACTATACGGATGCCGACTTCGTCGATCCGCAGCACCTCAGCCCCGCCGGCGCCGCGAAGTTTTCGTCGTGGCTCGCGTCCACCGTCGTCGGCCCGGCGCTGGCGGGCGCACGCCCGTGTTTGACACGGCAGCCGCCGTATGGTACCCTGCCGACGTCAACCATCCAGATACAGCAGGAGTGCAGCGACATGCTGGCGGCAGGGTTCGTCTACTGGCGCGGAGGATCCCGCAGGGGAAGCGACGTGGCCGTGAGTCCCAGCCCTACTGCGCCCATTTCCAGCCTGCTTGCTCCCTTGCCGATCCGCCGAGGCTAATCCCTCCGGCGATCTCTTCAAGCCGCGGCCGGGCCCAGTACAGGGGCCACGGCCGCTTGTTTTTGTCTGCCGCGCCGCGCCCTGTGCTGCCCGCCCGCCAACACAGGAGGATGCTCCGATGTCCCTAGTCACTCTGCACGTGATCCACAAGTATTTCGGCGGGCGGCTGATCCTGCACGGCCTCGACTTCGCGCTCAACCCCGCGGCGCGCATCGGCCTCGTCGGCGCCAACGGCGCCGGCAAATCCACCCTGCTGCGGCTCATCGCCGGACTGGATGAGGCGAATAGCGGCGACATCGCGCGGCGCAAGGGCCTGCGCGTGGCCTTCCTGCCGCAGCACATCCCAGGCGACGAGCGCAGCGCGCTCCAGACTGTGTGCGCCGCCCGGCCGGACCTGCGCGCGATCGAAGAGCAGCTGCTCGCCTGCGAGCGCGCGCTGGCCGAGCCCGCCGTGACGGCGGACCTGCGGCGCATCGAGGGCGTGCTGGCGCGACAAGAGCAGCTACTCAGTCGCTTCGAGGCGCTGGGTGGGCCGGGCTTCGAGGGCGAGGCGCGCATGCACCTGCGTGCGCTGGGGCTGGACGACGCGGATCTGGCGCTGCCCACTAGCGTGCTGAGCGGCGGCCAGCGCAAGCTCGTCGGCCTCGCCACCTGTCTGGCACAGCGCCCAGACCTGATGCTGCTCGACGAGCCGGAGACGCACCTGGACCTGCCGCACCGCCAACAACTCGAAAAGCTGATCCATGACTTCGAGGGCGCGGTGCTGATCGTCTCGCACGACCGCTACCTGCTGGACGAGACGGTGAGCCAGATCGCCGAGCTCGACAATGGCGCGATCACGCTCTGGCCCGGCAATTACTCCGCCTACACGCTGGCGCGCGAGCTCAAGCTGCAGCGCCAGCAGGAGATGTACGTCGCGCAGCAGAAGGAGATCGCCCGCCTCGAAGAGGCTATCGCGCGCTTCAAGCTCTGGGCACGCATGGTCGTGGACGAGCGGCACATCAAACAGGCGCGCAACAAGCAGCGCCAGATCGACGCGATGGACAAGGTCGAGCGGCCGGTGCTGCAGCGGCGCCAGATGGCGTTGCGATTTCGCAGCGCCGCGCGTGGCGGCCAGAAGGTGCTCGATCTGCGGCAGGTGAGCATGGCGTTCGACGACGAGCCGGTGCTGCTGGCCGTCTCAGAAGAGATCCGCCGCGGCGAGCGTGTCGGCATTCTCGGCGCCAACGGCGCGGGCAAGAGCGTGCTCGGCCGCATCCTGGCGGGACTGCTCGCGCCGACCGAGGGCGAGCGCTGGTGTGGCCCGAGCATCACCGTCGGCTATTTCGCTCAGGGTCACGAGACGCTGCCGCTGGATGCGACGCCAGTGGATCTCGTGCGCGCGGCGCGGCCGCTCTATGAGGAGCAAGCGGTGGCGCTGCTCGGCAAGTTCCTGTTCACGTACGAGCAGATGCGCCAACCGGTGCGCACACTCTCGGGCGGCGAGCGCAGCCGGCTGCAGCTCGTGCTGCTGATGCTCGGCAACGCGAACTGCCTGGTGCTGGACGAGCCGACGAATCACCTGGACATAGACTCGGCCGAGGTGCTTGAAAGCGCGCTGGAGCAGTACGACGGCACGGTGATCGTCATCTCGCACGACCGCTATTTCCTGGATCGCCTGTGCGACCGGGTGATCGAGGTGCGCGCGGGCGAGCTGTGGCGCTTCGACGGCGGCTACAGCGAGTGGCTAGCGGCGCAGGCGCTGCCCGTAGGGCAGCGGTAGATCGCCAGCGCCTCGCGCGCCGCCTCCGCCAGTCACGGCGCGGACTGCGGCACAGCCGGCGGGGGGGCGTCGGCATGACGCGAGATGTTGAGCAAGATGCCGACCGCGGCGAGCGAGGTCACCAGCGAGGAGCCGCCAAAGCTCACGAACGGCAACGGGACGCCCGTGAAGGGCAGGGCGTCGACCACCGAGCCGATGTTGATGGCGGCCTGCGCCAGCAGCCAGCTGGTGAGGCCGCAGGCCAGCAGCGCGCCGAAGGCATCGGGCGCGCGACGGCTGACCCGCAGCCCGCGGAACGCCAAAAGGCCGAACAGCCCGAGAATGAAGAGGCAGCCCACCAGGCCAAGCTCCTCGCCGGTGATGGCGAAGATCGAATCGGTGAACGGGTTGGGCAGATAGCCGGCTTTCTGCACGCTGTCGCCCAGGCCGCGGCCGAACAGCCCACCCGATCCCAGCGAGATCAGCCCCTGGCAGATCTGGTACGACGCGGCGTCCGCGCAGCCAGCGGGCAGAGGGTGCAGGAAAGCATCCAGCCGCGCGCGGCGAAAGCTGGAACCGGTCGCCAGCACGAAGGCTGCCAGCCCGCCCAGCGCCAGTGTCGGCAGCAGCTGCAGCAGGTTGGCGCCGGCAGCGTAGAACATCGCGATGGCCAGCACCGCCACCACGATCGAGGTGCCGAGGTCGTTCTGCAGCAGGATCAGCGCTAGCACGACCCCGGTCAGCGCCGCGAAGGGCAGCAGGCCATTGAGCAGTGTGCGCACCGCATCGCCCTTGCGCGCGAGCCAGTCCGCGACGTAGAGGGCGAGCACCAGCTTGGTCAGCTCGCTCGGCTGGAACGAAAAGAGGCCGACGTGCAGCCAGCGCTGTGCGCCGTAGATGGTGTGCCCAGCCACCAGCACGGCCACCAGCAACACCAGCGCCAGCACCATGCCGGGCAGCGCGACTCGCCGCCACAGCCGATACTCCACGCGCGAGGTGACCAGCAGCGCGATCCCGCCGAGCATCGCCCAGACGATCTGATGGCGGAACCAATAGCCAGGGTCGCCGGAGGTCGCGAATTGACTGGCGCTGTAGACCATCACCAGGCCGAGCAACAGCAGCATGACGACCGCCAGCACCAGCACGTAGTCGACGCTGCCGGGGCGGCGCAGCGCGGTTAGCCGCGCGGCGACGGGAGACGCCATGCCAACCGGCGCGACGCGGTTGCGCTCGCGGGATAGGGGCGGCAGCGTAGGTTGCGGTCCGCTCGCGCGCTGGGCTGGGCCGCCTCGGCGCTGGGGCGCGCGGCTGGCGGACGCCGGGAGTGATGCGCGGCGTGGGCGCTGGTCCATACTGGCCGGCATGCGCTGTCTCTTTCCTGGCCTCGTCGTCCCGCGACCCTTCCCCGGCAGGGGGCAAAGCGCGCGATCGGCCGAGGCGATCCTCCTGCCAGACATAGCATGGCGGGTGCCAGATAGGCGCGGCGCGCCAGGAATGGCGGCTCATTGACGGCGCTGCCAGCAGGCGCGAATCGTGGGATACGCCAGTGATGACAGAGTATGAGGGCAGCGGACCCGGACCCCATTGCCTCTCGTCTCCGGGAGCGTCTACGCTCATCTCATGGCGAGGGCGCGTACGTATCGTGCGATGACCGTGTGCGAGGAAGACGTATCCCCAGTCCGGAAAGCAGGAAGCCATGCACCCGTGGGACGTGGGAACCGAGGAGGCACTGGCGATTCAGTGGCGGTTGCGGCCGCTCGTGCGACAGGAAAGCAGCCTGGCGCTCGACGACATCCGCACCGTGGCGGGTGTAGACGTTTCCTATGGGGAGGTCGGCCGTGCGGCGGTGGTCGTACTCTCGTTCCCAGAGCTGAAGGTGCTAGAGGAGGTGACGATCGAGGGGGTGGCGCGCTTCCCCTACGTGCCCGGGCTGCTCTCGTTTCGCGAGGGACCGCTGGCGCTGGCGGCGCTGGAGCGCGTGCAGACGCGGCCGGATGTGCTCATGTTCGACGGCCAGGGCTACGCGCATCCGCGGCGGCTGGGGCTGGCGAGCCACCTGGGCGTCTACCTCGACATGCCGAGCATTGGCGTCGCCAAGTCACGCCTGGTGGGGACGTATGCGGAGCCGGGGCCGAACATCGGCGACCGCAGCCCGCTGGTGCATCGCGGGGAGGTGGTCGGCGTGGCGCTGCGCACGAAGCCGCGCACCAACCCGCTCTTCGTCTCGGCCGGTCACAAGCTGGATCTGGAGACGGCGGTCGCCGTCGTGTTACGCTCCCTGCGCGGCTACCGCCTGCCAGAGCCGACGCGGCTGGCGGATAAGCTGACGAAGAGCGGCAAGGAGACGGGTGCGTGAGTGACGACGAAGATGAGGATGCGATCACCCTCTATCGGCCGGCCGGGCCGCACGGGCTAGCGCTGATCGCGGCGAGCGGCTACCTCGCCTTTCCACCACGCTTGCCCGAGCAGCCGATTTTCTATCCTGTGTTGAGCCAGGAGTACGCGACGCAGATCGCGCGGGATTGGAATGTACCACGCAGCAGCGCGGGCTATGTGACGTGCTTCCACGTGCGCAGCGCCTTTTTCCGCCAGTACGACGTCCACACCGTAGGCAGCTCGGCACATCTGGAATACTGGATACCGGCCGAAGAGCTGGCCGAGCTCAATCGCAACATCGTCGGCGGCATCGCAGTCGTCGCCGAGTTCCACTGACCACGCGCATCCCCGCGCCACGGTTCTACTGCACGCTCGCCGCGATGTCTTTCAGCGTGTCAAGCGGCGGCGTGCCGTCGCGCAGAACAGAATCCCCTACAGGTAGATGGCGCCCGTGCCTCGGCACCGCCCGTCAAGTGGACAGGAGGGCTGCGGAATCCCCACGGATAATGTATGCTTAGGCCAGACAGGGGGATGCCCATGGAAGAAGTGACCGCCATCCAGGCAGCCGAATTGACGGGGCTCTCCGAGCGGACGATACGCCGCAAGATCGCGGCGGGTGAGTTACCCGCGCGCAGGGTCTCGGCCAACCGCTTCGCCATTGCCGTCGGCGATCTGCCCACGCGGGCGCAATCTCACGAACTGCTGGCACGCCTCGAATCCCTGGAACACCGCGTGCGCTTGCTCGAGCTGCAGCTCAAACTGGAAGATGACGGAGCGGCCGCGCGGCCAGCCATCGGCCAGGAGGAGATGCCGGCGCCGGTGTTGCGCGAGCTGCTCCTGCAACTGGCGCGCGAGACACAGCGGCTGATGCCGCTGCTCGACGCCGTCAGCCAGTTGGAGCGCGAGGTCGGCGCTACGGACGACCAGGAGCCATTCGACATAGCCTTTGAACGCTAGTCGCGCGCTAGCTCATCGCGGGTGGGACGGCGAGAGCACCCGCGTGCAGACGCGCAGCCACTCGGTCCGTGCCTCACGATCGAGCGCCCGCCAGGCGTGCCCCGCCGAGCGCACGACGCTCGGTTCGCTCCGCCCGTTGCCGCCCGCCAGCAGCGCGCGTACCCGTGCCGCGCGCTCTGGTGCCCGCATTTCCAGCCGTGCCAGTAACGCCGCCCACTGCTGGTTGAGCTGGCGCGTGCGCTCAACGCCCGGCGCAGACACCCGTGCCGCCGCATACAGGCGCATGCCGCCAGCTGCGCGCGCCTGTGCGTCCGGTTCCAACGTGCGCGTCGTCCACGTATAGAGTTTGCTGATGGCGCCAGTAATCGTCGCGCTGTCCGCATCGGCGGTGAACACGGGGACGAGCAGGCGGGGGAGGGCGCCGGCCGGGCCAGCGCCGGTCGCGTTGGCCGGACCGCGCGCGCGCGGTCCGGCACGAAGCGTGCGCCGTCGCTGGGCGTTAGCCGCCGGCACGGAATCCAACAGCAGCACGGCGACACCCGCCAGGCACTCGCTCGCCAGCGCGATGATCTGTGCCAGCTCCTCGAGGCGCATACCCGCCCCGGCCGAGGTCCGCGACTGCGCCGCGATCGCTTCGACGAAGCCCATGAAGACGTTGCCAGCGACATCCGCGCTGGTAGACTCCTCTTGCAGCGCCGGGGCCACCAGCACTACGTGCTCCACGTCCAGCGAATGCAGCGCCGAAACCGCCGCCAGAATGTCCGGCACCTGCTCCCCTAGCTGCAGCGCTGGCTGACCCTCCAGGCGCAAGACCGTGACGCCAGCGGCGCGCACGTATGCCGCCAGCTCGTCGTAGATGCGCCCGACCGTCGGCGACGTGGCGCCGACGCCTTCCAGCAGGGCAAGTCCGTAGGCCGTCTCATCCGCTGGATACAGCAGACCGTGGAGCGCTCCATTCAGCGAGGGCACGACGATCGCGATCGGCTCGAACACTACGGCCTCCCGTTCGGCCTATGCCAGCGCACTGTGGACACCTGCGCGGAGTCTTTGCGTTATACCACCTGGAAGGCTCGCTCGGCGGAGGGTTGAGGGGGTGGCATGATGAGCGCGCGCAGGTGGACTCGCTGGCGCCAGGTGCTGACGCGCGATTGGCATGGCAGCAGGCGGCTGACCTGGGGCGCGGCCGCCGTGCTGCTCTCCGCGCTGGTGACGCTCGCCTACTACGCCAACCAGCCGGCCGTTCTGCGCGACCCGGACCCGGACACGCGCGGCTATGTCGCGGTGGCCCATGCGATCGTGCAGCGGGGCCAGCTGGTGGATCCGCTGCGGCTGCCCGGCTACCCGCTCTTCATGGCGGGCGTCTTCGCGCTCGCCGGGCGCGACAACCTCACCGCCGTCAGCGTGGCGCAGGGCTTGCTCTTCGTGTTGGCCGCCGGCGAGCTCTACGTGCTGCTCTGCCTGGCAGGCATGCCGAGCTGGCGTGCGGGCGTCGCCGCCCTGCTGGCCGGCGCCAACGTGCACCTCCTCTCCTATGTCTATCCGCCGCTGACCGAGGGGCTGGCGCTCTGCCAGATTGTCAGCCTGGCGCTCGTCATCACGCTCTTCCTGCGGCGCCCGCGCGTCTGGACGCTCTGGGTCATCGCCGCCCTCACGCTCGCGCTCTTCCTGACGCGCCCGGAGTGGATCTACCTGCCGGTCCCGCTCTTTGTCTATCTGCTCTGCATCGCTTGGCGGCGTGGTGCGCTGCGCCGGCTGCTGCCGCACGCGCTCGTCGCCGTCCTCGCGCTGTATGGCTTCCTCGGCCTCTACGTCCGCGCGAATCAGGCGGTGACGGGCTGCGCCTGCCTCACCTACGTGCAGAGCATCAACATGCTGGGCAAGGTCATGCAATACCGCATGCAAGACGAGGCGCCACCACGCTACGCCGACATGACGCGGCTGGTAGACAGCTTCCTCGCGCGCGGCGACGACGATCCCTGGAACGTCATCCGCGCCGACTATCCACCGCTCAACCGCAACTTCTCCGCGCTGGCCGGCGAGTATAGCACTGCCATCATCACGGCCCACCCGCTCGAATATCTAGCGAAGTCGCTCCCTCTCGTGGCGCGGCTGCTCACCGACACGACATCGTTCCGCCCGCTGGCACGTCAGCGCGCATTCTGGCCGCTCCTGCTCGCGCTGGACGACCTCTCGCGTCTCGCGTTCGTGGCGCTGCTCGCGCTCTTCCCGCTCGGCGCTCTCTCCTGGTGGTGGCGGCTCCGCCGCGCGACAGCAGACGATCACCTGCTCGTCGAGACGATGGCGGCGCTGGCGCTGCTGGCGGCGTACGGTCTGGCGCTGAGCGCCCTCGGCGGCTACATCTACTATCCGCGGCTGCACACACCGTATGCTCCGCTACTGCTGGCCGTCGGCTGGGGCACGCTGCTCGGGCTCCTGCCGCGCCGCGCCGGCACCCAGTCCGTGGAACGCAAAGCCGCGGTTCCTGTAATAGGTCGCCGCGCTGGCGCGTCGTACGAGTAGAGGATCGTTGAGAGCCACGGGAGGAGCCTGCCGCCATGCGAGAAGACGAAGGAACCGGCGCGTCCATGCCCCCGTCCGCCGCACACGACGACGACGCGCGCGAGCGCCGGCTGGAGGCGCTGCACCGATTGGCACAAGCGGCGCAGCCTGCAGCCCCAGCCATGACCACCGGCGGCCCGGCGTCTGTCGTCACGCCCGCGACCCGGCGCGCGGCGCGCTTCCCCCGCCAGACGCTCTGGCTTGGCGCTGTGCTGGTCGTGCTGTGCGTCGCCGTGGTGGCCGGCCTCATCCTGCGCGGGCTGCCACAGAGCCAGGGACGAAGAACGAGCACTGCCACACCACCGCAGCAGATCGTCTCGATCAAGCTGAAGGCCAACCAGCTGAGCTGTCCCTCGGATGTCGCGTGGTCGCACGACGGGACACACGTGGCCGCCGTCGGCTCGACCTCTTTCGGTCGCTGCCCCGGCACTGGTCTGGTGAACATCTACGCCGCGGCCACCGGCAAGCTCACGGCGCAAATTCAGGACGACGGCGACATCCTGCACGCGATGTATGGAAGCTATCCCGGCGCCGGCAGCTCGCCGCTGATCAGCTACCGGCACGTGCTCTGGTCCCGCGACGACCGGCAGCTGGCGGTGCTCTTCGCCATCACATTCCCAAACGCGCCAGATGCCGCGACCGCGCCGGGGTTCGCCGGAGTCATGCTGCTCGACATCGGCGGCGGCGCTCCCGCGCGCGTGCTGCTGCATCCGACAAGCGGCTACGCGCCGTATGCCGCGCGCTGGGATCTCAGCGCCGGCAGCGCCACGCTCGCCAGCCCGCAGGTCACCGGCAGCGGGCACCTCAACTATCAGGTCTTCGCGAGCCTGCCGCCGGCGTATGCCTATACCTGGGACGCCAGCGGCGCGCTGGTCCCCGCGATTCCGCTCTCGGCGCAGCTGCCGCAGCCGTGTGGCTATCCGGTTGGCAATCCCGCCGGCGACGGGGCAATCAGCATCTGGCAGCCAGGGCAAGCAGCGTTGTGGGTGTCATCGCCGGACGGTAAGGGCACGCCGGTTTTTCCTGGCGCCTACACCTGGCACACCGAGTTTGCCTCCTGGTCGCCGGATGGGCGCTATCTCCTCGACGACACCCAGCTTCAGTTTCGCACGGAGCCGATTGGCAAGACGGCGCCCTCAGCGGCGGGGCTGAGTGCGCTCGCGCTGGAGCGCGCGCCAGTCGCCCCCGTCCGCGATCGTGCCTTGCAGGCGGTCTACGCCGGCATGACGGCGGACAGATTTGATCCGGCGACTCAAGTGGTCTCGGTAGCATGGAGCCCCAATGGCCGCTATCTGGCGGCACTGTCCGACAGTACTGTCCCCGGCGCGCCAGCTGGGCAGGTAGCGCACCCCGTCATGGTCTACGACTGCGCCTCGGGCGAGCCCGTCCGCACGCTAACACCGCCGCCCGCACCGACCCAACCGGTCTTCGGCGCGCCAGGTGCGTTGCGCTGGTCGCCGGATGGCTCACGGTTGCTGCTCTTCAATTACATCACGTACTCGCTGGCGATTTGGGGTCAGGGCCTCCTGCCCCGGTAACGTCGCATCGTGGGGCGGGCCGGATCAGACGCCCGCCGCGAAGCTGAGCCGCCAGGCGCCGCCGGGCCAGTGCGCCTCCAAATAGTAGCAGCCGGCTGCCGGCAGAAAGACCCAGGCGGGCCACTCGGACCAGCCCTCGATGCGCCAGTGCGGCTGGCGCGGGTCCAGCGAGAGCGCGGCGGCTGCGCCGGCCGGTGGGTCGGTCTCCAGGGTGAGGGGGGCGCCGTCGCTCTGGCGGCTGCCACGCACGGTGATGGCCTGCGCATAGCCGGGCGGCACGACGAGCAAGATGCGCCATGCCCAGCCCGCGGGGGTGTAGGCGCGATAGAACTGGAGACCGAAGTGGACCGCCGGCGGGGCGGCGTCGCCGTCGAAGCCCGTCACCCAGACGGGGTATGCTCCCAGGGCCGGCGAGCCGTAGTAGACCAGCGATGCGCTCGCTCCCACGCCGTCCGCGCACTGCCTGGGCAGCGCCGCCAGCGCGGCGGGATCGCCCGGCGTCAGCTCAGCCGGCGCCGGCGAGCGGCCCACCGGCGTCAGGGATGGGGCCGTCGCCCCTCCACTGGCGGCGCGCCGGTGGGACGTGCGCTGCTGCCCCATGACGCCGCCGACCAGCAGCGCCAGCAAGCCCACCAGCGTCGCGGCTGCCGCCAGCGCGCGCAGCAGCTGCCGGGCAGGGCGCCGTGTGCGCGGGCCGGTCGGCCGCCAATCGCCCTGCGCGCCACCTTGTGCGTGCGCGAGCTCGCTCACCTCGAGCTCGAAGGTATCGGCGGGCAGTAGCTCGTCCGCGCCGCGGTACGCATCCTCGCGTGTGGCGAATCCATCGGGTGCGTCTTGCGCCATTGGCGGCCCCCGTTCCCGCGCGTTGCTCGCGTGGCAACACTCTATCATACCTACGGCGGCAGGTTAGGGCGACGGGAGCGTGCAGGGGAGGCTTGCTCATATAGTACAAATATTCTATACTTTGCCTAGGATGATTGCCGCACAGGATGGACGCCTCGGAGAGGTGGCCGGAAGGACGAGGAGAGGGAAGGGGAGGGAGGCACAGGATGAGCAAACGTCGCAAGGATGACGCGAAGCAACGGGCCGCGGAGCCGGCGGGGCAGGTGGCCTTAGCGCGCGAGCTGGTTCCCGGCGGCACGACGTTCGCGCCGGGCGCGCCAACGCGGCCGGTGGGTGGGCTGACCGACGCGGAGGGCGCGCCGCGCCAGTGGAGTTATCCTGTTGGGTACAACATCGTCTCGCGGCCGCGCATCACCGAGCAGACCAGCTTCGAGCAGCTGCGCAACCTGGCCGCGCTATTTGACGGCATTCAGCTCTGGATACCCGCGCTACAGAAAGTCACGCGAGACGCGTAAACCAGCCACCCTCGGATTCCTGCCAGCGGTGGGCTAGCACGACGCGGAACGTGGGGATGAGCGCCGGCCGCGGCTTGATGCGGATGATGGTCTGCGTGGTGAGATCGACCACTAGGCCGAAGGGTTGCAGGATGGTGCGCAGGGCCTCACTGCGCTGCTCGCTCGTCGCGTGATCCCAGTAGTCGCGCATGCGGGACAGGGTATCCGCCGCGGTGAGCTGCGCCGCGCGCTCGACCGTGCGCCCCTCAGGCGTCGGCAGCGCCGCCAACATCCCGTCGATGCGCGCCGTCTCCTCGAGCATCTCCTCGTCGGCGATCCGCCCGTAGCGGTGTTGCAGCAGGACGCGCTTGCGCTCCTCTTGCAGGTTGGCGCGCCAGGTGGCCGCATCTTCGCGCGCGCTCGTACTCTCTTCGCGGTTGACGTCGTCGGCGATCTGCTCCCGCCAGCCGGGGCGCGGGTCCCAGTCCAGCACCAGCGCGGCGAACTGCTCCTCCAGCACGGCGCTGCGTATGCCGCGAAAGCCGCGTGTGCCCCAACTCCCCGTCTTGATCTGTGCCGCCGTGCGCAGCGTGCACGTGTAGCCCCTCAGCGCCGCCTGGCAGTAGTACGAGCCATAGTAGCCGGAGATGGGGCCGTGGCGCACCTGATGGTGCATCGCCTGCCCACAATTGGCACAGACCACGAGTCCCGAAAACAGACGCACTAACCCGTGCGACGGCTCGCGGCCGCGGGTGCCGCGGCGGTTGAGGGCGCGTGCCTCATCCATGCGGTGCCACACGTCCCAGCTCCAGGCCGCCGGATGCTTCCCCTCGATGCGCTCCCCATCGGGCGTGATGATGGTGCCGTGGCCGCTGCCTTGCGCATACTCGCGCGGGAAGGGGTTGGTGAGCAGCTCAGAGAGAAACGACTTGCCCCACATCCGCACGCCCTTGTGCCGGTGTTCCAAGACCCAGCCGGACAGCAGAGCGCGGTCCGCGATCTCCCGATCTGACAGACCCGCCGCAGCCCATTCACCAATCTGTACAAGCCGCGCGAAGTTCGTGGGGTGCGGCTCGGCAGGCGTGGCCGGTGGTTTCCAGTTATACGGCGCATCCGCTGGCGGCGCTGGCGGCGCTGGGCGCTGATAGCCCCAGGCGAGACGCCCATTATGCAGGCCGGCACGCGCGCGCACACGGCGGGCGACGATGGCCTTCTGACTGGACTTGCGCGCATAGTTGGCGTTGACCTCAGCGTCCACGACAAAGGCAATGCTAAAGCCATCCTCGATGACCTTGTTGATATCCCAGCGCCCGTCCGCCGTCGCCCAGTAGACGCCGGCGCGACGCAGCCGCTTGAGGCTGTCCAGACCGATGGCGGTATCGCGCGCCCAGCGGTCCGTCATGAAGCACAGCGACACGTCGAAGAGTCCCGAGGCGGCATCGGCCAGATGCTTTTGGAAGGCGGGGCGCAGCGCGATCTCGTCCGCAGCCCCGCTGATGGCCGGCTCCTCATCCCAGCCAGCGCAGACCCAGCCACGTGCTGAGGCGTACGCCTCGATCTCCGCACGCTGGAGCTGGAACGTCGATTTGTCCGCCGACGCGGTATGCAGATCTCGCTCGCTGTAACGCAGATAGCCGCGATAGCGGGCGCCTGCTGGCGGCTCGGGTATGGTGGCCCATTTCGACGGCCGGCGGGTGCGGAAACGAACAGCCATGCTGCTCTCCTTCGCCTTGCTAGCGTGCGCGCTTGAACAGGAACTGAAAGAACGTCAGATGGCTTTCTGGTCGCGCCGCGCGTTCCCTCCCGGGCGGCGCTTACGGCGAGGAGGTCGTTGGCGGCGAGTTGGGGAGGTCTTTTTTCGCGTGTGCGCAGGCTGTCGCGTATCCTGGCTCGCATTGTTTGCGTTAGCTAGCCGGGGCTCTGCAACCTCGACACCTGGCAATACCCACCTCGACCTTGCGCCATCGAAGACGATGTCCTCATGCTGCGGATAGCTCAACGCGATATCTCGAAATTCGCCCATGGCTGACTTCAACATCACTGGGTCGGATGTCTTGATATGCATGTTCATCCTATGCTTGCCATTGATCACACTGAGCTTTACCTTTCAGCGGCAGAAGGCCCCGCCCCTTCAGGGCAGGGGATGAATGCCGCCTCGCCCGCAGGCGAGCATCTGATGAGATGGGCGATACTGCCTGATAGCACCTTGCCAACTGC
>Ga0070706_100002653_pt1 | contig 17919 bp, 13 predicted proteins | sample KBSK5501metaG_FD_65476 | JGI IMG/M metagenome (GOLD analysis project Ga0070706, IMG submission 65476) | Corn, switchgrass and miscanthus rhizosphere microbial communities from Kellogg Biological Station, Michigan, USA - KBS K5-50-1 metaG | ecosystem: Host-associated > Plants > Roots >... | reverse complement strand
TCTTTAACAGTGAGGGTGAGAGGTAAGCTGTGAGAAGTAAGCAATAACCGAGCAAGGCCTTCAAGTCTCCGAGCGCGGAAGATGATCCCGACTCCGCAGACAATATCAATCGTTTCCTATCGACCACGCCCAGGCGGGCGCCCGAGCCTCTGGACAGTCGGAAGCTACGTCGGAAGGTTCTTCTACAAACCTCAATTTCGTCAAACACCCCCCACAAAAGTCCCCGCAGTGAGAATTTACTTAAGGTTGGTGACTGACGGTAAGTTATTGAAGGATTTGGAGGCGGCGATCGGAATCGAACCGATGAATAAAGGTTTTGCAGTCTTGGCGAAGCTCTTCGCGCAAGTTCAGCGGTGTGTTCTTGTGTTCATTTTTCCTAGGGGTTTCGGCATTTCGAGTTGGCGTGTGATCCCCCAAATTCGGCTCTGTTTTGCAGAGTAGTGATACCATAGTGATACCGGAAAATTCATAAGGGGCGATCGGTCTTGCCGAGAGGATGACCAAGCAAAACCTTTCAAAGAACCGCCAAACGAATGTGGTTATCTAACTGATCAAGAGTTGAGATCAAGTTACCCTTACTCCGTGACGTTTCTAACTCCGATTTCTCTGACTGGCTAAAGTGAATTTACTTGCGTTACTATGCCCGGGTGCCCGATGAGGTGCCCATCATAATCTACGACGACTTCGCTGCTGACTGGCATAGACTTGGGAGTGAAGCTCAGACCCAAGTTAAGGAATTGCTTCGTACGCTACAAGTCAATCCCTATGAACCCAATGTACAGCGAAAGTGTGTACTCCATGGCGAACGCTTTGAATATCCATTAGATGGTGGGTATTCGATTTTTTGGAAGGTGCATCATACTGGTATCTTGAAGATGGAAGTTCTATTGCTGGCGATTGAGCCGCGCCAAGGTTGAATCAGGACCAATCCGCCAAAGGAACGCCTGGGGGAGAAACATCGACTTGGGAGAGATCTAGAGATGGAAACCACGGGGCAGGTTTTTATCTCGCCATCTCTTTCCTTCGATGAGTCCTCTCCCGATCGCTTGTTGAAGGCGCAATAGCCGTCATTCCGTCAGCTTTCTCGAAAGCCTCTTCAACTGAAAGGCCTTTGCCTTGCATTAATCGATCCTCACGCTTCTTGATTTTGGATAAGAGATCATCCGTCATGAGAGCCGTAGGGACCGCTTTGCAGGGATAGACGTCAACTATTTGGCCATCAGCCACTTCAAGTTGTATCTCATCGCCCTCAGAAAGACTAAGTGCGTCCAGAAGTCTCTGCGGCGCAGTCAATTGGCGCTTAGAAGCGATTTTCAAACGGAAAAGCTCGTTCATAGCCTAACTCCTTCTCAATCCGTCGGATTATCGGAATCTCCGACAATCGGATATTAGTCCAAACGAGCCTCTAATGTCAAGGGCGGAGTGACGCGTGCTCGCTTACACGTCCAATTAGCTCAATAACTCGGGTAGCCAAGAGGAAAACAAAACCTAGCGTAAGGATTGCAGCACCCCAGAGAGCCCGCCGAACGGACTGGCGAATAAATACAAGTTCAACAGCTTTGTCGTTGAGAAGGACAATGCCGTTTTGGGTAAGCTTGATGCCATCGAGAGATTCGACCGCGTTCTTCAACTCCTTCGTTCTGCGGAATTCAGTTTCTCGGCGGAGTGCGTCCAACGCCAGGATCAGCCCACCAGTGAATGTAAGAGCATCGCCAATTAAGCCCAAAATAGTTGTAAGAGACATGATAGTTTTTACCTAGCCAACACTCAGTTCCCAGATGATCCGAATTTCCACGCCAATATAAGACAGTTTCGCCTTGTATTTCACCTCTGGAATATCAAACCGCTTAACAATTCCTTTCGCCTCCCGGCATGATGCCGAGTATTACGAGTCGATCGCAAGTTCCATTTCCTCACCGGCTCGTTCGTTACCAGCGCGGTCTTCGCGAGAATTGTCCTGCTCGAAGCTTTGTTCCGTGCTCACTTGATTCGCGGGACTGACGAAGCTTTCTGTTTCTTGTCGAGACAGAGAGTTTTGATCTCGACTTTGGCGAAGCGCCTCTATCGCCATCTCCTTATCAACACTTCTATCAAGTGAAGCTCGGAGTTGATCCGCCGAGTTGGTAAATAGAAGAACATCCTCGCGCGCACGCGAGATCGCAACATATCCCATGCGCTGATTGAGCAAGAGATCTGATTCGTTGGCATCTGCGTTGACGAGAACTCGATCAACCGTGTGTCCCTGGGATGAGTAGCTGGTCACAGCGTAGCCATGATCGATGTGGCGAAACTTTTCAGTTTCAAAACCAATCTCGCGACCGCTGTCGAGCGTCACGATGAATTCTTCATCTTTGATTTCTTTGATTGTTCCAAGCTCGCCATTAGCGACGTGGTGCTCGGCAAGCGGCGCGCGAAACTGAATCCGATCTCCTTCCGAGAAATTTCTGTCTCTTTCCTGGTAGACATTCACTCCCGAAAGGCGCGCGGGATTATAAGTAACGTCACGTCCATCATCCGTCTTCACCGTAATCTCATTCTTGAAGTGGTTCGTCGCTGTGACTCTTGCGTAGTCTCCAACCTGGAATCCATAGACCTTACTGACGCGGTTATATCTGATGATGTCTTCATCGGCCACGTATGCGTTAGCGAATGTCCGCTCCGTGCCCGTCATATCCTGACGATTGACGTAGATTGTCATCTGGGTATCTGCTCGGCTGACTCTGCCTTCTTGTTGTAGCTGACGGTGAATCAGGGTGTTGAGAAGTCCTCTTTCTTTATTGGCCGGTGAGATCACCAGCGTATTCTCCGGACTCTTGCAATAGGCGTCGGCAATTCTAAGTAAGCGTTTGGCGTCGTCCGATATCTCAACCACACGGCCTTGCTTATGCAGGTTGTCAACCGCATCTTTCACCTGGCTGGCTGAAAGTTTCTTGACGACTTGCCGCAATTTTGCGTCTCGTTGTCTCACGATCCTATTGAGCTTCGCCGTCTCCATTCCGTGCTTTTGAAATTGCTCAAATGGACTCCCGGCTTCGACCGCTTGGTGCTGCTTGATGTCTCCAACCAACAGCACTTTGTCCTGAGTTTCAAGGCGCGCAAAGAAAGTATGGATGTTCTTGGTGCTGGCGAGTGAACTCTCGTCCAGCACGAAGAGCCTACTATGGTACTCGGGTGGTCCTTCTCGCCGGCGCAAGAACTTTTGGAGTGTCTCAGTCTGGATACCGCTCTCCGAAAGTTGTTGCGCGGCTTGTGTCGTTGGTGCAAAACCGCGAACTTCATAGCCCTGACTTTCAGCGGCTTGTCTAAACACAGACAGCGCGGTCGTTTTGCCTGTCCCGGCGCCGCCCTGCAATCCGATAATCTGATCGTGACTTGTCAATAATTGTTCAACTGCTGCTCGTTGGTTTTCATTGAGTTTGATTTCCTGCTGAGCTGAAATTCGTTCGATGGTCTGTTGAGCGTGCTCGCGAGCAATAATTGGCGGATATTGCCCGCGTCCGTCGAGCATCACCTGGATGTTGGACTGCTCCATCTCAAGCATATGTCGCGTGGTCGTCTCTGGCGTTTGTTTCTCGCGGACGATGCCGATGAATTCACCTTGCCGTTGGCGCTTTGCCAACTCCGTGGCGACAGCCTGATAAGTGGTCAATCCCAGATTCCGTCTAAGGGCATCAATCTTCACTTTGCGAATTTCGACAACGGCTTCTCTTTCCATCGCGTTATCACGAGCAAAAGTAACTGCTTCCTGGGCGCGTTTAGCGATTTCATCGGCGGACAGTTTGAAATGGCCGTTCTGCAACGCGCGTTCTACGGATCGCTCGGCCTGCTTGTCGTATTTTGCGTCCATCTCCAAAGCTCGCTCTCTCATCTCGGCATGGTCGTATTGTTTGCTCGCTCGATCGGTACGCGCGGCGGCTTGATTCAATCCTGCACCCTCTTTAACGGTTATGCCCTGGCTCTCAAGACGCTCTTTCATTTCCTGCGCTTCTTTGCGGACTTCTTCGCGACGCGGGCTGCTGTCGCGCAAGTACTCTTTACTGAAACCCTTGATCTCAGGCGCGCCCGTACGAGCATCAATCTCAATATCATAACCAAGTCCTTGCAGCTTTTCTGCGAGGTTCATTCGATAGATGGCCGTCGCGTACTGCTGGCTTCGGTAGAGTTCAAGGGGCTGAACCGATCTGATCTTTCCATCCGCAGTCTCGGTCATGTTGAAGATTACAACGTGCGTATGGAGCTGAGGCGCGGCATATCCCGTCTGATGGTCGGGCCGCGCGGCCGTGTGCTCGAATTGCGCTGCTATCATCTTCCCGGTTGTAATTGCGGGCTTATTACCGCCGCCGCGCGCCTGCATGTATTGCTCTAACTCCTTCAGCGCTTCGTCAACACTCTCACGATGTGCAGTCCTGATTCGTTCATCGTTGCCGACTAATGCGGCTAGTGAAACCGACTTCGGAGCGCTGAAAGTTGCGTCCCAGCCTGCACGATGTTCGTTCACGGTGATTTCATCGCCATACTTATTGACTTGCTCTTTCGATCTGGAGGCGCGAATCAATTGCTCGCCCGTGTGTGGGTGTTGGCCTGCGACGAGACGCTCGTATTGCTCGCTTGAAACTTCTCCCTGAAGGTTCCATTCCTCTGCGAGTCGACCACTCCATCGTCCGTTCACCTCGCCGCGCTCGCTGTAATAGTTTTCTCTCGCGCTTGTGTATTCCTTTTGGTAATAGTCCTTGGCCTGGCCGGAGGAAAGCGCTTTACTCAGAGTCATCATCGCGGCAACTGTTCCTTAGTAATCGAGGTTCGCGTCAACGCTTTCGAGTTCATGTGGGGATTCGATAGCGTCTTGGTCTTGCTCGTAGGAGTGAGTCGGTTGGGTGACTTCGTGTGTTGGCAGCTCTAGTTGCCGTGCAGCGGGTGGTTCAAAAGGTGCCGCTTCTTCCGATGGCATCGAGTGCGCCATTCGTCGTATGAATGTCGGTGCAACCATTGGCCGGTCCGCAGGCTTGATCCGAAACGGCACGACTACATCTGAGTATTTCCAATAGCCGTGAAGATTCGGCAGTGCCATGATCTGTTCTTTGCTGACTACCAGACGACGTTCTGTGATTGTCGAGTAGTTGATCGAATCGCGTCCGTTCGCTTGAACTGTTGCGGTCGTTCCAATCCTCGGTCTTTCCTTTTCTTCTTCACCGATCATCTCGGCTACCCAACGAGCAGACTCAGGTTCGTTGCAACGGAATAGAATCTTCACATGTGGTGCTGAGAGCATCGTCGCGGCGCCACGTCCATAGTGTTCCTCAAACTGAGCCTTGTTCTGAGTTCCGAGAACCATCTTTAGACCAAACTTTCGCCCCTCTACCATTGTTGTTGAGAGCGCAGGCAGCCGCTTTAAGGAGTGAACCTCATCAACTACGACCCAGCACGGCTGCTCTCGCGCCAATTGAGGCTGGATCGCAAGTAATCGCTTCATCAAGATGTTTATCCATGCTGCATGAAGCGTTCTGAGGGCGTCTCTTGTGTCTTGGGTTGAGGTTATGAATATCCAACCGCGTCGTCGCTTTGCCCACTCGGTTATGCTTAACTCACCAGCACACTGATCAGGCGATGGCAAGAGCTTCAGCGCCTCACCTATCTCGGAAAGTGTTGCCAAGACTCCGCCTCGCTGGCCCTTTGCTCCTTCGTCTATAAGGTGAGCGTGTTCCGTGCCGGCCACGATCTCATCAATCAGCTTCTCGTCCTTCAGGAACTCAACGATCTGTTCAGCGGTCGGCTTAAGCTCCAACATTCTGCCGAAGATGCTGCGGGCTGCCTTGACAAAGAACTGCGTTGTGGTCGCGCCGTGCTCGCGATCCGGGAAAAAGCTTTCAGCGACAAGATGGCGGTCTGTGGCGCTGGTCGATGAAGTGTCGTAGTTCACTTCTATCGCAGGTGACCAGTAGAGCGATCGCGCATCCAGAGGGTTGAGGACAACATCAGCGGAAGGATCGAAGTGGCTGGCGATAAACTCGCCTGCGGGGTCGTAACAGACAACGGCTTCGGGTGGTCGGCGGAGAGCGATCTGTTCAAGGAGCTGGTGAATAATTTGACTCTTGCCAGTTCCAGGATCGCCGAGTAAGAGCAGTCCTTCGGTTTCCTCAGTACGAGGAACTCTTAGCATGTACGAGCGCTCATCCAGTCCAACAAGTGTTCTTAATCTCTCAATCATCCTTGCCTCCACGAACGTAAACTCTGATCCCGTAGCTGTTCGCGCTTCGATGTTGACGCTCATAGTGTTTCGGGGAGAGTTGGCGTGTGCCTCTGATCGCTTCGCCCTTCAAATAGAGTCTTTGGGCAAACACGTCGAGCGTAGTTAGTCCAGTTGTTCCCATGAAAAGAATTAGAAGGCCGCCAAGCCACGCGGGACGCCAGATACCAGGAATGCTTTGACCTTCATAGATCGTGTCGCGGAACCATTGATACGCAATCGCATCCGGGCTGATGCTTTCCTGCCATGCGTATTGCTTATGCTCAATGCCGGACTTGAGCATGATTATTGGATAGTGCTTCTTGTCGAACTTAATGCGTCCGGTTTCATCGAGCTGCGGTTCAACCTCTTCATCGCGAACGGCTACAGAAATATCCTTTCCCGTTCGCGGATCTCGCATAACTCGCGCCAGAGTCGTGTAATGCGATTTGGATTTGGGCAGAAAGCTTCGATAGCTGCTTTTCAGGTACTGCTTGAAATAGATTCGTTGAAGCGTGGTGAGGCTTGCCGCGACCCAATACTTGTGGATGGCGTATGCACCTGCTCCGGCAACGAGCAACATCACTACGAGATAGGCGCTAATGCGTCGTGCCGCGTTCTTTGATCTGGTGCGACCTTCCTCCGTGAGGAAGCCTAATGCGGTTTTCAATCGATCCTTTGCCTCACTGAAACCTCAGTTACTCGCCCTATCACGAGTTCATTAGGCTCAGTGCATCGAGTGTGCCAGAGGAATCGGGAAGGCTAGGACAATCTTATTTGCCGCCGTTCGAGGATTTCCGCAGGGATTTCAGAGTTATGGGATAGCGACTCAAGGAATGGGTCTCCGGTGCGAGTTCTCAGTTGAGGGTAAAAGTTGTGTTCTACATACAGTTGGTCTCAGGTGACCATCGCGATGATCAGTTGCCGCTACTAGCTAGGATGGAAGTCTTGGCCGACAGTCTGCGGCTGCCGATCGACGCCCGTCTTAGTAGAGCGCGCATCCGTGCGGTCGTCAGTACCGAAGAGCATCCCAAAGGTTGCTTCCATCAGATATCGCACTCGCGCTATGTCCTTGTGACAGAGATGCTCCCTTGGGGGCAATCCTTGGCCTTCGCGTGCCTCCATTATCGTAAGGCGACGGCACCAATTGTTCGGGGCTTCACCCTCGGCAAGTGCTACTCTTTCGATCTGCCAGTACTCGTCTTCCGTCACCCGAAAGCTGATGGTTCTGGTTTTATTCCGCCGGCGCGAAACGCCGTTGACCGGATTGTCGATACCTGGCATTGAATACTGTTGGACAGCTTGCATAGTAATCTGGGCAATTCAAGTCCCGTGCCAGAATTCGGATCGGCGTTGGCGGACCTTGAAGTCATGGTTGCCTTCTGGAAAGCAGGTCGTCCGTGATGACTCCGGAATGCTTGTCTATATCGTTTCTCAGCTTCTTCCAGACTTCGGGCGATCCCTTGGATTCAAAGAGCAATCTAAAGCCATGCCCTAGGAGATAACGGGACCGCGCGATCTCCTGGTAAAACAGCCGCTCGGTCTTGGTAAGCCCAAAGCCTTCGCGGGATTCAGTGACGATAATATTCCGGCACCAATTGTTGGGATCATCGCCATGTGCCAAGGCACTTCTTTCGAGTCTGCGCATACTCATCGTCTGTTACGCGAAAGGCGATGAGTTTGCTCTTTCCTGTCTTTCGATTCTCGCTCATTTTTGTCTCTCACTCCTCATCTACAAATCTGTAACGGCGGTTAACCGACCCGTAACGAGGGTTAATCGCCGACGCCTAAGTCCGGCATAACCTGGTCTTAACAAGACGCGTGCCGCGTTAATGAACGCAACGCGTCAGCCCCGAATTTTCAGGGGGTGACGTGTCAAAAAATCTCAGGTGCGAAGCACCTACTTGGCTACATTCAAGATGCGATTAACGAGGGACTCCACGTTACCGAGGCGATTGGGCTGCGAGGATTCTACGGTTACGACAGCGCTGGCCCGACGAGTTCGATGGGTCTCCAATTACACGATGCCGGGCGTACATTAAAGGTATGTTTTCGAGAGCGTGATTATTTCGTCTCGAAGCTTTTCGCACGTTTCAATAATTTCCCGATTGAGCTTTGAAGCGCTGCTACAAATCAAGTCCCGATTTGTTGTGCGCCGCCGCGAAAATACAGAATAAGTTAGGCCAGATCACTGACCAACCTGAAGTGCAACTCTGTGTGGTGGCTCACGACCACTAGCGTGTGTCGCCGCGCGGTAGCGCCAACCCTAATTTACAAAAAGCTTCATGCGAAACACGCTATCGCGGCTCGCGTCCAACGATTTATAGGTTAGCAAGCGCGCCGGCTCTAACTCTCCAACGCCTCTATTCGACTCTGGAGAGAGTGCGCAGTCTCAATTGTGGCGTCGCTGAGGGCTCTGTATTCAGATGCCAAACTACCGACAATCTGCCGGACTTCATCAGAAGGTCTCTCAGGCAACGCTTTGAGGACCTCAAGGATTCGCTCTCTGCTTTGAAACTGTTCGTGAAGCGCCACAAGGTTTTTGAGTTCATAGGGCAATTCATCTTGGAGTTTAGTACTGAGGACGTAGGACAGTGTAGCAAGGTGAACAGCCACTTGAGCAATGTCGAGTTTAATCATGCTGAGGTCCGTGGTGTTCCCGCGCGAGTACTGTTCCATGAATCTGATGATTGGCCCCTGGTGCATTCGGAGCATAAACAGCGATTCGAAAACTTCTCGCCACCGCTGAAGCTTGTCACGTTTGTTGTGACCGGCTGCTGCCCCGAAAATGGTCTTAGATAGTGAACTCGATCCATCCGCAATCTCGCGAGTAAAACTTGATTGCGGCCGAGAGACTTGAGGCGATGACATGCAGAAGTGCGAATAAGTCCATGGAGCGATTCCCGCATACTAGCCTATGCGCGCAGGCCAATTCCGTCAACGGACACTTAGTTCGCTACAACAGCGTCGAAGTGCGTGTCGGTGCGCGAGACTACGGCCGGCGGCGCGTTCGGAATCGGACGGTTTTTGCGAACGTCCCTTGGAGCAAGTTTCAGGTCAGATCGATCAATAAGAATTTCGACGAATTCTCAGCCCAGCTAACGAGAATTAGACGAATGTTCGTCTTTCAAAAGCGAAGAATTTTACGCCTATTTCGGGGGCCATGAGTAAGAATGTACAATTTCTGGTCAGGCATTCGACAAGCGAATGCGCCGGCACGAGGGCTCAGGGCAAACGAGCGTCCTACGGATAGATCTGCACTTCCGGGTCCGATTGCGAACACCACACCAGCCTGCCGCGCTCGAACTGGTTGTACCGTCCGCGCTCTCCGTGCGGGCATCCGGAGAAGTCCTGTTCGTCGCTCGTCGGCACGCCGAGCCGTCCTGCGCTCTCGTAGCCCATCTGCTTGTACTGCTCTCCGATGAGGCCATGCACCTCGAACGCTTCAGGGCCGCCCTTCCAGAGGATGGATCCGTGCTCGAAGTCGGTGCGGCGCACGCCGGAAACAGTGCCGGCGTGCTCGCTAGAAAGGGGGTCTCCAAGCGCCCCGCGAGTTCCGTTCATTTTGTAGTACTTCTCGCAGATAGCGCCGTACACCACGAAGAGCGGCTGACCATTGGCAAATTGCACGTGGTTACAGTCGCGCGGATCCGGCGTGAAGACCGCCTGAAGCCAGCGGTTCATTGCGCCCGGATCCGTTCCGTCAGTGCCGTTCTCGAGGGTTGGCATGCCCGCCCATCCTTCGGTGTAGCCATTCCACGCGGTGAACATGAGTCCACTGATATGCCCCGAGCGAAGCTGGCTCTGGTCGTTCCGCCACAGGTCGCTGTGTCCGTATATGAATTTGGCGTCCGGGAAGAATATGATGCGGCCATCGTAACCAGCGCTTACGTCGGCGATGACGGGCATCCCCGCGCTCAGCCAATCGTCAATGAACTGGCGTTTGTGGGCAATCATGGGCCCGTACTGGTTGTCACCGTCGCCCGACACCGTGATCTCGCTGCGATAGGCCTGGACCGCCACCACCTCTTTCAGACTGGCAAGCTTCTCCCTCGCCTCTGGCGTGTTCGGAACGTACGTGCTCTTTGCAGGAACCTGCCCGCACGCGTCAGGCTTCGTCGTCGGATCAGGAATAAACATGGTCTCGCGGGGATCGATCGTGAACCCAACATCAACACCCGTCTTGGCCTTCACCGCTTGTGCGAGTCTCACGAAGCCGTCCGCAAAGCTCTGGGGTGTCACCGGTGGCTGCGTCTGTGTGGACGACACGTCCTTTAGATAGATGACATAGCGGCGCGTGCCCTCGCAGTCGTACATGCGTGCGAAGTGCGCGGGCCACTCGGCATTCTGCGGGTGCGTGATGAAGCGAGTCACCAGGTCTACGATCCATCCGAGGAGAGGACTCACAGGCCTGCCGTTGCTGACACGTTCGACTCCGTTCGGGAACTCATCTGCAAGCCTGAATCTTGGAGAGACGCCACCGCTGCACCACGTCGGGTCGCTATCTTCGATCGACGGCATGATGACAAGGTTCTGGCCGAGCACCGCGTCGAAGAGCTCCTCGTGCGCCCTCGGCGCGTCCTGCATCGGGGCCCAGAACATCCAGTTGTCGGTGCCTTGAGGCCCCCAGTAGGACATTACGATGACGTTCGCGTGCGTCGCAGCGATGTCGGCTACGGCCTGTGTGCGCGCCGCGGCCGACTCGGAGAAACCGAGGTGGTAGGCCTCCGCCGGGTGCAGCGTGTACTTCAATTCGTTGCCGTCCAGAAAGGGATAGCGACCGTAGAATTCGGCAGTCGGGCGCGTGGGGGTCCCCTTCCTCTCCCAGTTGCCCGGAAAATAAAAGACGCCGCGCATCGGCTGCTGGTCGAGGCCCGGATTCGCGAGCATCGCACGGTGTGGGTTGTTGCAGCACCCGCCCATCATCACGAGCGGTACGGCAAGACCAAGCATACCGGCCCAGAGGATTGTGCGCGGGAATGTCGGAAAACGTATACGATCTAACCTCCAAGTTGACCGGGCGCGGCGATCAGCACCCAACCTTGAAAGCAAATTACAAGTTAAAGAACGAAGTGCCTGCGCTCCGGTCCAACGAGTTCGGCGCGTGCGAGCCACTACGGATCGATGAGTCGTTCTTCGGTGAAACCACACAATGAACATTGGTATGTTCGTCTTATGACCCCCAATCCCCGAACACTCCGTCCGGTTCGCTCTTTTCAATATATCATCCTCTTTTCGACATTTAGGACAAGGGTCACCGTCGACACTTTTAAGTTCTCTAATGGTGTTGTGAAGGTCGGCATTTTCCCCAATCAGAGCGGCCATTTTCATTTTGGCTTCGGCCAATTCAAGGCTCAAATCCGCCAGGAGATTTGTGAATTCTGCCTCGCGAACATTCTCGCTGATTTTCTTGAGACGCGAAACGAGAGAAATTGCATTCGAGATAGAGGAAACAATTTCAACCATACAATCTCCTTTGCGAGCATGAGAGCATTCGTACGATCAACCAGCGCCGAACTGAGTATTAGACCACAGCGCGGTCTAAGTCCGCTCTGGGGTGTCTTATACCTCCGAGAGAACAGCAGTGCAAGATTTATCAACCTAGGAAAGTCGCGCAATAGTGACCTCGATCTCTCTACATGAAGGGCGACTTCCCCGCCTTCGCCTGAAAGGGATGCGGCGCAAGGCTGCTGAAGCCGACAAACCCGACAGGAACCTGTCGGGTTTGTCGTTTTATGACGGGTTGTGTCTATCTCTCAACCAAAACTGAAAGCTAATTGCGTTTGCTCGCTTTGCCTGAAGTGAGTCCATGAAACTGCGGCTTCTGGTGTCAACGTGAAGCGTGGTTCTTCATCCGTGGCGGCTTCCGGTTCTGCAGCGTCAACTTGCCGCTCACTTTCGTCAGCCGCTTGCTGTTCTGAATTCGCCTTGTCAACGGCCACTATCCATTGGTCGAGGTCAACGATTTCCGTCGCTCTGATTTCAGCCTGGGGCGCTATCTCGGTTGCACTTGCTTCTCCGTCGCTCGCCTCATCCTCGGTTAGGATTACCGGATAGCGTTCGAATAACGAGTGGAGAATTTCGATCCCGCTAGTCTCATCGCTCGGAACAAAGAAACGTTGCTTCCAATTGATTTGCTCGTTGATAAGGCCCAACTCGCGAAGCTCGGCAAACTTGTACGGATCGGCACCGCACAACTCAATGGCTGGCTCTTTGTGAATCAATCCTCGGCGCAGTTTGAGATTTGAAACGAGCGAGACTTCTTCGCCTTCGTCGAGTACCGCATAAAAGATTTCGTCCGGCTCTCGTAGATCGCGCGAATCTCCGAGCGATCGCAGTACTGCGCCGACTCGATCACGCGGGATTTGAATACCTACAATCCGTTGGCCGTCCTCGGTCGTCACTCTGACCACGCGCAAGCGGGTGTCCTCTTGCGTTTTGAATCGCTGCCAGAGTGGAATGATTGCCCCGCCTATGATGTGAGTCTCGACCGTTTCAATCGCTGGCACGGTAGCGTGTTTCTCTGTCCACCAGTCGCGGGCCCGCTCCGGCGCGACGGCCTTATATTTCTCGTTCAGCTCGTCGTCGTGAATGTAGTTAGCGTGTGGTGCTTCCGGTTTCCAAAGGGCAAAGGTGCGATAGCTGTTGCCGGTTGCCGGATCGGTATGGCGTCCTGATTCGATTGCTAGAACAAAGTGACCGTTCTTCTTGTGTCGCATAAAAGCGCCGCCTCTGCGCTGACGTGCTTCGTCGGCATCCTCAAAACTGACGGCCTTCGATGGCAAGTCAATCTCTAGCCTGTAATGGGTCGTCTGTGCGCCGGTGATTTCGTCGGTGTAAACGATGCGCGGACTCTCCGCAATCCGAATTGCGAGGGCTTTAATGTCGGTCACTCCCTCGTCAAATGTTCCGTTCGCTTTCGCATATCGCACAGTCTGATCGAACAAGTCGGCGAAGTAATCAAAGAGAGCGTTCTGTTGCTCAACCTCTAACGCGAGCACTCGGTTAAGGAACCTCGGCACGTTGTACTCATCCTCTTTGCGTATGCACTCGATTCCGTCACGGTTAGCTACCAGCAAGCCAATATCGCGCAAGGTCTGTCTCGGGTTGTCGAGTCCTGGGACTTTTTCGCCTTTCATGATCCGGCGTAGCGTCAGACTCAACGCCGCTCTGCCTTCTTCGGTTTCAAAGTTGTACTTGGCGAGGTCGCCGTTGTCGGCTGCGCCTCGGTCGCCTTTGGTTAATGCGCCAAGACTGCCAAGTCTGCGGGCAATGGTGGAGCTAAACCGCTTCTCCCCGCCTAGCTCGGTTGAAAGCAAGACATATTCGGGCGGTACTGCTTGATCTGATCGGTGCGTCCGGCCAAAGGTCTGCATCTGTTTGTCCGCACTCCAACCAAGTTCAAGCGTGACGTGTACGCGGCGCTGGCGGTTTTCCTCACGGTTTGAAGCGTGAAGCGATATTCCGGTGGAGGCCGCATCGCTGATAATCGCGATCCGTTTCTTGCCGGATTGAAACTGTTCCATTTCATAAACGTTGGTTCTGTCCATTGCCACGCCTTCGGGATTGCGCTTCTTGTATTGCACCTGACCATTTCGTGAATCGCGGATTAGTCGGCGAGTTCTGCCGGTGAGTTCGGCAACATTCCTTTCTCCGAAATGATTGACAAGTTGGTCAAGCGGGTTTTCGGGAAGTTCTAACGCGGAAAGCCCGTCAATCAAACCCTGCTTCATGCGCAAAGCCTCTTTACTCTCTACGGTGTTGCCCTGCGCATCTGTCACTGGCACTTGTATGGTCTTGCCGGTGCCTGGGTCTGTGACGTCTTGATAGAGTGTCGTCGGGAAAGCACGATCTACCATTGCGGCGATGACTTCACGGGGCGAGAAGTCCAAGTCCTCAAGCATTGCGCCGTTGGCCGTAGCCTTTGCTACTTGCTCGCGCGTCCTGGCTTCGCCGGTTCCTACAAGCGAGATCACAACTGACTTGGCTTCATTCAATGCCGCTTCGGTTTCCGCAATCACGCTCGGCACTTTGAAAGCGCAGATCACTTGTCGGAAAAACCTCTGATGATCTCCCCAAAACCTATTGAGCGCGGTTGCGCGGGCGCGGCGTCCACCGTTCGTGATTAGCAAAGCCTCATCGATGTTACGAAGCACTACTTGCCAAGCTGCTGCGGCGCGGTCATACATTTCGCGCTGCTGCGGTGTCAGTTCGTGAATACGCTCTCGATACTCAACGGATTTGCCGCTCTCAGGACAGACGCCAAACGAGATCGATCCTGATAAGTACATGCCAAGGGCTTTCATATCGCGGCTGACCATTTCCATAGCGCCAACGCCGCCTGATTCAATCTCCTGCATGAACTCTTGAAAGCCGCCGGGGAAACTTGCTCCGACTCCCCACAAGCCAAGCCGAACCATATAGGCCATGTTGCGAACGTCGGTCGCTCCGGTCGCCGATGAATAGACCACTCGATAGTCGGGATTGCGTTCCGGGTCTTGTAGATCAATGACTGCCTGTCCGGTCAGGGTCGGTTCGCCAAAGCCGCTAGCAAGCGCATTCTTGGCCTTGTGCGCCTCGTCAAATATGACTACCGCGTCACTGCCTAACCATCGCTGAATCTGCTCGATTCTTCGCTCTCCGGTCTTGGCTGCGGCTATAAGGGATGAATAAGAGCTAAAGAGTACGCCACGCGGTAGAGTGATTTCTTCTTTGGGTGAATAGTCATTGATTCGCGCAAGGGGGATGCTCTCAAGTCCTAAGTCGGTGAGATCGCGGCGGGTCGCCTCTAACAGATCGTTATTAACTGAGAGCCAAAGCGCCCGCTCACGTCCCTGATTGAAGTTGTCCGCGATGATGCCGGCGAGAATGCGTCCTTTGCCGACTCCGGTTCCGTCGCCAACAAAAAAACCCGCTCGCGATCCGTCTGGTAGTCTTTGCTCGTGTCGTTGTCCGGCATAGATAACGCGCTCAAGCTGTATGTCTGACAATCGACCTTCGCTGACTATCTCCGGCGCGAGGTGTGGTCTGTAAGTAATATCGGGCGGTACGACTGCGGCCATTGATGATGATTCAACAATTACGGCCGGATGCGGTTTGCCGCCTTTCAACTTCGACGGTGCGTAAGAGACGAATAGTGTTTCGTGATCTTCTTCTGTGGTCTTTTGGGCGCTGTCCTGATCCGTCGCTTCGGGTCGTTCGGCAATGTCACATAAGGCCGTCCATGCTTCCTCGATACTCGCGGCCTCACTCCAAACGATGTTCTCAAGCTGCTCTTTCCAGTTGTTGCCGGGCGTCTGTCCGGTCTTGTCAATGACCAGGATTTGCAGATCGAAAGTCGTTCCGTACTTTCCATATTCGTTGCCGTTCAAGTGAAGATTGGCGCGGACGTTGTAGCGCTTTGCGATGCGTTGCCACCATTCGCTAAAGGCGCTCACTTGAAAGCGCATTCCTTCGCTGGTGATGGCGACTAAGCGCCCGCCTTTCTGCAATCGTCGAAGGGCGCTCTCGATATGCCGCGCTCCGTATTGTGCTGAATGCTTCGCTACTCTCCCGCCGGTCGCGCTGAACGGTGGATTCATCAAGATTGCCGTTGGCTGAATCTCGGCTCGTAAAAGGTCGTCGATGAATTCCGCGTCAACCTGTAGCGTCTCAAAGTTAAGAACGCAGCCAAGCAAGGCGTTTCGGCGTGGGTGTATCTCGTTGCAGATAACTCGTGCGCCAATTGAGCGAGGCCAGATCGCGAGGCTGCCCGTTCCCGCTGATGGCTCTAGAACTATGTCAGCGGGTTTTGGATTTAGAAGCCGCGCGGCGAGGTAAGCCAGCGTCGGCGGTGTCGAGAATTGCTGTAACTCGCTTTGCTCTAAGGTGCGGTCGCATTGTCGCGGTAATCGCTTCATTAGTGGACGCAAGACAGAAGCAAGCGCCGCGCTCACGTCCATCTGCATAAGTTCGCGAGCATGTTTCTCTAATAGGTAGTTGTTGACGGCAATCTCTATCGCGTCGTAGGCCTCGCGCGGCGTGTATTTGCCTTGTGCGCGTGTTCCGTCGAACACGCAATCGGCGGCTCTGGTTAGCTTGGGATTGTCAAACGGCTCACCGTCCTCGATACGTTCTTCAAGTTCGGTGATCAGTTCGTGGATATTGCAGACAAGCGCGTTTGTCCTGGCCGCGCATACAGTTGTAGTCTTATTCGGCATCTGGCTTTCTCCTTGAAGATGGGCAAAGTCACGGTGTAAGCGGCGCGGGTGGTAGTGACACTCGCGCCGCTATCTTTCTTGTTGTCGCGTCAGTATTCGCTCGGTAAAAGGATCGTTGTGGCGCTGCGGTCGGCTTCGGTGATGATCCAAAGCTTCTGGCCTTTGGCCGTGCGATAAGCGCTCAACAAACGAAAGCCTTCTCTTAATGAAAGCTCGTTCTCTCGCACGTCCTCGTCGGATAGGTCGCCCCAGTCATTCGACATGTGACGGCGTAAGAATTCGATCCCTGTTTGTCCGGCGATCATGAGTGCTTCTTCTGCTCCGGGCGTGACGTAGGTTTGTCCAAGCGCAAAGCGCGTGATGCTCGGTTGTCGGTTTGTGTTAGTGTTTGGTCGCATCAATCTTTCTCCTGTCACGGTTGAAAAGTTGGTGTGGTGGGTCAGGCAGCGTTCGCGCGCATACCTGACCCTTTTCCTTTGTCGTGGTTGTCTAGTTCGCGTATTCGGCTGATCGCTCTTTTGTCGGTCGTCCGGCTCGCAGGATTTGATCGGCTGCGCGGAAAATCTTCTGTGCGCTCTTTTCGGGGATCGCGTCGGCGTCGTAGCCGATTCCCTCGTACAACCAATGCTGAATGTAGCCGCGCGCGTAGTCCGCTCCTTCGAGGTTCAATGCTTCACAGCACAACAAAGCGACTGACTCCGCTTCGACTTCCCGAAGATTTCTCGGCGTCTGTTCTGTGTCTGTGAAATCGCCTTCGGATGTATGCAAAAGCACGTGGGCCATTTCGTGAAAGAGTGTCTTATGCGGAAGTTGCGCTACTGGATTGATCGCGATTTGGCTACCACGCGCGAACCCTTGACAGTTGCCGTCCGTTTTGTCGAACGTGATCCGCTCAATGCAAAGCGTCTTAAGCGCTCGCTCGGCGTCCCACTCAGGGATCGTCACTGGCCCAAGCTCGCTGCCGTAGGTTTGACTGACTACAAACCATCGGGCACGGTGAACAAAGGTCGTGAAGGTCTGATCTTCGCTCGGTGCGTCGCTGTCTTTTGACTCGTCGTCGCGGCGCTTGCGGGTTAGTGGCATGCAAAGCGTCAAAGCCTTTTCGCCGCGTTTGACGACTCGGCCTAACGTCTGCCATTTCGGAAAGGTATTGATCGGGCCTGGCTGTATGCCGCGCAGTTGGCATTGAATGAGCGCGAGGATTTGATTTCCAACGCTGTAATTCCAAAACGCGCTGTATGCGTCCATGATCAGGCCGGGCTTGTTGACAGCTTCCACGAGTAAAGCTGACCACTTCGGAATGTCCGGCTTCTCTGTTTGTGTTTGCGTTTGCTTTTCCATTTTCGTTGCTCCTTTGGTTTTGTGTTTTGGTCTTTAAGAGAGAGTGTTTCCCCCTCGTAGTGACGTTGGCTGCGTCTGGCGCCGCAAAGCACACCCGCAGGGCCGCAACGCAGAGTAGGAGTCGCAGACTTGTGCTTTGTGGCTGGCGCGGACAAT
>Ga0070706_100002652_pt1 | contig 17919 bp, 22 predicted proteins | sample KBSK5501metaG_FD_65476 | JGI IMG/M metagenome (GOLD analysis project Ga0070706, IMG submission 65476) | Corn, switchgrass and miscanthus rhizosphere microbial communities from Kellogg Biological Station, Michigan, USA - KBS K5-50-1 metaG | ecosystem: Host-associated > Plants > Roots >... | reverse complement strand
CCGTCAAGGAGGACCACCGCGTCATGAGCGAAGCCGCCGGCAAGACCATCGCCGATCTCGTCCACGACCGGTTCGGGCTGCCGACGACGGCGGGCCGCACGATGCCGGCCGAGGGCACCGTCGCTCATCTGCTGTCTCACCGGGTGCACAGACGGTACACGCCCGACCCGATCTCCGATGAGACGCTCGAGATCATCCTCGCCGCGGCGCTCTCGGCGCCGTCCAAGTCGGACCTGCAGCAGGTCGCGATCGTCGTCGTCAGAGACCGCGCCAAGCAGGCGACCATCGGCGGGTGGATTCCGGACATGCCATGGATCGCGACGGCACCGCTGTTCCTGATCTTCTGCGGCGATCACCGCCGCATGCGGCGGATCGCGGAGCTCCGCGGGCGGCCGTTCCCGAACGACACGCTCGACATGTTCATGAACGCGGCGGTCGACGCCGGGCTCGTGCTGCAGAATTTCATCACGGCCGCCGCGGCGCTCGGGCTCGGCTGCTGCCCGATCAGCGTGGTGCGTAACCACGTCGAGAAGCTGAGCGAGATGCTCGAGCTGCCGCCCGCCGTCTTCCCCGTCGCCGGGCTCACCGTCGGCTACCCGGCGCAGCCCGGATGGATCAGCATGCGCCTGCCGCCCTCGGTCACCGTCCACACGGACCGCTACGACGACCGCGATCTCCCTGCCGCGCTCGACGCCTACGACCGGCGCCGCGAGGCGCGGCACGCCACCCCGCCCGACAAGCAGCGCTACACGGATCGCTACGGGGTCGCCGAGCTCTACGGCTGGTCCGAGGACAAGGCCCGCCAGTATTCGGTCCCGGAGCGGCACAACTTCGGGCCCTTCATCCGTCGCCACGGATTCGAGCTCGCCTGATCGGCACGCCGATCGTCGCGCTGCTCGTCGTCGTCGTGCTGGCGGGTGGCTGCGCGCCGGGCGTCGCGGAGCGCCCCCTGGGCCGCGGCGACGAGCCGGCCCTCAGCGTCTGGGTGCTCGACCACGGCTGGCACACGGCGATCGTCGTCCGTCGAGCCGACATCGAGCGCGCGCTCTGGCCGGAAGTGGATGATTTTCCGGAGGCGACCTTCGTCGAGGTGGCCTGGGGGGACCGCGACTTCTACATGGCGACGTCACCCTCGGTCTGGCTCGCGATCAAGGCCGCGGTCCGCACGAGCGGGAGCGTCCTGCACGTCGTCGGTTTCGACCCGCCGCCCGCGACGTCGTTCCCCGGAGCCGAGGTCGTCGAGATTCGCCTGCCGCCCCCCGGCTTCGCGGCGATGACCCGGTTCATCTCCGACGAGTACCGGCGGGACGAGGCGCGCCGCCCGATTCGCCTGGCGCCCGGGCTCTATGCGGCGAGCGGGTTCTACGCCGCCCGCAGCCCGTACCACCTGTTCAACACCTGCAATACCTGGGTCGCGCGAGCACTGCAGGCGGGTGGACTTCCCGTGACACCGTCCGGCACGCTGACCGCCGGAGGCGTCATGCAGCAGGTGAGAGAGGCCGCCCGGGTCACCCGATAGGCGCCGAAGAGGCGTGCGCCGAGAACTTCGGCATGACGTCGGTCGCCAGGAGCTCCATCGAGCGGCGCCAGAGCTTGGGCTGGTCCCAGTCGTGGCCGGCCATGAGCAGGGTCCCGAAGTGGCCCGTCTCCTCGCGTAGCGCCACGAGCTGGTCGAGGACGCGGCGCGGGCGGCCCGCGATGATCATGCCGCGCTTGATCGCGTCGACCGTCACCGCCTCGTCGGGCATGTCGAGGTCGGGTTTCACCATGAACAGCGCCTTGCGCAGACGGGTGAAGCTGAACAGAAAGAAGCTGTAGTAGAAGGACAGCCCGCTGTCCGGGTCGGCGAGGTAGTCCTCGGCCTCGGCGTCGCTCTCCGTGACGAGCACGCTGCGCGACACGCGCCAGACGTCGGGATCGGGCCGCCGCCCGACCTGCTCGCAGCCTTCCGCGTACTTCTCCCAGTGGCCGCGCAGGTAGCGCCGATGGAAGAAGTTGCCGGAGACGGGAATCCAGCCGCGCTCGCCCGCCGTCTTGGCGCTGCTCGAGTTCGGGTTGAGCAGCGAGAGCGCGATCGGTGGATGCGGCTGCTGATACGGCCGGGGCACGTAGCCCACCTTGAACTCGGGATAGATGTGCTGCTCGACCGCGATCTTCCAGAACTGGCCGTCGATGCGATAGGGCGGGTCCTGGGCCCAGAGCTTGAGCACGATGTCGATCGACTCCAGCATCATCTGCGGGCGCAGCTCGGCCTGGCCCACGTCGAACAGCTCGAAGTCGCTCACGAGGCCGCCGGGGCCGATGCCGAAGATGAAGCGGCCGCGACAGAGCTGATCGAACATCGCCACGTGCGCGGCCACCGTCCCTGGATGCAGCTGGGGCATGTTGATCACACCGGTGCCGAAGCGGATCCGTTGCGTGCGATCGATCAGGCTGGCCAGGAAGATCAGCGGGGAGGTGATGCGCTCGCTCCACGAGCTGAAGTGCTCGCCCACGAACGCTTCGGTGAAGCCGAGCCGGTCGGCCAGGATGATGGCCTCGCGGTCCTCCTCGAGGATGGTCGTGTAATCACGGGCGGGGTGATGAAACGGCATCGTGAACATGCCGAGCTCGACCGTCACGGCAGCCTCCTTGCGCTCTCGATCGAGGCTACCACGAAGATTGACGCCACCGCCGCGTCGCGCTAGCTTTGACACGCTGTGGACCCCACGCGCGGCGCCTTCAAGATCCAGCTTCTCCATCCTCCGGGGATCTACCACGCGAGGAATCTCTCCTCGCTCACCCCCTCGCTGCCGCTGGGGCTGGCCTACGTCGCGGCCGCGCTCGAGAAAACTGGATTCCCCGTGGGCGTCATCGACGCGATCGGAGAAGCGCCCACCCAGGTCGAGAAGGACGGCGAGTTCCGGCGCGTCGGCCTCGGCACGGCGGACATCATCCGCCGGATCGATCCCGACACGAAGGTCGTCGGCATCTCGATCATGTTCTCGTTCCTCTGGCCCGCGACCCGCGAGCTGCTCCGGGCCATCCGCGCGGCCCGGCCCGACGTGATCCTGGTCGGCGGCGGCGAGCACTTCACGGGGCTGCCCGAGTACTCGATGGCGCAGGCGCCCATCGATTTCATCGTCATGGGCGAGGGCGAGGAGACCGCCGTCGAGCTGATGCACGCCCTGTCCGCCGGGCGGACGGACCACGAGAGCATCGCGGGACTCGCCTGGCGCCAGCAGGGCGAGATCCGGATCAACCCGCGGCGCGCGCGCCACCGGGACGTGGACGAGATCGCGTGGCCCGCGTGGCACCTCTTCGACGTCAAGGCCTACGACGATCAGGAGCTGGTCAACGGGATCCACAAGGGGATGACGATCCCCATCCTGGCCACGCGGGGCTGCCCCTATCAGTGCACGTACTGCTCGTCGCCCTCGATGTGGACGCAGCGGTGGCTGCCGCGAAACCCGGTGGACGTCGCCGACGAGATCGAGCATTACGCGCGCGCGTACGGCGCGACCAACTTTCCCTTCCAGGACCTCACCGCGATCATCCGCAAGGACTGGATCGTCACCTTCTGTCAGGAGCTGATCCGGCGGCGGCTGAACGTCGTCTGGCAATTTCCCTCGGGGACGCGTTGCGAGGCGATCGACGACGAGGTCGCGCCGCTCCTGCGCGATTCCGGCGGGCGTCACCTGGCCTTCGCGCCGGAGAGCGGCTCGGAGCGCACGCGCGAGCTCGTCAAGAAGAAGATGACCACGCCGGCGCTGCTCGCGGCGGTGCGCGCCTCCGTCCGGGCGGGCCTGAACGTCACCGCCTTCTTCGTCATCGGCTTCCCCCATGACACCCGCGAGGACGTCCGCGATACGGTGCGCCTGGTCCGGCGGCTCGCCCGCGAAGGGATCGACGACATCACCATGTCGTTCTTCTTCCCGATCCCGAACACCGAGCTGTACCACGGTCTCGTGCAGAAGGGTCGGGTGCAGCTCACCGATGGGTTCTTCATGGCGCCCATCACCTCGGTCGACGTCACGCTCCGGGCCGAGGACAACTATTGCGAGGCGCTCTCCGCGCGCCAGCTCACCCTGCTGAAGTACTGGGTGTTCCTGAACTTCTACGCGACCTCGTTCCTCGTCCGCCCGTCGCGGCTGCTCCGCATCCTCGGCTGTGTCTTCACCACGCGCGAGGATTCGAAGCTCGAGGCCTTGGTTCAGGAGCTGAAGCGCCGGCTCAGGGTCTCGCTGATCCAGATCCTGGGGCGAAAGTCCGGAAGTCCCGCGCCGTCTCGCTGAGGCGAGATCCGCCCGGCAGCTAGCTCACAAGGGCGTGCGGATGCGCGCCACCCGCGGATCCTTCTTGAGCGGAGCCAGGGCCCGCTCGACCTCCGCTCGAAAGGCCGGGTCGGTGGCCCCTGTGCGTGCGACTGCTGAGGATCAGATCGAACGAGACCGGCTGCCCGGGAAGCTCGCGGGAGATCAGCGCGGCGGCCCGCCCGGACTCGGTGGTGGTGAGCACGGTCCCCGCTTCGAGCGGCGCGCCTCGCACGACCAGGCCCGTCGCCGGCGCCAACGAGAGCGCGGACAGGGCCAGAAGCCACCAGCGCAGGGGATAGACATGTCGTCCCCAGCGCCCGAGGATGTCTTCCATGGCGTCGCACTGTAACAGCCTCCGGGCCGTCGAGATGGCCATGCTGATCGGCCTTGCCGGTCTCTCGGTTGGCGGCGTTGCGCGTGCCGCTGACCCTGCGCTGGCTGACGAGGCCCTGAAGCGCCTGCAGATCTCGGTCGAGCATTAGCGGGGTCTCCTCCGGGCGAGGTGATCTCCTACCCCGTCGGTGAGTACAGCGAGCGGGAGCTTGCCGTCGGCCTCGCCATGTTCGTCATGGCTCCGCTGGGCCAGGTCGCCGAGTATCTCGCGTCCGGTGAGCTCCTCGCCCGCGACGCCACCATCTCGGCGCACGGCCTCGTGCCCGATCCGGCCAAGCCCGCGGGGCTACCGGCGGTCCGATTCAGCGGGAGCGAGCGGGACGAGGCGGAGAGCTTGCTCGAAGCCGGACCGGGCACGCGGTTCAATCTCTCGTCTGCCGAGATCGAGGCTCTCCGCGCGCTTCGCGCGTCGACCCGCTCGGGCTCCGTCACGGCGGAACAGGCCTCGGACGAGTATCGGAGGCTGCTACGCGATCGCTGGCAGGCGTATCAGAACGTATCAGAACGGCGGGCTGGCCGCCATTCCGGCGTACGCCGTCACGGATCCCGCGGCCGAGCTGCGGCGGGCGATCGCCGACGCGGACCTCGTCGCTCGCTACGGCCCACGGCTGCGCGGCGCGCTGGCGCGCTATCCGGCCGCTCAACCCCCGCAGACGATCAACCGCTGCTACTGGATCAAGCGCCGCGTGCAGCGACGACCGAACCTGAGCCTGCTGCACCAGATGGTCATGACCGGCCCGGATCTCGTCGTGCACGTTGAGCGCTACTTCTACGTCGGGCACTCCTACAACGCCGCCCAGATCATCACCGGCGCCTTCACGTACCAGGAGGGCACCGTACTCTTCGCCACGAGCCGCTTCTCGACGGATGAAGTGCTGGGCCTCGGCAACCAGCTCAAGCGCACCGTCGGCCGCAGCCAGCTCCGCGACGAGATGCGCAAGCGCCTGGAGGGTGTCGCCTCGCGTTCCGGCCGGTGCCGCCAACGCCGCAGAGCCCGTGAGCTGCCCGCTCGTTGACTCAGGCGGTGGCAGCCCGTTATCATATGACCACTTTCATGGTCAGGTGAGTGTATGCGACAGCAGACAGTCGGCGCGGCCGAATTCAAGGCCCGGTGTCTCGAACTGATGGATCGCGTGGCGACAACAGGGAACGCCATCATCATAACGAAGCGCGGTAAGCCCGTGGCCCGCCTGGCGCCCGTGGCGTCCCGTCGGCGGTCGCTCGTGGGCGCACTGAAGGGCCACGTCCGGATCACGGGCGACATCATTGCCCCCATCGACGTCCAGTGGGATGCCGGGCGATGAGATGCTCCTCCTCGACACCCACGCACTGATCTGGCTCGTCGAGGGTAGCAAGCCTCTCGGACGTCGGGCCGCTCGCCTAGCCGACGACGCTCTCGCTCGCGATCAGCTCGCCGTCTCCGCGATCAGCTTCTGGGAGGTCGCCATGCTGGCCCGGGAACAGCGGATCGCGCTGGACCTTCCGCCGGCCGAGTGGCGCCTCCGCGTCGTCGGGCTCGGCGTCCACGAAGTTCCGCTGACCGGGGACGTCGCGATCGGGGCCGCCATGCTCACTGACTTCCACGCAGACCCAGCGGACCGCCTGATCGTGACGTCGGCTCAGGCCATGGACGCTGGTCTCATCACCGCGGATGACCGCATCCTCCGTTGGCGGGGATCGCTCGTCCGCCATGACGCTCGCAAATAGCTCCGGTCCACGCGCGAAGACTCGCCGCAGGAGGACTTCGTGCAGGATCTCGAGCGCCAGCTCGAGGTCTCGCCGTCACGGGCGTTCGCGGCGGTGTTTACGGCGTCGCGAGCACGAGGTGGACGTCGAAATCGGCCGACACCACGGCCTGCTCCCGCATCTCGGCCATCACGCGGTCGATGAACTCAGGATCGAGGCGCGTGTCCCATGTCCAGCCGGCCATGTCGCGGCGCAGCCCGCGATCGATGTCGACCGGCTCGATGCCGGGGATCCGGCCGTAGAGCGTCGCCGCCGCATCGTCGACGTGATCCATGGCGTAGCGGACGGCGGCGGAGTACGCCTGGACCATTGCGCGCGCGAGGTTCGGTTCTTCAGCGACGAGTGACCGCCGGGCGTAGAGCAGGTAGCCGTAGTTGGAGGGATCGATCACGGTGCGGCCGTCGCCGATGACGTGCCAGCCGTACTGCCGCTCGGCCTGGCTGACGTAGGGCTCCCAGTTCACGGCGGCGGCGACCTCGCCGCGGCCGATGGCCTCGTTGATGACCCAGCCGTCGACCAGGGTCCGGAGCGTGACGTCACTCTCCGCCATACCGGCCTCGCGCAGGAGCGTGCGGACGATGCTGTGCGGGCAGGTGCGGAGCTTGTTCAGCGCGATGACCTGGCCGCGCAGATCGCGGAGCGACCGCACAGTCGGCGGCGCGATCACGTAGAAGCAGGCCTGGCGCATCACGGCTTGGCCCACGATGACGTATTCGCCGGTCCGGGCGAGCGCCGCGAAGAGAGGCGGGGTCCCGATGTGCCCCATGTCGTACTTGCTCGCGACGAGGTTCTCGGTGTAATCGGCGCCCGTGATGTTGTCGCTGGCCTCGACGGTGACGCCGGGGGCTCCGAAGACCCCGCGCTCCAGCGCGAGATAAACGGGCGCCGCGTAGACGCCGATCGGCGAGAGTCCCCAGTGGAGCTTCGTGCGCATGGGCGAGAGGGTATCGTGTCGGCCCGCACGTTGACAAACGCGAAAGGCTCGTGGTGTGGTCGTGATCCATGCCGCCCCTGATCGATCGCGAGACGTGCGAAGGCTGCGGGCGTTGCCTGTTCGAGTGCGGGGTCTACGTGCTGGCGCTCGACGACGACGACAAGGCCTGCCTCGTGCGCAAGGGCTGCGTGGACTGCTTCCTCTGCGAGATGGCGTGCCCGACGGGCGCCATCCGCATGGTCATCGGCCGCGAGCTGGCCGGAGTCGGTGGCAAGGCGAGCGGCCGGCGATACTGACGTCCTCGTCATCGGCGGTGGAACGGCGGCCTGCATGGCCGCCATCGAGGCCGCCAAGCACGGGGTCCACGTCACCCTAGTCGACAAAGGGCTCATGGGACGGAGCGGGTCGTCGCCGACCGGCGACGGCGTGATGTCGGCCCCGTTCGCGGGGACGGCGCTGGAAGGCGACGCCGAGCGCGACTCGCCCGAGCACTTCTTCGAGGACACGCTGCGGGGCGGCGAGCACGTCAACGACGCCCGCCTGGTGGCGGCCATGGCGGCGGAGGCCACGCGGGTCGTGCGCGAGATGGAAACATTTGGCGTCCGCTTCAGCCGTGTCCGTAGCGGCGAGGTCTTCCAGTACCGCACGCTCGGTCACCGGTACGCGCGCGCGTGCGGGCCGCTCGGCGGCGGGCGCGCGTTCATGGACGCGCTCCGCAAGGAGACCTTCCACCGCAACGTCCAGGTCGTGCAGGACACGATGATCACGCGCCTCTTCGTGCGCGACGGCGCCGTGGTCGGCGCCTACGGCCTGCACACGGGCGACGGTGAGGAGACTGTCTTCACCGCGCGGGCGGTGGTGCTGGCCGCCGGCAGCGCGACCCGCCTGTACCGGTACTCGAGCGCCAGCTACCAGACGACGGGCGACAGCTTCGCGCTCGGCTACGGGGCGGGCGTGCCGCTGGCCAGCATGGAGTTCGTGGAGTTCACGATCATCCCGAAGGTCGGGCCGAAGCTCATGTTCTCCAGCGGGATCTCGCCGTTCATGGGGCGCGGGAGCCGGCTCTACAACGACGCCGGCGAGCGGTTCATGGAGCGCTACGACCCCGAGCAGCTCGAGCGGACTACACGAGCCCGTCTCATCAGAGCGGTCTACCGCGAGCTCGAGGACGGTCGCGGGCCCGTGTGGAACGATGCCGCGCACTTCTCCGACGAGGTCTGGACGGAGTTCGCCGAGAGCTCGGACGGCGTGCTCCACAAGCTGCGCGCGGCCGGCATCGACTACCGCCGCGAGCGGTTCGAATGGTCGCCCGCTGTCCACACGTATCTGGGCGGCCTGCGCATCGAGCCCTCGGGCGCCACGGCGGTGCCGGGACTCTTCGCCGCGGGAGAGGCGGCGGCCGGCGTCCACGGCGCCAACCGCCTGTCCGACAACGCCATCACGGAGTGCGTGGTGTTCGGCAAGCACGCCGGACGCTCGGCGGGCAAGTATGCGCGCGCGCATCCGGCGCCCTCCGACGTGAGCGATCTTCGCGCGGCGGGCGCGCGAAGAGATCCAGGCGGTCAGGCGGGAGAGCGGCGAGGCGCCGGAAGCGGTGGAGAAGATGATCCGCGAGACGGCGTGGCGCTGCGTCGGTGTGATCCGCGACGCCAAGCTCCTCGCCGAGGGGCGCGACCGCTTCCGTGAGGTCCGCGATCTGCCGCTGCGCGCCCGTGACCTCTGCGACGTCGTCATGGCCCTCGAGCTCCGGAACCTGGCGCTGGTCGGCGAGATCGTCTGCGCCTCCGCCCTCCGACGCGAGGAAAGCCGCGGCCAGCACTACCGCGACGACTTCCGGGAACGCTCGACCGATGGTCAGCGCTGGATCATCGCCACCCGCGCGGCGGACGGGCCCGTCCTCAGCGACGCCGAAGTCCCCGGCCACGGCCTCGCGTTTGCCGAAGCCCTCACAGCGAGTCAACAAGGAGAAACGACGTGAGAGATCACGAAGTCGACAAACGCTGGCGGATCGTCACCGCCGTGGCAATCCTGCTCGCCATGGCGCTGGGTGTCCCGCTATCCGGGGATGCTGCCGGCAAGCTTCGCGTGGGACAAACGTATGTCTGGCTCGGGGATCTCCCGCTCTACATCGCGCAGGAGAAGGGTTTCTACAAGAAGCACGACGTCGACGTGGACTTCATCACCTTCCGCGGCGGCGGTGAGCTGGCGAGCGCGCTCGTGGGGGGCAGCGTCGACATCGCCGTCGCCGCGCTCGACCACGCCATCAAGATGCGGGAGAAGGGCCTGGATGTCGTGAGCGTGCTGGTGATCCAGGACAAGCTCGGGTTCACGATGTTCGCCCGCAAGGGCGCCGGCATCAAGACCATCGCCGATCTCAAGGGCAAGGTGCTCGGCACCTCCGCGCCCGGCAGCGCCTCGGACAACTACATGCGCTATCTCGTGGCCAAGGCCGGGCTCGATCCCGTCAAGGACGTGACCCTCGTGGCCAGCGGCAACGAGGGGCGCATCGCCGCGCTCAAGCAGGGCGCGGTCCAGGGGGCGGCCTTCAGCGAGCCCGGGACCAGCGTCGTGCTCAGCGAGGGCTTCGGCGATGTGCTCCACGACGGCAACCAGTGGGAGTATCCGTTCACGGTGGCCATGGTGAAGCGCGACGTTCTCGCCAAGAGCCGCGAGGCGGTGAAGGCGTTCATCGAGGCGACGCTGGAGGGCGCCCGGCTCATCCGCGCCAACCCCGGCGAGGCCGAGGCCGTCGCGGTGAAGCTGTTCGGCAAGGCCGATCCCAACGTCATCCGGCAGGCCACGCGCAACTACATGCCGACGTTCTCGCAGACGGGCGCGTTCTCGGAGAAGTCCGTGAAGTTCGCGATGGAGCTGCTGGTCGACACCAAGACCATCAAGGAGCCCGTGCCGATCGCGCCGCTGCTCGATCAGAGCCTGCTTCCCAGGCGATGACGGCCGGGCGCGCCGGGCGTGGGCGGCTGCTCATGGCCCGGCTCGGTCTGATCGCCGCCTTCCTCGCCGTGTGGGAGGCCGTCGTCCGCCTGCGGATCGTCGATCCCTTCTTCACGAGTCGGCCGTCGGCGATCTTCGCCAGCTTCGCCGACGGCGTCGCCAGCGGCGACCTCGTTCGCCATACGGCCGTCACCTCGCTCGAGATGCTCCTGGGCTGGGCGCTGGGTGGCGCGCTCGGCATCGCCAGCGGGTTCCTGCTCGCGAAGTTCGAGTTCCTCAACCAGGTCCTCGATCCGATCATGTACGCACTGAACGGCCTGCCCCGCGTGGCGCTGGCCCCCCTCTTCATCATCTGGTTCGGCATCGGCTTCGGATCGAAGATCGCCATCGGCGTGTCGATCGTCTACTTCATCTGCGTCTTCGCCACGTACGGCGGCATCCGCAGCGTCGATCAGGCGCTCGTCGACGCCGTGCGCGTGCTCGGCGGCTCCGAGATCCAGGTGAGCCGCAAGGTGGTGCTGCCGTCTTGCCTGCCGTGGATCTTCTCGGGTCTCAAGGTCAGCGTGGGTATGGCGCTCATCGGGGCCATCGTGGGCGAGTTCATCGGCGCTCGCAGCGGGGTCGGGTACTACATCGCCTACTCCGCCGGACTCTTCGACACCGCGGGAGTCTTCGCGGGAATCTTCGTCCTCATGCTGATGGCGGCGGTCTTGAACGAGCTCATCAAGGTCGCCGAGCGGCGCCTGTTGCGCTGGCGGCCGCCGCTGCCCGACCGCTGAGCGCGCCCGTGGCCAACGTCGCCATCGAGCTGACGGGTGTGGGCCGGACCTTCGAGGGCAAGGACGGCCGCCGGGACGTGCAGGCTCTCGAGGACGTTTCCTTCCGGGTCTTCGAGGGTGAGTTCGTCTCCCTCGTCGGGCCCAGCGGGTGCGGCAAGTCCACGGTCCTCAACCTCGTGGCGGGGCTCACGCGCGCCAGTCAGGGCACGATCCTCGTGCGCGGCCTCCCGCTCCAGGGCATACACCCGGACGTCGGCTACGTCTTCCAACGCGACACCCTCTTGCCGTGGCGGACGGTCCTCGACAACGTCGTGCTCGGGCCCGAGCTCCGCGGGATCGACCGCGACACGCGCGCGCGCCAGGCCCTCGAGCTCATCCGAAAGGTCGGGCTGGGCGCCTTCGAGCACCACTACCCCCATGAGCTGTCGGGCGGGATGCGCAAGCGCTGCGAGCTGATCCGCACGCTCATCAACCGCCCGTCGATCCTGCTCATGGACGAGCCGTTCGGCGCCCTCGACGCCCAGACGCGGTACGTGCTCCAGGAGGAGCTGCTCCGGATGTGGCAGGCCGAGCGCAACAACGATCGTCTTCGTGACCCACGACATCGGAGAGGCCATCGCGCTGTCGGGCCGCGTCCTCGTCATGTCGCGCCGGCCCGGCCGCATCCTCAAGAACCTGGAGATCCGCCTGCCCGGCTTGCGGAGCGCGCTCGGCGCACAATCCTCCCCGGCCTTCAGCGCTCACTTCGAGGAGATTTGGGCCATCCTGCGCGGAGAGCTCACCGAGCTCTAACGCCGTGGCGCCCCACGCATTGACCCCCCTCTGGAGCCCGGCTAATCTCGGCACATCCCGCCTGCGCATGGGCGAGGTGAAGAGAGCTGGAGGTGGCTGATGGCACGTGACGACAAGCACTGGCAGAAGATCGAAACGCACCTCAAGAAGTGGGCGGCCGAGCTCGACCGGGCCCGCGTGGGCGCCGAGACGGAGGCCGCCAAGATCCAGACCCAGTACTACCAGAGGCTGGCCGAGTTGCGGACCGAAATCGAGCACAGCCTGAAGCGATGGGATGCCGAAGTGAAGGCGCTGAAGCAGCGGGCCGGGACGGCGGAGTCCGAGGTGGTGCGGGGGATCGAGGAGTTCCGAGCGCGCCTCAAGGCCGAGCTCGCCGACTGGCAGCCCGAGCTGGAGCAGCTCAAAGGGAAAGCCGCGCAGGCCAAGGCTGATGCGAAGCGGTTGGCCGACGAGCTGCGGGCACAGGGCAAGCTGGCGACGAAGCGCCTGACCGCGCTCCGACAGACAGCGGGTGAGTCCTGGGACGAGATCAAGCCGGCGATCGAGAAGGCGTGGGCCGAGCTGCGGCCCGCTCTGCGGAACGCGGCGGCCAAGTTCAGGGACCGTCAGGAGCCAACCGGCAAACAGTGATTGGAGGATTGCACATGACACGGCGTTTCCGGCTCGTTGGTGCGCTCGCGTTGGTTGCGGTGCTCGTGAGTGTCGGGCTCGTCGCGCCGGCGCTTGCCCAGAACCCCGTGAAGATCGGGGTCCTGACGCCGCTGTCGCCGCCTGGCGATGCCTCTGCCGGCCAGTTCATCGTCCGCGGCGCCAAGATGGCCGCCGAGGACGTGAACGCGCGAGGCGGTGTGCTCGGCGGACGGAAGATCGAGCTGGTCATCGAGGACGACTCCGGGACCCCGGAAAAGGGTGTGGCTGGGTTCCGCAAGCTGGCGGGCCAGGACCGCGCCGTCGCCGTCATCGGACAGTTCCACAGCTCGGTGATGGGCGCCGTGCAGGATCTCGCCGAGCAGCTCAAGATCCCGGTCTTCTCCACCCAGGCCTCGGCCAAGGGCATCACCGCGCGGCACCTGACCTACACCTTCCGCACGCACGTGATCGATCCCGACCGCGTCGCGCTCTGGAACCGGTGGATCAAGCAGCAGGGCTTCAAGCGCGTGGCCGTGCTCGCCGAGAACACGGACTACGGCGTGGGGGTGATCGAGGACACCAAGGCCCTCTTCAAGAGCATGGACGTCGGGGCCGAGCTGAAGACGATCATCTTCGACCGGGCGGTGGTGGATCTCACGCCGCAGCTGCTGGAGATCAAGAGCTGGAAGCCGGATCTCCTCATCAACGTCGGCATCGGCACCCCGACCTATCTCATCATCAAGCAGGCGTACGACATCGGGCTCTTCCCCGCGACCCCGATGCTGGTCTCCTACGATCTGCCGGCGCGTCCCGAGTTCTGGAAGAACCTGGGCGAGAAGGGCACTTACGTCACCTTCATCACCTACTATCACCCGACGATGAAGCTGACCCCTCGCGGCGAGGCGTTTCGCGCGAAGTACCGGGAGCAGTTCAAGGAGGATCCAGTCTACGGCGCCCTCAACGGCTACGCCCAGATCACGCTCCTGGCCGACGCGCTGAACGCGGCCAAGAGCGACACCGGCGACAACCTCGTCAAGGCGCTGCTGGCCGGCAAGTTCGAGGGCTGGAACGGCACCATCAGCTTCGCGCGAGGGGACGGCCCCTACTGGCAGCAGTGGACGCCCCCGATGCTCTTCATGCAGTACACCAAGCCCGACCAGGTGTTCACCGAGGCCAAGATCGTCTTCCCGGCCGAGTTCAAGACGGGTGATCTGACGGCGGCGCCCAAGAAGTAGTCGTGGACCTCCACCTCCTGTCCCAGTACGTGCTGTCCGGCGTCGTCATCGGGGTCGTCTACAGCCTGATGGCGCTGGGGATCACGTTCATCTACGGCATCATGAAGATGATCAACTGGGCCATGGGCGAGTTCTACATGATCGGCAGCTACGTCCAGTACGCGCTCCTGGCCACCGTGCTCGGTCCGGGGCAGTGGTGGATTGCCCTGCCGCTCGCGATGGGCGCGGTGTTCCTGCTCGGGGTCGTCACGCAGCGTGTGCTCCTGCGCCCCATGTACGTGCGGGGGATCGAACGGCGCGACGAGTACGCGACGATCGTCACCATCGTGCTGATGGTCCTCTTCCGGAACCTCGCCGTCGTCCTCGGCGGGCCGAACCAGTACGCGCCGCGGGACTACGCTCGGCCCACCACCCTCCTGACGCTGCCGATCTCGGGCAACCGCTTCGTGGCCCTGCTCGCGACGCTGGCGCTGCTCGGCCTCTTCTACCTCCTCGTCAAGCGGACGTGGATCGGCACGGCGTTCCGGGGCGCCGCCCAGAATCGTGTTGGCATCCAGACGGCCGGAGTCGACGTGCTCCGGCTCGACATGGTGGCGTTCGGGGTGGGCGTTGCGCTGGCCGCGGCGGCGGGAGCGCTGCTGGCGCCGGACTTTCTCGTCTACCCGGAGGGCGGGGCGATCTCGACCTTCAAGGGTTTCGAGATCATCGTCATCGGCGGCCTCGGCTCGATCCTGGGCTCGATCGTCGGCGGCGTGCTCCTCGGCGTCATCGAGGCCCTGGGCTCGGTATTCCTCTCGCCCGCCTACAAGGATCTCTACGGCTTCGTCTTCCTGATCGGTCTCCTCGTCATCCGGCCGACCGGGCTCTTCGGCGAGCGTGAACGCCTAGTCTGACGAGCGATGCGCGGGCGAGGCCGACGAGACCGGTGGGGTAGGCGCGAATGACGACGAGCACGAGCAAGGCGAAGAGCACCATGCGGATCTCGCCCCAGCCTCGGAGCAGCTCCGAGAGCAGCTCGATGAATACGGCGCCGACGATGGGGCCGGGGAAGGTCCGGAGGCCGCCGACGACCACCATGATGATCACCATGGCCATCTCGTTGAACTTCATCGGCGTGGGCGAGAGCAGTCCGATGTAGTGACCGAGGAAGCCCCCCGCGACGGCGGCGAGGGCCGCCGAGATCACGAACGCGGCGCGCTTCCACTTGAACGTGTCGACGCCCATCACCGCCGCCGCTTCCTCGTCGTCGCGGATGGCGCGCAGGTACGTTCCGATCCGTGACCCGACGATCTGCCGCGTCAGCAGCCCGACGGCGAGGGTCAGCCCCAGAAAGACGTAGAAATACGCCATCGGGCGCGGCGTGCCGAAGAGCACGGGCGTGCGGAGGCCGAGATCGCCGCGGGTGAACTGGTACTCGACCTGGACGAGGAGGCGAATGGACTCGGCGAAGGCCCACGTCGCGAGCGCCAAATAGATCGCGCGCATGCGCAGGCAGAGCGTGCCCAGGACATACCCCACGGCCGCCGCCAGCACGACGCCCGCGCCGATGCCGGCCACGATCGGCATGCCCGTGTGCTGGACGAGCAGCGCGGACGTGTAGGCGCCGATGCCGGCGAAGGTGTGATGGGCCAGCGAGAACTGCCCCGCGTAGCCCGCGAGCAGGTTCCAGCCGATGGCGAGGATCACGTAGTAGAGACAGATGATGAACACGTGGGTGTGGTACTCCGAGAACACCCATGGCAGCCACGCCAGCGCGAGCCCACCAAGGACCGTCCAGCCGAGGCGACGGGGGAACGTCACCGCGGGTCAGGCGCCGAGGAGTGCGTCGCGGATGATGTCGCGCAGGTGCGCGGCGAAGCTCTCCCGTGGGCCTTCACGACGGACCTGCCCCCGCTCGATCAGATAGAGGTAGTCCGACACCTCGACGGCCTTGGCGATGTTCTGATCCACCAGCAGGATCGTGAGTCCACCCGCCCGCGCCTCGAGGAGCCGCGTGTAGATCTGCTCGGTGATGCGCGGAGCGAGCCCCGCCGACGGCTCGTCGACCAGCAGCAGCACGGGCTCGGTCATCGCCTCTTTGGCGAGCGACAGCATCTTGGCCTCGCCGCCGCTCAGCCGGGTCGCGCGCATCCGGCGCCGCGCCGCGAGGTGCGGGAATGCCGTCCACGCGCGCTCGAGCAGCTCGGCGACGCGGCCGCGCTCGCGCTTGAGGACCCAGGCCCCGAGCTGGAGATTCTCCTCGACGGTGAGCTGGGGAAAGATGTTCGCGCCCTGGGTGACGTACCCGATGCCCCGCCGCTTGATGGCATGCGGTGGCAGGTCGTGGATCTCCTCGCCGTCGAGCAGGATCCGGCCGCGATGGGGATGGAGAAACCCGAAGATGGTCCGCAGCAGGGTCGATTTCCCGGCGCCGTTGGGCCCGATGATGCCGGTGATCGTGCCGCGTCCGACCCGCAGATCGATCCCGGCGAGGATGTCGATGCCCTCGACGTAGCCGGCGTGGACCTGGTCGAGCTCGAGCAGCGGCGTCAGGTCAACGTCCCAGGTAGGCCTCGAGCACGCGCCCGTCGTTGGCGACGTCGTCGAGCGAGCCCTCCGCGATGAGGGTGCCCTCGTGCATGACGGAGACCCGGTGGCACAGCCGGCGCAGCTCCGCCATCTCGTGGGACACCACGAGCACGGTCACGCCCTCGTCCCGGTTCATGCGCAGCACGGCCTCGATGATGATCCGCCGGATGGTCGGATGCACGCCGGCGAACGGCTCGTCCAGCAGCAGCAGGTGCAGCGGCCGCATCATGAGCGCGCGAGCGATCTGGGCCAGCATGGCCTGGCCGCCCGAGAGCTCCTTGGCGAGCGCGTCACGGAGCGGGTCCAGCGTCACGAACTCGAGCAGTTGCTGGGCGCGACCGAGGATCTCGGGCATCGGGCGGTCGGCGCCGCGGTCGAGCGCGGCCAGCGCCGGCACCAGCACGTTCTCCAGCACCGTCATGTTGCCGAAGAGCTTGGGCACCTGGAAGGTCCGGCCGACCCCGCGCGCCGCGATCTCGTGCGGGCGCAGGCGCTCGGTCCGCTCGCCGCGCAGGGCGATCTCCCCGGCATCCGCACGATAGAGGCCGGACAGTAAGTTGACGGTCGTGGTCTTGCCCGATCCGTTCGGCCCGATGAGCCCGCGGACCTCGCCCTCGCCCACGGCCAGGGACAGGTCGTCCACCGCCACGACACCGCCGAACCGCTTGGTGAGCCCTCGCGTGGCGAGGATCGATCCTGCGGTCGCGGTCACGCTGGGCGCGGACCGGCCGAGGCGCGCAGCGCGCCGTGCACCATCGTGATGAGGGAGACGATGTCGAACACGGGCAGGCCGGTCTCCCGGCGGATGTCGTCGGCATAGGGCGGCATGTTCGTGCACTCCAGCACGATTGCGCCGAGATCGGGGTGCTCGCTCGCGAACCGCCGGGCCACCCGGACGTGCTCCTCGCGCGCGCGCTCGACGTCCAGCTCGGGCTCGTCGTCCAGCAACACCCGCGTGAACTCCTTCTCCGTCTCCATCCCGATGACCGCGAGCGGGATCTCCGGGCCGATCCCGGCGCCGGTCATGTGCTCCGGCGTCAGCGTCGACGCGTTCACGGTCATGATGCCGACTCGCCGGCCTGACGGCAGCATCCGCGCCACGAGCGGCACCATCAAGAGACTGGACGTGAAGACCGGGACGCGGACGGCCTCGGCCAGCTGGCGCTGGAGCTTGACCAGAAACCCGCAACTGGTCGTGATCGCGCCCACGCCCTCGCGCTCGAGCTCGCGGGCGCCCTCGATGAACGCCGGGAGCAGCCCCTCCGCGCCGCGCCGCACGACGAGATCGGGCGCGGCGCCGGTGACGCGGTGATAGCGAACGGGGAAGGGGAACGTCTGCGCGTTGCCGATGTCGCCGACGACGCGCGGGAACTGCGTGTCGAGGATGAGCACGCCGACCGTGAACCCGTACTGATTGAAGCCGCCGCGGACCCGAGGGTGCGTCATGGGCCTTACTCTAGCCCAACTGCGGCCGGCGTGGAGTCAACCCCTCAGGGGTGAGACGAGACAGTGGGCCATGCTAGATTCTCGCGGGGTCTTTCCCCGATTCGCTCCAAGCTGTCCGGTCGCCACACTGGCGCCGGAGGGAGGTAGTG
>Ga0070706_100002650_pt1 | contig 17922 bp, 16 predicted proteins | sample KBSK5501metaG_FD_65476 | JGI IMG/M metagenome (GOLD analysis project Ga0070706, IMG submission 65476) | Corn, switchgrass and miscanthus rhizosphere microbial communities from Kellogg Biological Station, Michigan, USA - KBS K5-50-1 metaG | ecosystem: Host-associated > Plants > Roots >... | reverse complement strand
TGTGGTCGTGAAGGCGCTGGAGGATGGGGTGGTGATCATGGGCCTGACGCGGGGCAGGGACACGCGCTCGCACCACTCGGAGCGGCTGGACGCGGGCGAGGTGATGGTGGCGCAGTTCACGGAGCTGACGGCGGCGATCAAGATCCGGGGCCGGGCGGAGATCCTGACCGACGTGGGCCGGGTGGAGTCAGGAAGCTAACCGCCTCTAGAATCGTTGGCCTACAGCGCGCCCACGTAGCTCAGGCGGTAGAGCATTTCCTTGGTAAGGAAAAGGTCCCCGGTTCGAATCCGGGCGTGGGCTCCACCGAGATCAATACGTTCGGGCATGCAGTTCGGGACCGTCAGGCCTCCTGTTCGCCCGGGCCCCGACCAAATTTTGAAATCCAACCTTCGCTGGTGGCCACCGTAATGTGACAACGGCGATGTCATATGTAGTAGTTGGGGAGAAGTGTCCGCCCGCCTCTCAGATTCATTCGCGAAGTGCCACCCTTCTCTCAGCTGTCCGGCCCAACGGCCTCCAATCCTTGCAAAAGCGCGAGACTGCTGAGCGATGTCTAACAACCGGGTGGATGAGCTTGCCACTCGACGCACCTCACAGCGCCCACTAGAACCGCTTTTGCGTTGGGCGGGTAGCAAGCGCCAGCTCCTTAAGCATTTGCTTCGAGCGGTGCCAGCCAACTATGAGACATACGTCGAACCCTTTGCCGGCTCCGCCTGTTTGTTCTTTGCTCTTCGGCCGAAGCGAGCCATTTTGGGTGATCGCAACGCTGCGCTCATTGATACATACAGAGTTATCGCGCAACACCCGAGACTGGTACGGCGTCGGGTCCAATCCTTCGGCAGCGCCCCCGCCGCCTACTACAAGCTGCGAGAGGAGGACGAGTCGCGTTTGGATCCGATTGGCCGCGCAGCTCGCTTCGTGTACCTAAATCGCAATTGCTTCAACGGTGTGTATCGCTTAAACCGACGTGGGCGGTTTAACGTACCCCGTGGTGTAAAGACCGGGAAGTTGCCTAGCGAGATTGATTTCGTACGGTGCAGCAATGCTCTCAGGGGAACACGACTCTTGGCTTGTGACTATCGCGAAGTTATAGCTATGGCGGTCAAGGGAGACTTTGTCTACCTTGATCCGCCGTACATAGATGCGAGCCGTCGGTATCGAGGCGAATACGGTTGGGGCACATTCACGAGCGCTGACTTGCCCGAACTTGCCAACCAGCTTCAGATCCTTGACGAGCGGCAAGTTACGTTCCTCGTTTCGTACGCGAGCGTCGGTGAGTTTCGACGGGTAGCTGAAAAGTGGGCGTCGCGTCAGATTCTGGCGAACCGCACCGTGGCGAGCTCCCCTGTGCGACGGGCGGCGACCGCAGAGCTCTTGATCTCAAACCGTCCGCCGCTTCTATCGGACATTGAGAGTCAGTGAGCGACGCAGCCTCCCCCGAATCGTCACAGGACGAGTCGATAGTTCGAGTCGCTGTCCTTTCCGACATTCATGCTTTTCACGGTCCGGCAAAGGGCGAGCCTCCTTCATATGCCGACGAGGCTAAGGCTGAGGACCAATGGCGTCAGCACCCGTTTCCAGGTCTGACGGCTTTGATCAAAACATCGAAGCTGAAGGCTGACCTCCTGTTGTGCTGTGGAGATCTTGCCGACAAAGCCGAGCCTGGAGCAATGAAATATTGTTGGGCTTTCCTCAACGAGACTGCGAAGTTGCTAGGAGCGAGGCTGTGCGCGACTGCTGGGAATCACGATATCGATTCTCGCTACGGGTATAACGCTTTCGATGCGCGGGGCATGATGCAGAACCTGACCCCTACATTCCCCGTCCGCGAGGGCCGTCTAGCCGATCAGTACTGGGCACGGCAGTTCTGCATCGTGCAGTCAGGCTCTTGGCGATTGGTGCTCGTCAACTCAGCGGCATACCATGGCCAAGGCTCAGACGATGCTCAACCACCTGAGTATGCCCACGGGCGCATCGCGCAATCGACGATCGAGAGGCTTAAGGACGCGTTGACACCTCCGACGAATGCAGCCGTCAACCTGCTCGCTATCCATCATCACCCGATGGCAATTGGCGGCGTCGATGAGGATGGCAGCTACATGGCGAACGGCGAAGCTCTGATTGATCTACTTGCCATGGATCGCCAGATGTGGCTGATCATTCATGGTCACCGGCATGTTCCACGGCTGCTTCATGGTCAGGGTGGGAACAATGCCCCACTTCTCTTTGGATGCGGTAGCTTCTCCGCACTCCTCCGGGGCAGGTGGGCAACCAGTGCGGGCAATCAGTTCTACATGTTGGAGTTTCCCATCGGTGCGGCGTCGAGCCTCGGGCTTCCCTTAGTGGGTCGCTTTCGTTCATGGGACTGGCACATCGGTTTAGGGTGGGAGCACGCGACAGAGTCGTCTGGCCTTCCCGGGGCAGGCGGCTTCGGATGCCGGGAGCACTCCGGCGCGGTCGCTACAAAAGTTGCCGACCTGGTAAGGAAACGCTCGCCGGCGACCGTGTCGTGGCTCGAGGTTCTGGCAAAGTACCCGCAATTTGAATTTCTGATGCCTGCCGACATCGCGCGGGTCCGAACCGAACTCGAGAGCTCGAAGTCAATCCGCGTCCAATGGGGTGCGGGGTATCCCACGGAGTTGTCATTGTGAGTGCGGCGTTCGAACTCCCCTCTCAGTTCGAGACTTTCAACGCCAGGTCACTCCGCCCGGATGAGGTCGCGCGCACGTTCGTTCCTCCAGAACACTTCTGGACCATCGCCAAACCATCGCACACCATGATCGTGGGGCCCCGGGGAAGCGGCAAGACGACCCTATTAAAGATGCTTCAACAGCCTGCCTTGGAGGCATGGCACGGTGAGGATGCAGGCCGCGCGCGTCGCCAGATCGGGTACACAAGCGTGTTTATACCCACAGATCGGAGCTGGCAGATTAGGTTCGGCGGCGTTGGACCGGCCAACAGTGATGCCTTTCCACGCCTTGGTCAAGCCGCTTTCAGCACCCACGTATTGCGGGCGCTAGTCGGCGCCTTTCGGCATCGCAGCGGCCGCACAGTTGATCTAATGATCCATCGATTTCCGCATCGACGTGCTCAATTGAGTGGGAAAGCAGAGCGCGAGCTATCCAGTACGTTGGCGGGCGCTTGGCGACTGCCAGTATCCGTCCCGACCTTAGCTGGGGTCCACTTGGCCCTCACAGAAAGGCTGATGGAGATCCGCATGCTGGCCCTTCAGGTTGAGGACCGAACCAGACATCAATTGCCGGCAACGGAACTACCGGAGTTTGTCTACCTGACCTTCGTTGAGGCTGCAGTGCTAGGCGTGGAAGCGTTCGAGACGGCAGCGAATGTTGGATCCGGCAAATGGGCGATGCTATTCGACGAGCTCGAGCTCGCTCCCGCTGCCATTCGGACCGAACTGATCAGCGCCCCACGCAGTGTGGATGACCGGTTCATCTTCAAGCTTTCACTGAGCCCATTTAGCAAGGAGCTAGGGGCACTCGAACGGCCTGATGCCCCGGCCCCTGGGCACGATTTCGTGTCTGTGCAGTTGAGCTATCCGCGGAAGGAAGATGGCTATGGATTCTGCCGAGCACTTCTTTCTCAAATGCTCCGAGCCCGGAACCTATCGGATGTGCCGGCCGAGGAGGTGTTCGGTCGCTCGGTGTTTAGCACCGATCCAGTTGCATACCGGAAAGGCAAGAGTGCGTATGGGCCTGACAGTGCGATAACCCGCGACTACAAAGAGCTCTCTCGGCGGGATGAGTCGTTCCGGGTATACCTCGACGAGCGAGGAATCGACTTGAACAATCTTCACGAAGGGAGCCACTCGCAACGCGCCGCTGAGGTTCGCAAGCTGCGAGCCTTGGTCGCTGTGCGGAACGCTTTCCGGAGGGCTGACACCGACGAACATAAGCCGCAACGCCTCCGAAGTCGTAAAGCACCAGCACTCTATGCTGGTGCCGACGCTCTCTTCGCTGCAGTTGAGGGCAACCCGCGTCTGTTCATAGGAATAATCGGCGGGATTTTCGATGCGGCAACCGGTGCCGGCTGGCGCTATCCGATTTCTCGGCCGATTCAGAGCCGCGAGGTGGAGCGCGCAAGTCATCGCTTCCTGGCGCTGCTACGAACGATTCCAGTGATCTCAGACGAGGGCGCGTTTCAGCAGGGCCGCCCGAAAGGAGTTTTGGATGTGATTCGAAACATTGGCGAGGCATTTCGAAAGGAAATTGTTTCGGGGCCATTCGATCCGGAGCCATTTGGAAGCTTTACGGTCGACTCTCACTCGGCAGAGACCACCGTCGATTTGCTCGGATTGGCACTCAACTCTGGCGGCATTGTGTACGTTCCCGATCCGGATGGCGCTGAGGTTCTCTCGTCCCTCCGCGGCAAGCGTTTTCGGCTCAGCTACTTGGTCGCCGCAGCCTACGGCTTGCCGCCTCGATTGGACAAGGCCGTATCCCTGAGCAGGCTACTATCGACTCTCGAGCACTCAGGAGCCAGTGGGGATGTCGACGTTCAAAGACTTCCGGGTATCAACTGACATGGGGTTGTCGGTCAACCCGTGGACCGTGGGCGCGAAGGCTGGCTACGATCTTATGATCGCCGCTCTTGGCTACGAGGAGCGTGCAACATTCGCGGCCAAGCAATTAGGCTATTCGGCCTCTCGCAAGATCGCATTCGGATTCATGCACCGACAGGTCCTTCACTTCAAGGAGAACATGGACTGGTTTTTTAAGGCCGGGTTCGAGGTTATCGAGGCAAAGGACGGGGAAGAATTCGAACTGGCGGCAGAAGCTGCACTGAAGTCGCAATCGCGTGCGGCGGGTGATCGTCAGATTAGGGTGTGCGTCGACATTTCAAGCTTCAGTCGCCAGCGGCTCGCATTCCTGACGAGCTTCCTTCTTCGTCACATGGAAGGAAAGCCAATCGTCGACTTCATTTATGCACCCTCGACATTTGCTCCCCCTCAAGAAGACGACCTGCCGATCTCATATTGCGAGCCGGTGACATCCGAATTTGGGGCCTGGCCGGTTGGTTCGGATTTGCCAACTGCGCTCATCTGCGGTTTGGGATACGAACGGGACAGGGCCCTCGGGGTCGACGAATACCTCGACGCGGCCGGCAGTTGGCTCTTCTTTCCGACTGGACCGATTCCGGAATTCGTTCCCGAGGTCAGAAAGGCCAACGCAGAATTGCTTGAGGGCTTCCCGCTTGACAGAGTTATCTACTATGACCTTGCGACGCCCTTCGCTACCTTCGCGCGTCTACAGTCCTTGGTTTCTGGGCTTGTTGACAACTATCGGCCCGTTTTGGTCCCGCTAGGTCCAAAGCCGTTCGCGTTGGCGACTCTCTTGGTTGGCCTGGCGCACAGCCCGCATGTCAGCGTTTGGCGGGTCAGCGCCGGCCAGACCGAAGAACCGGTAGACAGACCGCCCCAAGGCGATCTCGTCGGCCTTACGGTTTCGCGGGAATAGGGCCACTCGCTATTCTCGTTGCGCATGGCGCACAGCGTAGTCGTGCGCAGCTCTATCTGCGAACACAGCTGGACTGTGCCTGCTAGCGATTGCAAGGGCGTAAAGATGTCTGCCACTCATGTCCCACTGGGGATGGTGCGCTTTGCGGGCCCGATACATCGTGAACCGATAGAACACGAAATCGAGAACCGACCTCCACGTGATCTGGTGAGCATATGGCAGACTCTTTGAAACCGCGTCGTTCTCTTCACTGCCAAGCGCAACCAGGACAATGTCGATGTCCCGCGATCGATGGAGCCCTCTGACGTACAGGTCCTCAGCTGCGGCATCCACCTCATCATCTGCAACCACTCCAACAGCCTCCAGGACTCTGACTAGGTTTCGATCGCCTGGCCTGGTCCAGGGACCGTTGAACTCGCACTTACCGGGCTTCATTTCTACGAACATCGCGGTCGTTTTCGACTGCGACTGGAAGAAAGGGTGATCCGCCATGTCCTGTTCGCGACGAAAAGGAAAGCGGACTGCTAGTAGGTCGCTGTCTGTCTTCTGCGAGCCCTTGCTTTCCGGATGCACGACGAAGTTGCGAATCGACAAACACCCGTTAAGGCGAAAGAACCAATAGCCGAGATCTTCCGGTGTAAAGGGCGCCATCTGGTCCCGCCGCGGATACAAAGGGGTTGGCTGAACTGATGGCACTCTCTGCTCCCAGGTCGCGATCCAGAACATTCTGGCACGCCATCGGCAGACTCATGCGAGGCGTGCGCCTACCGTTCGAGGATGGCTTTCATGCGGTGGGCTGGGTCGCGTCCAAGTTCTGGAATGGCGTGGCTGTAGGCGTTCGTTGGCAGTGAGATCTTTGAGTGACCAAGCACTTCCACCCTTCGACCGGAGACCGAGTGCCCTTGTAGGGCGGGCTCTTCCCACAAAGGGACGACGATTTGGCGGATTCAAGCCTGTGGCGGCCATAATGCCGTCCGATGGCACGAGCGACGGGCGCCGCGACGCCGCAGTCAACAACCGACATTTACGAGGCATCGAGCCGCCTGTGGGAGACCGCTGACGAGCTCAGAGCTAATTCCCACCTCAAGGCCGCCGAGTACGCGATCCCGGTCCTTGGGCTGATTTTCCTTAGGTTCGCCGACAGTCGGTTCACAAGAATGGAAACCGAACTCGCCGGCAAGGCCACGGGCCGGAGGCAGATTGGCAAAGCTGACTACCAAGCCCAAGGAGTCCTATTCCTCCCCGAGCAGGCTCGGTTCTCCAGGTTGCTGCAGCTAAAAGAAGGAGACAACCTTGGCAAGGCGATCAATGAGGCTATGGCCCTCACCGAGGAGGAGAACCCTTCTCTTCGCGGGGTGCTCCCGCGCACATACCAATTACTAGCGAACGCGACTCTCGTCAGCTTGTTGCGGTCAGTCAATGCAATCCTCGGGGACATCGCGGGCGACGCCTTCGGCAAGGTCTACGAGTACTTCTTAGGCAAGTTCGCTATCGCCGAGGGCGCGAAGGGCGGCGAGTACTTCACTCCAACCTCAATTGTTCGCCTAATCGTCGAGATCATCGAACCGTTCAAGGGCAAGATCCTCGACCCAGCTTGCGGCTCCGGTGGCATGTTCGTACAGAGCGCCCGCTTCGTTGAGCAGCATCGCAACGGCAATTCCCGGCGCCTGTCGATCTACGGCCAGGAGCGTGTAGAGGAAACGGTGAAGCTCTGCAAAATGAACCTCGCTGTCCACGGACTGGAAGGCCAAGTTAGCCAGTCGAACACCTACTACGAAGATCCATTTAGGTCGGTGGGGCAGTTCGACTTCGTGATGGCCAATCCGCCATTCAACGTGAACAAGGTCGACAAGGCGAAACTCGAAGGCGATCCGCGCTTCCCGTTCGGGCTACCGAAGGCGGACAACGCCAACTACATCTGGATCCAGGCCTTCTACTCGGCCCTGAACAGTAAGGGGCGTGCCGGCTTCGTCATGGCTAACTCCGCCGCCGACGCTGGAGGCTCTGAACTTGAGATTCGGAAGAGGCTAATCACCGAAAAAGCTGTGGACATTATTGTGTCCGTCGGCCCAAACTTCTTCTACAGCGTGACGCTGCCCGTAACCCTCTGGTTTCTAGACCGTGGCAAAAGCGGAACGCGACGTGATGGCACAGTGCTGTTCGTCGATGCGCGCAGGATCTTCCACCAGGTTGATCGCGCACATAGAGAGTGGATGCCGAGCCAGATTGAGTTCTTCGCAAACATATCCCGGTTGTACCGTGGCGAGGAGATCGAGCATTCCAGCGAATCTGGTGATCTCCTGGCTACCAGTTTTCCGGGCGGTTCCTATGTCGATGTTCCTGGCCTATGCGCAGTCGCCACCATTGACCAGATCGAGGGGCAAGGCTGGTCCTTGAATCCGGGACGCTACGTACTGCCCGCGGCGAGCACAAGCAATGACGCTGACTTTCGGACTCGTATGTCAGACCTCCGGAATGAATTTGTTGGTCTCAATGCAGAGGCAGCCACATTGAGCAAGCTCATTGAGACGAACGTGTCCGAGTTGTTGCGTGAGTAGAGATCATTGGGAGCGCCACAGCTGGGGCGAACTCGCCAGCCTTGAATATGGAAAGGCCTTACGCGGATACCGGAAAGGTGTGGGTATCGGTTACCGCGTCTATGGAACAAATGGACCGATTGGATGGCACTCTCAGCCGCTATTTCGAGGGCCTGGAGTAATCGTCGGGCGGAAAGGTGCATATAGGGGGATTTTCTTCTCCAAAGACCCGTGCTGGGTCATTGATACGGCGTTCTATTTGAATATCCGTGACTTGGAGAAGGTTGACCCTAAGTTCGCCTTCTACCAGTTAAAGACGGTCAACTTGGATGATATCGACAGCGGATCTGCGATTCCCTCAACAAGTCGTGCGGCATTTTATGCCATTCCGATCGAGCTTCCACCTCTACCGATTCAGCACAAGATGGTCGCACTGTTGTCAACCTACGATGATCTGCTCGAGAACAACAACCGACAGATCAACGTCCTCGAGGAAATGGCCCGCAGGATCTACTACGAGTGGTTCGTCGAATTTCGTTATCCGGGTCACGACACGGTGCGATTGGTAAATTCGCAGCTTGGTCCCGCCCCGGATGGATGGCAAATCGTCAGTCTCGAGGAGATTTGTGACCTCATGAAGGCTGGAGCTACGCCGTCCAGGTCGAGGGCCGTGTATTGGACTGATGGAACGAACGATTGGTTTACAACCAATGAATTGCAAGACGGATTTCTCCTGCGGTCGACCGAACAAGTGACGGATGCGGCCTTGGCTGACCGAAAGACCCACGTGTTTCGAAGCGGGACAATCTTGATGGCAATCTATGGGTCTCCAACGGTTGGTCGGCTTGGCGTCCTTGTAACCGACGGCTGCTGCAACCAGGCTGCCCTCGCTATGCGGTCACGTGAAGAGCGTGTGCCGCAAATGGCGCTCTTCTATCTACTGATGAACTTGCGCGATCACTTCAATCGGATCGCTCATGGAGCGGCTCAGCAAAATATCAGCAAAGAGAAGGTCGGTGCAACACGGGTGCTATGTCCACCGGCGGCTCTTTTAAGTCACTGGGCTGATCTCATCCGACCTTTGTGGCAACAAAGGCTCGTGCTGACGAAAGCAGTTAGCAACCTCAAGTCCTCGCGTGACTTACTCCTTCCTCGACTTATTTCTGGTGAGATCGACGTCACCGAACTCAACGTCGCTTTACCCGCTCCCGCAGACTAATGACGAGTCGCTTCACCGAGCAGCAGCTCGTCGAGATACCTGCAATCGAGGTGTTTGAGGATCTCGAATGGGAAACGGTCAACGCCTATTACGAAGTCCTCGGCCCGGACGGAACTCTTGGCCGCGACAACAAGTCCGAGGTGTTCCTCGTGCCCCGCTTACGGGCGGCGCTCGAGCGGCTCAACCCGGGAACGACCGCCGACGCCATCGACCAGGCGGTTGCTGAGATCACCAAGCCGCGCGGGGCACTCCATTACGCGCGCGCGAACCAAGAGGTCTACTCGCTCCTTCGGGATCGCGTCGAGGTTCAGGTTCGCCAGCCTGACGGGACAACCCTACCGGAGAGGCTCAGTGTCATCGACTGGGATCGGACTGATAACAATGACTTCCTGTTGGTCTCTCAACTCTGGGTACATTCCGATCTTTATAAGAGGCGCGCAGACCTCGTCGGCTTCGTGAACGGAATTCCTCTCGTTTTCATCGAACTCAAGGCCTCACACCACGATTTGAGAGAGGCCTACGCCAACAATCTCCGGGACTATCGGGACACCATCTCAGATCTGTTCGTGCCCAACGGCTTCCTGATTCTCTCGAATGGTTCCGACACCAAGGTTGGCACGATCACCTCGGGCTGGGAGTTCTTCTCCGAATGGAAGAAGATCGGCTCAGAAAAGGAAGAGGGATTCGTTTCGCTGGAGACTGTCCTGCGCGCGACATGCACTAAGGAACGCCTCCTCGACCTGATCGAGAACTTCGTCGCGTATCAGGATCTTCCTGGTGGTTTTGTAAAGCTCCTGGCCCGAAACCACCAATACCTTGGCGTGAACAGTGCGATCGCGCGAATGCAGGAACTGCAGTTAGCACCTGCTGGAGAGCGTGGCAAGCTAGGTGTGTTTTGGCACACCCAAGGGTCAGGGAAGACGATCTCGATGTTGTTCTTCACACAAAAGGTTCTGCGGAAGCATCCGGGCAATTGGTCCTTCGTAATCGTTACCGACCGCGACGATCTGGATGAGCAGGCATACAAGGAGTTTCTCTACGCGGGTGTGATCACTGAGAAGCACATGCGCGCGACAAGCACGATGCACCTCCGAGAGCTGCTCTCAGAAGATCACCGCTACGTCTTCACGCTGATCCATAAGTTCCGTACCGAGAAAGGGGAGACTCACCCGGTCGTGTCCGATCGGGATGACGTGATAGTGATTACCGATGAGGCGCACCGTACCCAGTACGACACGCTTGCCCTCAATATGCGCAACGCACTCCCGAACGCTCGCTTCCTTGGCTTCACCGGCACGCCGCTCATCGTTGGCGAGGAAAAGACGCGTGACGTCTTCGGCGACTATGTGTCGATTTACAACTTCGCCGCCTCAGAGGCCGACCACGCGACGGTGCCTCTCTATTACGAGAACCGCATCCCACACCTTCAGATCGAGAACCCAACGTTTGCTGATGACCTGATGGCGGTTGTTGAAGAGGCTGACCTCGACGAGACGCAAGAGCGCCAGCTCGCGAAAGCACTCGGACAGCAGTACGAACTCATCACACGTGACGACCGGCTGGAAGCAGTAGCGAAGGATATCGTCGATCACTTCTTGGGCCGCGGCTTTCCCGGGAAAGCCATGGTCGTCTCCATTGACAAGATGACCACCGTACGCACATTCGACAAAGTTCAGCGACTTTGGACCCAGAGGTTGGAACAGGACGAGGCTGAACTTAGGGGAGTCGGCCTGACAGCGGAGCGAGCGGATCTGCTCATGAAGGAGGTCGCGTTCATGCGGGGTACGGACATGGCCGTCGTGATATCTCAGTCTCAGAACGAGATCGCCGACATGGCCGTACGAGGTCTCGACATCAAGCCGCACCGCAGACGGATCGTCGAAGAGGATCTGGAAGCCAAGTTCAAAAATGCACAGGATCCGATGCGGATCGCCTTCGTCTGCGCCATGTGGACAACTGGGTTCGACGTCCCCTCGCTGTCAACCGTCTACCTGGACAAACCGCTCCGCAACCACACACTTATGCAGACCATCACGCGTGCGAACCGCGTCTTCCCGGAAAAGAACAATGGACTGATCGTCGCCTACGTCGACGTTTTCAAGAACTTACAGAAAGCGCTCGCGATTTATGCCGTGGGGACAAAGCCAGGTGAGGTGCCGATCCAAGAGAAGGGAGAGCTCGTCGAGTCGCTGCGGTCGGCGGTCGACGACTTGCGAGCCTTCTGCGGTGAGCGGGACGTCGACCTGGAAGCCCTCGGCCGGATGAAGGGATTCGAGCTTGTCGGAGCCGCGAAGCGCACCGTCGAGATGCTCATGCTGGACGACGACGAGAAGACTGCCTTCCTATCGCGTGCTTCCTTGGTGGAGCGCCTCTACAAGGCCATTTTGCCCGATCCGCGCGCCAACGAGTTCAGCCGTGTGCGAGCAGTTGCTCGGCTGCTTGCGGACACGATTGCGGCTTACACCACCAGGCCGGACATCTCGGGCGTCATGGGCAAGGTCGAACAGCTCCTTGACGAGTCCGTCGCCGCTCAGGAGTACCTGATCCCGCCGAGTGAAGCGAAGGCGCTGTTCGACTTGACCGCCGTTGACTGGACGTCGCTCGAAGAGGTCTTTGGGCAGGGCCGGCCGCGGACGGCTGCGCAGCGTCTGCGCTCACTACTCTCTGCCCGCATTGCGGCATTGGTCCGGTTGAATCCAGCCAGGATCGATCTCGTTGATCGATTCGAGAAACTAGTCGCCGATTACAACGCGGGCAGCATCAACACGGAGAAGTTCTTCCAAGAGCTTCTTGCCTTCAGTAAAGGACTGACTGAGGAGGAGTCCCGCGCACTGTCAGAGGGGCTGACAGAAGAGCAGTTGGCAGTTTTCGACCTGCTGATGAGGCCGGCTCCTCCCCTGTCGGATGCCGAAATGGCCCAGGTCAAGCGCGTTGCCGAAGAGCTTCTAACTGTCCTCAGGCGCGACAAACTTGTACTGGATTGGCGGAAGCAACAGGGGACGAGAGCGGCAGTGAGAGTCGCAGTCGAGGAAACACTTGATCGGCTCCCTGAGGCATTCACGCGGCAGCTATACGCGCAGAAGTGCGACGCCGTCTACCAGCACGTCTTCGATAGCTATTGGGACGACGGTCGCTCCGTGTACGACCGCGTGGCTTAGCAGGAAACCGCTCGTCGGAAGCCATCGATATGCGTCGGATATGTCCAGCCCTTCGGGAAGTTGGTCAATGGCCTTCGACACCGGCAAAGCACCATCGCTAGCCGGCCACCAACTAGAATCGCCCTGCGTGAAAGCCGGACAGACGATTCTTAAGCGGCTGATCGAAGGGGAGAGACAGTATCGCGTCCCACTCTTCCAGCGGCCGTACACGTGGACGAGTGAACAGCTAGCCCAGCTTTGGTCTGACATCCTCGACCAGTACGAACTCCTGGAGGCGTATGAAAACGACGGTGGCAGTCGGCCTCTTCGATCGAGCCACTTCATCGGCAGCTTCGTACTTGCCCCCGTACCCGGAATGGCGCACGGCGTCAGCTCCTATCTCATCGTTGATGGACAGCAAAGGCTGACAACGCTCCTCCTTGCGCTCGCCGCGATACGCGACTGGCAAAGGGGAAAGGATCAGAAGGCGGTCGATCGTCTGAATCAGCTTTATCTGCGTAACGAGCACGCGGATGGTACCGACCGCTACAAACTAATTCCAACTCGCTTGGACCGCGACGCGTTCTTTGCTTTCGTTGACGGATCGACTCCGCCGGCGGCTGGAAGCAACCTAGAAGCGGCTTTTCGCTTTTTTGTGGCCCAATTGGCCAAGCCGGCACCTACTTCTGACGAACCGCTGGACCACCATCGTCTCGAGCGCGTAATTGTCGAACGGCTCGCTGTGATCGACATCACAACTGAGGAAGACGACAACCCTCATCGCATATTCGAATCTCTGAACGCCACTGGAATGAGCCTGACCCAAGCCGATCTCCTGAGAAACTTTCTTTTCATGCTGCTGCCTACGCGAGGCCAGTTGGTTTATGACCAAGTGTGGTTTCCAATGGAAAAGGCCCTAGGTGAGGAACATCTTGCTGGCCTGGCGCGAGTTGACTTGCAGCGGCGGGGAGAGGATGTTCAGAAAGACGACGTGTATCGTCGCCAGCAAGAGCGCCTCGAGCCATTTATTCATGACGAGCCGCGGATCGAGGCCGAAGTCCGAGATCTCGCCTTGCGCGGAACCCACTACAGGCGCCTGGTGGATCCATCGGCGGAACCGAACTTACAGATCCGAGCTGCTCTAACAAGGCTCAGGCGTTGGGGAGCAGAAACGACGTATCCACTACTGATGCACGCCTATGACTTAGTCCTGCGAGGTGAGGCCGCGGCGGACGACCTGGTTCAATCACTGGTCTTCATTGAGTCCTTTCTAGTCAGGCGGCATCTGGTCCAGGTTCCGACTAAACAACTTAATCGGTTGTTCGTCGACGCCATCAAACAGCTTCCTGCGGACCGGACACTGCCGGAAGCCATCAGAGTCGTGCTATCTGGTGACCGCCGATATTGGGCCACCGATGACCAGATTAGGCAGGCCGTGCGAACTCTGCCCTTCTACCTAACGGGTCGCGCAGACCAACGGAAGCTCATTCTCGAGCGGATTGAAGAGAGTTATGGCCATCTGGAACCGGTTAACCTAGCCGCCTCAAAACTGACGATCGAGCACATCATGCCGCAGACGTTGAGCGATGACTGGATCGCAGCCATCAAAGCCTCCGGTGACGATCCGGAGTCGTTGCGGGATGAGCTTGGCCACACGCTCGGCAATCTGACCCTGACCGCCTACAACGGAGTCCTGAGCAACAACCCCTTTGAGCGGAAGCTGCAAATCTATGGGCAAAGCAATCTCCAACTGAACAAAGCCCTCGTCGACGATCCCATATGGGGGCGGGCGCAGATCCTTGCGCGTTCAGACGAGCTAACTCAACGCATCCTTCAAATCTGGCCAGGTCCGATTGCGGGAGCTAAGGGCGCACTTGTGGGATTCGATTGGAGTCGAGTTGACTCGGCAGTGGCCGCTATTCCCCGCGGGCAGTGGACGACGTACGGCGATTTGGCCATGCTCGGGGGAACGAGCCCGCAATCGGTCGGCCACCGGATGTCCACATCCGCTGTCCCCAACGGCTACCGGGTCCTCGATAGCCAAGGACGCGTGAGTTCTGGCCTTCGATGGCCCGATCCAAACGATAAACGGGACGTTACGGAGTTGCTTGAGGAAGAGGGCGTGGCGTTTGGGGACGATGGCACAGCCGATCCAAGTCAGCGTTTGAACGCTTTACAACTAGCCCAGCTGATTGACTATGAGATTGACGCTGAGGAGCTGAAGCGCCTTGAGAAGATCTACGGGTCTGGCCAAGCCGCTTCGGGTCATAACGGGGCCCAACTTTGGTTAGCTGATGGCAAGGCATGGCACCTCGCACAAGCGTCGCCAAAGAGTCGACAAATTTTGGAGTTGTTGGTCGACGCTGTCGCTAGCGTTACCAGTGGGCTAGAGCCGAGCTGGGGTCAGAAGTACTACATCAGCTGGAGCAACGGTTCGAGGAACTGGATGACGGCACATCCTCGTAAGAACTGGGTGTGGGTAGCTTTCAATCGCCCACCATTCAGCGGTGATGAGGCTGCATCTCGACTTGGCTGGTCGCTTGTTCCGGCAGGCGAGAGCCCGAACTGGACGATCGCGGGCGACGCCCAAGTCCAGGCCTCTGCGAATGGATCCACTGTCTGGATTCAGTTGAAGTCGCAGGCCGAGACAGTAGGGCCTATTGGGGCAACGGTTCGCGAGCTCATTTCAGAGACCTGGAAGGCCAACCAGCCGTCCTTCGTATAAGCCCCGCACCCTAGATAGAATTCCGACGCGGTGACTGTTGGAAAGGGCATTGGCTGGAGCCTTGACCCTGGCGACGAGATCAAGAGGAGCGATTTACATCGCCGCTATGGTGGTGCTGGCCAGGGCGGAATTGAGCCCTCAGCCAGAACGCCTAACGTCTTCATCTTCTCTGATCTCCGAGCTGGCGAGGCCTACGGGTACAAGTACGACCGCTGGGAAGCGGGCGTGTTCCACTTCACAGGGGACGGCCAGGTCGGCGACCAGGAGCTCAGGTGGGGCAACCGGGCGATTATTAACCACCGCAAAGATGGCCGCGCCTTACGCGTATTTCGGGGCGCACGCGGGGTAGTGACGTACGTCGGAGAATTCGACCTTGCCGCGGATCCCTACTACTACGCTGAGGCAACGGATCGGCTAGGCCACAATCGCCGCGTGATCGTATTCAAGCTTGTACCCGTGGGAGCTGTGGCCGACGAGTACTGATTGGCTGGTCTGCCATTACGCGCCGCCAACCGCTCCAGGGATTGCCCAGGCCCAACGAGTTCGGGAACGTCAGGGAGTGTCCGGCACGGGGAGCCGTGAACACTGGCTCATCGGCTCGTACCCGATCCGAACGTCCATCTGTAGGCCGAACCAGCCGAACATCTAGGTTGCTCGCGCTGCGTAGACGGCGAAGCTGCCGCTACATGCAGCGCCGGCAGAGGCGCATTCCAGGAATACGTCGAGCTTCAACGTAGGTCAGCCAACCAGCTGATCGAGCACCGCTATATCGGACCGAAGGCTGGGGAACGATGCTGTGGGCCAGGGTGGGGCAAGCAGGTCCGATATGGATCATTGGCGGCGGCGGATTCTTGTGCCAGACGAGAACAAGGAGCGCTCCAGGGTTGGCCTGCCACTGCGCGCCGATTCGGGCGGTTACGATGCTCGCACCGCGGACGGCATCGGCAGCCACCCATGACAGGCGGGGTAGTTGCTGCAGCCTAAAAATGGTCCGTATCTTCCTGTCCTTTCACGCATGTCGCTTCCACACTTCGGACATCTTGTGTCCGCGCTTTTGCTTTTGACGGCTTCGCCTATCAGCAAACGCAGTTGATCGCCACCGATCAGTTCGAGCTTCTCGGTGCCCTTCAAGAATGCCAGCGCGTGTTCGTCGAACACACCGCACGCCACAAGGACGCCGCCAGTAGCCCCGTTGGCGGTCACCACTCCAAGGAGCTCTCGAAGAGGACGTTCGCCGACCCAGCGATCTCTGTAGTGCTTACATTGCACGATCCATCGCTGGTTGTCTTTTCGCACGATGAGGTCGATCCCGCCGTCGGGGTCTTCGCCACCTCGAGGCTCGATCGCATAACCCTTGGACTGATAGATTGCCGCAACCAGATCCTCGAACTCGCGCCAAGACATGGCCTGGATATCTCTCATCGTCTGGTGAAGCTCGAGCAACCTAAAGCGACGACTGCGAATGAAGGCTGCTCCCATTGCCTCGAAAGCAGTCACGTATAGCGCCAAGCCAGCCAGAACCCACGCGATCGCGATCCACTCCACATAGAGGTCGATGAGTGATCGACGTGCAATAACGGACACCACAACTATGCCGGAGATGCCAACGACTCCAAAGACCACTACCGGCAGCGTCACCAAGACGAAATCGGATCGGCGGCTAAGCCAGTCGAAGAGGCGACGCTCCAGGGGATTTATGTCTTGCACGCGGGCATGGTAGTCCCGCGGCCCTACGACTTGACTCACAAACCTCAAGTTGTATCGCGCGCCAAGACGGAGATCTTAAGCAGGCGTGGGCGGGGCGGAGTCCGACCTAAGGCTTGATCGGGAGGCCGGCGGCTTTCCAGGCTTCGAAACCGCCGATGACATCCGTGGCGTTCGCCAGCCCGATGTCTTGAAGCGAGGCGGCGGCGAGGCTTGATGAGTAGCCCTCGGCGCAAACCACTATCACCCTGACCTGGCGGTCTTTGGCCTGCTCGAGCCGCGACGGGGAGGTGGGGTCGAGGCGCCATTCGAGAACAGTGCGATCGATCGCGATTGCGCCCGGTATTTCGCCCTCCACAGCTCGATCAGATTCAGTACGAATGTCGACCAGAAGCGCGCCTTGGGCGAGCTCGGCAGCAGCTTGCTCCGGTGTGACTCTTACCAGCCTCCGGCGGGCTCGCTCCACCACTTCGTCGATTGTGGGAGCCATCAGGGCTTCTTGCCGCCGCGGATCCATTGCTCGAACAAATCGATCTGCTCCGACGGCCATTCGCCGTCGCATGGCATCGAGCCCGAACGCAGCCGCCCCAGGATACGGTCCGCGACTGTGCTCACGTCCTCGTAAGACGTCAGGTCGAAGTGGCGCGCCATCGACCGAACGTCCTTCTCGCGAAACAGCGGCCGGATGTCCGCGGCGAATGAGACCACTCCCTCGGCGCTCATGCCGACATCTTTTCGCCACCCTGGGCCAGCACCCATCCTTGCCTCGTCATGAAACCGCTCAGGCCCATGATCACCACCCCGTTGACGATGTGCAGCGCCGAGATGACCTGCACGCCGGTATGCGCGAGGATGAATTGGAGAATCATCAACACGACCAGGGCGCCATTGAACATGAGCATTTGCCGCGGCACTCGCGCCGCGAACGCGAGCCCAAGGCCGATCAGGATTGCGATCCCGATCAAATCGCCTACCAACAGATGGGCATCGAAACCCTTCAGGCCGTTGAAGGCGAACACCCCATAACCCGCCAGGTAGAGCTGCAGCACGATCAAGGCCGTAACCAATGTCAACCATCCCGCATAGATCCGGCGCAACATCGACTACTCCTCCTTCCCTACGTGT
>Ga0070706_100002649_pt1 | contig 17922 bp, 15 predicted proteins | sample KBSK5501metaG_FD_65476 | JGI IMG/M metagenome (GOLD analysis project Ga0070706, IMG submission 65476) | Corn, switchgrass and miscanthus rhizosphere microbial communities from Kellogg Biological Station, Michigan, USA - KBS K5-50-1 metaG | ecosystem: Host-associated > Plants > Roots >... | reverse complement strand
CACCCGAATGGCTGTGGGACGACACCGCCTCGGTGCAAGACCGTAGAAGCCCCTGGCTTTAGCCATGGGGAGTCGTCACGATCGTCGCCAATAGCTGCCGCATGATCTTGCGCCGCAATGCCCTGCCTTCGGTCAGGCTCGAACAGGTGGGCGACGACCTGCTTGCCGCGCGTGAGGACCTCGCGGACCACATGATCCGCAGCGAGACCGATGCGGAGCTCACCGCAGCCCTCGCCGCCCTCCCCCCCGCTCAACGTCGCCTCATCGAGCTGCGCTACTTCGCCAGGTTAGAGGTCACTGAGATCGCGCTTGTGCTCGCCGTGCCGGAAGGGACGGTGAAATCACGGCTGCATCGAACGCTCGCGGCCATGCGGGCGCGGCTCCAATGCACTGAAGTACTATCCAATCGGCCGGAGGTCAGGCCATGAACGACCGATTCCAGGACAGAGTCACCAGCTATGCTGCCCCCAGCGAGCGCGACATCGAGCGCCGGCTCCTGGATTATTACGATCTTGCCGAGCAACCAGACGAGAGTGTGTGGTCACGTCTGGCTCCCTCCCTACCGGAGCTCCGCGCGACCCAGCGTGAACTGGAGCCGCAGGCGCCTCCATCCATAGAATCCTCGCCGGCTGAGCCGAGTCCGAGCCGGCCCGGATTGGGCCTCCTAGTCGAAGAGCGCGCCGGCGACGCCGAGGTCGGCGATGTACTCGGGCGACAGGTGCGCAGCGTCCCGCATAGGGCGGGCAGACGTGCGATCATCGCCGCCGGACTGCTCGTGGCCATCTTCCTCGCGGGCGGGGCCTACGCCGCGGCTCCATGGCTCAGCCGTGTGTTCTGGAGCGACCCAGGGGCGCAACAGGCGGCGATCACGAACCTGGGCCGGCGCGTCGATATCGCGCGCTCTGCGGGCGGATATACCATGACGTTGCACTGGGTGTACGCGGACGCCAATCGTGCCATCGTAGGCTACCGCATCGAAGGGCCGGCCGGGCACAAGGTCAAAGAGTTCGACCTCGGTCCCCCCTATCCGGCCCTCACCGACGCGAACGGGCGGTCGCTCCCCTGGCACGGAGGAGCGAGCCCCGATCTGTGGCCGGGATCGGCGGAAGAGCTCGTCGATTTCGATGCCTCCGCCATCACGGACCAGCCAAGCGAGCTGCGGCTCCATCTGGTGGTTCCGCAGATCAGCGTGATCGAAGATACCTACGGCAGCCCGTATGATCGCTTCGTCGTCAGCGGGCCATGGGTCTTCGATTTCACTGCGCCCTTCCACGCCGGGCGCACGTTGGAGCCGCATCAGGCCGTCACCAACAATGGACACACCATCTCGCTCGATCGTGCGGTGTTGACGCCGAGCGAGACCCGGCTCTCCTTCCGGGGCATGCCCGCAGACGTGATAGACCGGGTGGACTCCCAGTGGGTAGCATGGATCAGCATCTCGGTGGCCGGCTCCGGCAAGCAGTGGCTCGGGCCCAGCGCCGGTCAGGGCGGACTTATGGCGGAGAGCCGGACGACTGCCGATGGTCTGTGGTTGTGGAGCACGCCAACTCCCCTGATCGACAAGCATGGGCGGTGGACCGTGACGCTCACGTTCGAGCCGGTGACCACGCCCGGGGACGCGCCGAACTCGCCGCCAAAGCCCATCGTCGCTGGTCCGTTGACCTTCCAGTTCGACGTTCCTTAGCCAGAGTGCGCCAACAGTTTCGAACTCATGTTTACCGAGGAGTAGGGCAGCCAGTCCGTCCCCGTTCCTGGCTATCGCGCAGCCGCCCTCTGCTTCCCCTCTCCGCACCGGAGAGGGGCTGGGGGTGAGGTACCTCGCCTGCCCACGCGCAGGGGCCGGGCACCCGTTCTGGACACCCGGCCCCTGAGTATGCGATGTGCTCGCCTAATTGTTCTGCGCGATGCCCCCGCCGTCCGGTAGGCTCGGCGCGACGCTGTTCGGTGGCAGCGCCGCAGTGGACGCGCCGTCGTTGCCCCCCTCCAGGCCAATCGTCTCGGCATTGGGAATCGGCGCCACCTCCGCCAGACTCACACCCGTCTCGATGAGAATCTGGCTGAGCTGTTTGGCGTCCAGCGTCTCCTGGCGGCGCAGCTCCTGGCCGATCCGCTCCAGCGTCCGCTTGTGCTCGGTGAGCATGCGCTTCACCTGCTGATAGGCGGACTGCACGAGATCGCGCGTCTCGTCGTCGATCACGCTGGCGGTGGCCTCGCTGAAGTCGCGCTGGCCGAAGTCACCGCCGCCCGTCCCGAAGGGGTTGGGGCGGTCGCTGAACGAGATCAGCCCGATGCGCTGGCTCATGCCCCAGCGCCCCACCATGTTGCGCGCGATGAGCGTCACCTGTTGCAGGTCATTCTCCGCGCCCGTCGTGATGCTGCCGAGCACGACATCCTCCGCGCCGCGCCCGCCGAGCGCCGCCATGATGCGCCCGAAGAGATAGTCGCGTGAGTAGTTGTAGCGATCGTCCAGCGGCGTGTACTGTGTCACGCCCAGCGCCTGGCCACGCGGCACAATCGTCACCTTCGTCACCGGGTCGGAGTGCGGCGTCAGCAAGCCGACCAATGCGTGGCCGGCCTCGTGGATCGCCACGACACGCAGATCTTCGTCGGTGAGGACGAGCGGCCGCTCCGCGCCCAACTGGATGCGGTCCAGCGCGTCGTTGAAGCAGGCCATGTTAACCCGGTCCAGGTTGCGCCGGGCCGCCAGCAGCGCGGCCTCGTTGGCGAGGTTCGCCAGGTCGGCGCCGACCATGCCGGTGGTCGACCGTGCTAGCTGCTGCAGGTCCACATCCGGCCCCAGCGGCACGCCACGTGTGTGGATCATCAAGATCGCCTGGCGGCCCTTCCAGTCCGGCCGATCCACGGTGACACGGCGGTCGAAGCGGCCCGGGCGCAATAGCGCCTGATCGAGCCCATCGGGGCGGTTGGTGGCGGCGACCACGACCACTGCCTGGTGCGTATCGAAGCCATCCATCTCGACGAGCAGCTGATTGAGCGTCTGCTCGCGTTCGTCGTTGGTCGTCAGGCTGGTGCCGCGTTGGCGTCCGACAGCATCGATCTCGTCGATGAAGATGATGCTTGGCGCCGCCTTCTTGGCCTGGTCGAAGAGATCGCGCACGCGGCTGGCGCCGACGCCGACGAGCACTTCCACGAACTCCGAGCCGGACATCGAGTAGAACGGCACGTTGGCCTCGCCCGCGACGGCCCGCGCCAGCAGCGTCTTACCTGTTCCCGGCGGGCCCACGAGCAGCACGCCCTTGGGAATCTTGCCGCCCAGACGCTGGAACTTCTGCGGCGTCTTGAGGAACTCGACGACCTCCTCGAGCTCGGCCTTGGCCTCATCCACGCCGGCGATGTCGGCGAAGGTGGTCGTTGGCCGGTCTTCCATGATCAGCTTGGCCCGGCTGCGCCCGAAGTTGAAGATATTTTGCTGGCTTTGAGTGGCACGCCGCGAGAGCCAGATCAACAGCAGCACCAGGAGCAAGATCGGCCCCAGGTTGAACAGTAGCGTAATCCAGATGTCACCGGCCCCAGACTGCTTGCCGACAATCTTGACGTTGTGGGTCTGTAGGTCGTTATAGAGCGCGGCGTCGTCGTTGAACGGGTAGACGGTGTGGAACTGGTCCGACCGGGTGCCGTTGCCGCTGATCTGGTGATCCAGTTTACCGGTGATGTCGTGGTCCTGGATCGTCACCGAGACGACGTGGCCGCTATCCAGCTGCGTCGTGAAGTCGCTCAGCGACACGTCCACCGTCTGCTGGCCGAAGCTGCCGCTCAACAGATTGGTGCCGACGTAGTAGACCACGAAGAGGACCAGCATCAAGAAGAGCAGGCGTGAGAGCCAGCTGAGATTATTGTTGTTGCGCGGCGGCGCGCCGTTCGGTCCGCCTCCGGGCCGGTCTGGCCCGAGCGGGGAACGATTCGGCGGCCCGCCGTCTGTATTGCGCAGAGCATCCGTGGTGGCCGGCGCAGCGCTGCGCGGTGGCTGCTGCTGATCTTGCCGGCGTTTGCCCCGGAGCAAAAAGTTACTCCACATCGTGAAAGGCACCTGCTTTCTCGCCAGGAAGCGCCCGCATGGTGCATGCGCCGCGCCAATTGCTCGCGCCGGCCGCCACGTGGCGGCCGGCCAAAGCTCACGGGTATTATATCCCAATCCCCAACACGCCCGCATGCGGGCGTAGGATTCATCGCCGCTTGCCTGTGGCGTGCGGTGATCGTATCTCATGTACGTTCGGGCACACCGCGGGGATGCACGCGGCTCGGCAGCGTGGCATGCTACAATCTGGAAGCCTGAAGCATGACCTGCCGTCGTAGAGGAGTTCGCCGGTGAGTGACATTCACGGGGCGCCCAAGGGGGCCGCGGTTCCACCGCTCGACAGCATTGACGACGTGATGCGGGCACTGGCCGCGCACGACTACATCGCCGACCGCGCACTGGCGACGGCGGTGTACCTGGCGCTCAAGCGGCACAAGCCGCTGTTGCTGGAAGGTGAGCCGGGGGTCGGCAAGACCGAGGTGGCGCGGGTGCTGGCCGGCGTGCTGGGCACACGGCTGATCCGCTTGCAATGCTACGAGGGCATCGACCAGTCCACGGCGGTCTACGAGTGGAATTACGCGCGGCAGCTGCTCTACATTCGTATGCTCGAAGCCGACGACAAGCGCGGGGGCGCCAGCCACCTGCAAGATGTCTTCGCGCCGGAGTTTCTGATCCGGCGGCCGCTGTTGCAGGCGCTCGACGCGACGGCGGAGCGGGCGCCCGTGTTGCTGATCGACGAGCTGGACCGCTCGGACGCCGAGTTCGAAGCGTATTTGCTGGAGCTGCTGAGCGACTACACCATCACGATTCCCGAGCTGGGCACGCTGCACGCGGCCGTGCCGCCCATCGTCGTGCTCACCTCCAACCGCACGCGCGACATCGCCGATGCGTTGCGCCGGCGCTGTCTGTATCACTGGATCGAGTATCCGACGCTCGAAAAGGAATACGCCATCGTGCGGGCGCGCGTGCCAGAGGCGCCGGACGTGCTGGCGCGCCAGGTGGTCGCCTTCGTGCAGGCGCTGCGCGGCGAAGATCTCTTCAAGGCGCCAGGCGTGGCCGAGACGCTGGATTGGCTCTCCGCGCTGTTGACGATCGGCCAGACAGAGCTGACGGAGCAGGCGGCGCGCGATACCCTCGGCGCGCTGGTGAAATATCAGGATGACCTGCAGAAGGTCAACAACGGCAACGTGCTGAGGAGCCTGGTCGAGAAGGTGCGCGGCGGCCACACGTAGCCTGGTCAGCGCAGCCCCACGCTCTGCACTGCGCCGTACAGCCGCGAAGTGACGACATGGATACAGACGTGAATCCCCAAGAAGAGTCTGCGCATCTGGCTTCCGACGAGCTCGGACGTGGCGACCTGCTGCTCGCGCGCATCGTGGACTTCGCCCGGCTGCTGTGGGAGCTGGGGCTGGATGTCGGGCCGGGGCGCGTCATCGAGGTCGCGCGCAGCTTGCCGCTCATCAACGTGGGCCGGCGCACGGAGTTCTACACCTGCTTGAAGGTCACGCTGGTCTCCAAGCACGAGCAGGAGCCGCTGTTCGACGCGGCCTTCGCCTATTTCTGGCGCCCGCCGGCGGGCAGCGCCGCGTATCACGAGCTGCCGGAGGAGGAGCGTGCACGCGTGCGCCGTGTGCTCTCGCTGCCGTCGCATCGCACGGCGGAGGACGCGCCGCAGACCACGCGCTTCGGCCTGCGTGCGACGGAGCAGCAGCGCCATCCCCACTCTCGCCTGGCACAGGCGGCCCGCCAGCGGCGCGAGGACGAGAACGACGAGGAGATGGACCGCTCGCGCACCTACGGGCACGAAGAGGTGCTGCGCCGGAAGGACTTCGAGAACTTCACCTGGTTTGAGCTGCAGGAGGCGCGCGAGCTGATGAGCCGTACGCACTGGCGGCTGGGCGAGCGCCAGACGCGCCGCCTGCGACCGCTGCGCCACGCCAAGCTGCTCGATCTACGTCGCACCTTCCGGCAGAGCCTGCGCACCGGCGGCGAGCCGATCACGCTGGCGCGCCGCACGATCCGCCGCAAGCCGCGTCCGCTGGTGATCCTCTGCGACATCAGCGGCTCGATGAGCCTCTACTCGCGGCTGCTCCTGCACTTCGTGCACACCGTCTCGAATGGCCTCACGAATGTCGAGACCTTCGTCTTTGCCACACGCCTGACGCGCATCACCCGCCAGCTGGCGCGGCGCGATGTGGACGAGGCGATCCAGGATGTGACGCGCAGCGTGCAGGATTGGTCGGGCGGCACACGCATCGGCGACTCCTTGCGCACGTTCAATTTCCGCTGGGCGCGACGTGTGCTGGGGCGCGGCGCGGTGGTGCTGATCATCAGCGACGGCTGGGACCGTGGCGACGTGCGCATCCTCGCGGAGGAGATGGCGCGCTTGCAGCGCAATTGCCACCGGCTGATCTGGCTGAATCCGCTGTTGGGGCAGCAAGACTACCGTCCGGTGACGGCCGGCATGCGCGCGGCCTTGCCATTCATCGACGACTTCCTGCCGGCGAACAACCTCGACAGCCTCTTCGCGCTGGGCCGCGCCCTCGAAGCGATTGACGACCGGCGCCCCCCGCTGCGTGGGCAGCATAGCGGCGCGCCGATGCAGGTAGGCGGCTAGAGGCCCCTACCCGCTGCGCGCGGCTTGCTGCTCGTCGTCCGCTGCTTCATCCGGCGCGGAGGATGTGTGGGCACCCCTCGTCGGGTACCACATGCCGTCCTAGCGCGAGGACGTTCCGCAGCACCTCCAGGCGTCGCTGGTCGGCCGCGGCTCACTGCTCGTAGTGCGTGGCCAGGCGAACGTGGCCGCGTTCCTGGGCACGCTGGGCCATGGCGCGAGAAATCTGCGCGCTCTCCTCCAGCGTGTTGAGCGCCGCCCACAGCGCATCCTCCAGTGCAGTCTCCTTGCCTGCCAGCACCGTTTCCGCCGTGTAGGCGTGCCCCACGCGGCAGCGAAAGCGCAGCAGGTTGCCGTCGTGGATCTTCCAGAGCGGGCCGTTGCACTTAGGGCAGGTGACACCGGTCAGTATGCCAGGGCGCTCGGGATTCTCGATGGCAGAGAGATCCATAGCGGCAATTCTCGCTTCAGGTGCCAGGTCTGGCGAGATCGGAAACGTCGACTCGTCCAGTGCCGGTTGTCGGGCGAGCTGGCTCAAGAGGGGTGCGATTTCGCGCAGGGATACGCAGTGGTCTACCTGCACGTAGTCAAGCGCACTGGCCGGCATGCCAGGGGCCACCGCCTCCGCGGGATCTTGTACGAGCGTGACGCCGCCGCGCCGCTTGATGGCCAGCAACCCTGAGGTGCCGTCGTTCAGCGCGCCGGTGAGCACACCGCCGATGACACGTGGGCCGTAGGACCGCGCCGCGGAGCGGAACAGTGGGTCCACCGCCGGTCGGTGGTGGTTTTCGCGCGGCCCGAGGGTAAGGTGAATGTGCCTGTGCTCGAGCAGCAGGTGCTTGCCAGGTGGCGCGACGTAGATGTGCCCATGCCGGATGCGCTCGCCGTCCGTTAGATGCAGCGCTTTCAGCGGCCCTGCCCGATTCAAGATTTGGGGCAGATGGCTAGGCGTTGATGCTGGAATGTGGAGCACGACGAAGACCGCGGCCGGCAGGTCTGCCGGCAGATTGGCCGCAATCTGGCTCAGCGCTTCAACGCCGCCGGTTGAAGCGCCGAGAACAGCAATGTCATGGCCCGACACGAGCTCCCCCTGCTCTGGCTGTTGGTGCCTCGCCAGGTGGCGCATCGCATGTACTTCAGCTTATCTCAGGCACATTCAGCATAGGCCGTACCAGAGGAGCAAGCGACCTTTCGCTCGGCAGTGGGTGTATGAACGTGGGGTCAGACGCGCGATTCCGGAAGTGCACCGCATGGATTTGGGAAGCACAGCACAAGTGCTCAAACGCTGTGTATAATGCAGGAAATGCGCAGGATGTGGCAGTTGAGGTGGATTTGCGGAACCCCACAGCCCGTGAGGATGGCTGGCATCTGAGTGGGAGGTCAGGCGTATGTCCTCCGCCAGTAAGACGTTCGACCAACTCGTCGTGATCGGCTCCTCGGCCGGCGGCATTGACGCGCTTTCTACCTTGCTGGCCACGCTTCCCGGCGACTTCGCCGCCCCCATCGTCATTGCCCAGCACATCGACCCGAAACGACCCAGCCACCTCGCCGACATCCTCGCGCGGCGTAGCCCGCTCCCGGTGCGCACCGTCACGACGACCGAGGCGTTGGCGCCGGGTGTCGTCTACGTCGTGCCGCCCAATCGCAATGTCGAGATCAACGATCATGCGATTGGCGTGCAGGAAGATCGCGAGCCAGGGCCCAAGCCGTCGGTGAATCTGCTGCTCAGATCCGCTGCCGAGTCGTTCGGCGAGCGGCTGATCGCCGTGATCCTCAGCGGCAGTGGCTCGGATGGCGCGGCTGGCGCGAGCGCGGTGAAGCAGGCGGGTGGCACGGTCGTTATTCAAGATCCGAATACCGCCACGTTCCCCGGCATGCCGGCCTCGCTGGCGCCGACGACGGTAGACATCGTGGCGAACATCGAGCGCATCGGACCTATCCTCGTCGATCTGCTGGCGGGGGTCGATCTGCCCGCCCGCCCGGACGAGCGGAAGCTGCTGCAATCCTTCCTCAGCGAGGCGCGCGAGCGCCTGGGCCTCGATTTCAACACCTATAAGACGCCGACGATCTTGCGGCGCCTGCAACGGCGCATCGTCGCCACCGGTACGAAGTCGCTCGAGGGCTACATCCGCTACGTGCAAGCACATCCCGAGGAATATCAGCAGCTCGTCCGGTCCTTTCTCATCAAAGTCACCGAGTTCTTCCGCGATCCCGATCTCTTCGAGCACCTGCGCAACGATGTGGTGCCGGAGGTGATCCAGCAGGCCCGCAAGCGCGGCAACGAGATCCGCATCTGGTCTGCCGGCTGCGCCACCGGCGAAGAAGCCTACACCCTGGCCATCTTGATCTCGGAGGCGCTCGGTGGCGCGCTGGACCACTTCAACGTGCGCATCTTCGCCACCGATGCCGACGCCGACGCGGTGGCCTTCGCGCGCCGCGGCATCTATCCGGCGTCCGCGCTCGAACATGTGCCGGAGGACTTGCTTGCGCGCTACTTCACCAAAGACGACGACAGCTATCAGATCAAAAAGATCGTGCGCACGCTGACGGTCTTTGGCCAGCACGATCTGGGCGGCAGGGCGCCCTTCCCGAACATCGACATCCTGCTGTGCCGTAACGTGTTGATCTATTTCACGCCCGAGCTGCAGCGCCGCACCCTCTTGATGTTCGCGTACTCGCTCCGCATGGGCGGCTATCTGGTGATGGGCAAAGCGGAGACGCCCAGCCTGATCGGCGATCTCTTCGCGCCACTAGACAAGCACTTCAAAGTGTTTGGGCGCGTGGGGGATCGCGTGATGATGCCGCCGTCGCGTCCGCCCGAGCCGCCTCCGCCGGCGCCCCCGGCTCTGCGACATGCAACGGGCACGCTACGAACGACCGGCTTGACACTGCCACGTGGCCAGCCAGAGGTACAGCGCGTGCGCGCCACCGCGGAGCGGTTTTTGTTGCGGCTACCTATTGGGATCGTGGTCGTAGACCGTCGCTACGACATCCAGATGATCAATAGTGCGGCCAGGCTCTACCTCTCGATCCACAGCGCGGCCATCGGCGAAGACCTGATTCATATCGCGCAGGGCATTCCCCAGCAACGCCTACGCACGGCGGTAGATACAGCCTTTCGCACCGGCGCCCCCAGTGTCCTCGAAGAGGTCGAGGTGGAGGATGTCACTTCGACTGAGCCACGCTACCTCCAGATCGCCTGCCACCCGCAACGCGTGGAAAGCGACAGCCTCGCGCTAGAGAACGACAACGTACCGGTCGAGAGCAATACCTATCCGGCGGAGGCGGTGCTCGTGGTCATCCACGACATCACGCAGTTGGTGCAGTCGCGGCGCTTGCTCGAAGACCAGCTGCGCGACACCAGCGCGGAGCTGGAGAGCGTCCGCCACCTGGTGGATGTGGAATCCTCGACCCGCGAACAGCTCATCGAGCGGCTGGTAGACACCAATCGGCAGCTGATCGAAGCGAACCAGGAATTGACGAGCGCCAACGAAGAGCTGCGCACCATCAACGAAGAATTCTTGATGAACACGGAGGAGGCACAGGCGGCCATCGAGGAGGTGGAGACGCTCAACGAGGAGCTGCAGGCCACCAACGAAGAGCTGGAGACGCTGAATGAGGAGCTGCAGGCCACCATCGAGGAGCTGAATACCACCAACGACGACCTGAACGCGCGCAGCGGTGAGCTGCAAGAGCTGGCACGCATCACGGAAGATGAGCGCGCGCGGCTGGCCGCCATTCTCGTCGCCATCGGCGATGCCGTGCTGGTGGTGGGCCATAACGGCGTCCCTCTGCTCACGAACGCCGCCTACGAGCGGCTGTTCGGTGGCGAAAACGCGGACAGGCCACTGTACGATGAAGAGGGCCGCTTGCTGCCGCCCGAGGTAACTCCGCAGCAGCGCGCGGCACGCGGCGAGACGTTCCGCATGGAGTTTGCCCTTGTGCATCCACGGGATGAGCGGCGCTGGTATGAGGCCAACTGCAACCCGATCTTAGATGGTGAGGGCAAGCAAAAATGCGGGGTGGTGGTCATTCGCGACATCACCGAGCGCAGCCTGCACCGCATACAGGATGAGTTTATCGCCCTGGCGAGCCATGAGCTGCGCACGCCGCTTACGCCGATCCAGAGCTATCTGCAGCTCTTGCTGAAGCAATTCGAAGCGCAGCCCGAAGACGCGCCGGTGCGCCGCTATGCGCAGGCCGCACTCGCGCAGACGCGCCGCCTGGGCCGGCTCGTCAACGATCTCTTGGGGGTGCAACGATTGCAGGCCGGCAGCTTCATGTTGGACTCGAAGCCGATACGCCTGGATGAGGTGGTGCGCCAGGCCGTCGAGCTCGGCCAGACCTTCACCTCCACCCAGATGATCCGGCTGACGATAGACGACGCGCCGCTCGTCATTCAAGGGGACGCCGAGCGCCTGCAGCAGGTGCTGCTCAACCTGTTGAATAACGCCATCACGCACGCGCCGGACTCGAAGACCATTGAGGTGCGCGTGCGCCGGGTTGGGAACGAGGCGGAGGTGCAGGTGGAAGACCACGGGCCAGGCATTCCCGCCGAGCAGCTGCCCAATGTCTTCTCGCGCTTCTTCCAGGTGGTCGGCTCCCGCACGCACCAGCACAAGGGGCTGGGGCTGGGACTGTACATCGCGTCCGGCATCATGAAGGCGCACGGCGGCAGCATCGAAGTGGGCAGCGCAGAAGGCAAAGGTACGACATTTACGCTGCGTCTGCCGCTGGCGGAGGGATAAGCGCAGCCCCCGGTCCTCTCGCTGGCCGGCCTCCCCCACCCCTAACCCCTCCCCCGCCACGGTGGCAGAGGGGAACCAGATCAGCTGCCGGCCGAAGCGACTAAGGCAAGCCCAACGACGCCCCCGAGACGACTCGGGGCGCCGTGCGGTTTGCCGTACGTGCTCTGGCTCTGGCCCGACGACACGGAATCACCGTTGCGGACGCGCGCTGTCTCTCGGTGCGCGGGGACGGGCTGCGCTTCTCAGGGCGAGAAGCCGCCCCCGTGGCGGCTCGCCGCAGGAGAGGGCTTCGGCGTGGGGGCCGCTTGCCCCACGCTGCACGCGCATGCTATCGTGCGGGCACAGCGGGATGATGATGTCTAGCGACGAGAGGACGACGTGCGATGACGCAGCAAGAGGCGGCTGGCTCACAGCCGAGCGGCGGCGCAACTGGCCCGCGGCCGGTGCGCGCGCCACGGGGAGCCGAGCGGACGTGCAAGGGATGGCAGCAAGAGGCGGCCTTGCGCATGCTCATGAACAATCTCGATCCCGAGGTGGCTGAGCGGCCGGACGACCTCGTCGTGTATGGCGGCTCCGGCAAGGCGGCGCGCAACTGGGCGTGCTTCGATGCCATCGTGCGCTCGCTGCGCGGGCTGGAAGACGACGAGACGCTACTCGTGCAGTCTGGCAAGCCGGTTGGCATCTTCCGCACATCGGCGCAGGCGCCGCGCGTGCTGATCGCGAACTCGAATCTCGTGCCGCACTGGGCCGACTGGGATGAGTTCCGCCGGCTGGAGGCGCTCGGCCTCACGATGTACGGGCAGATGACGGCGGGATCGTGGATCTACATCGGCTCGCAGGGCATCGTACAGGGCACTTATGAAACCTTCGCCGAGGCCGCGCGCCAGCGCTTCAATGGCACCCTTAAGGGCACGCTCACCCTTACGGCGGGGTTGGGCGGCATGGGCGGCGCGCAGCCCCTGGCGATCACCATGAACGAGGGCGTCTGCCTCGCCGTCGAGATCGATCCGGCGCGCATTCAGCGGCGGCTGGATACCGGCTACCTGGATGAGATGGTCACCGATTTGGATGAGGCGCTGCGCCGGGCCGAGGAGTATCGCGCCAAGGGCATCGCCCGCAGTATCGGGCTGGTGGGCAACGCCGCCGAGGTGTATCCGGAGATCGTGCGGCGCAACGTGCGGCTCGAGCTGGTGACGGACCAGACCTCCGCCCACGACGCTCTCAATGGCTACGTGCCCGCCGGCCTCTCGCTGGAGGCGGCGGCCGAGCTGCGGGTGCGTGATCCGCAGGAGTATGAGCGGCGCGCGCTCGCTTCGATGGCCGAGCACGTCCGCGCCATGCTGGACCTGGACGAGGCCGGCGCCGTCGTCTTCGACTACGGCAACAATCTGCGTGGGCAGGCGCTGCGTGCGGGCGTCGAGGACGCGCTGCACTTTCCCGGCTTCGTACCCGCCTTCATCCGCCCGCTCTTCTGCCGCGGCAAGGGGCCGTTCCGCTGGGTAGCGCTCTCGGGCGATCCGGCGGACATCTTTCGCACCGATCAGGAGATCCTGCGCCTCTTCCCAGAGGACGAAGCGCTGGCGCGCTGGATGCGCATGGTGCGCGAGCGCATCCACTTCCAGGGGCTGCCCGCCCGCATCTGCTGGTTGGGCTACGGCGAGCGCGACCAGGCCGGCCTCGCCTTCAACGAGCTGGTACGGCGTGGCGAGGTCAAGGCGCCGATCGTTATCGGGCGCGACCATCTGGACTCCGGCTCGGTGGCGTCGCCCTACCGCGAGACCGAGCGCATGCGCGACGGGTCGGACGCCATCGCCGATTGGCCGATTCTCAATGCGCTGCTGAACACAGCCAGCGGCGCGTCGTGGGTCTCGTTCCACCACGGCGGCGGCGTAGGCATTGGCTACTCGCTGCATGCGGGCGTCGTGATCGTCGCGGACGGCACGGATGAGGCGGCGGGCAAGCTTGCGCGGGTGCTGACCAACGATCCCGGCACCGGCGTGATGCGTCATGTGGACGCCGGCTATCCTGAGGCCATCGAGACGGCGCGCGAGCGCGGCGTACAGATTCCGATGCTAGGGGAGTAGCGCGTGGGATCGTCTTTCATGCAGGACTATCTGCGCGACGAGCAGTACCGCGACGCAGGCAACTTCAGCGCGCGGGTCGAGCTGCACCGGCGCTTTAGCACCAATCGCGGCTCCTGGCAGCACTGGGTCTTCGACCACCTGCTGGCGGCGCTTGGACCAGAGGCGCGGGTGCTGGAGGTTGGCTGCGGGCCGGCGCTGCTCTGGCGCGCAAATCTGGATCGCCTGCCCGCCGGGTGGCGTGTCATGGTGACGGACTTCTCGCCGGGGATGATCGAGACGGTGCGGCGTGCGCTGGCGGCGCATGAGGCGCGCTTCAGCGTTGCCGTCACCGATGCGCAGGCGCTGCCATTCGCGGATGCCAGCTTCGACGCGGTGGTGGCGAATCACATGCTCTATCACATGCCGGATCGTCCGCGCGCCATTGCCGAGCTGGTGCGCGTGCTGCGCCCCGGCGGCCGGCTCTTCGCCGGCACGAACGGCCCGGCACATCTAATCGAGATTGAGCGGATCGTGCGGCGCGCGGGCGCGCAGGACGGCTGGTGGCGTGCCGAAGCGGTGAATGGCTTTACCCTGGAGAACGGCGCGGACCAGCTGGCGGCGTCTTTCGCGGCGGTCACGCTGGACCGCTATGAGGATGGGCTGGCGGTGACGGAGGCCGAGCCGGTGCTCGCGTACATTTTCTCGCTGGGTGGGCAGAAGCGGCTCTCGCAGGAGCAGGTGCAGCGGCTGCGCGGCCTCCTCGAAGCGGAGATCGCGGCCAGCGGCGCCATCCAGGTCACCAAGGAGACCGGGCTTTTCGTCGCGACCAAGGCCGAATGAAGCATGTGGCAGCAGACTAGAAGGGCGAGGCACAGATGACGGGGCAGCGTACTCCCACACTGATCGACCTGAGCGACTGCATCAGCAATGATACCAGCGATTTCGAGCCGAACCCTCACCGCATCACTTATGTCAGCCATGCCGAGGCGTTCGGCATGGTCGCGCGCTACGGCCTGCGGCCCGAGTTCTTCGCACCCGGGCACGCCTGGGCGGTCGAGAACGTGTCCCTCTCCACGCACAGCGGTACGCACGTGGACGCGCCCTACCACTACGCGCCGACCTCGGGCGGCGCACCGGCCAGGACCATTGACCAGCTTCCCCTCGCGTGGTTCTACAGCGACGGCGTGCTGCTGGACATGCGCTCCAAACCAGCAGGGGACGGCATCAGCGCGGAGGATGTGCGCCGCGAGCTATCCCGCATCGGCTACACGCTCAAGCCGCTGGACATCGTGCTCGTCTGGACGGGGACCTCTGCCCACTTCCACGAAAAAGGCTACGACCAGATGCACGCCGGGCTGCGCGCCGACGCCACGCGCTGGCTGGTGGAGGCGGGCGTGAAGGTGATCGGCATCGACGCCTGGGGGCTGGATCGCCCGTTCACGGTGATGGCACAGGAGGCCGCGGCGGGCCACCCAGAAGTCTTCTGGGAGTCGCACTTTTACGGCAGCGAGCGCGAATACTGCCAGATCGAGAAGCTGGCGCACCTGGAGCAGCTGCCGCGCCCGTTCGGCTTCCGCGTCGCATGCTTCCCCTACAACATCCGCGGCGCCAGTGCCGCCTGGACGCGCGCGGTGGCAATCTTCGAGGAGTAAGCGGCTTGCGACCCTCTTCATCCTTCAGCGTCGGACATGGGTTTTGCACACTGAGGTGGCTCTGAGCACTACTAGACTTTCCGTCCCAGTGTGCTAGACCATTTACGACTGCCTAGTCCATAGGCTAGCGTGGGGCATACCTGAATGTCAAGAGCTATATGCCTGCCTGGCTGTCTGCTTCCCCAGCCAACACCAACAAATGCGTGTTCGCGTCTGTACGACCCACTAGGGAAACGGCTGCTGTTGGTCCGGGGATAGCCACAGGGCTGCGGGTTCTACCGCGACGATGGCCTGCTTGTAGATGAGAAAGGACCGTGCTACCGAGTGCGTCCCAGGCTCCGCCTCAAGCACGATGGAATCCGGGTAGACATCCCGCAGACTGCCGTGGAAAATGGCGGTGCTAATCGACCTCGCGGGTGAGAGCAGAGTGTACACGAGCACACTTTGGCCAACGAGCCTACCTAGGACGCCATCGGCATTGCCCGCGCCACTCAGCGAAGGGGGCTGCGGTCGTGACTGGTTTTCCTGCTCCATACTGCACTCCTACATCGTGACGCCCCCGCCTGGCACGGCCTCATGAGACTCTGTCAGCGGCGGCTTTGTGGAACCACGCGACTGCATCTAGTCATCGAACTTCAGCAATCCCTCTCGCAGGCAATAGTCCAGGTTGCCCGCCAGCCAATCAATGTATTTGGAAGTCGTCACAATGGCGTCAAGAAACTGCGCACGACGGAACTGTGAACCCATCGGGTCAAGCCGCTCAAGCTGTGCCAACTCTTCGGCATACGTGGGGTCGTCATGAAAATATCTGCCGTTGATATAGACTTTCAGCGTGTACTCCGGCGGGTGCTCTCAACCATTGATATTGAGCCGCATCCAGCCCTTCGTGAAGTGCTTGCGCCATCGCTCGTTCATCTTGCCTAGGTCGTCACGGTAGTCCTCTCGTGTCAGCCGCCTCTAGCAGATGTCATGAATGCCTTGGAGATACACATCCGAATTGTCCGAGATGAACTTTCGGAACGTGATGAGGAATGAGCGCAGGTCATTCTCGTCAGGCTACTCAAGCTCCTGCCTGAGTCCGTCTGACCTGCTCCCTTTCAAGGTGTGCGTGTAACCCAAGCCCTTCTTCGCAAGGTCAGTCGTCTCCAGTTCCGTAACTAGCGCGAGGAACAGTTCAAGCTTTTCCTTGTCTCCGCGTTGACGGCTTGCCTTCACCTTGGCTCGATTGCGGCTCATGAACCTATCCTTTTCCGCGTCCCAAAGTAGGCTACCACACGGTGAAACTAGTATTCAAGCGCCGTTCATTCCTGTGCCGTTGGAACTCGTTGCCTATCGCCGCGCGCAGAGCCGTGTGTGCCGATAGCAACTGTCGGGTTGACGCGCCTGCTTGCATACGCTATCGTGCGACCAAGATACGAGCGGGTTGCGAGTGTATGGGCTAGCTCTCGATAGGGGAAGGAGCATCCCGTGGACACGGTCACCTACGTCCAATCGTATCGCGTCGGGGCGGGTCCGCTGTGGATTTGGGGCCTCATCGCCGCCGTCTGTGCGGGCGTGCTCGTGCTGGTGTTCCTGGTGCTGTTCCGCTCCCCGCATCGTCCCGCGCGGTGGCTGCTGGTCGCATTGCTGCTGGGCGCCCTGCTGAATGGCGTGCTGGCCTGGCGGGCTTGGGATGCGTGGGGTGCGGCCACGCCACTTGGCGGGTGCCGCTGGGCGCCGCCTGGCGTGTGTGAGCGCTTCTATGCAGAGGTGGCGCACACCATCGCTGTAGTGACGGTCCTCGGAGCGGTCGCAGTCCTTGGCACCATGGGCCTGTGCCTGGCAACTCTCCTCGCGCGACACCGTCCCCACCTTTGACCGCGCCTCGAACATCCGCACCTACACCTACGCCTTCAACCAAGAGCTGGACCTGCTCCGTCTGCACCGGCGAGCTACGGTCTGGTTACCGACTCGCCTGACGCCGGGCATCCTCAACGCCGATAGACGCCAAGGATGCAGTGATGGCCAGTCCGGCGCACAGTCCTAGTCCCAGGCCCAGGACCTGCGCGTCTGGCCTGTACGCCAGGTTGACCGGGACCTCGATGTGCGACGCGTACATGAGAAGCAGGGTCACGATGGTACCGCCCCACACCAGCAGCCGCCCCTCGGGCACCCTGCGCCGGACATGCAGATAGGCACCGTATGCCAACGCCCCGGTCACGACCAAGAAGACGAGAATGAGCAGGGGCAGGAGAATGGGGTTATTCGGGCCATGCGTATTGTCCACCTGACTGGTGTAGACGACTTGCATGCCATTTTCGCTGCCGACGTTCACCGGATGCAGCGGGGCGAACAGCCAGATGGCCCAGAACAGTAAGCCAAGCACGCCAGCGGCCACGCCGGAGATGAGTTCGATGCGCGCAGTACGTGTCGCCATCGTGCCCTCCTGCCCTCCTGCCCCTCTGCCCTCCGCCCTCCTGTCTGCCCGCCCGCGTTGGCAATCTTCGAGGAGTAAGCAAAGCGCCGCGTGGCGAGCGTTCGGCTACTCGGTCTGGTTTGCCGTGCGGTGGACCCGTGGCAGCAGCGCACGGTCTACCTCGGCGAGGCGCTCCGGCCCGCGGGCGACGAGCTCGGCGCGCAGCCGGCGCGCGTCCGCAATCAGCCGCGCCACCTCAACCCCCATGCACCGCGGCGCGAACGGCTCCAGGTAGTCCGCGCCGGATTGCAGCTTGATGGTGGCGCCGCGATAGTTGCCGCGCAGCAGGTGGAGGCAGCCGACGCCAACCTGCAAGATGCCCTTGTACAGGGTACGAATCGGCCCTGGCTCGGC